>Ga0194137_10002048_pt1 | contig 12077 bp, 12 predicted proteins | sample TARM_MetaG_T3_14_FD_134025 | JGI IMG/M metagenome (GOLD analysis project Ga0194137, IMG submission 134025) | Freshwater microbial communities from Pennsylvania, USA, analyzing microbe dynamics in response to fracking - TARM_MetaG_T3_14 (version 2) | ecosystem: Environmental > Aquatic >...
CAAAAGATCTACTTTCGAACTTCTTTGGCGGGCTGATGATTTACTTCGATCGCCCTTTCAAAGTAGGAGAATGGATTCGCTCTCCAGACCGCGAAATTGAAGGGACTGTTGAGCGTATTGGTTGGCGTATGACCATCATCCGTACATTCGACAAACGACCACTGTATGTACCGAACTCTGTATTCAGCAACATTATTGTTGAAAACCCTTCACGCATGAAGAACCGCCGCATCTATGAAACCATCGGTTTGCGTTATCAAGATGCCGATAAGATGGCAACGATTGTGGCTCAAGTTCGTGAAATGTTAGAAAACCACGAAGATATCGATGCGCAGCAAACCTTAATAGTTAATTTCAATGCATTTGGCGCTTCATCCCTCGATTTCTTTATCTATACCTTCACGGAAACCATTAACTGGGTTCGTTTTCACGAAGTGAAACAGGACGTGATGCTGAAAGTGATGGATATCATTCATCAAAATGGTGCGGATATCGCCTACCCAACTCGCACACTCATGATTGAGCCGAAAGAAGCACCTCTGTTCGACGAATGATCATTAACCAATAAGATGGATTGTAACGGTTCCCCAACTTACTCAAATAAATAAGGGGAACCATGATATTAAGGACGATTTATGAATAGTACGGCGATGCCGCACCACACTGTAGACTCCAAACCACGGCTTTTTTGGCAAGGCACAGTTGCCATGCTGCCTCTTAGTGTCGCGGTTCTGCCTTGGGGCTTACTCGCAGGTTCCTTTGCAATTGAAGCTGGGCTTAACCCCTTTGAAAGCCAAGCTTTGTCGGCAATCTTATTTGCGGGTTCCGCTCAATTAGTCGCAACAGGGATGATAAAAGCGGGCGCAGGCTTAATGACCATGCTGATCACCACCTTCTTCATCACTTCGCGGCACTTTCTTTATAGCGTCTCGATGAGAGGGAAAATCAGCCCACTACCTACCCGTTGGCGTGTGATTCTCGGATTTCTGCTTACTGATGAACTGTTTGCATTATGCGGTCAACAAAGTGAAAAACAGTTTAACCGCTGGTATGCATTGGGGGCTGGTTTTAGTTTCTATTTAATCTGGAACTTAGCCACTTTGGTCGGCATTGTAGCGGGAAGTTACATTCCGTCGCTCAATTCTATTGGTTTAGAGTTTGCAGTTGCAGCGACTTTTATTGCAATTGTTATCCCAAACGTTAAGAGCATTCCGATTCTTATTTCCGTGATTACCGCGTTAATACTGTCTGTTAGTCTGACAATCTTTAATGTAAACGGCAGCTTAATGTATGCCAGCGTTGGCGCTATGTTAGCGGGATATTTCAGCGAACTAGCCTTAACGAAAAAGACGCCAAGTAACAAAGAAAAGGGAGATAAAGCATGATTATTCTCTCCATCTTAGCCATGACCTGTTTGGTGTTTCTCAGTCGATATTTGTTTCTTGAACCCAGACTGCCACTAAGACTTAGCCCGGGCGTACAGAAACTGCTCAGCTATTCCAGCCCTGCGGTATTAACGGCAATTTGGGCACCGATCGTTTTTACGCACGACAGTCAGCTTAATACCTCCGTCAGCAACCCCTATCTTTGGGCTGCGGTTCTAGCTGGCATTATTGCTTGGAAAACGAACAACGTACTGCTCACTACAGTGGTGAGTATGGCGGTATTTCTGGTGCTTAACTTGGTTGTTTGGGGATAAACAAGAAATGGGAAAACGAAATCTGTTTTCCCTTCTCACATCGCCAATATGGATAAGAGGTAAGAAGGGAATAAATTGCCTATTATTCAGCTGGCCATTCAATCTCGATAAGTGTGGTATCACCGCTTTTTAGACGACCTAGAAAAACATCGCCGCGATGAACTTCTCCCACACCTTGTGGAGTGCCTGTCATGATGATGTCACCATCAAATAAAGTGGTGTAAGACTTTAATTCCTGCAAAATGACATCGGGTTTGAACATCATTTGTTCAACACCACCCGCCTGTACTCGAACGCAGTTGATCAGTAGCTCTAGATGCAGAGAAGCGATATCAATCCCTTCTAGCGATATAAAACGGCTGAACACTGCTGATCCGTCAAAAGCCTTTGCACGTTCCCAAGGCAGACCTTGCTTTTTCAATACAGATTGCTGTTCACGCTTGGTGAGATCCAAACCCAAACCAACTGCGGCATACTGACCATCTTTAATCATGAAACAGATCTCTGTTTCGTAATGCAGAGTCTCCTGATGGAAGGAGTTCAGTATCGAGGTTACGCTGCTGTTGGGCTTATTAAACACCACCATTTGATCAGGAATGGCATTATTTAACTCTTTAATATGCTCAACATAATTACGTCCAACGCACACCACTTTTGACGGGTAAATCAGTTGCTCATCTAATCGAACCGAGTTCATTTTTCTTCCTTGAACATTGAATGAGCACAAATTTTATCTTATCCATACAATTCAACAACTAAATTGATGGATCTGTTACTAGAACTAAGATCTTTGACCCGATTTTTCAAGTTCAGGACAACTTCGCAATGACCTTTTCGCAAAGTGTTTTTAACGAAATCAGGTCATCCAATTCAAGGTCAAACTTACATAGCATAGCGTTGGGTACCGATAATGCTTTTTGCTTTAGCGCAAAACCTTCATCCGTTAGGAAAAGCTCTCGCACACGTTCGTCAGACTGACCACGTTTGCGCAGCACAATACCTTTGTTTTCGAGACGCTTTAACAGCGGAGTCAATGTGCCTGAATCGAGGTGCAATCTCTCGCCAAGAATTTTTACGTTAATACCGTTTGTCTCCCACAGTACCATCATCACCAAGTATTGCGCATAGGTAAGATCGAGAGCATCAAGCAATGGTCGATACGCACGAATCACAGCGTTGGCTGCGCTATACAAAGGAAAACACACTTGTTTATCAAGCAGTAACAGCTCTTCTGTAGCAAGTGAATCCGTACTCTTGCCTGTTCCACAATGACTCATGTTTCTCTCTCTCAAAAATAAATTGTGCACAATATACTTGCATTCGACCTAAAGATCGATTTAATATTGCAAACAATTAGATTGCACACAACATATATTAAGGTGATAAACATGGCGACTATCTACACAACTAAAGCAACAGCACTAGCAGGCCGTAACGGTAAAGTTTCAACAGATGACGGTTTACTCTCTGTAGACTTGAGCTACCCAAAAGAAATGGGCGGTAACGGTACAGCGACAAACCCAGAGCAACTATTTGCAGCAGGCTACTCAGCATGTTTCTCAAACGCGATTCTTCATGTTGCTCGCGAAGCAAAAGTAGCGCTTAAATCCGCTCCTGTAACCGCTGAAGTGGGTATTGGTCCTAACGAAACTGGTGGTTTCGCTCTAACTGTTAGCCTAGATGTTCAGTTAGATCTTGAAGAAGCGCAAGCGGTTGAACTAGTGAAAACAGCTCACCAAGTATGTCCTTACTCAAACGCAACTCGTGGCAATATCGCAGTTGGTCTGACAGCGAATGGCGTAAAAATCGCTTAATTTTTAGCATGTGTATTCAACAAGCTCGCCAAGTGCGAGCTTTTTTTTGCAAGTCACAATAATGACAACAAGTTGAAATCAAATCGTCACGTAATCCGTCTACCTTTAGACGCAGCAAAGAAATTGGGTCAGATACTCTATGTATTTGTCACTCACAATGTTTGCTTGGTTTAAATACTCCCAAGATAAATCCTTTTGACCAAACATTCGTTTGGTCTTTTTTTTTTGCACCACATCACAGCGTTGTGCGCCATGAAGATGCACATGACGTTATTGTACAAACACGCAACATTTTCATAACTCATTGTAAATTAATAAAAATAATTGTTGGCACAGTAAATGCTATATAGAAAATACAAATGCAGGCAGCGTTTGTGCTTCTTTTCAGTGATAAGGCAGAAATCACTGGTCACTTCATGTTCTTTCGACCTCCTTCTAGGAGGTCTTTTTTTATCTGTAACTTACCTCAAAGATTCTGAACAGCTTCAACAGATAATCGACATTGGTTTCACTATAAATAGAACGTATGATTCACCCTATTATCTACTTTGTATAAGCATTTCAAATGAACGGAAAACACCAGCCGATCCATGGCGCTTTTTGGATGTTAACAGCGGGGTTAGCTTTTGCTGTTGTGAACAGCGTGACGCAAATTGCGACCATCAAGTTCGGACTTACTTCAACTACGGTGGCTTTGATTCAATACGCAGTCGCTATTGTGGTTATCCTTCCCTATCTCAAAACGCTGGGCATTCGCCGATCTTTACGTACCCAACATTTTGGTTGGCATGTATTTCGTGTTTTCCTAGCCGTAATCGGTATTCAGTTATGGTTATGGGCACTCGCCTACCCTGTGCCTATCTGGCAAGGCATTGCTTTGCTGATGACTTCTCCACTATTTGCCACCGTCGGCTCTGGCTTAATTCTGAAAGAAAAAGTAGGAATCGCTCGTTGGGGAGCAACGCTGACTGGCTTTATCGGCGCAATGATCATTCTTGAACCGTGGGCTGAAGACTTTAGCTGGGCAACACTGCTTCCTGTTGGCGCTGCGTTTTTCTGGGCATGTTATTCACTGATGGTAAAGAAACTCTCTTCCGTCGATAACCCGTCCACTATGGTTGTTTACCTGTTGCTGCTGATTACACCCTTTAACCTACTTTTGGCTATTCCTGAATGGCAAACACCTGTCGGCGGAACGTTATGGGTATTACTTATTGCTGCTGGCGCGATGACAGCCTTAGCTCAGTGGTCGATAGTTAAAGCATACTCTGTATCGGATGCGTCCTTCGTACAGCCTTTCGACCATGCAAAACTGCCGTTGAATGTTCTTGCTGGCTGGATGGTTTTCGGTTGGGTTCCACCGGGTAGACTATGGCTTGGGGCAATTATTATCATCTTGTCTGTCGCCTTCATTACTCAGTGGGAAGCAAAAAAGAGCCACGTTGAAATAAAAACCGCCTGAGTTCGTTCTTATGTTGTAAGTGATCAAGCGAAGGTTAACTGGGTATCTATCAGCCATGACAAAGCCAATTAAAATAACTTTATATCGATGGGCAGGCAGCTTCGGCCCATTTAAAGTGAACATTCCGTGCGGTGAATGCACACTGACAAAAGACATACTTCTCGATACGTTTAAAAACGAACTCGCAGACGTTCCTGTTGAATTAGAAGTGAAAGACTGGCTATCGCATTGGTGGGAACCTTTGAAGCACGGAGCTTGGCATGCGCCAATTGTTATCCTTGAAGGACAAGTCGTGAGCCAAGGAGAAGCCCTAAACCGAGGTCTGCTGGTACAAGCTGCGATTAAAGAATGGACAAAGCGTGACTCGTTGAAGGGCAATATCGTGTTTGGTAAAGAAACCTGCCCTTACTGCGCCAAAGCAAAACAGTTGCTGGACAAATCTGGCATAAATTACCAGTACCATGATGTGGTAAAAGACAGCGCGGCGCTGTACAGAATGATTCCCGAGGTGAAAGCCATTATCGGAGAAAAAACGCCCGTGACGGTTCCGCAAATTTGGATTGAAGGCAACTACATCGGTGGATGCAGCGATTTAGAAACATGGTTAGCGCAACGAGATTTGAATCAAGAAGGCCTATCGAACGGAGAAAATGTTCATCCGATTCATCGCAAAGAGATTGGCTAAAACCATCTCCAATCGATTAAGCAAAAGCCCTGAGACTATTAACCTCAGGGCTTTTTAATTACTGAAAGATTTTCTTAACAAACATCTTTATACGCGATGATTTCTTAGCTTTAGCTTTTCCGTAAAGCGTTTCTTTCATCACTTGTTTAACAACCACTTCACCCGCCACCATATAGGCTGATGCTAATTGAAAATTCATAGCTGTCTGCGAAAACTCAGTTAGCTTCTTTTCGGCTGCTGATAGGTTTTACCTGCTGCTTGGTAAGTATCTTTATGTTTAACATCAAAATGAATATCAAAGAACCAAGCGACAAACTTAATCACATCGTCACCTTCATTCATAATATGCTCGACAAACTCTTGCTCTTCGCCTTGTTCATCCTGCTGCAAAAAGACGTGATAGATGCGTTGCTCACCATCAACTTCCGCCAATGCAAACTGACCAGTTAACGACTGAGCCGCTTCCGCAACCTCTTTATCTTCGCTCGCTTTTAGCAGCTCCAGAGCCTGAGGCAGGTTCTCTTTCTCACATAAGCTTTTTACTAAAGCTTCAAATTCGTTTTGCTGCATAAAATCTCTCCTCAATAAAGTACGCGGCGGATTATATACGTAAAGCGGCAGACAAAGCATCTTCACGTACATCTTTAAAACATAGATAGTTAAAACATAAAAAAGCCCCATCAAACGATAGGGCTCTTGAAACATTAATGAACCAACGACTAACCTTCTTGAGGAACGTCTTTGGTATTTGAAGCAAGCATGCTCTCTTTCGAGTCGAGAATTTTATCGAGCTGATCACGTCGAGCAAGAAATACGGACATCTCTTTTTTCGGCACCGAAGTTGCCATTGGGATATTCGCTTTCATTGCATCAACCGGACGACCACGGACGATCAATTCATAGTGCAAGTGCGGACCAGTTACACGCCCTGATTTACCCGACAAACCAATGCGTTGGCCTCGAGTTACTTTTTGCCCTTTACGCACCAGTATCTTGCTCAAATGCAAATAACGAGTGCTATAGGTGTTGTCATGTTTAATCACAACATAGTTACCCGCATACGGATGGTTACGAGTCATGATCACTTCACCGTCACCGGTTGACAGGATTGGTGTACCTATCGGAGTCGCGAAATCCGTACCATTGTGCGGTGCATACTGTCCAGTAACAGGGTGATGACGATTAGGATCGAAGCCTGATGACATTCTCCAATGTGTTTTTGTTGGATAACGTTGAAAAGCACGTTGAAGACTGTTGCCATCTTTGTCGTAATACTGACCATCTTTGTATAAATACGCAGAAACTTCGCTATTACGGCTATAAATTTTAATCGCTTGAATTTCTCGGTTGCCTGTCAGTTTTTCACCGACATACTGACGAGATTGCACCACTTCAAACTGGTCACCAGCACGTAAATCTCGGCCAAAATTCACTTTATCCTTCAACAACGCGACAATTTGATCGATCTCAGCACTGCCCAAACCAACCTTATTCGCAGACTGTGAAAAACTACCCTGAATTTCACCGACAAGAGCAAACTCTTTCCATCGGCTAGGTAAAGTTACGTCCTTATATTCAAAACTTCCATCTTCAACACGCGAATAAACCGCTCGCTCAACCAAACTAAACTCTAACTCCATCTTAGCCAGAGTTCGTTTGTTATCGCCTGACCAGAAACGCAGTATGTTGCCAGGCTTCAATGTATCCAGTGCCAGATAGTTTAAGTCGGTTTCCATTATCTTCATCAGTTCTTGGTAGGAAAAACCAAGCTGATTAAAGATGCTACTTAAATTATCACCGGATTTGATTACATATTCGTAATCAGGAAGTGGCAAACTCTCTTGCTTTGACTCGCCAAAAATCGATTCTACTACGTCTGATTCTTGGATAGATAAAGCAATACGTCGCTGATTTGACTCAGGATTTGACGATAACAAGATGGCTGCAGCAGCTACAATAGGTAACCCTAATGCAAAGGCTTTCTTTCTTTTTGAAAGCTCTGAAAATCGCAAAATAACAGATTTTGAAAGCACAACCTTACCTGTGTAAATCATTTAAAAAGAGGCACAGATTACGGCTTTCTCAACAAAAAGTCATTATTGAGCGAGTAAAGAATAGTAAAAAGGCACAAAAGTGCCTTTTTAGAAGTACTGTTTATAGCGCAAGTTTAGCCTTCAGTAGCCAATCAACATTACTTTTAACTATATGGTATCTAAACGAATTTATTGGTGTGTGGATACCATGCAGTTATCTTCGCCATAGCCATTGGGAATATATTGATCAGCCTGTGGATCATTCACCCAAAGTTCTTCGTCTAAAAGATAACGGAACTGGTAATTAGAATCTTTTGGTAGGCGGGTTTTAAACTTAAACACACTGGATTTTGCAACTTTCTTCATCGGCTGAGGCTGCCAATCAAGAAAATCAGCAACAATAGCGACATTCGATGCGACATCACGTGCATCCAGCTCAAATGTCACTTCTACTTCATCTTTTGTCTTAAAGAAACGCTTATTAATCATGTCAAACTCCATTTTTTGCTCAAAAAGTGTTCTGCTAGGCAAATGATAGAAACTCAAAAATAAACTTTCAACTTCAGCCAAGAAGTTTCCTCAAACAACTGAGTATCACTAAGCCATTATCCTACTATGCACCTACCCTGCTGAAACTGCGTTCCTAATTGGATAGAGATAGCTGATATTTCTCCGATATCGAAAACAGTATAGACACAGATTCCGTTGCTGCCTCAGAAAAAGCCACATTATTTTCATGGCTTAAAAGTGTCACGGTTACGTTGCCACCATTTTGTACCAACGATTGTACATCGACACGATCCCCTAAAAGCTGGCTGCTGACCATCACCATTCGAGATCTGAGTGAGTCATATTTAAATAAGGCTAAATAGTTGAACACGCCTGAGCCCTGATTCGAAACACGAATCACCGAAAGATAACCATGTTGCTCTTCAAAGCCTTCCAACTTAAGCATTAGTTGAGTATCCAATGCGACAGAGCCACGCTCGCTTCCCGAATCATAAGTGCCGCCCACCCAGCGCTGCTGCTCATCCCAAGACTCCATAAATGCAAAGCTTGGGGTTTCAGGAACCGGAACGGTGATTGGGTTGGGTACGTCCAATCCAAAAACAGCTTGAGCGATCGGGTCTTGCTTTATTGTTGTGGTGGGAAATTTCGCCATGATCTCTTGATCAGAAAGTGAGAAGCGATAGACCCCCGCCACTACAACGATAACGAGTAAAACAATAGGAGTGAGCAAAATCAGAGGAATAGGTAAAAGACGTTTTTTCATAATGTTTATAGTTTGATGTTTTATAAGGCGCGGACACTATAACTCAAGCCTTCCGACTTTGAGAGTACTAAGCCAACAGACTATTAGTAAAAATTCATTACGATCGCTTTGCTATAGTGTCATTTTTACCCGCGAGAGACTGTAATCTAGGGAAACTTTGCAGCTAAAAATCTATCTGAATCCTACCTTTACAGGATAGGAAATGAGCGTAGAATCAGACGCCGTTCGATTACCACACCATATTTAAGGCTATTGATATGTTTGCCATCTATGAATCCCATAAAGCAGGTCTGTTCAAAAGTAAGCATTGGTTAAACAATTTAAGTGCGGGATTGATTGTCGGGGTGGTTGCTCTTCCTTTAGCAATGGCATTCGCGATTGCATCAGGGGTGAAACCTGAACAAGGTATTTATACTGCAATTATTGCTGGCTTAATTGTTTCTATATTTGGCGGCTCGCGAGTTCAAATCGCAGGTCCTACTGGCGCATTTATCGTTATTTTGGCGGGGATTGTTGCTCAGCATGGTGTAGGCGGTTTACAAATTGCAACCATGATGGCGGGCGTTATTCTCCTCATTCTTGGTGTAACCAAGTTGGGCAGCATTATTCGCTACATTCCCGATCCTGTTATCGTCGGCTTTACCAGTGGTATTGGCGTCATCATTTGGGTCGGTCAATGGCAAGATTTCTTTGGTCTGCCTCAGATCAGCGGTGCACATTTTCATCAAAAACTGATTTCTATTTTCCACGCGTTCCCACAATTTCACTTAACAACTACTTTATTAGCCTTATTGTCTTTGGTATTGGTCATTGCAGCGCCTAAAATTCCAAAGTTGTCACGCATTCCGGGACCTTTACTGGCACTGGTAGTGGTGACCACATTGCAGTATGTCATCGGCTTTGATGGCGTGCGTACCATAGGTTCAGCTTTTGGCGGTATTCCTCAAGGTTTACCAGAGCTTTCAGTCCCTGATATCTCTTTTTCTGAGATTATTCAGTTGATCGGTCCTGCCTTTGCTATTGCTATGCTCGGTGCAATTGAATCTCTACTTTCTGCGGTTGTTGCTGATGGTATGGCGGGCACCAAACACAATTCAAACCAAGAGTTAGTGGGCCAAGGCATTGCCAATATCATCGCACCTATTTTTGGTGGTATTGCAGCTACAGGCGCTATTGCCCGTACCGCAACCAATATTCGCAATGGGGGTAATAGCCCACTAGCCGGCATTATTCACGCCTTAACACTTGTTGTCATCTTACTCGTTTTAGCGCCACTGGCAGTTAACATTCCATTGGCAACACTTAGCGCGATTTTATTCGTCGTTGCTTGGAATATGAGTGAAATTCCACACTTCGTTAAACTGGTTAAACGCGCTCCCAAGGCGGATGTGGTTATTCTGCTTATTACCTTTAGCTTGACTGTTTTTGCAGACCTTGTAGTGGCGGTAAACATAGGTGTGATTATTGCTATTCTTCACTTTGTTAAACGCATGGCTTCAAGCGTTGAAGTGAAAGCATCAACACCTGAAGAATTAACCCCTGATTTACAGCGTCATGGAAAGAGCGCATTACCACGAGAATTAGCTATTTATGCACTCGATGGACCGTTCTTTTTTGCCGCTGCGGAAACGTTTGAACGTGTGATGACCAGCATTCAGGAAACTCCGAAGATTCTTATCATCCGTTTAAGATGGGTACCGTTTATGGACATTACCGGACTGCAAGCTCTCGAAGAAATCATCGAAAACTTCCATCATAAAAATGTCACGGTACTCATATCAGGTGCAAATCCGCGTGTCACCCAAAAGCTCGACAGGGCGGGAATTATTCAACTTGTGGGTGAAGGGAATGTGTATAAAGAATTCGATGACGCGTTACGTATCAGCTTAAATACCATCGATAAAAATTCATTAACAAATTCAGACCCAACCTAACGCGAAAAAGCAAACATCTCCCCTTGTCAATCCTTAGATTATAGCTCTTGGTCGAATAACCAAGAGCTTTTCTTTATAATTCTGTAACTTATAGAAAGCAAACCTCTTTCGACCCGCATTTCGATCTACAAGTCTGTGCCCAACTTCACATTAAGCACACAAATGATTTTATACAAATCCTTCACCAGTGTAACAATAACGAAACAAATCACCATGATTTGCCATTCTCAGAGTGCAAAGGAATGAATATTTACTCTTTTTTGATGAATAGTATTGCTTAGGCATCAAAAAATAGATATTCTCGCGCCAATGAGTAAATACGGATGTTTAGTGAATTAATATACCAAGGACATGGTGTTAATTGACTAGTAGTAACACGAGAAAAATAATGCAAGATAACGCTCAAACACTAGATACTCCAGTAGAACAGAAATCTTCTGGAAGTTTATGGATGTTCCTGATCCCTTCTCTGATCGGGGTGTTCCTATTTATGGCACCGATCAGTTATGACGGTTCATTCACCATTCCTGTCGCTGTATTAGCAAAATCAGTACAAGCTTTGTTTGGTGACTCTTTAGTTGCAATTATTACCACTATTATTGCATTTATGTCGGTTGCTTCTTTTGCGACGAAACTTTTCAAACCGGCATTCATTGTTGAGAAGCCATTCTTAAACAACCTATTTAACCCTTCTTGGTTATGGTTAGCTGTACGAGTCATTGGCGGTGCAGCGGTAATCATGACTTTCTTCAAAGTTGGTCCTGAAGCTATCTGGGAAGAAAACACGGGTGGCTTAGTTCTGGAAGGATTGTTACCGACGCTATTCTCAGTGTTCATTTTTGCAGGTCTGTTACTGCCACTATTGCTTAATTTTGGTCTGTTAGAACTGATGGGCGCGCTATTAAGCAAAATCATGCGTCCTCTGTTTAACCTACCTGGTCGTAGCGCAATCGACTGTGTGGCTTCTTGGTTGGGTGACGGCAGCGTAGGTATCCTACTGACAAGCAAGCAATATGAAGACAAATTCTACACTCAACGTGAAGCAGCTGTTGTAGGTACAACCTTCTCAGCAGTATCTATCACGTTCAGTCTAGTGGTTATTGCTCAGGTAGAATTGGAACATTTATTCCTGCCATTTTACGGCGCTATCTGTTTAGCTGGTTTTGTTGCGGCGATC
>Ga0194137_10002049_pt1 | contig 12077 bp, 10 predicted proteins | sample TARM_MetaG_T3_14_FD_134025 | JGI IMG/M metagenome (GOLD analysis project Ga0194137, IMG submission 134025) | Freshwater microbial communities from Pennsylvania, USA, analyzing microbe dynamics in response to fracking - TARM_MetaG_T3_14 (version 2) | ecosystem: Environmental > Aquatic >...
GCCTCACCATGAGAACCTCCAGCTGCTATTTTTTCAAATGTTCCGGAAGTGGGTAAAGAAATACCACTACCTAAAAGAGAACCATCATGCATAAGCAATACGAAAAAGTTATGACCTGCAGCCACTTCTTTTATTCCGCCGTGGGCTGGCAATTCATCTAATATAGGATCACTACCAATACTTTCAACATGACCTGTACTATCTAAAGCTAACCCGAAACCACCATTAGCTGAAATCTGAACAAAATCATTCCCAGCAGGGACCCCAGTGATTGACCCCCACCCACTTATTGTTCCTGAATCACTAAGAGCTAAAGAAAATTCATCTCCTGCCACAACTTGTGTAAAGGTACCGGTCGGTGTGGCGGTAACTAAACTATTTGCATCATTACCGACTGTTTCTAAATGGCCGTCAAAATATAAAACTGTTGTATGGTTATTGCCTGCTGCTAAATGATTTGAATAATTAGCTGCATCCAAAGATAATACCGGAGGGACTTCGACCATCCCGTCGAAATCATCGCTACCTTCATTTGAGGGATTTGTTCCAACTTCAATATGTGAATCAATATCATAATCAGCCATTTTCTACCTCCTCTATTTTGTTAAAGAAGTATTCATTGGCTTCATACTGTGCCTGAACCATATCGCAGAACATGCCTTCCCTTCTGAAAATAGAACCGGTCACATCATAATTATAAGCGGTGCACCAAGAACACATTCTTTTATACTCGCATTCATTGCACTTCTTTTTATATTCTCCCTGTATAGTCTGTAAATTTACATATTCAAACGGTTTTAATTTATTTTTATCGACACCATTATAGATATCGCCTATCGCTAAATTTTCTCTTTTCGATAAAGTTTGAAATCTATGACAAGGATATAATTCACCATTGATACCTATCGAAATCATACTTGTTCCAGAGCCGCACCAGTTTCTATATTTCAAATCATCACCGTTGCCTTTGTAAAGGTGGGTGAAGTACCCAACATAAACGTCTTTATAAAGTTCGGTTTCGATTAAATAATCAGCGAGCTTAATTAATTGCTCTTTAAATATTTTAGGATCATCTTCTGTCCACACATTTTCAAAGACGTTATTTATTTCTATTCTATCCAGTCCTAAATCAATCAAGTGTTTAACACTCTCGAAAAGGTAAGGCAGGGTATCGTGATTAACTGTGGCTTTTATATTATTCCAGGGGAAGGTTTTTCTCCACCAATCAAAATCTTCCATGATTGAGTCATAAGAACCTTTTCCTTCTACAGTCTTTCTGTTTAAATCGTGAGCTATCTTAGCTCCATCCAAGCTGACTCCTACACTTAATTTTTTTCTATTCCTTTCAAGAACTTCTTTTATTTCATCGGTAAAAAGTGTCCCATTGGTTGTTATCGCATAAATCCTATTTTCTTTCCAGGGGTGATCTAATTCGACCAACTGCTCATCTATATATTTTATAATATCGTATAATAAATCAAATTCAACAAGCGGTTCCCCTCCGATAAACTCAAATATACCTTTATCGTGTTTTATAGGTTTATTTAATATATAATCAACCGCATCTTTGGCTGTATCGAGGTCCATTGTTATATGTTTTTTATCTTCCTCATAACAATAGGTGCATCTTAGGTTGCACTTTTCTGTTATCATAAAAGAAACAGTTTGAGCAATTGGATTGTCTTTCGGTTTTTTGTATCCCATAATATCTCTCCTTCTAAAAACTTTCTAATTCTGAAAGAACTTCCCCTATTTCTTCATTTATTCTATCTTCCATAAAACCTGCTGGCTCTAATTTTAATAAACTTTCTAATTTGTTTTTATTAAGAATATGTTTTACTCTTTTTCTATCCTCTGATTGTATCAAATCATCGACTATTTTTAATGATTTATTGATATCCTTGTCAAACTCATAATTATATAAAAACACATTATAATAAAACTCGTCCAGTTCTTCAGATAGAATAGTTAAAAATTTACCTGCGTTCTCTTTAGGTTCTATCTCTTTAAAGATAATATCCAAAGGACCCATCAAACCCTCTACCCATTCAAATTTATCATAAGCTACTTTTATCTTTTCAGCCCATTTTCTAAATGTTTTATAGTCATCTTGCTTTACAGCAAGAACCAATCTGGCTTTTATAATCGTTTTATCTTTAGATAACATTTTTACCTCCTAACAGTTTTGGACGAACATCCATATTCTTTTCTTTTCACCTTCAGCTAAGGGTTCTAAAGCTTTACCTATTATCGTTCCTGGAACATTCTCTTCGGACTTTCTGGCGTGCCCTTTCACATTAGAACTTTCTAATTGGTCCATAACTTCTACGGGGCCAACCGCTTTAACCCTAACTCTACCACACAGACCTTGTGGAGCGTAGTTTTCTAAGTTTTCTTCTTCAGAAACATTTTCTCCACCGATGTAAATTCCATAAGTATCAGAATAAACACCCATAACTCTTTTATCTGACGCCACTTCACTAGCTTTAACTCCGCCGTCTCCCCAAATTAAAACATCGCCAGCTTCTACGTCCTCTATTTTAGGCATAAACTCGGCTAAATCATTATAAACAGCTCTTGATATTTTAGCATCGTTATCTAATATTTGATATTTAACTCCGCCGGAATCATATTTAAAAAGTTGCGCTTGGGGTCCGAGGGTGGTATCCCCTTCACCTCCGGTTACTTCAAAAACAGGGTCATCATTGTGATTGTAAATACTCAAAGCGAATTCATCATTGTTATCGTCACCAGTTTTTATTAACATTCCACCGGCATCACCTCCGGTTGTTTGTAGATAAAAACCATAATTACCACCGGCACCTGAATTACCATTAGTGAAATCATATTGGCGCCCACCTGTAATTATATCTCCGTTATCCTCTGCTGAAAATCCGCTTTTGAAAGTGGAGTTTCCATAAGCGGTAAAATTGCCATCAGCCTGGATATAACTATTACTTCTTATATGACCACCGGCTGTTATGTATTCAGTGAATTCTCCATAACCCCCGAAAACAGAATTACCATCGACATTTAAATCACCAGTCATGCTTAAAGCACCATTTATTTGTAAATCATTTTCTAATACAGGATCAGCTAACCATTCTTCCCATACTTCTTTATTGTGGACTGTGCTTTCCCATAACCTTTGCAGAGGTCGATTAGCAACTGAAGCCACAACATTTTCTGTTAAATCAATTAATTCTATATTACTTATATCTCTGTGAAAAGGTTGATTTGGCATTATTTACCTCCTTTAATAAGCTATCGACCACTTAAAATAAACATCCCATGATTCTTTTTTTAATATGGATTCAAAACATTTTGTGGCTATTGATTGACCGTTTATACTTTTTAAAGTAGCTCTCGAAAAGTTTTTACCATTACCTTCCGACTTTTTAATATGTACTCTAAACACAGCTATATTTGGTTGCACATCTGAAATTTCTTTTTGGTCAATTAAATGAGAATAAAAATTAGGATTATTTGACGCCACTTCTGTTGAAGCGTCCGGTGTTTTAATCAATTCACTTCCGTCATCCAAAATTTCTGACCCCTCATTATCTAACCAAATGCTATTAGGAATTAAATCTTCCATCATCACATTTCCTGTGTCATCAAAATAACCATCATTATCTACGGCCATATTGGCGGCGTTAATTCTGTAGTTATCTAAGATAACATTGTGCTGGGCTGCGTGCAACTTCCATGGGCCATCATTTACTCTAACAAATATTTCTAGAAAACCAGCCACGCCTTCTTCTAAAACTCTATCTTTTAGTTCCAACTAAAATCACCCTTTCTAATAATTTCTCAAAGTTTTTAATAAAACGTCATTTTCGTAAACCTCTATGGTTAATTGATCTCCCATATTATCATATTTAATTTCCCCATCAAACTGATAATATCTATCTTGGAGAGCGTAAGTATGGTGGAAATCTGGAACAGGACCCCAGTTTATTGGTCGGTCGGCTATTTCAGCTTCGGCATCTTTTTCAAAGAATGGGTCTTGTAATTTACCCCTCTCATCTAGGTAATCAGTCGCCTGTGCATTATCTATTTTATGTTTGGCTCCATCGTCACCTTCCCCGTAATCATCATCATCTCCTTGATCATAATCATCATCTTCACTTGTATCTTCATCGTTGTCGGGTTCGAAATCATCATAATTCCCTTCATCTTCTTCTCCCCCTGGATCATAACCATCGTTATTGTCCCCCGGTCCTAATCCTCCGCTTCCTCCTTCGCCACCGTAATCGTTGTCATCGGTGTTTGTTACCAAGAATAATTCGAAGGTCATAAATTGAGGGGATATCCTTGTTAAAAAATCATATAAGATAGATAAATTTCTAGTCTGGTTACCGAAAGCTCTGCCTGATATTTCAATAAAAGCTGTTGAATGTTTTTCTATATCAATATCTCCATCGAAATAATCCATCGGTTCCCACCAATTAGGGTGTGTTAGGTAATCTTTTACTTCAACCCCTTGCACCAAAAAGTTAAATGGTGGAACGGTATCGCCTACACCGTTTACGGGTATTTTATTATAATCGGAATCAGTATAATAATCGATTAATTTAAAATCGTCTTTATAATACCATTCGTCCCCGGTTGATAACTTTACGTGACCTGGCTCCCATATTTCAATTGTCGCTTCTTGAGCTAAAGTCATTGGGAGGTTATAAAATAAATAAAGACCAGTTTTGATATTCTTTATTGTAGGACCATTAACTAACACATACCACATAGCAACAGCCATATTGTAATATTTTCTCGAATATTTATTTAATCCGAATATTCCTTTATTAAGACCGACTAATTCTCCAAAAGTTTCATACACTAACCTGTTGTGTACATAGTAATCCTCTACCCAGACTTCCAAAACATCATCTTCTATGTATTCTTCGAAGTTCTCTGGTGTAAGAGGTACATTGTCCACCCCCCTAAATTCTATAGGGTTATTTAACTCTTTAAAAGGCTTTTCAGTTATAGTTATTTTGTATTCCATATCATATCCATAACTATTTTTTATGGATAATGGATTTAAATCTTTATCGAATATATTATAACCATTATCACTTAGAACTTCTATACTGGTTACTACATCATCGAATTCTGTTAGGAGGTGGAATTCACCATCAATAACTTTAAATTTTATTCTTTTCCATTTCTTTTTTATTTCATATGGTACAGTTTTAATTGATTTTGATTTATTAACCGCTTCAATGGCAGCTTTTTGCTCTTCAGCTAAATCATCATAGTTACCCCATATAGTTTCGATTACACCTTTGTAATCATAAGTATCCCAATAATCGCTCAAATAATCAAATCCCATTTATTAAACACCTTCTTCTTTAGAAACAGAAACTTTAGGAACTAATGTTTGATACGGTAATATTTTATACTCATCTGTTATTTCGATATACTCATCTGTGCTACCTACACCATTTGGTGTTTGACAATTAAAGGCAATATTATAAGCAGAAGAGTCAGCCATATCCCCAGAGGAAAAAACCATTATCCTCCCGTTCTGATAGTCTATTTGATAATCGACATTTCTTTTAAATACTGTTACTCCATCAGTTACAGTTTCGCTATCATAAAGTATCTTAAAATAAGGCAACTCTACATAATTGTCATAACTACTTACAAATGACAAAGGATCGTTTGTGCTAATTGTTATGTAAGGAGTATCGAGCTGTAGTGTCAGCGGGAGATTTACTTTTTCAACTTCGTTTTTGTAAAGCTCTCCGACTAAATCCGAAACCTCAAATATTCTTCTCATCGGTTCCCCATAATTTGAATATTCATTACTTGCTCTTGTGTCATTATAATGGTAGTATTTGAGAAAATAATTTATCTTCTCTTGAAGCTCCAATTCCTCTATTTCTCCTCTGTAGTATATTATACCATAAAGGGGCATTAATTGAAAATGGCGAACAAGGGGATCTCCGACAGGCATTCGGTTCTCTGTGTCGTTTACAAATTTCTGCATTTGGTGAATTGAAGGGCTCGCTAAAACCCTAATCCTAATGTCCGAAACGACATTTTCGTAACTGGTTCCAGTAAAATCTAAAAATGATTTTTGTCTAACTGAGTTCTCTGTAAAAATTTGTTGAACAAAATCAACACCCTCAATAACCCCACTAACAGCCCCATCGGAAGTTAATGCACTTATTTCTAAAGCTTTAACAATCACCATATCGATTGGATTATTGTCATTATCTCTGGCGGTGTAGTCATGACCGTTTTCAAACATTTCCGGTCCTAAGTCACCAATACTGAATCCGAAATTAACTATCGGATCTTCTGTTTTGGTGATATCAAATTCATATTCTGCCAGGTCATTATTTTCTACCCAGATATCGTGCATATTTCCTACTCGATATTCTTTATTATTAATTACTTGTATTTCCCTGTTCATCAATTCGTTGCCGGTCCGAATTGGGAAAATGTTGATTATTGTGCTTTTGAATTTATTTTTTAACACAGATTTGATAGCTGGATCATTCGAAAGATTTCTTACTGAGATGCTATCCTGGACTCTTTCGTATGTTTTTGAAGGAGGTTCCACACCAGCGCCATTATTAAACCCATAAGGATTACCAATCATTACCGCTCTGCTTTCAATAACTGGGTTCAGGCAACTGTTAATAGCTTCTGGTTCTATATTGTATTCGTCCGCTTTTTCTTCCGCAACAACCTCTAGCTCGTGATAGTAGTACATTCCTTCTGAATAATTAGCCATTTCGGTTGAAGTAATCGATGTGTCTTTTGTAGCAAAAAATTTAAGTTCGGTATCGGTCGAGAAACCGGTTCCTTCCTCTACGGTTAAATCGGTTGGCGAATCAAAATATATCCTAACTCCACCTTTTGCATATTCTCCAGAGGATACATCAACAAAGAAGTTCCCGGCAAACATCTCCTGGTCCTCTTTGTCCAATTTGTTAAAATTTAAGAAAGATAATTTATCAGGTAGACCATCAATTTGAACTTGTATTGGCTCGTTTAACTTTAAGTATTTTTTAGTGAAGAGATCATCTACCGTATTATTTAAAGTTACGTCTACCCCTATTTCGTGTAAATCTCTGCGTACTTTTTCTTTAAAATCCATAACTACGCCTCCTTGATATTAGTTTTAAACATCCTATTCATTTCTTCCATTTTTTCTATCTTTTCGGTTTTATTTTCTATACCATCTTCCAACATTTTAATGGTATCATTTTGCAATCTTTGTTTTCTTTCGTTTTCGGCCATTACCATTTTTCTAATTTCCACACCGATGCTTTTGGTTAAATCATTCGATTCATTTAAACAGGATAAATCATTTAATAATTGCTTTGTGGAACTTCCATCCTCTTCATCTAAATCTAAAGCTCCGCCGAAATCTCCAGCTTCTATCAATTCGCTCATATGATCTAAACCTAAATAATCAGACATCATAACAACTCCAGAAATCATAGTTGTTACTTCATGAGTAATGTTTAATGATTGTTCCAAAGCTCCGGCTGGATCATCCTGCTCAAAAGTGCTCAAACGATTTAAGATTACATTTTTAAAACTGGTGGCCGCATTCAAAAATTCAGTAAACACTTGTATCAAATCTTTAGTAACTTCTCCACCTTCAGCCAATAATTGCAGCACCAAATATACCTCATTATATCTTTTCATCAATTCAGACCAATAAGGCGCCGATGTTTCTATGTAAGCATCGATGATATCATCGATTAAAGGGGCGTATATATTATCATAAGCTAAAAGAACATTCCCTTCACTTGAAGTTATTTGCGAAAGTTTTTCTATAACTACCCCAATCAAATTTGACCAAGTACCTTTATTTAGCTTTGAAAAGTTAGCGTTCAATTCCCATTTGTTAAAGTTGCTGCCGGAAATGGTTGTTGCAATCAAAGGAAAATTGACATCAATCGGTTGTGTAATTTTAGTTTGAATATAGTCATCGAGTGCGGTTTTTAAAGCTTCCGAACCTTGATATCTATTTAAATTCTTCATTAATGGATTTACACTGTGAGCCCAATCTTCAAACATCATAGTGTCTGCTGTTTCTAAATTGGCTATTGCTTCTCTTAATAACCTCATTGTCCCCATCATATCGTTTATAGATTCTTTAAAGTTTTCACCCACGTTCTCAAAGAAATCCGATAAGTCGGTAAACTCGGCGGAAGAAGGCCCTGTTAACCTTTTGATGGCATCTTCTATATTTTCCCACAACCTTAACAGTTTAACTAAATTAGAAATAATACTTTCATTACTCGGATCATCAAGCATATTTTTTGCGTTTTCCAATTTATATTTTAAATTGTTTATAGTATTGGCTGTCAAATCTCCAGTAACATTTTTATTGTAAACATCGCTTTCTAAGCGTATTAAAGTCGCCTTCACTTCTCCTAAATCTCTACCAACTTTGGGTACATCGTGGTTCATTAGTTCGTTCAATTCATATTGTTGCATTTCTCTAAAATTCTCCACCGATAAATTAGTCCAGTTGGTAGTTAATTCACTTATCGCTTCTTCTAAATAATCAATAAGTGAATTAATAATTTCCAATTCACTTTTAAAAAAATCTTCTAATCGATTAACTTCCTTAACCAATACGGTTCCGAAAGCAGCCGGGTTTATTAAAGCAATATATGAAATTGTATTTTGTAAAGTTTCAAAATCTAAATCATCACCTATCATATCTTCTATTTCACTAGCGCCCGCCGCGGCAAGAACATCAATAATTATATTTTTAACTTTACCCCAAGTTCCATTCTGGGATGCTTGGAAAGTTGCATTTAATTGCTGTAAGTATTCTAAACCCTGTTTTTGGGAGTCTATCATACTTTGAAATTCATCACTCGCATTTTCTAAAGAACACGCCATTTATATCACCTCTATAGGTACTTCTTTATTTTCTTCATTAAAGATTTTCTTCTTCTAGATACTGTGGCCGGTGATACCCCGACGGCGTCAGCAACCTTCTTAGCCGAGTCAAGTTTAGGTTTACCACCGAAACCGGTTAGATATTCAAATATAAGTTTTTCCTCACCACTTAAGGTTTGATAGACCATCATTAAGGTATCCATTCTTTTTGGGTCTTCGGCCATATCGATTGAAAGTCCGGCTTCCATTAAGTTAGAACCGGTTAATTCTTTCCTCAATTCATTTTCCATACGCTGCACTTCTGCTAAATCCCAATTCATAGCATTTGACATTTCTTGAGCGTTAGGTTCTCTACCTTTTCTGATTTCAAGGTCTTCTTTAGTTTTTACATAATTATCTATCTGGGTTGCTCTATTTTGTGGAATCCTCGCGACATCTTTATAGTTTTTAACATAGTTACCTACAGATTTCAAATAGTTAGTTACAAATGTCGATAGTTTAGTTCCGTAAGAAGGATCATATCTATCTATAGCTTCTTTAAACGCTTTACGACCTTCACTTTCGACGGCAACCATTGGTATTCCATAGTTTCTATAATTGTTAGTCTTATTGTAGATAACCCCTTTCATCTCCTGATATAATTCTCTGGCTTTTTGTTGGGCCATAAAATCATTGCCGCTATCTTTGGCTCTTTTGTATTCTCTCCATATTTTTAAATCTTTATCACTTTGGTTAATTGGCATTATTCATCCTCCTTAGCAAACTTCCTTGGTGAAGTCTGATTCATTCTCTTCTTCAACTCTCTCACTGCGTTTCTCCTTTGAGTTGATATTTCTCCATCATCAGTAGTGAGAGTTATATTGTAAGGGCCACCCCTTAACTCGCCGTTTTCTTCTGTTACATCTAAAGCACTTTTATAATCTTCAAATGTTGCTATCTCGCGCTTGAAATTGCTTTGGAAAGTTATGCGATCATCAGTATTATAATATTCCTTCTGGAGTGTTTTGATGTTTTCCTCCATAGAGGCCATACCGGTTGTTTCATCAACTGTGACCTCACCTCCATACTTATCGAATGCTCCACCTACATCCATATGCTCCTGATAAATAGATTTGATTTCATTTACTCCAAACTGTTCCGTGGAATACCACCCGGCCAGTTGAGGAAATTCTTCGTTGAATGGTCTAACATGACTCATCGTTAAAGTGGTTGTTGAATAGCCGTTACCCGGGTTAATATTGTGGGTTGCGGCGACTAAATAACCAACCAGGGGTATTTCCTTATCCATTATTAAGGCTGGAAACCCTGGCAGAATATCTGGTTTAAATGCAACTTCCACACTAAGTGGTACAGTCTTGTACTTTTCTTTATAGTATAAATAGTTAACAAATTTTGATTTACTCTCGATTTGTTCTTCTAAAGAACCGTCAGTAAAACCAATAGCAAGGGTCTGGGAAAGAGGCAGCGTTGTTTGAAAAGGAATGATCCCTTTAAACTTTTCTTCATCGGTTATACTTCCTGCACCGCTTCCACCTTCATCTTTGAAATTTTCCATTATTTCTGATGGAGCATAATAGCCAGATGACTTCGATCCGAACATATCGTCGACCAATCTGTATCTGGTCGCAATCTGCGTTTCATCTTTTTGATAATTAAAAGAAGTATTTTCATCCGGAAAGACCACATTACATGCCGGTGGTGTGGTAAACTGCAAATGAGGTTTCATCACATAAGAATTTAGCGGATTACTTTTAGTCATCCCTGGTACTGGTTTGATATCGTACTGGATAATTTGGGCAATTGAATAAATCAAATCTATAACCTTTGTCATTACTGATGATTCGTTTAAGATTTCATTATAAATATTTTGAACAACTTCGAAAGAGAAAACTTCTACGGTTTTAGCATTTTCAATAATATTAAATCTTTCATTCCCGACTTTGTACTTGGGTATGTATTCTTTCAAAAAGTCGTTCCCTTCTAGCATATACTCAAAGATATAATCCATTGATTCCGTTATCGGATTATCCTCGGTGAAAGAATCCAAAAAGGCAGTTCTAGTTGCAAAGTTTGCATTTGATGCTTGTTCAGATTCCTCGTAATCTCTCTGCTCGAACCTGGCATCACCATAAAAGACCGCTTCTCTTGGACCAAATACACTGGAGCTTTCCATGAAGTCATAAATTCTGGCGTTGTCGATGAACCATTTGACATCTTTAAACTTTAAAGTTACAGTTCTATCTTTTGGCCTTTTCGAATAGCCGTTGCCAATATAAACTCCTTCACATAAAAACTTCCATTTGTCCGTTTTCTTTTCTCTATAAATTAATAGCCCATTGGTATTGGCTTTTAAATTAAATGCTTCGTGGTACGGTGGGATATTGATATTGAAAGTTGTTGTATCGTTATGCGAAATCGTAATGGAACGGAAAGGGATTTCTATACCTTCTAAATACAGTTTAAAAGAGAGCCTTTTTAACTGATAGTTATTAATCAATAGAAACCCTCCTTTTTTTCTGAATTACGAAAAACTTAAATGAAACCCCCACAACCTTATCATTTTCAGAGTTCTTATCATAATTCATATTGTACCAGATACCTTTAATTTTTTTATCAGAATAAATAATAGTCATTTCCATCTCATAATCTAAGATCGTGTGAGGTCTTGCCAATTCATAAAAATCTTCATAATAATTTAAGTCATCAACATTTTCCCCGAGCATGTTCTCTTTGCCGTCCAAAACATTGAGTTGATACTGATGAGTTTCTGCTCCTTCTCCAAAAGCGAAAAACATCGGGTGTTCGTTTGATTCTATAACTTGGGTTCTATCTAAATTGTTTTCTGAAATTCTTTGAATAAAAAACTTATCTAGTTCTATTGTGTAAGGACCATTTGGTGGTATTGTACCATTTTTCAACCTTAAAAGGTTGTTTACCATTTCGGTATTGAAATCATTTCTAACATCTTCTATATACTTGTTTGGGATAGTGAGCTTTATTTTAGCTTTGTTCCCTTTATTATTAGAAACCCCTCTCATATCATCACCTCTTTTTTAATTATATCATCACTAATAAAATAAAACAAAAAAAGACCCCCGAAGGGGTCTTAAGAATTAACCGAAAGGGTAGCTCCCATTATTTAAATTCTTCAAATCTATATCTTTTTCTAAGTTTTTATCGAGGCTATCTATTGA
>Ga0194137_10002051_pt1 | contig 12071 bp, 16 predicted proteins | sample TARM_MetaG_T3_14_FD_134025 | JGI IMG/M metagenome (GOLD analysis project Ga0194137, IMG submission 134025) | Freshwater microbial communities from Pennsylvania, USA, analyzing microbe dynamics in response to fracking - TARM_MetaG_T3_14 (version 2) | ecosystem: Environmental > Aquatic >...
CTGTTTGGGCTGGGCGCATTTTGCGGCCCCTTCCTGGTAGCCTGGCTGGTACGTCACCTGGGGTGGCAGCAGAGTCTGTTGCTGGCACTGGCGCTGAAGGCACTGGCAGTGACACTGGCGCTTCTGGCCGCCGACCCGCTAGCGCGCTCGCTCTCTTCGTTTCTGGTGGGCGCGCTGGTCCCCGGCGTAGTCGCACTGACCTCCGGACGCCTGGCTGAACTGGGCGGGCCCGACGCTCACCGACAACTCTGGGGACGGGCCACCGCGGCCTTTGCCGCGGCCCAGGCCCTTTCCGGCTACCTGATGTCACTGCTGTTCATTCTTGGCGGCAGTTATCGCCCGCTGTTTCTGCTCGGCGGCCTGCTGCTGGCCGGTGGCTTTGCCCTGCTGCTGTTCGGCAGTCGTCACCTGCAGCCTTCCCGTTATCCGGAGTAATACCCATGCAACTATTCCTGAATGCCACCTCTCCCTACGCCCGTGTCGTGCGTGTTGCTGCCGAAGAACTGGGTATGATGCAACAGATCGAGCTGTGCTGGACCGACCCCTGGTCCGACCCCCAGGCATTGCTGCATATCAACCCGGCCGCCCGGATACCGGCATTACTACTGGAGGACGGCCGCAGTATCAGTGAGTCCCTGCTTATTGCCTGCTACCTGAACAGCCTGGATCCCGGGTCGCGCCTGCTACCAGCAGCACAACTGGTCGATTGTCTGCATCTGGCCGGTCTGGGGCAGGGCTTGATGGATGCCAGCTTTGCCACAGTGATCGCACGCAAGCATCATGGTGGCGAGTCTGACCAGACCCTGCTCGGTAGCCGCCGTCTGCGCGCCATCGAACGGCTGCTGGAGCAGTTGCAGACGGACTGGCTCCCCAGCGGTTCAACACCCCATCTTGGCGACCTGGTGATTGCGGTAGCGCTTGACTACCTGGCCTTTCGCATGCCGGAATGCAACTGGCAGCAGCGTTACCCGTCGCTGGCCAGCCGGCATGCACTGCTGGCGCAGCGAAACAGCTTCAGCGGCAGCGCCTTTGTCTGAGCGAATCTTTGGGCAGCCAACGTGAGGAGTATCAGCACATGTGTAGCCAGCGCCCGCAATGGCTTCCCGAGCGGGAAAGCATGCGGGTCGAATTCAAAAGCGACCGGGCTCTGTTGTCTGATCGTGATATCGCTGCCGCTCTGGCATGTCTGGCAAATGCCGAGGGTGGCGAACTCTGGCTGGGGCTGGAGGACGATGCCCGGATTGGCGGCCTGCATCCGTTACGCGGGCCCCTTGCCGATCTGCTTGAACGCCTCTGCGGCTGTACCCATCCGCCACTGAGGGTCAGCGGCCAACTGCTTCGTCTGGGACAGCAGAGTGTCCTGAAATTTCGGGTAGACGCGGCCTATCGCCCCGTATATCTGCTAAACGGCCAGCTTCTGCGCCGACGCCTCAAACATGACGGCACCCCCGAATGTGTTTCCCTGAATGGAAACAATCACCACCGCTGAGCCTGCCGGGCTTTGCTGCCCGGATTGAACTGACAACATCACGGCAGCAGGCGGCAGCGCAGCAGACTTGCCCCCGGTTCGCTCCGAACCAAACCAGATCACTGCCAGAAATGCCAATACGACCAGCAGCACGGCTATAAACCAGCGAATGTCAGGGGTTGGTGGTTGCTGTTGCATACAAGACTCCCGAGTTTGTGACCGGTCACTGAAATTCCACACGACAGCAGTTGATTGCGGCGCCATCCGGTCAATTGCCGCCTCGTCGCTATGCCCTGCTGCCAGCCGGGTCATTATGTGCAGCCCAGGCTTCTACTGGCCAGCAGCTTTGGCAAAGATACTTGCACGAAGCAAAGAACCCTGATTCACTTCTTGAAAAATCCTGCCGGAGCCTGCCATGTCGTTACCCGTTGATCTGCTCGAAAATACCCATGAAGTGAACAACCAGCCCGCCCTGCTGGAGAACTTCAACCTGTTTGAGACGGATACCGCCCTGTGCCAGTCGGTACAGCGGGAAGGGGGTGAATGGGCCATGCCAGCGCTGCACGAAGCCGGTGCGCTGGCTGGCAGCGCCGAGAGTATCGCGCTCGGATTTGCAGCCAACGACAATCCGCCAAGCCTGCGCACCCACGACCGTTATGGCCGTCGTATTGACGAGGTACGCTTCCATCCGGCCTACCATCAGTTGATGGCTCGCGCCATTGATCAGGGCCTGCATGCCAGCCCCTGGACAGACCCACGCCCAGGCGCCCATGTGGCCCGCGCCGCCGGCTATTACCTGCACACCCAGGTGGAGGCTGCGCATGGCTGCCCGATCACCATGACCTTCGCGGCCATCGCGGCCCTGCGTCACCAGCCAGACCTCTACCAGCACTGGGCGCCGGGCGTACTGTCACGTGAATATGACCCGAGGAACATCCCGGCGCACCAGAAACACGGCCTGACCATAGGTATGGCCATGACTGAAAAGCAGGGCGGGTCGGATGTGCGCAGCAACAGCACCTGGGCCGAGCCGGTTGATCAGAGCGGACCAGGCAAGGCCTATCGTCTGATTGGCCACAAATGGTTTGTGTCCGCGCCCATGTGCGATGCCTTTCTGGTGCTGGCACAGGCACCCGGCGGGCTTTCCTGTTTTTTGCTGCCGCGCTGGCGGCCTGATGGCAGCAAGAACCCGCTGCAACTCCAGCAACTGAAACTGAAAATGGGCAACGTCGCCAACGCCTCCAGCGAAACCGAGCTGCGCGGTGCCCTGGCCTGGATGGTCGGCGAGGAAGGCAAAGGCGTACGCACCATACTCGATATGGTGTCGATGACCCGCTACGACTGCATGATCGGCTCTTCGGCCGGGATGCGTCAGGCGCTGATTCAGGCCATCCATCATTGCAGTCAACGCCGTGCCTTCGGAGCCCGCTTGACGGATCAGCCGCTGATGCAGAACCTGCTGGCCGATCTGGCACTGGAAAGTGAGGCGGCGATGACCATGACCCTGCGCCTGTCACGCGCCATGGACAACCAGCACGATCAACACGAGCGGCTTCTTGCACGTATTCTCACACCCGTTGGCAAATACTGGATCTGCAAGCGCACGCCACAACATGCCTATGAAGCAATGGAATGTATCGGCGGCAGCGGGGTAATGGAGGACTGCATCATGCCGCGACTGTTCCGAGAATCCCCGGTAAATGCCATATGGGAAGGCAGCGGCAACATCCAGTGCCTTGATGTATTGCGAGTGGCCCAGCGAGACCCGGAGTCACTTCAGGCAATGTTTGGAGAACTCAATCTTGCTGCTGGTGGCAACCGGCATCTGGACCAGGCGATAAAGCAGCTTCAGCAGGAGCTGCGTGACACCACGGCGATCGAATACCGTGCCCGCACTCTGGTCGACCAGATGGCCTTGGCACTTCAGGCCTCATTGCTGGTTCGGCATGCGCCGGCGGCTGTTGCTGACGCCTTCTGCGGATCACGCCTGGCGCAACGCGGCCTGCACAACTATGGCGCCCTGCCGCACGGCAGTCATTGCCGTGAGATCATTCAGCGCGCCTGGCCGCACGACTGAGCACAGTGAATGTAACCTGCATGACACTGCACAGCCGCCGCGATGGGTATATTCTCTGTCAGAAGTCTGTCGGGCCTGAACACAGGCCCTTCACCTACAAGTACAAAGAGGACATCCCATGAACGGCGCACAAGCCCTGCTGCACACTCTCCAGACCAGCGGTGTGGACATCTGCTTTGCCAATCCCGGCACATCGGAAATGCATCTGGTTCAAGCCATCGGCCAATCTGACGGGATGCGTGCAGTGCTCTGCCTGTTTGAAGGTGTGGTCTCCGGCGCCGCTGATGGCTATGCGCGCATGGCCGACAAGCCGGCTGCCACCCTGCTGCACTTGGGTTCAGGCTTCTCCAACAGCATGGCCAACCAGCACAACGCACGCCGCGCCGGTGTGCCCATGGTTAACATCGTCGGCGACCACGCCACCTACCACCTGCAATACGATGCGCCGCTGACCAGCGACCTGCTGGGCCATGTACATCTGTCCTCGGCGTGGACTGGTGTTGCGCAAAGTGCCGATCACCTGAGCCAACTGGGTGCCGAGGCAGTCAGCATGAGTTATGCCAATGGGGGGCAGATCACCACCGTGATTGCCCCAGCCGACTGCTCATGGGATCCCGCTGGCGAACCGGCCAAAGCGATGGCAGCACCACCCGCCGAACCGGTGGAAGAGGCACTGCTGGAGCAGGCCGTCCAGTTGCTGGGGAACCGCAAGCGTACCGGCTTGTTGCTTGGTGGCAAGGCGCTTCGCAGCGAAGCGCTCGAGTTGCTGGGCAGGATTGCTGCTGCCACCGGTGCCACCCTGCTCTGCGAAACCTTCCCTGCCCGCCTGCAGCGTGGCGTTGGGCGCGTGCCTGTGCAACGCATCCCGTATTTTGCTGAACAGGCACTAACCTTTCTGCAGTCCTACGAGCAATTGATCCTGGTCGACAGCAAGGCACCTGTCGCTTTCTTCGCCTATCCCGGTAAGGCCAGCTGGCTGGCATCCGAAAGCTGCCAGATGATGACCCTCAGCAAACGCGGGCAAGCACTGCTACCCGCACTGAATGCACTGGCAGACAGGCTGCAGGCACCCGCTGAGCCCGCCCAACGCCAGACACCGATGAGCCTGCCGCTGAAACAGGGGCCACTCAGTGTCGATGCAATAGGGCGCAGCTTGGCCGCATTACTTCCCGATCAGGCGATTGTTTCGGACGAGGGCAACACATCGGGGCTGGGTATCTATGCCCACTGCATGGGAGCAGCCGCGCATGACTGGCTGACCCTGACCGGTGGCGCGATCGGCCAGGGGCTGCCGCTGGCACTGGGTGCATCACTCGCCTGCCCCGAGCGCAAGGTACTGGCATTACAGGCCGATGGCAGCGCGATGTACACCACCCAGGCGCTGTGGAGCATGGTCCGCGAGCAGACGGATATTACCGTAGTGCTACTTAACAACAGCAGTTACGCGATTCTCAATGTTGAACTGGCACGAGTGGGTGCCGGCATCCCGAATGACAAAACCCTGTCAATGCTGGACCTGTCGAACCCGGTAATCGACTGGACCAGTATCGCTCGCGGCATGGGCATGCAGGCAGATCGGGCAAACACCTGTGAAGAGTTTCATAGCCTGCTGCAAGAGGCCATGGCACAACGCGGCCCGCGCCTGATCGAAGCGATGATTCCGACGCCACGGGCCTGATCAACCGGTGAAAAAAACCCCGCGCTCTCAGGTGCGGGTTTTTCTACGTCTCAGACTTGATGCATCTGCGACTGCAGGTAATTGGCCAGACCGATACGACGGATCAGCCCAAGCTGCTGCTCCAGCCAATGGGCATGGTCTTCCTCGGTATCCTTCAATTGCGCGAGGATCATGTCACGACTGACAAAGTCAGCATGACGTTCACACAACGCAATTCCCTTGCTCAGCGCATCTCGCACTTGATATTCAAGTTGCAGATCAATTTCCAGCATCTGCTCAACGCTGTTACCGAAAATAAAGGGGTGTGGTGCCATGTCCGGCACACCACCGAGGAACAGAATGCGTTGCAACAACGCATCGGCGTGCTGGGTTTCCTCTTCCATCTCGTGGTTGATCCGCTCATAAAGTTTGCCCAAACCCCATTCTTGATAATAACGGGAATGCACAAAATACTGGTCTCGGGCAGTCAACTCACCTTTGAGCAACTGTTTGAGATAATCAACAACTTCCGGATGACCTTTCATTCGAATTACCTTGCACGACAACGGGATGACCCCGTCATGTTCCTCTGACAATGGCAGCTGGTCAACCACAGTCAGCGGATCAGCAGGCACAAAAAAACCGGGAAAACCCGGTTTTTTTGCAGCGCAATTGACTCATTCTTCGCCGGCAGCAGCCAGCTCAGGACGATCAACCAGCTCGACGTAGGCCATAGGGGCCGCGTCGCCAGTACGGAAACCGCACTTAAGAATACGCACATAGCCACCCGGACGGTTGGCGTAGCGCTTGCCCAGATCGTTGAACAGCTTGCCAACCGCTTCCTTGCTACGGGTACGGTCGAAAGCCAGACGACGGTTGGCAACGGTGTCTTCCTTGGCCAGGGTGATCAGCGGCTCGGCAACGCGGCGCAGTTCCTTGGCTTTCGGAAGGGTTGTCTTGATCAGTTCGTTCTCGAACAGTGACACCGCCATGTTCTGGAACATGGCCTTACGGTGCGAGCTGGTCCGATTCAGGTGACGACCACTTTTACGATGACGCATCTCTCAAATCCTCGGGTTAAGACGATCAGGCCAGGACCTTGTCGTCTTTCTTCAAACTAGCAGGCGGCCAGTTGTCCAGACGCATACCCAGTGACAGACCACGAGAAGCCAGAACATCCTTGATCTCGGTCAGGGATTTCTTGCCCAGGTTCGGGGTCTTCAGCAGCTCCACTTCGGTACGCTGGATCAGATCGCCAATGTAATAGATGTTTTCAGCCTTGAGACAGTTGGCCGAACGTACAGTCAGTTCCAGATCGTCAACCGGACGCAGCAGGATGGGGTCGATCTCGTCTTCATGCTGCTCAACCACCGGCTCGCTGTCCCCTTTGAGGTCAACGAAGGCAGCCAGCTGCTGCTGCAGGATAGTCGCAGCACGACGGATAGCCTCTTCAGGATCCAGCGTACCGTTGGTTTCCAGATCGATAACCAGCTTGTCCAGGTTGGTGCGCTGTTCAACACGTGCACTCTGAACTTCATAAGAAACACGACGGACCGGCGTGAAGGTGGCATCGAGCTGCAAACGACCGATCGAACGGGTTTCATCCTCATCCGAGTGACGTGCATCAGCAGGCACATAACCACGACCACGGGCAACGGTCAGCTTCATGTTCAGCGCGCCGTTATCGGCCAGCGTGGCAATCAGATGATCCGGATTGACGATTTCAACGTCATGATCCAGCTGGATATCAGCAGCAGTGACAGTACCAGGACCTTGCTTGGACAAGGTCAAGGTAACTTGATCACGGCCGTGCATCTTGATCGCCAGACCTTTCAGGTTCAGCAGAATCTCGATGACATCTTCCTGAACGCCCTCGATGGCGCTGTACTCATGCAGAACGCCGTCGATTTCCGCCTCAACCACGGCACAGCCGGGCATGGACGAGAGCAGAATGCGCCGCAGCGCATTGCCCAGGGTATGGCCGAAACCACGCTCCAGCGGCTCAAGAGTGATCTTGGCACGGGTGGGCGAGGTTTCCTGTACGTCAATGTGACGCGGAGTTAGAAACTCGGTAACCGAACTCTGCATGGGGCACCTTTTAACTGTCTAACGCTTACTTGGAGTAGAGCTCGACGATCAGGTTTTCATTGATGTCGGCGGACAGGTCGCTGCGGCTCGGCAGGCTCTTGAAGACGCCTTCCTTCTTCGCGGCATCAACCTCGATCCACTCTACCTGACCGCGCTGGGCTGCCAGTTCGAGGGCGCTGTTAACACGCAGCTGATTCTTCGACTTCTCGCGAACAGCAACCACGTCACCCGGAGCAACCAGGTAGGAGGCGATGTTCACAGTCTTGCCGTTAACACTGATGGCCTTGTGGGAAACCAGCTGGCGTGCTTCTGCACGAGTGGCACCAAAGCCCATACGATAGACAACGTTGTCCAGACGACGCTCAAGCAGTTGCAGCAGGTTCTCGCCGGTAGCACCCTTCAGACGGGCAGCTTCCTTGTAGTAGTTGCTGAACTGACGCTCGAGCACGCCATAGATACGACGCACCTTTTGCTTTTCACGCAACTGGGTGCCGTACTCGGACAGACGACCACGGCGCTGGCCGTGAACGCCCGGAGGGGTTTCCAGATTGCACTTGGATTCGAGAGCACGCGCACCGCTTTTCAGGAACAGATCTGTACCTTCGCGGCGAGACAGCTTGCACTTGGGACCAATATAACGAGCCATTTCCGTCTCTCCTGATTAAACGCGACGCTTTTTCGGCGGGCGACAGCCGTTGTGCGGGATAGGGGTTACGTCGGTGATGCTGCTGATCTTGTAGCCACAGGAATTCAGCGCACGCACGGCGGATTCGCGACCCGGGCCTGGGCCCTTCACGCACACGTCGAGGTTCTTCAGACCATACTCAAGGGCCGCCTGACCAGCACGCTCTGCAGCCACCTGGGCAGCGAACGGGGTGCTCTTGCGCGAACCACGGAAGCCCGAACCACCGGAAGTGGCCCAGCTCAGTGCGTTACCCTGACGATCGGTAATGGTAATGATGGTGTTATTGAACGACGCATGGATGTGGGCTACCCCGTCAACCACCGTCTTCTTGACTTTTTTACGGACACGAGCTGCTGGCTTTGCCATATCTCTATTCCTCAGCGATTACTTGCGGATCGGCTTGCGCGGACCCTTACGGGTACGGGCATTGGTCTTGGTGCGCTGACCGTGGACCGGCAGGCCCTTACGGTGACGCAGACCACGGTAGCAACCCAGATCCATGAGACGCTTGATGCTCATGCTGATCGAACGACGCAGATCACCTTCAACAGTGCTCTTGGCAACTTCGTTACGCAGCAGATCAACCTGCTCCTCGCTGAGGTCCTTGATTTTTGCATCCGGGGCAATGCCGGTTGCGGCACAGATACTCTGCGCCTTGGTCTGACCGATACCATAGATATAGGTCAGAGAGATAACAGTGTGCTTGTTATCCGGGATGTTGACGCCTGCAATACGGGCCATCCAAATTTACTCCGTCTGACAGCTACCTGACTCACCCAAACAAAGGGTGTTCGAAAAAGGGTGCAGTAGGGTAGCGCTAACTTGAACAAAAATCAACCGCCCAACCAGAACTCTGGTCGGGCAGTCGGTTATCCTGAGACGTAGCCTTCAATCAATCGCCTGGAATTAACCCTGGCGCTGCTTGTGACGGGGCTCAGCACTGCAGATCACCCGCACGCTGCCATTACGGCGAATGACCTTGCAGTTACGGCAAAGCGGCTTTACAGAGGCTGCAACTTTCATCAGTAACTCCTGAATCCCGGAGGGTTATCAGCGCAGCAAACCGCCGCTACCGTAGCCCTTCAGGTTCGATTTCTTCATAAGGGATTCGTACTGCTGTGAAACGAGGTGCGATTGTACTTGGGCCATGAAGTCCATGACAACCACAACAACGATCAGCAGCGAAGTCCCGCCAAGGTAGAACGGCACATTAGCCGACACCACCAGAAACTGCGGCAACAGACAAACCGCAGTCATATACAGAGAGCCGAACAGGGTCAGACGGGTCAGCACACCATCGATGTAGCGTGCGGACTGCTCACCTGGGCGTATACCCGGAATGAAAGCGCCCGACTTCTTGAGGTTCTCTGCAACTTCCTTGGGGTTGAACATCAGAGCAGTGTAGAAGAAGCAGAAGAAAATGATCCCCGCACTGAACAACAGAATATTCAACGGCTGACCTGGTGCAATAGCCTGCGAAATCGACACCAGCCAACCCATACTTTCACTCTGGCCGAACCAGGTGCCCAGCGAGGCCGGGAACAGCAGGATACTGCTGGCAAAGATCGCAGGAATAACACCCGCCATATTCACCTTCAATGGTAGATGGCTGGTCTGCGCAGCAAACACCTTGCGGCCTTGCTGACGCTTGGCATAGTTCACCGTAATGCGGCGTTGACCACGCTCGATAAACACCACGAAGGCAACCAGCGCAATCGCCAGGATGGCAATTGCAATCAGCGCGAAGATATTGATATCGCCCTGACGTGAGGCTTCGAACGACTGACCGATGGCACTCGGCAGACCCGCAACGATACCGGCGAAGATCAGCATGGAGATACCGTTGCCGACACCACGCTCGGTAATCTGCTCACCCAGCCACATCATGAACATCGCACCAGACACAAAGGTGGTTACTGCGATGAAATAGAAACCGAAGCCGGTATTGAAAGCTACGCCCTGACTGGCAAGGCCAACCGACATACCGATTGCCTGAATGAACGCCAACACCAGCGTCAGATAACGCGTGTACTGACTGATCTTCCGACGACCGGACTCGCCTTCCTTTTTCAGCTGTTCGAGCGACGGGGTAACCGCCGTCATCAGCTGCATGATAATAGAGGCCGAGATGTACGGCATGATGCCCAGAGCGAAGATACTCATCCGCTCCAGCGCACCACCCGAGAACATATTGAACAGACTGAGAATGGTGCCCTCATTTTGTCTGAACAGATCAGCCAAACGGTCGGGGTTGATACCGGGCACCGGAATATGTGCACCGATACGGTAAACCACGATCGCCAGGAACAGGAAGCGCAGGCGCCCCCAGAGTTCACCCAGGCCACTGGTATTCAGTCCGGAGAGAGCGCCTTGCTTAGCCATTTAGTCCTCGATTTTGCCGCCAGCTGCTTCAATCGCTGCACGCGCACCCTTGGTGACCATCAGGCCCTTCAGGTTCAGTGCCTTGGTAATGTCTCCGGAGAGAACAATCTTGGCACGCACGTACTTGTTGCTGATGATGTTGGCATCCTTCAGCGCTTGCAGATCAACAACATCAACCGCCAGCTTGTTCAGCTCGCTGGTACGAATCTCGGCAGTCACCATAGCAATACGCGAGGTGAAGCCGAACTTCGGCAGACGACGGTGCAGAGGCTGCTGGCCGCCCTCGAAGCCCGGAGCGACGGTGCCGCCCGAACGCGAGGTCAAACCCTTGTGGCCGCGACCGGCAGTCTTGCCCAAGCCGCTGCCGATACCGCGACCGACCCGATGCTTTTCGCGACGGGCGCCCGGTGCGGAACGCAGATCATTCAGTTTCATGTCTTAACCCTCTACCCGAACCATGTAGTAGACCTTGTTGATCATCCCACGGACAGCCGGAGTATCTTCGACTTCAACGGTGTGACCGATGCGGCGCAGACCCAGACCCTGAACACAGAGCTTGTGGTTGGGCAGGCGACCGACAACGCTCTTGGTCAGCGTCACTTTGATTTTTGCGTTAGCCATCTCGGATTACCCCTGGATGTCTTCAACAGTCTTGCCGCGCTTGGCCGCTACAGACTCGGGAGACTGCATCGACTTCAGGCCCTTGTAGGTAGCCTGAACGACGTTGACCGGATTGGTGGAACCGTAGCACTTGGCCAGAACGTTATGCACACCGGCCGCTTCCAGCACGGCACGCATCGCACCACCAGCAATGACACCGGTACCTTCCGAGGCAGGCTGCATGAACACCTTGGAGGCGCCATGCGCTGCACGGACCGGATACTGCAGAGTGGTGCCGTTCAGATCCACCTGAATCATGTTACGGCGGGCAGCTTCCATCGCCTTCTGGATCGCAGCAGGCACTTCACGTGCTTTGCCACGACCAAAGCCGACGCGGCCCTTGCCATCGCCTACTACGGTGAGAGCGGTAAAGGCAAAGATACGTCCGCCCTTCACTACCTTGGCAACGCGGTTAACCTGTACCAGCTTCTCGATGTAACCTTCGTCGCGCTTCTGATCGAAATTAGCCATAGCTTCTACCCTTAGAATTCCAGCCCGCCTTCACGAGCGGCGTCGGCCAGCGCCTTGACGCGGCCATGATACTTGAAGCCGGAACGGTCGAAGGCGACCTGAGTCACACCGGCGGCCTTGGCACGCTCGGCAACCAGCTGGCCAACCTGCTTGGCTGCTTCAATGTTGCCGGTCTTGCCACTACGCAGACTCTCATCCAGGGTCGACGCACTGGCCAGCACCTTGGAACCATCAGCGGAGATCACTTGCGCGTACATGTGCTGCGAAGAACGGTACACGCACAGACGTACGGCTTCCAGCTCACGCATTTTCAGACGCGAACGGCGAGCGCGACGGAGACGAATAACTTTTTTATCGCTCATTTTGCTATGCCCTACTTCTTCTTGGCTTCTTTACGACGCACGATCTCGTCAGAGTAGCGAACACCCTTGCCCTTGTAAGGCTCTGGGCGGCGGAATTCACGAATCTCCGCGGCTACCTGACCGATCAATTGCTTGTCGATGCCCTTGAGGATGATGTCAGTCTGGCTGGGGGTTTCACAGACGATCCCCTCAGGCAGCTGGTAGTCGATCGGGTGCGAGAA
>Ga0194137_10002052_pt1 | contig 12071 bp, 9 predicted proteins | sample TARM_MetaG_T3_14_FD_134025 | JGI IMG/M metagenome (GOLD analysis project Ga0194137, IMG submission 134025) | Freshwater microbial communities from Pennsylvania, USA, analyzing microbe dynamics in response to fracking - TARM_MetaG_T3_14 (version 2) | ecosystem: Environmental > Aquatic >...
ATTTGAAGGGGAAGGGGGGGATTCGGGTGAGCGAGGCGGACGCCAACCGGGTGGAAATGGTCAGCCGGCGGCGCTTGCAGATTGATCCGCAGGACGGGGCGGACGTGACGTTGACGGTGGACCAGTATTTGCAGTTCGGAGTGGAGCAGGCGTTGGAGGAGGCGTTGGAGACCTACCAGGCGAAGGCCGGGTGGGCGGTGGTGATGGAGGTGGAGACGGGAGCGATTCTGGCGTTGGCCAGTAAACCGGATTTCGATCTGAACGCATTCGCGACGTCCTCCTCGTCGGAACGGCGCAACCGGGCGGTGGCCACCATTTACGAGCCGGGATCGATCATGAAGCCGCTGGTGTTCGCCGCGGCCCTGAACGAGGGGCTGGTGGACCCGGATGAGATGATCGATTGCGAGTACGGGGTGTGGATCCACCGGAACCGGCCGTTGCGCGATTTCCATCCCTATGCGGAGTTGTCGGCGGCGGACGTGTTGAAAAAGTCCAGCAACATTGGATCGGCCAAGATCGCGTTGCGTTTGACGCCGGATCAGATGTACGACTACTTGCGCGCCTACGGATTCGGGTCGCGCACGGGGTTGGATCTGCCGGGGGAACAGGCGGGGATTTCCCATCCTCCGCGGGTGTGGGACAGTCTCACCCACAGCCGGGTGGCGATCGGGCACGCGATCGGGGTGACCGCGATGCAGATGGCGGTGGCCATGAACGTGTTGGCCAACGATGGGGAGCGGGTGGAGCCGTTTCTGGTGCGCGAGGTGCGCGCGAACGATGGAACGCTTTTGTACAAACGGCCGGTCCGGACGCCGGGAGAACGGGTAGTTCGCCGGGACACCGCGCGAAAGATGCGGAAATTGTTGGCCCGGATTACGGAATCGGGGGGGACGGGACGGCGGTCCCGCTTTGGGGATTATGTGGTGGCGGGGAAGACGGGCACGGCGGAAAAAATTCGGGAGGACGGCGGATACCACCGCAACAAGAACATCGCCAGTTTCAGTGGCTTTTTTCCGGCGGACAACCCCGCGTTGACCATTGTGGTCAGTATCGACGAGCCCTCCGGCGCGAAACGGACGGGCGGGGTGGTGGCGGCGCCGGTGTTTCGTCAAATCGCCGAATACGCGGCGGGGTATCTCGCGATTCCTCCGGAGGGATTTTAGGGTGACGCCGGAACCGATGTCGTTGTCCCGCGCCGACTGGCGCGGGCTTTTGGGAGCCTCGCCTCCGCGAAACTGGCCGGAGGTCTTGACGGGTCTCCAGCCGGACTCCCGCCGCATTCGGCCGGGGTGGATTTTCGTGGCGATTCGGGGGACGGTCGCGGACGGGCACGACTTTGTGACCGACGCGGCGCGGCGCGGCGCGGCGGGCGTGGTGGCCGATTCCGAGGTGCATGGAGCGGGGGGCGTGCCCGTGATCGTGGTTCCGGACGCGCGGGTGGCGCTCGCGAAACTTTCCCTGGCGTTGTTCAGGCGGCCGGACCATCGGCTGCGCATCACGGGTGTGACCGGCACGAACGGAAAAACATCGGTAACGGGGTTTCTGCGGCAGTTTCAGGAAGCCGCGGGCATCCGGACCGGGTTGTTGGGTACGGTGTCGTATTCGTTCGGGGAGCGGGAGATCCCCGCCCGCCGCACCACCCCGGGGGCACCCGAGTTGCAGGAGTATCTGCATTCGATGGTCGAGGCGGGTTGTACGGATTGCGTCATGGAGGTGTCATCGCACGCGCTGCACCAGCATCGGGTGGCGGGGATGGCGTTGGATACCGCCGTGTTTACCAACTTGAGTCGGGACCACCTCGATTACCACAACGACATGGACTCCTATTTCGAAGCCAAATCCCGACTGTTCGACACGCCGGGATTGCGCACGCGCATTGTGGGGGAGGACGTGTGGAGCGGCCGTATCGCCGAGCGGTTTCCCGACGTGCTTCGGTGTGGACTGGGCGACGGCTGCGAGGTGCGGGCGGAGATTGTGGAAACCCATCTGTCGGGAACGGTGGCGAAGCTGGACACCCCCTGGGGGCGGGGGGAAGTGCGGGTGCCGGTGCCGGGGGAGCATAATCTGCGGAACGCCTTGCAGGCGTTCGCGGGCGCGGCGGCGCATGGGATGTCGTTCGAGGACCTTCTGTCGGCGGCGGAGCGGTTGAAGCCGGCTCCGGGGCGGCTTCAATCGGTTCCCTCTTCCCGGGGGCGGATCCTGGTGGATTACGCGCATACGCCCGACGCGTTGGAAAACGTGCTTCGCACGCTGCGTCCGCTCACCCGGGGGCGGTTGATCGTGGTGTTCGGTTGCGGGGGCGATCGGGACCGGAGCAAGCGTCCGCTGATGACGCAAGCCGCGGCCGGGGCGGATGAATTGATTTTGACCACGGACAACCCGCGCACCGAGGATCCGGACCGAATTTTCGAGGACATGTTGGATGGCGTGGAAGTGACGCCGCCGCACGCGGTGGTTCCCGACCGGCGGGAGGCGATTGCTCGGGGGGTCGCGTGCTTGGAGGCGGACGATGTGTTGTTGATCGCGGGCAAGGGACACGAAACGATGCAGGAATGTGGCTCGGTGCGAATGCCGTTCGACGATCGGGAGGTCGCGGCGGCGTTGGCGCGGGAACGCGACGGCGTGGTCAAAGGAGGGCGGTAGAATGCCGGACTTTTCTCCAAAGGATCTGGCGGTGTGGACCGGCGGCGCGTGGAGTCGGTTGCCGGAGATTCCGCTGACGTCGGTGACGCACGACAGTCGGGAGTTGAAGCCCGGGGCGTTGTATGTGGCATTGCCGGGGGCCCGCGTGGATGGGCATGCGTTTTTGGAGGCGGCGGGAGAGCTGGGGGCCGCCGGCGCGGTGTGTGAGCGGGGACGCGCGGTTGCCTCGCTTCCGTGTCTGGAGGTGGCGGATCCCGGCGTGGCGCTGCAGGATATGGCTCGGGGCTATCGCGGCACGTTGGGGGGCTTGATGATCGGGGTCACGGGCAGCGCGGGGAAGACCACGGTGAAGGATGTATTGGCGACGATACTGGCGAGGCGGGGCGAGACCTGTCGCACCCGTGGGAACTGGAACAATCAGATTGGACTGCCGCTGAGCATGCTGTCGATGGAAGCCGACGATGATTTCGGGGTGTTCGAGGTCGGGATGAACCGTCCGGGAGAGATCGCCGCTCTGTCGGAGATTTTGAAGCCGATTTGCGGGTTGGTGACGTCCATTGGCGAGGCTCATTTGGAAAAGCTGGGGTCGGTGGACGCGGTGGCCCGGGAAAAAAGCGCGTTGCTGGCGGCGTTACCGGCGGAGGGCGTGGCGGTGTTGGATATCGATCAACCCTGGGCGGACTTGTTCCGTGATCGGGCGGGCAAGGCCCGTCAGGTGACCTGTTCGTTGGAGTCGGAGGCGGACTACATCGGCCGGGGGGTGGACGGGGATCGGGCCCGATTGCGGGTGGAGGACCGGCGGCGCGGGGTCGACTTCGAACTGACGATGCCGCTCCCGGGCGTTCACATGCGGAGAAATGTGCTGCAGGCGGTGGTCGTGGCCCGGGAATGCGGCTTGTCGCCCGATGAAATCCGGGAGGGACTGGGCGATTATTCTCCCGCGCCGATGCGGTGGGAACAGATTCGAGTGGGCTCCCGGCTGGTGATCAACGACGCCTACAACGCGAATCCGCTCAGCATGCGCAGCGCGATCCGAACGTTTGGGGAAATGGAGCGGCCGGTGGAGAAATGGCTGGTGCTGGGTGGGATGGCGGAGTTGGGGCCGTCGGAAAAAGAACTACATCGGCAGGTGGGGGAATTCGCCGACCGGTTTCGGTTTCGGGGGATCATCGGCGTGGGGGAGAAGGCCGAGTGGATATGCGAGGCGGTGCGCAACGCCGAGGTGTGGCGGGTGGCGGACCGGGAGGGTGCGGCTGAGGTGGTGTTGCGGGAATCGGGTCCGGGGTGCGGCGTGCTGTTGAAGGCGTCCCGGTCGGAGGGGTTGGAAAATGTAGTGCCCTTGTTGAAAGAATCCCCGAACTCCGGAGACGTGAACGTATGATGTACTGGTTGTATGAATGGTGGCGCACGCTGGACGATCCCGGACTACGGGACGCGCTCAGTCCGATGCGGATTCTCGGGTACGTCACCTTTCGCACCATGGCGGGGGCGGCGACGTCCTTTCTCTTGTCCCTCATCCTGGGGCCGCGGGTGATCCGGCGGCTGCTGGAACTGAAAATCGGTCAGCCGGTGCGGGACGACGAGGTGTTGAGGATGCAACGCAAGAAAGCGGGCACGCCGACCATGGGCGGGCTGTTGATTCTTTTCACCCTGACCATGGCCGTGCTGTTATGGTGTCGGCCGGGCAACCCGTTCGTCGTCCTGGTGCTGGTGGGAACCTGCTGGATGGGCGGTATCGGATTCGCGGACGATTATTTGAAAGTCGCGAAGAAAAACAGCAAGGGATTGCCGGGTCGGTGGAAACTGGTGGGCCAGTTTCTGTGGGCGGTGGTGTTGTTTGTGTGTTTGGACCGATTGGCGCAGACCCAGACGCACAGCCGGGATCTGATGTTGCCGTTTTTGAAGGACCCGATTTGGAGCGGGATGCCGCGGGTGCTGGCCGTGGCGTTTGTGTGCGTGGTGGTGCTGGGGGCAAGCAACGCGGTGAATTTGACGGATGGGCTGGACGGGCTGGCCATCGGCTGCAGCAACGCGGTGGCGGTGTCGTATCTGGTGATGAGTTATTGCGCGGGACACGTGATTTTCGCGGAATATCTGCAGGTGCCCTATATTCGGGGCTCCGAGGAGCTGGCGGTGTTTTTCGGGTGTTTGCTGGGGAGTGGATTGGGCTTCTTGTGGTTCAACGCGCATCCGGCCCGGGTGTTTATGGGCGACACGGGAAGTCTGGCGCTGGGTGGGGGAATCGCCACGGCCGCGATCATGATCAAGCAGGAGATCACCCTGATTTTTGTGGGGGGCGTTTTTGTGATGGAGGCGGTCAGCGTGGTGCTGCAGGTGGCCTCGTTCAAATTGACGGGGAAGCGGATTTTCCGGTGCGCGCCGATTCACCATCATTTCGAGATGGTGGCCAAGGAGGCGGCGGAGCGCGAGGGTCGGGACGTGGAGGTGGTGGAGACGCTGGTCACCATCCGTTTTTGGGTGCTGGCCATCATTTTCGCGATTATGGGTATCGCCACCCTGAAAATCCGGTGACGATATGAGTACCTCCTGGCTCATCCTCGGATGCGGAGACAGCGGCCTGGCCGCGGCGCGTTTGCTTGCGTTCGAAGGGAGGCGGGGATGGACGGCGTCGGAAACGGCTCCACTGGCCGGGCGGCGGAAGGCGCTGGAGGACGTTGGATTTCCCTGGCGGAAAGACGTGCCGGAGGAGGTGGCGGGCGGCGTGGTGGTGAGTCCGGGCTTTGCGATCGATCATCCGTGGGTGGTCCAGCTACGGCAACGTGGAGTGGACCCGGTTCCGGAATTCGAGTTGGGAGCGGCGCGACTGCGTGGCCGTCAGGTGGCGGTTACAGGGTCGTTGGGCAAAACCAGCATGGTGATGTTGGCGGAGCGGCTGTTGTCCGAGGCGGGGCGCGTGGTGCGGATTTCGGGCAACATCGGGATTCCGGTGTGTGAGGTTGCGCTGGAGGCTCCGCAGGCGGACGTGCATGTGCTGGAACTCAGTTCGTTCCAGTTGGAGGCGGCGCGGGCATATCGACCGGACGTGGGGATTTGTTTGAATGTCGTACCCAACCATTTGGACCGGCACGGATCAATGGAACGTTACGCGGGGGCGAAAGCGCGTTTGTTTCAATTTCAGACGCCGGAGGACGCGGCGGTGATTCCGGACGCGTTTCCGGTGGCCGTCCCGACGGCCGCGAGGCGAATCGATGCCCACGAGGTCGCGGTTCCCCGATTGGAGGGGACTCCGTTTGCCGCCGGACCGTTGCGCGAGAACCTGCGATGTCTGCTGGCGGGCCTGGAGAACGTCGGGTTGCCCGGGGAGGACGGCATTGAAAGAGTGGTGCGCGCGTTCCGGTTTCCTCCGCACCGGATGACCCGGCTGGAGGTTCCGGGGGCGGGCATCGTGATCGACGACAGCAAGAGCACGTGCCTCTCCGCCACCCGGGCGGCGTTGGAGTCGCTGCCCGGCACGGTGCATCTGATTGTGGGTGGATTGGACAAGGGGGAGGATTTCACGGCGTTGAACGAGTTGTTCCGCCACCGCGAGGTGCGGCTGTACCTCACCGGGGCCTCGGCGGAGGCGATGCGCCACGCGTGGCGGGACGTCGCGACGGTGTGTGAGATCCATGCCGATCTGGGGGGCTGCGTGAAGGCCGCGTGGGCGCGAAGAGATTGCGTTGAGCCCTTGTTATTTTCGCCGGGATGTGCAAGTTTTGATCAGTATCCGGACTACAAGGCCCGGGGAACACATTTTCAACGGCTCGTCGCGGAGAGAGCCGCCGACGAACCCTTGACAGAACCGCCGCGAAGGAAACGCCATGAACAGTCAGAATCCTCTTAAGAATCGCATTCTTTGTCTTTCGTTGTCCGCGGGTATCGCGCTCCTCACGGGGTGTGCCACCCGTCCGCCCCGTGAAATGGGTCCCCCCGGAAAGGTTCAAATGCCGCCTTCGGCTCCGGCCACGGACGATTTGCCGCCCCCGGTGGAAGTCGAAGTGATCCCGGCCGGGAAAGAGGCGATTGAGCGTGAACCCGCGCCGCCGCCGAAGCCGAAACGCGAGCCCCGCGCCGGGACGTCCTATACGATCAAAAAAGGGGAAAGCCTGTCCTCCATCGCCTCCCGGAACAAGATGAGCTGGAAGGAATTGGCGGCCTACAACCATATCGCGAATCCCGACAAGGTGCGGGTGGGGCAGACGATCCTGATCCCGCCCTCCGGTTCGAGCAAGGTCTCGATTTCCCCCCGTCGCGAAGTGGCGCCGCCTCCCGCGCCGCCCTCCGGCAAGACCTACGTGGTGCAGTCCGGCGATAATTTGAGTGTGATCGCCCGCCGGTACGGAACCAATGTGAAGGCGCTGAAAAGCGCCAACGATCTGATGAGCGACCGGTTGCTGGTCGGACAGGTGTTGAAACTGCCCCAGGGGGCGGAGACACCCGAGCGCGAGTCCCGTCGTTCGGCCGAGCCGGAACGTGAGCCGGCGGCCCCGCGTCCGACGCCGATCCCGATGGACGTCGACGACGGAATGACCGAGGACGTCGACGACCCCGAACCGCAACAGGCCGAGGCCGACCCGGTGATTGACAAGGCCTTCCCGATCGTTGTTCAGGAGGGAGACACCTTGAAAAGCATCGCGGACGATTACATCGTTACGGTCGAAGAGATCCGGGAAGTGAACAATCTCCCGGCCGATGCGGAAGTGGAGCCGGGCCAGACACTGAAGATCCCGCCGTCCGTCTATTGACGGGGCCACGGCTCGTTGCGCCATGTCGGCAGGCGTCCGATATCAGGAAACGGCGGGTCCGGGAGCGGAGAGTTTCTCTCCCGGGGCCGCCCGGTTGCTGGTATTGAGCGTGGCGGTTCTGCTGGCGTTGGGATTGACCATGCTGTTCAGTATCGGCATCGGCCAATCCGACCCGTTGCATTATCCTTTTCGTCAGGCCGTCTTCGCGGTGGTGGGGATTGGAGGCGGGATTTTCACGGCCTCGGTGCCCCTCGCCTTCTGGAAACGCATGTTGCCATGGATGTGTGCGGGCACGGTGATTCTGCTGCTGATGGCGCGGCTGGTGGGACGGGACATCAACGGGGCGCACCGGTGGCTGAGTCTGGGCCCCGTGAGTTTTCAGCCGTCGGAACTCGGGAAGCTGACCGCGCTGGTGTGGCTGGCGTACTGGCTCAGTCGCTATCGGCGACGGGCCCATGAATTTGTCCGGGGATTTTTTATTCCGGCGGCGGGATTGGGGATGGTGTGTGTTTTGGTGCTGATCGGACCCGATTACGGCACCACCATGCTGATCGGAGGGACGGGATTGATGGTGATGTTTATCGGGGGAACGCGCCTCAGTTATCTGTTTTTTTCCATGCTGGTCGCCGCGGGGGGATTCACCGTGATGATTCTGGAGAACAAGGAACGCCTCAGCCGGGTGGTGTCGTTTCTCAATCCCGAAAAATACGCCGACGACGAGGCCTACCAGTTGATGAATTCCCTGTACGGGATCATGGAGGGCGGTTTGACCGGGAAAGGAATCGGCCAGAGTTTGCAGAAATATTCGTATCTGCCCGAAGCCCACACCGACTTTATCCTGGCGATTTTGGGAGAGGAGCTTGGCCTGGTCGGAATGCTCGTGGTGTTGGGACTGTTTCTGGTGTTTTTTTTCGCGGGAATGACCATCTCCTGGCGAAGTCGGGATCCGTTCGCCCGGTTGCTGGGCTTCGGGATCACCTTTCTGATTACCTTGCAGGCGGGGATTAACGTGGGAGTGGTGACGGGGTCGATGCCCACCAAGGGATTGCCGCTGCCGTTTATCAGCCATGGCGGTTCGAACCTGGTGTTTATGGTGGCCATGGTCGGGATCCTGGTGCGAATTTCACGGGGAGAATCCGGAAGCGATGGCGAGCGGCGGGTGCTGCGCGACAGCCAGCAATGGGTATAGAAACAAAACGCCCGCACCGTTCGGGTGCGGGCGGGGAAGGGGACGAGATATCGCCCCGACCTAGAAGACCGACTTCCAGGTGACGCCGAAACGGGCCGGAGGACCCTGCATGGTCCAGAGCCGACTCGGGAAATCCGGCGGTTCGTTGCCGAAGTAATAACCACGGGTGGCGTAGTGCTCGTCCAGCACGTTTTTACCCCAGAGGGTCAGCGACCAGGTTTCGGCCTCGTATCCGACGCTGACATTCAGCAATTCGTACGGGTCGGAAGTTTGATCGTGGCTGTCGGAGAAGTAGTAGCTGTCCTTGCCCTCCAGTTCGACGCGGGTGAACCAGTTGTCGGTCCAGTCCATCACCAGTCCGGTGCGGAAGGTGTAGCTGGGCGCGTGGGGTTGCTCCCGTCCTTCCACGTTGAGGTTTCCGCCCGCGTCCTGGAAGTCCTCGTATTCGGTTTCCAGCAGCCCCAGGCTGCCGTAGGCCGAAAGACGCTCGGTGAGCGGGGTACGCAACTCGAATTCGGCCCCGTAGTTCCGTCCTTCCGCCGCGTTGTCGGTGAAGAAGGTGAAGGTGGTGGGGTCGGCGGGATTCGGCTGAATGGAGGTGCCGATCTGCAGATCGCGCCGCCACATGTGGAAGAGGGTGACGCCGGCCGTTCCCCGGCCGTCGGCCCAGTCCCGGCTCCACCCGGCCTCCAGGTTCCACACGTGTTCGGGGTCGTAGGCCCGTTGGTCGGCGGTGAGGTTGGGGTTGGCGTTCACCCCGCCCCCCTTGAACCCCCGGCTGAGTCCGACGAACGCGCGGCTTTGCTCGGAGAGGGTGGCCTCCAGCGCGGCGCGACCGCCGCTCATCCAGTCGGAGGTTTCCTCGTCCACGCCGTCGCTGTCCGAGTAGTCGGTTCCGCGATGCTCGACACGGAGAGAGGTCACGAGTTCCAGACCGTCCGTCAGCGTGGTGGTGAGTTGGCCATAGCCGCCCGCGGTGACCGCCTGATAGTCGCTTTGCAGGGCGCTGAAGCCTTCGTAGTCGTCCGATTCCTCCAGCCAGGTGAAGACCGCGCCGGTACTCCAGGCGGAACGGCCGTTGAACAGGCCCTCGCCGGGCTTGCTCTGGAAACGGAATTCCTGACCGGCCTGGCGGCGGACGCGCTCCAGTTGTTCGGTGAAGGAGTAGCGGTAGCCTTCCACCGCGGGATCGAAGTTGTAGGGAGGCGCCGCCCAGAAGGCGTCGTTGCCCCAGTCCGCGTCATAACCGTAGTCGTTTTCGGCGCGAAGACCGGAGGTGATGCTGATCAGGTCGAAGTCGTTGAAGGTCTGATAGACCGACCGCAGCGAGGCGCCGAAGAGGGAGAGGTCGTCTTCGCCCGGTTCGTCGGAATACATGGTAAAGCCGTCGCCTTTCGTGGCGAAGGCGTCGTAGCCATTGTTCAGATGCACGCCCAGGAGGGTCAGGTGGTGGCGCTGCTCCTCCTCGGGGGTGTAGAGGAATTGCAGGCGACCATGGAACTCCTGCTTGCCGTTGGTGTCGTCGCGGTCCAGGTACACGTTGTCCCGGTGGCCGTCCTGGCGCAGCATGTTGAAGGTCGCGCGATAGAGAAGGGTGTCGTCCGCTTCATTCACCGGGCCGCCGAACGCGAGGCCGGCTTCGAACAGTTCGTCGGTGCCCGCGGTGAACTGGAGCACGCGTTCCTCGTAGGGGGTCGGCGGCGTGCTGTTCACGATCATCAGACCGGCCAGCGCGCGGCTGCCGTAGAGGGTGGCCTGGGGGCCGCGGAGCACGTCGACCGAGCGGACGTCGAAGAGGGAGACCGCGCCGGCCAGGCCGGAGAGGTCGATTTCATCCATCAGCACGCCCACCGAGAAGTTCGGCGGACCCTCGCCCGCGAACTGGCTGCGTTCACCGATGCCGCGCAGTTGGAGATAGCGCGGACGGGAGGTCGCGCTGGCGAAGTTCAGGTTCGGCACCATGCCCAGCGTGTCCTCCAAGTGGAGCGCCTGCCGCTTGTCGCGGGTGTCGGGATCCAATTGGGTGGTGCTGGTGCTGAACGACGGGAGCCGGCTGTCCGAGGGATCGCCGGTGATTTTCATGGGCGTCAGTTCGACTGTGTCGTCGGACTGCGCGAAGAGAGGGGAGACGCCAAGCGTCAGCAGAGTCAAAAACAGCTTCTTCATCATTTTCACAATTCAGGGTTGAGGTTTTTGACCCGGAAGCGCGAAAAACAAAAAGAGCCGTGTGCGGCTGCATCCCATTCCTACGCCGGTATCATCCGGATCAGGTTCGTGGGTTCGGCGTCGGCAACGCCATCTCAGACCTTCAGGAGGTCACCCCATGGACGCGCCCTCCCTACAACCCCCGCATGGGATTGCAAGCCAAAGCCGCCGATTCAAAAAAAGGGGGGCGGGAAAACGACACGCTTCCGGAGGAGAAAGGTTTTCGTTTTGGAGAGTGTCGGCCGTATTGGGAGCACTCGGCCCGTGACAGTGTCCAGAAATTGTATATCGTATCTGTGAGTGATATTTATCACTATCCGTCACGAATATTCGCTAGGATACCCGAATGGGAAGATCGATTATTCAATTCTCCAGCCTGGTGGCGCCTTTCAGCAGCGTGCTGGAAAGCTATGTGGTCATCCCTCCCGGGGAAATTCTGACGGTGGAGAGCCGTCACCGGCATCGACTGGTGTTTTTCATCAACGGGGGGCTGAACGCGACGTCCTCTTCCGGCGACACCTACCAGCTTCACCCTGGGGATGCCTTGTTGGTCGGAAAGTCACAGGTGTTGAGATATCAGGCCGCGGAGCCCGGCCGAGAGGTCATGAACCACGTACTGGTTCTCCGGCTGACCGATGAGATTTCGGGCGCGGGGAAACGCCGGTCCGGGTTGGGGGTGACCTGGGACACCTTTCTGGACGCGTTGGCCGGACAACTGAGGGAGCTTCAGTATTACCCTCGGCTGTTTTCGCAGGTAGGCGGGGCGGAAATCATTCACCAGATGCGACGAGAGATGGAAAACCCGAATCCGGCATCCGTCTGGCGGATAAGTGGATTTTGTCTCTCGCTGATCTCCGGCATTCTAGGGGAAAAACCCGAGTCGGAGGAACCGTCTTTCCGTCCCCGGATCCACCGTGGAGCCGCGGCGGTGGAACATGCCTGTCAATTTATTCGGGAGAATTTCCATCAAAAGCTGGATCTCGACCAAATCGCCTGGCAGGTGCAGCTCAGTGGCGAACATCTGGAGCGGCTGTTTCGTAAACACAACAACCAGACGGTGTTTCAATACCTTAAGGAGGTTCGTCTGAATCAGGTGTGTCAGTTGCTCCTGACCTCGGAACTCCCCGTTTCCCATATTTCGCGCAAATGCGGGTACTCCACGCCGAACCTCCTGTACCGCCATTTCAAAGCGTACGCCGGGATGACACCGGTGGAGTATCGCTTGGAGGGAAGAAAGAACGAGAACTTTCTTCCAAGCAAGCTTGCTTCATCCGAAGAGGGGTAGCCAC
>Ga0194137_10002053_pt1 | contig 12067 bp, 17 predicted proteins | sample TARM_MetaG_T3_14_FD_134025 | JGI IMG/M metagenome (GOLD analysis project Ga0194137, IMG submission 134025) | Freshwater microbial communities from Pennsylvania, USA, analyzing microbe dynamics in response to fracking - TARM_MetaG_T3_14 (version 2) | ecosystem: Environmental > Aquatic >...
CTTTTTGTAGTCGAACTGACTCTTGATGCCAAGCGCATGGGCTGCCGCCTGGGCCTCGGCGTAGGCCGGGTAGATGTCGGGCCGCTCCTTGCCGAGGAAGTCGTACCAGTCTATCCAGCCGGCGCTGGCATAGATCTTCTCGGGGCCGGACGGCAGCCGCGGGTCTTCGCGGTAGCGCTTTTTGTAGTCGGACTGACGCTTGATGCCCAGCGCCTGGACTGCTGCCTTTGCCCCGGAGTAGTTATAAAAATTTTTCTTGGTTGGCATCGGCGTCAGTCCTTGGTCAAAGGTCGTGGGAATCATCTGCATGCTGCAAGCGCAGCCGCGCTTCCAGGTCTCGGAGACTCTGACGCATTTGCGCCGTTGTGGGCTGCGTGTAGGTCTGACTCGATGTGATCGAGGCATGGTGCATGGCGTTCTTGATCAACAGCGGGTCGGCGCCATCGCGAGCCAGTCGCTGCCCATAGGCATGGCGGTGGCCATGCGGGGTTGTGCCCTCGCTCTTCTCGTACACTAACCCAATCCTCTCAATACCCAACCTGTGAGCCTTGCGGAACATGCGATGCGAGTAGGGCTGGCCGTCGCGGTTGGTAAAGGCATAGGGATGACCTTCGCTGGCCTTCGGCTTTATCCGCTGTTTCAGGTGGTAGTCACGCCACAACTCGGCAAAAATCTGCCCGGCTTCATGGGGGAAGAAAAAGACCTCGAAACAGCGTCTGTGCGGGTCGGTAATCAGGCTGTTCTTCCACCCGATGAACAGCGGGTCGGTCGCCTTGACCAGTCGGTTGCGGGGTTGCAGCGCGTACTGGCTTTGAAGGTAAGCAGCGCGATTGCCTTTACCGCCAGGTGCCAGCCCGTATTCAGGGTGATAAATACGGACGATGACCTCCCCGGCCTCTAGGCTAACGTCTTCACTCCAAAGCGATAGCGCTTCAGACAGCCTTAAACCACCGTAGTGCATGAGGTAGGTAATCAGGACATTTCGAAGGTCTGTAGGCCCGCGTGAATCTCGTGACCTCCTGCGGAAACCCTCGCATACCAGCAGCTCGAAGTATTCCTCTGGAAATGCCTTGATCGGCGCTTGCCGTTCAACGGGCATTGTCCTTGAGCGCACGACTCGGGACTGCTTCATCTGCGACGATGAACGCCAGAGATGGGAAAGAAAGGCGTTATCCCTGCGGTGCGAATAGGCTGCCCAATTCAGCCGTTGTTCATGCCGAGTCGCCTGCCGCCAAGGATTGAGCTGCATCTTGGCGTCTTCGTTGACGACAGCCAGCCAGTCGCTGAATCGGCTGACATGGCCGATCAACTTGCTGGCATCTTCGGGTTGCCTGGGCTGCCACCATAGGCCCGAGGGGTCGATGCTATTCGACACAGTGCCGGTATAGAGCGCGTCGGAAAAGGCGGCGAACAACGCCCTCGGCGCGTCATAGAGCCCTTGATTTGCCTCCATGTACTCCAGAAGCAGCTGCACCGCGAAGGTCGCAGACTCTTGCCATGATCGACTCTTGAGCCGGTTCAGGTGCATGTAGCGAACAAACTGATCCAGCACCCCATGCTCGGTGACGATGACGGGCAAGACGCACTGAACGCCAGTCGCGTCAGCGACAATGGTTCTGAACTCTCTATGCGATGATTCGAGGATAATGGCCACGCGCCGTCCTGCAATACTTTTGGATTTTATTTACTTCCTTGGGGTAACTTTACTGCTTCTATTCATACAGGCAAACGAAATCTGCTGCCAAATTTGAAAAAATTATGCGGAATGAATCGCCCCGGTTTTTGTGGAGGCCGTTTCGTTTAAGTCAGGCCGCCATGGCCTGACCTGTTTGTCGCTGGTGGAAGTTTGCCTCAGCCTCCGCAGGTGGGATATAGCCGATTGAACTCAGCAACCGTTGGTGGTTGTACCAGTGCACCCATTTCAGGGTCGCCATTTCTACAGCCTCTCGATTCTTCCATGATTGGCGATAAATCAACTCGGCTTTGTACAGGCCGTTGATGGTCTCGGCCAAGGCGTTGTCGTAACTGTCACCCTTGCTGCCAACCGATGGTTCAATACCCGCCTCTGCCAGTCGTTCGGTATAGCGAATAGATACGTATTGACTGCCGCGGTCGCTATGATGAATCAGCCCACCGGCACGATGTGGTTGGCGGGCATACAAGGCTTGCTCTAAAGCATCCAGTACGAAGTCAGTCTGCATACTGGTGCTGACGCGCCAACCAACGATCCGGCGCGCAAAAACATCGATCACAAACGCGACGTATAGCCATCCCTGCCAAGTCGAGACATAAGTAAAGTCCGAGACCCACAGCTGGTTCGGCCGGTCGGCGTGGAACTGGCGTTGAACACGGTCCAAAGGGCACAGCGACTTATCGCCAGCCGCCGTCGTCCGCACAGTTTGCCCACGCCGTATGCCTTGCAATCCCGCTTGTCGCATCAGTCTGGCCACTGTGCACCTGGCCACATCTATTCCTTCTCGCAGCAACTGTTTCCATACTTTCACGGCACCATAGCACTGCATATTTGCATCCCATACTCGTTGGATCTCCGAGATCAATACATCATCGCGCTGAGCACGGCAGCAACGCAGGGACGGGTTACGCAGCTGTGCCAAATATCGACGGTAACCGGACGGGGCAACCTGCAAAACGCGGCAGATCGGCTCGACCCCGAGACGGTCACGGTACTGGTCGATAAAGGCCCTCAGGACTTGTTGCGGCGGTCGAGCTCCGCCTGGGCAAAATACGCACTGGCTAAACGCAAAATCTCATTTGCTTTGCGCAGCTCGCGGTTCTCGCGCTCCAGAGCCTTGATGCGCTCGCGTTCTTCCGTAGTCACACCAGGCCGCAGGCCGCTGTCAGTCTGATGCTTCCGGATCCAGCCATGCAGCGTCTGTGCGGCACAGCCAATTTTGGGCGCAATGGATTCGATGGCTGACCATTCGGATGAGTAGTCCTTGAGGTTTTCTAAAACCATGCGAACGGCGCGCTCACGGACTTCAGGGGAGTAGCTATTGGATTTCTTCATGCCTCATTCTCTCAAGAGTTGAGGCCTCCACGAAACCCGGGGCGATTCAGAATGAGGGATCTTGCGGGAGGATTTAGGACTGCAAACGAGGATAACTAATTCATGGGGAAGAGTTCAATGCCCTGGAACACCGTGAGCGCTGGGCGATGGTAGCGGTTACCGAGGGCATGCACTTTGACTGGTCAATGCTGGAGCTACCTGAGCGCAAAACTTTAAAAGTTGCCGATATTCTCGACGATGTACCAGATGATGACCCATCTTGGAGCGCCATGCCCGGACTCAAAGCCAAGCAAGCGCGGGACATTGCTGCGGGGAAGAACTTCTTGATGCAAATCGTCACGCCGGATGACGAAAAGATTCCGACCATGACTAAGGGTATGACCAAGAATCGCAGCACTGACCCCAAGTTTCAGCACCCGAAAGACCCGGAGCTTTTGCGCGTTCCCTTTGTTTCAGAGCATGCCAAAGCAAAGCAGTACCCGCCAAGCATCGTTGCAAACCTTAGCAAAACACTCGCTCATGAAATCCTTGGCCAGGCCGTCCTGAAGGAACCATTCAAGGCCACCGGCAAAGCAATGGCCCAATCCATTCTGAACTACGCGCACGACAACGATATTGATGATGTGGCGGAACTAGCCAAGCGCCTGTGCGAAGAAATTACCGACTACGCAAACCTTGTCGTAGACAACATCAGGGCTCCGGTTGCGGGGGTCTCTTACACCGGTCGGATCACTGTCAACGATCTTGGTGTAGCCATCCAAGATATTGGTAATGGCGTGGGGATCATGCACCGGCACGACTCGGTAACCGCCTGCAACCTCGGCGAGGAAGTCACCATCCGCTACCAGAGCAAGAAAAGCGATCCCTACGTGGGTCGCACGGAGAAAAAAGCGCCAGCCCAGACTGAAGAAGTAAAGGCCGCGATGATTGCAGCACACGAGAACCAGCTCAACCAGCAAACGCTGTTTGACGAACCGGCACCATCAACCTCCATGCCGAGGATGCGATAACCATGAACCTGAATCCTGCTTGCCAGCAGCTCGATGAAGCGATGGCGTTGATTGATAACAGCCCCCAGCTGCAACCAGCGACCCGCTCCCAGCTGAAAACGCAAGGCGTCTTGTACGCCTCGTTTATCAACGACGTACAGTCTGGCCGCACCGAAGCCTGTGAGGTTACCCAGCGGGACATGGCTGACCTCATCAGTGAGTTTTGCATGTTCATTCAATCGGAACTGAACCCAACCACAAGGGCTGCACAATGAAGTCACTCGATGATCGCCTTCTGGAACGTAGCCGTAGCATCATGGACCGCGCTGCAGTTCTGCTGCAGAAGGTAAACCCAACCTTCGTTGCGGCCGCAACCATGTTGGCCTGTTCCGGCGCTTCCATGTTTGCAGTGGCTGACCAAATTGAGGCAATGGATGCTCTAAAAGCAGCAGACCCCGAGGCATTCAAAGCCATGTTTCAGGCTATGCCTCAGACAATGACCGGCTGGGTCAAAGCCTGCCTGACTGACACGCATCCCCTGCCTGGCGTTGCAGAGTTGGGCAAGTTGCTGATGCTGAACCTGACCGCACCTGTGGCAGCAGGTTTCACCGCCTCTATTGCACAAAAATTCGGTAACATGAAAGCGGAAATCGAGTCGCTGCGCTCTGAAAACCAATCACTGTCGCACGGCATGCCCGAGGTCAACGCGCGCACAGTTAAAGAGGTGCTCCAGAAATCTGGTGACGGCCCGCGCGGTGCAACACGACTCAGTGAAACCCTCACCCAAGGCTTGCGGGGCTTGGACGAAGGAATCAAACCGGCTGAGCAGTCATCCCAGATACGCGGCCCAAGAGCGTAACGGAGAAACCCTTTGGACGTGAGCCACCTGTACTTTGGAGCCATTGCCGGACATTGCGCTGTCTTGCTTTGGAGCTGGATAAGACCGGATGACCTGCTAGTAAAAGCCAGTTGCTATGCGCTGGCTGCCGGTGCCGTCTACAGAGTCATTATTATGTGCTTGGGCGCACCAGATGCAGCAAACGGCTCAACCCTTACCCTCGTGGCCAGCTGCATTGTGACTGCAGCCATCATCTATCGTCTGCGCCTCAAGGGTGACGCTGTTTACTATTCAACGATGGCTGGGCTGGCAGCATTTGCGGTCATAGCACTCAACCTGTCCATGCTCTACCCTAACTCTGGCTGGGTAGGGCTGAGCATCATTATCTCTGCTGGTATTGGCCTGACCGTTCAGGTGCTGACCAAGAGCTATTTCAAATCAACGACACAAGGAACTACCAATGAACAAGAGTGAACTGATCAACGCAATCGCAGACAAAGCTGAACTGACCAAGGCTCAAGCTGAAGCGGCACTGAATGCACTGACCGGGACCATTACCAACCAACTGCAGAAGGACGACACCGTTGTTCTGGTTGGCTTCGGCACCTTCGCCGTCAAAGGCCGCGAGGCTCGTACTGGTCGCAACCCGCAAACCGGTGAACCCATCCTGATCAAGGCCAGCCGCCTGCCATCCTTCAAGCCTGGCGCCACCCTGAAGAGTGCTGTGAACTGATCCAGCCGTTCCAATGCGCGGGTAGCATCAGCTGCCCGCCCTACCCCTTTGCATCACAATGGCCTGACACCAACCGGGTGTAGCTCACAACAGGCCGAACCACCTTCTCGATATCAAATCCTGCTCGATCACTTGCGCTGCGCACAGCCATTGCCTTTGTGATGGCATCTACCAGCATGCTCGGTTCTTTGGTCGCCTGCTTGTGGCTTACGCGGAACGGTAGCCAGTCGTACTGGGAGAAGAAGAGCCCGCGCTCGCGGTCGTCATGATGCGCATCTAGGCTCTTGCCGTGGTGTTCCCACCCATCAATCTCGACGTAGATACGGTAACGCGGTAGGGCAAAGTCTGCGCGAAACTCGCGCGAGAGGAAGGGGCGAAATTCAGCAACCACTTCGCCGCCAGCGAACCAATCACCAAAGGCGTGAATCAGGGCCACCCGAACCGAGGCTTCGCCCTTTGATTCGGACGACTCCTTAGCCTCAGCCTGCTTTTTCTGCTGAAGCGCTGTTTTAATCGCTTTGGGTCCAGCTTTGATTTCAGCTTCTGCCGCCCTGATCTGGGCGGCGATGCTAGGGTTGATCTGCCTTTCACCTACCAGGCGCTCAAGGTCGCCCGGCTTGAGTCGTAAACTCATCGGTTCTTGAGCAAACGGGGATCGTAGGGGAACTCTTGGGCTTCCACCTTCGCCAACTCAGCGTCGGGGTGCTCAGGATTCAGGAGGTAGTTGTTTGAGTACGGCATTACCCTGCTCGGGATGCGCAGCAGCAGCGATTGCCCTTCAGACAACCACTGGTTACCCAACTCTTGGGTGTACTCGGTATTTTCCTCCCAGTCGTCCTGCAGCTCGTCGTCGGTCAGCTCGATGAGGCTCACTTCATCGTCGAAATGCGCACGCAGAAGCTGATAAGTCTCAGGTGGTTCAGAGCCCTCTGGCAGGTCCAGATGCACCAGTGTTTCGAGCATTGCGCCGGTCGGAGTACCCGCGAGGTAGGAAATGGGGCGACCTTGGGTGTGCCAGCGGCCAGCGGCGAAATATCCGCCTTTACCACTCAGGTCTTTGAATGGGCTGATTCGCCACAGATCAGGAACAGATTCGCGCTTTGGAGTTTTCAAAAGACGTACCCCTCAGCTGACTGGATAAGCCGAACCATCAAAGCCTCGGCAGTTTCGCTGCCAGTGGCCAATGCCTTAACGGGAGAATCACCGCCAAGCCATTTTTGCTTTCTTACAAACCACTCTTTGCCAGCACTCTCACCCTGCAGCGCGATGGCCAGCGCCAGCACTTGTGCGGCCTGATAGACAGACAGTCCAGTGCCCCGATCACTGAAAGTTCCGGGTAGCTGTGGGCCGGTAGAAGGGAACAACTCAGGCGCCTTGCCAGCAAGCTGACAAAGCACCTGATCGTCCAATGCAACCGCACTATCCACAACCGGGACAGTCTCACCCAGGATGGCGCGAAGGTGCTTACTGAAGTCAGCAAAAGTACCCTCACGAAGTCCTTTCTGAAGTTGCATTGTTACCTCACCCGTGGTCCGTTGCTGGGCTTGCTGCCTTCAAGAGACAGCTCCAATACTTCGCGTGTCCGTTGCTCAGTCGCCAGCTGATTACGCTGATTCTGCGCAACTTCCATTTGAAGCCTGTGATAGTCGCCCCGAACAGCTGGGCCACTTTGAACATCAGCAGACTGTTGACCGATGGCGTGCTTGATTTCGCGATGTACGCCCTTGAGGTTGCCCATCGCTTGCTCACGGCGCTGCATGTATTCAGTCATTTGCGAACGAACACCTGACAAGTATTCAGCTTTCTGCTGGATACGATTGCCGCCAGCGACCAGACCACCACCGATAGCAAGTGCCGCGATGCCGAGAACCGGCGCGGACGCCAGAGCAACAACGCCAGCGACACCGGCCACAGCTGCAGCACCAAACATGGCCAGCTTGCCCATGCGAGCAGTTTCAGGCGCCATGTACTGATTGCGCTTCAACTCTTCGCGCATGGCGGCCATCTTCTGCCTGGTGATACTACCCATCCGCTCAACTTCAGCCATGGAAAGCTCAAGATTAACGGTAGCCATACAGACACCTCCTTTGGTATCTCATATTACTATACCGGAATATAGCACAAGCCATCCGCTCACGCCAACCAACTAAGGCGCCAGTATTAGTGTGTATCGGATGCGGGTGATGCGTGTATCAATTAAAGCCTTGACTGTGTATCAGAATGCGCTATGGTGTGTATCAACATTGCGTCAAACACATTCATACACGGAACGAGCGGCCCATGACAGCTATCCCAATCATTGTTGCCACCAACCACAAAGGCGGCGTAGGTAAAACCAACAGTGTTCGCGTGCTGGGGCAGGCTCTTGCCTCCAACCCGAAGCTGAGCAAAGGCAAGCCAGTTTTGATTGTAGACATGGACCCTCAGTGCAACTCATCCTCTCGCTGGGAGCTGGTAAAGCCGAGCGATGATGGCAACCTTGTTCCAATCCCCCACCCCGATCCTTCCATGGAGGGTGAAAGCTCATCTGTCTGTGATGTATGGCTCAACCTGCTTGACCCGGCAGCCAGCGCCTACCAGCCAGCACCTTACGAGACTTCCCACCCGAATCTGCATGTCGTGCCGGGTAACGAAGAGCTGATGTACAAAGTTATGAAGCTGCCTGAAGAACAGCAGTCTCTGATGCCCAAGCTGCTCCGCCGCTGGCTCCGGTCTCCCGAGATTGCGAAGAAGTACAGTTTCGTGCTCATTGATACGCCACCAGCGAAAGGCGAGCTGACAACTGCGGCGCTTGGTGCTGCCACCCATGCTTACGTGCCCTTTATTCCTGAGCCCCTCTCCGTGAATGGTCTTTTCTCGATTTTGACTTACCTGAGCGCCCAACAAGCAGAGCGCGATTTTGGCGACAATCTTGTTCTGCTTGGTTTTCTGCCGAACATGGTTCAACCAACAACCCTGCTGCACAAAGAGGCGCTTCACGTTCTCAAGCGGAACGAGACATTTTCAAAATTGCTGATGGATGTTCAGCTGCGCCGTCGCATTGGGTATTCCGAAACAGACAACACACTCGCCCGGCCAGGCGACGTAACTTCTGCCGCTGGCTCTAATATTGCCGCCGAGGCAAAACGGTTCGCTCGCATTGTTGGTGAGAAGGCGATGGCCACTTTGAATGGAGTTTCAGTATGAGTGCTAAGCGTGTAGCCATGGAACTTGGGCCGCTGGGTCAAATTGCTGCAACCCAAACTGAATCAATGATGCATGCACAGCAGGAGAAGTTTGTCCCTCTGCATGCTCTCTTTGAACTGACCCCATCGGCGACTAATCCACGCCGCCCATCACTGGACAAGGCGCAGGTTACAGTCGAAACAGCACGCTCATTGCGCATTGCAGAGGGAGAAGATCAGGCGGCTTGGGAAAAGCGGCTTGAAGCTCATCTTGAAATGGTCAAGAAGACCATGGACAAAGAGAGCTACATCATCTGGGAAGAGATTGTTGCCACCGCCCTCTCGATCAAGGTAAACGGCCTTCTGCAACCGGTGGTTGCCAACAAAGAGCGCACAATCATTGCTGGCGAACGACGTTGGATTTCGTCGATCATCGCTGGCCGGGAAAACATCAAGGTCTTGCTCCGCGACGTTAACAACACCGATGAAGTGGTGTTGCGCTTTATCGAAAACACTCTCCGGTCGGACTTGAGCTTTGCTGAGCTTCTGCTTGGCCTGCGGTCTACTGTTGAAGCCATCTTGAAACATCCCTGCGGGCCGGACATGCCAGGGCTGGATTACAAGGTGATCCAAAAGCTGATCGGCAAGGGTGTAACCCAGTGCAGTCTGTACAAAACCTTTTGCCAGCTGCCAGAGAATGATGCGGTTTTGGTTGCCGTGCTGAATGGTGACTATGACTCGCAGCAAGACGCCTATATTGCAGCTAAAGAGCGCGTTGAACAGCTTCGGGCAGGCTCAGCAGACACTTCAGCTGAAACAGAAGATCAGGGCCAATCAGCAGCTCCTGCACCAGCTGCCCCCAAAGAGAAGCGGGCAACGATGGCCAGCCGGATACCCGGCACTGAGGGCGGGAAGCTCTTTTTGCAGGCCGTAATGGGGCTCCCTAACCTTCCAGACGAAGTGAAGCAGCAAATCACTGGGATCAGTGAGCAATGGGCGGCTGCGCCAGATAAGGCGAGAAAGAAGATGCTCACCAACTTGCTTAACTCCGTGTTCGACTCGCTTGATCAGCTGGACGATCACGCCGAGGCAGGGGAGTAACAGTTGATGCGTCAGCCGCTCATCGCGCCTACAACCTTGCCTGATGGCGCCAGCAAGTCTATCGCCTACCAGGCATGGGTGCTGGACAAACAGTTCGATTCGATTACCAAAGCATGGGAGCGCACTGGACTGAGCTGGCCTGAGTGGTCTGCAAACGCCCTGACCCGGATTAACGAGACCGAAAACTACGCGGAAGGCTCTCTTGAGCTGATGCTGTCAGTATGGCCCCGTGGGCGGACTGGGAAAACCCGTCTTTCATTCAGGATATACCCAGAGACACTGGCTGCATTTCAGAAGCTCGCTCAAGACTATAACGGCACTATCCAGGGCGTCATCGCGAACTGTTTTGCGATGGAAGCTGCTGCAGGATACGAGCAGTCACCCAAGCGCTAAACAACAACAAACCCCAATAAAGGCAGGTAGCCCCACGCTGAAAAGCGATGGTCGCTACCTGCCTTTTTTCATTTGCCACCCATACGGGTGACCTTCCTCTGGTCGTATTTGTTTTTCATCATTTCTCATTGACACAGGCGCTCTGTGCATTAGAATCTGTGTATTACTTTTGCGTACAATAATACGTTATGAGAACCCAGCAATGAGCAAACTGACCGCCAACCGTGCATACCGAGTGACTAAGGACTTCGATGTGGCAGGCTTCAAGCCAGCCGTCGATTCCGTCGTGTACCTGGAGTCTGCATTCAAAGGGAAAGCCACGATTGTGTTTGCCGGTGGCGCAAGCCAGTTGTTCCGCTTGAAGCTGAGTGAGAGCGAGTTGGCATACAAGGCGGTTCTTGCGAAGTTCATTACGCTGCCCGACCAACTCAAAGAGAAATACTTGATTGACGGCAACGGTCAGCGTGTACGTTTCGACCGGGGTAACATTTACGAGGTGCCCAATGCGACCCTATCGCTCCCTAGCGGGACCAAGATGCGCTGCATTATTGGTGGCCAAACACCACTGATGGCCTATGTTGATTTGAACGGTAAGGCTAAAGAGTGGGAGCCTCGTAACACTGAGCTGATGAAGCTCAAGCGTATTGATCCAGTGCCCGATACGACTGCTGAGATTAAGTTGGATGTGAAGGAAATCAAGAACGCATTCCCTGGATGCCGTCCGGCATTTACTGCGCAAGTGTCCTTTGGGAGCTATGAGATTTCACTGAATCGCAAACCCAACTCCAGCACGGTAGCTATCAAAGAAGTTCTCCCCGGCTCACAGGCGGCTATTGAAACCATTTTGCGTGAAAACCTTGGCCGTTCCACTGCAGCCAAGAGCGCCAGCAGTGCTGAGATTATCGAGGCTTTCGTCAACTTCCGTCAGTTTGATTGCGGGGTTGTGACATTCGATGACGCAGTTGATCGTCTTGTTCGCCTAATCAAGGATGAGAACGAGCATTACGCCTCAGTTGCAGCACAGAAAGCAGCTCAGAAGGAACTAGACGCTCAAAGGTATGGAACCTCCAGCCCAAATGGGCGGCCTGATAGCAAGGGTGGTGCTTATCGGAAGCTCCTGCAGAGTCAGTATGGCTTTCGGTAATTATTGTTTGTCAGCAGCATCAGGGCAGCAACACCAGAGGTAGGAAAAATGGAATCCCCGGTAAGACTTTTTTGGATTCATAAAAACAACGACGATTTGCTTGCTGTAGCGGCAACTAGCGCCCATTCCGCATCGCGCCTGTTGCGTGTTCATCAGCGGACACTGGAGCGCGATGGGGGTGAGTTGAATGCTGATTCGGCTCATCATCCCGGCAAACTTGATGCCGTTGTGCATCATGCTCTCAACAATGTTGAGAAAGTGTATCGGTACTCATCTGGTTGGGATTTATGCACAAAACTCAACGCCCGGAAACATCGAGCCAATAAGGCAAAGCCAGACCTAAAGCAGTTGGATGATGACAACTCTCATCCGCGCTTGCTGACGTTTTCGCATGAAAGCCACAAACACTTTGTTGCAGCTGGCGGGGCCAATTGGTTGCGCAATGAAATTGCTAAAGCAAGCGACTCGGATGCAATTAGTAAAACCCGCGTCATTGGCGAAAAGGGCAAGCGAATCTCTGTTCGCATGAGTGACCGCCTTTGGGTCCGACTGCAAATGGGGTATACGGATTTAATGGTTGATGGGGCACCTTCACCCCATCAATCTGATACCACCCTCAGATGGTTGATAGATCGACTCCGTAGTTGAGTTCCTCTGCGAAGTCCGGCAGTCCGTAA
>Ga0194137_10002058_pt1 | contig 12058 bp, 10 predicted proteins | sample TARM_MetaG_T3_14_FD_134025 | JGI IMG/M metagenome (GOLD analysis project Ga0194137, IMG submission 134025) | Freshwater microbial communities from Pennsylvania, USA, analyzing microbe dynamics in response to fracking - TARM_MetaG_T3_14 (version 2) | ecosystem: Environmental > Aquatic >...
GGCCGATCCCCGGCCATGCCACCGGCCCGGAGTTCACCGCACCGAAAATCGCCTGGACGCCGGTGATCTCGCCGTCCAGCCTGCTGATCTACAGCGGCCGGCGCTACCCAGGCTGGACCGGCAATGCCTTCATCGGCGGGCTGTCGTCCAAGGCGCTGGTGCGCGTCGAACTGGACGCGAACGACGCCCGCGAAGCGGCGCGCTACGACATGGGCCAGCGCATCCGCGCCGTCGAGCAGTCACCGGACGGGCTGCTGTGGCTGCTGGAAGACGGCAGCAACGCGCGCCTGCTGGAGCTGCGCCAAGGCCCCGCCACGGGGAGCTAAACGCACACGCCACCCCGTTCCGCGCGCGGCGCGGGAGCACACGTGGCGGCAGGCATGTCAGGCGGCGTGCGGTTGCGGCGAATACGGCAACGCATCCAGCACCCTGCTGGTCACCTTGCGCACCGGCTCGCCGATGTCCTCGTCCATCCTGCGCTTGATGTCGATCCATTCCGCATCGGCGAGGAACTCGCGCCAGCGGCGCTCCATGGTGTCCGCATCCGGCCAGCGCAGCAGGTACACCAGTTCGAAGTCGGTCACCGTGGTGGATTCCCACAGCGCAGCGATCTCGAAACCGTAGCGGGCCATGATCCGCATCGCGTGGTCGCGGAAGCGTGCGTGGAAGGCCTCGCGGCGGTCGGCCGCCACCTCGTAGATCCGCAGCTGGTACAGCGGTGCGGAGGATGTCGTCTCGCTCATGTCGGTCTCCACGGCATCAGGCAGGCAGCAGCTCGAACTGCACCGCCTCGCCGGCCGTGCACGAGGACGTGACCCACACGTCGAACAGGCCCGGCTCGGCCGCGAACACGCCATCCACGCCGGTGAAGGCCAGCGCATGGCGGTCGAGGGTGAACTCCACCTCGGCGCTCTGGCCCGGCTCAAGCAGGATCTTCTGGAAATTCTTCAGCTCGCGCACCGGCCGCACCCGGCTGGCGACGCGGTCGTGCACGTACAGTTGCACCACTTCCTCGCCGGCCCGCTTGCCGGTGTTGGCGACGGTGACGGTGACGGCCAGCGTCGCGTCCCAATCCAGCCGCGCGGTGCTCAGGCGCGGCGTGCCGTATGCGAACGTGCTGTAGCCCAGGCCATGGCCGAACGGATACAGCGCCGCGTTCGGGATTTCGCGCCAGCGGGCCTTGAATTCCTTCATGTCAGGCAACTCGGGCCGGCCGGTGCGCGGGTGGTTGTAGAAGAACGGCTGCTGGCCCGGTGCCATCGGGAAGCTCACCGGCAGGCGCGCGGACGGGTTGTAGTCGCCGAACACCACGTCGGCGATGGCATGGCCGTTCTGGCTGCCCAGGAACCAGGTGACGAGGATCGCCTGCGCCTCGCGCACGGCGCCTTCCAGCGCCAGCGCGCGACCATTGCGCAGCAGCACCACGACCGGCGTGCCGGTGGCGGCCACGGCTTCGGCCAGCGCCTGCTGCGCGGCGGGCACGTCGATGCGCACGCGCGACTGCGCCTCGCCGCTGAAACGCTGCGGCTCGCCGATGGCCAACAGCACCACGTCGGCGGCGCGCGCGGCGGCCACTGCCGCCTCGATGCCGGCGTCGATCGCGGTTTCGAATCCACTGCCGTCGACCACCGCCAGTTCCGCGCCCTCGCCCATCGCCGCGCGCAGGCCGGCCTCCAGGCTGACCCGGCGGTCCGGGTCGCCGAACAGCGTCCACGGGCCTTCCACATTGGCGGTGTCGCGCGCGAACGGACCGATCAACGCGATCTTCTGCCCGTGCTTGCGCAGCGGCAGCAGCGGGCCGTCGTTCTTCAGCAGCACGATCGAACGCCGCGCCGTGTCGCGCGCCAGCGCGGCGTGTTCGGCATCGTGCGAGGCATCGGCTTCGCGCAGCGGGTCCAGCGAGCGGTACGGCTGGTCGAACAGGCCGATGGCCTCCTTGGTCCACAACACGCGCCGCACCGCATCGTCCAGCATCGCCATCGGCACCTGGCCATCGGCGACCAGCGCCGGCAGATGGTCTGCGTAGAAGCCGCTCTGCATGCTCTGGTCCAGGCCAGCGGTGAAGGCCTTGAGCGTGGCATCGCGCGCATCGGCGGCGTAGCCGTGGGCGATCAGCTCCATGTCGGCGGTGTAGTCGGACACCACCAGCCCGGGGAACTGCCATTCCCCGCGCAGCAGGTCGGTCAGCAGCCAGCGGTTGGCGCTGGCCGGCACGCCGTTGATGTCATTGAACGAAGACATCACCGTGATCGCGCCGGCATCGAAGGCGGCCTTGAACGGCGGCAGGTGCACGTCGCGCAGGGTCTGCTCGGAAATGTCCACGCTGTTGTATTCCATGCCGGCCGCCACCGCGCCGTAGGCGGCGAAATGCTTGGGCGTGGCCAGCAACGCATCGGCAGCGGTCAGATCCTCGCCCTGGAAACCGCGCACGCGGGCGGCGGCGAACGCGCAGCCCAGCACCACGTCCTCGCCGGCGCCCTCGGCCACCCGGCCCCAGCGCTGGTCGCGGGCGATGTCCACCATCGGCGCGAAGGTCCAGTGGATGCCGGCGGCGGTGGCCTCCACGGCGGTGGCGCGCGCGGTGCGGTACGCCAACTGCGGCTCGAAGCTGGCCGCCTCGGCCAGCGGAATCGGAAACACCGTGCGCATGCCGTGAATCACGTCGGCCGCGAACAGCAGCGGGATGCCGAGCCGGGTTTCCTCGACCGCCACGCGCTGGATCTCGCGCCCCGGCACGGCGCCGACGCCGTTGAACAGCACGCCGACATGCCCGCCGCGCACCTGCTCCAGGGTCTGCTCGGCATTGCGCGCGTTGGCTTCCGGGTTCACGTCCGGCGCAAAAGGCCGGCCCATGTCGGCGAACACGCCGAGCTGGCCGACCTTCTCTTCGACGGTCATGCAGGCGATCAGGGCTTCGATGCGGGGGGAGGACGGCATGGGAGATGTCTGGAAAACGGTTCCAGCCATTCTATCGAAGCCACGGGGAGGCCGTCGCTCCCCCTGTTCAGCTTCAGGCCCGCAACAACGAATGCGACGGCATCAGCCCGCGTCGGGCCAGCATCGCGTCGAGCCTGCGCTGGGCCTCGACCCGGCGGACAGGCCCGGCGGAAGCCATCGTGCGCACGGCTTCGGCAACGAACCAGCGCCAGAACAGGCGTTGGGGCAGGCACAGATGCAACAACGCCACCTGCCGGTCAAGCCAGCGCAGGCGGCGTTCGAATTTCGATCCGGCGGTCGTCGCGGCCACGGAAAGCAGCTCGTGTGGAGTCCGCGTACAGCCTAGGCTTGCACCATGTCCGGAAATTGTCGGCCCGCCGACGGGCAGCCGATCACTCCTGCTTCTGCTTGCCGCCTTCGGTGCCGGCCGGCGGAGCGACCTGCATCGCGGGGGGGTCGAGCAGGCTCGACGCCGCCGTGGCAGCAGGCGGCTGGCCGGACGTGGCGGCGGCCGGCGCTGCCTGTACCGGCACCTGCGCCGCCGGCGACAACGCGGTGTACGGCACGCTGCCGGGCATCGCCGGCGACAGCATGTACCCGGCGTTGCCCGGGGCAGCCACCGAATACGCGGGCACCATGATCACCTGCGGCATCGACGCGGCCTGCGGAGCCGGTGCCTGCGGAGCCGGCGCGTTCGGTGCCGGCGGCAACGGCTTGCCCGGGCTGGTGGCCGGCAGGTAATGCTCGACCAGCTTGAAGAACTGGCCGTAGAACGAGGCGCTCTGCACGGTCTGGCTGGCCACCTTGACCAGCGAATCGTCGGTGGAACCGATCGGCAGGGACAGCGAGCCCAGCGCGCTGACGCCGACGCTGGCATTGGTGTTGCTCTTCTTCAGCGCATACCGGTCCTGCAGCGCGCTGACGAACATCCAGGCATGGCCGTCGTCCTTGGACACGCAGGACACGTGCACCTGCACCTGCTCGTGCACGTCCACCGTGGGCTGGAAGTTCTTGGCCGCCTCGACCGAGTCGGCATCGGCACGCGCCACCACGTAGGCCTGGCTCAGCAGCGCGCGCCGCGCCGCCTCGCAGGCCCACGCCGCGCTCACGTCGAAGGTCTGCGAATAATTGTTGCTGACGCTGAACGACTCGTCCGTCTCCGGCATCTTCTTGTTCCGATGCAACAGGCTGCCGACGGCACTGCAGGAGGTCAGCGCGAACGTCGACGCGACCAGTGCGGCCAGAACGGAGATCGGACGGATGGGCGGCATGAGCATGTAAACGGATTCAGGATCGGCCAAGCATAGCGCCCCGACATGGCATGGCACGAGCCGGCACCTGAACGACAGCAGACGGATGCGGATCTCAATTCCCGCGCGGGCCCGCCGATATGAAAGCACTGTCCCTGTCCCATACTCGCCTCAGCCCGTGCCGCGTGCCGGTTCCGAAAAAATCGCCATGTCCGATCAGAACGACGATCCGCTTTCCATCGCCAACCTCGGCCGGTGGCTGGGCCGTCGGCGGCCTGTCGCGGCCCCGGCGGCAAGCCGGCCGGCCATCGAACGCCCGGAGCAGGCGATTTCCTCGTCGGCGCTGGTCGCCCTGTTCGCGCACGCCGGCGGCCCGTTGGAGCTGCTGCATGCCTTCGCCGCCGGCATGCGCGGCCTGCACGGCGAACTGGGCGACATGGGCGAACGGCTGGAAACCGCCTACGAACGCCAGGACTGGCCGTCCTATGGCCGCGCGATGCGGCAACTGATCGACAAGTACGTGCGCACCGTGGTGCTCGAACGCCCTCATGGCAACGATGCACCGGACGAAACCGGACAACTGCGCGACCTGCTGCGCGTGACGGTCGGCACGGCCCTGCCGCCGCTGCTGGCGGACCAGCCCGAACTGGCCGCCGATGCGCGGGCGGCCGACGCGGCCCTGGCCGACTGGCAGCCCGGCGGCAGCCTGGAGGCACTGGCACGCGACCTGAAATCGCTGGCCCAACGCATCGACATCCGCCAGCACGACGCAGGCCGGCGCGATTTCGCCGACCTGCTGCGGGTGGTGATCGGCACCGCCCTGCTGCCGCTGCTGGAAGGCGCACCCGAACTGGCCGCCGAAGCGCGCCGGCTCGACGCGGCCCTGGCCGACTGGCAACCCGGCGGCGATCTGGACGGAATCACCCGCGGCATCCGCGCGCTGGCCCAGCAGGTGGACATCCGTGCGCACGAAGGCGACGAGCAGCGCGACCTGCTGATCGACCTGTTCAACCTGCTGCTGGAAAACGTCAGCGAGCTGCTCGACGACAACAGCTGGCTGCATGGCCAGATCGACGCGGTGCGCGACCTGATCGCACGGCCGGTCGAGCGCGAGGACATCGACGAGGCCCGCGACAGCCTGCGCGAGGTGATCTACCGGCAAGGCCTGCTCAAGCAGGGCATCACCGAATCCAAGGGCGCGATGAAGGAGATGATGACCTCCTTCGTCGACAACCTCGACGGCATGGCCACCAGCACCGGCGAATACCACGACCGCATCACCGGGTACTCGCTGGCCATCCGCAACGCGCGCAGCGTGGCCGATTTCAACAAGCTGATCGACGAGGTGCTGCAGGACACCCGCCGCACCCAGGAGCGCGCCCGGCATGCGCGCGACGACATGCTGGCCGCGCGCGATGCCGCCGACGCGGCCGAAACCCGCGTGCGCGAGCTGGAGCAGGAGCTGCAGCGGGTCAACGGCCTGATCCGCTGCGACCAGCTCACCGGCGCGCTCAACCGGCGCGGTCTGGAAGACCGTTTCGCGCGCGAGGCGCAGGACGCGCGCCGGCAGAACCAGCCCTTGAGCCTGGTGATGCTGGACGTGGACGACTTCCGCCTCGTCAACACCCGTTTCGGCCATCCCGGCGGCGATGCCGTGCTGCGTCACCTGGTGGAACTCGCCCGCAACACCTTGCGCGCGGTGGACACGGTGGCACGGTTCGGCGGCGAGGAATTCGTGATCCTGATGCCCAACGCCACGCTGTACGAAGCCCGCGCCAGCGTGGCGCGCATCCAGCAGGTCTTGGGGCTGCGTCCGCCACAGTTCGACGGCCAGCGCATCGCGCTGACTTTCAGCGGCGGCGTGGCCGAATGCCGCCAGGACGAAACGCTCGAGGACGTGGTCAAGCGCGCCGACACGGCCCTGTACCAAGCCAAGCAGGCCGGCAAGAACTGCGTGGTGTCGGCCGGCTGATCGAGGTCTTCATCGCCATCGGGGAGTGAAGATCACGATGCCGGCCCGATGGCTCGCCGGGACGGCGATGACGGCGGCAGCCGCCCGCGGCCGCCCGTGCCGAGGCACGCACGGCGACCCGAGGACTCAGCCGCCGGCGGCGGGCGCAGTTTTCTTCGCGGCAGCTTCGACCGCCTTGCGCCGCTGTGCCGCATCCTCGCGCGCCTCGGCGAAACGCGGTTCCTCGCGCAGCAGCTTCGAATCCGGGTCCAGCGTGTACAGCGCACCGGCGGGCAGATCGACATGGCCGCGGCCGTCGCGCATCGGCACCGTCACGGTGTGGCCGGCATTGCCGCCGATGCGCACGTCCACCGGCACCGGGAACGCGCCGTCGCCCGGCACCTGCCAGTGCAGCGCCAGGCCGGTCGCGTCGCGTTCGGCCAGCAGTTGCGGCAACGCGGCATGGCGCAGGTACGCGTCGAAGAACCAGCCGTAATCCTTGCCGGTGACGCGCCCGACGATGTCCACGTAATCCTGCGTGCCGGCGTAGCGCGGCCGGAAGTTGCCGGGGCGCGGCGCGTCCGTGCCGTACACCAGCTCGCGGATGCTGCGGAAGAATGCCTCGTCGCCGATCAGCCCGCGCAGCATGTGCAGCATGTACGAGCCCTTGTAGTAGATGTCGTTGCCCGGGCCGTTGTCGGCGTTGTACACACCCTCTTCGGTCATCGTGTGGCCGCTGACCATCGGCACCTTGTTGGCCACGCCGGCGCGCTGGTCGAGCAGGGCGGCGTGGTAATCCATCTGCCCGCGCAGGTACTGCAGGTACAGCGGCTGCATGTAGCTGCCGAAGCCCTCGTGCAGCCACATGTCGTCCCAGTCGGCATTGGTGAGCTGGTTGCCGAACCACTCGTGCGAGAACTCGTGCTGCAGCAGCCAGTCGTAGCCGTACTTGTCGCGCTTGTAGCCGTTGCCGTAGGCGTTGATGGTCTGGTGCTCCATGCCCAGGTGCGGGGTTTCCACCACGCCCATCTTCTCGTCGCCGAACGGATACGGGCCGATCACGCCTTCGAAGAAATCCAGCATCTTCGGGAATTCGGCAAACAGCTTTTCCGCCTTTTCGCGGTGGCCCTTGAGGTACCAGAACGCCAGCGGGATCACGTTGCCGTAGCGGCTGCGGTAGTCGGCCTGCAACTGCTCGAACGGGCCGGCGTTGAGGGTGACGGCATAGGTGTCCGGCTGACGCGCGCGCCAGTGGTAGGTACGCCAGCCGGCGTGTTCGCGCATGCCCACCAGCACGCCGTTGCCCGGCGCCACCAGCGGCGCCGGCACGGTGATGTGCTCGTCCACTTGCGCCGGTTCGCCTTTCGGATGGTCGATGCACGGCCACAGCAGGTCGCAGCCCTCGCCTTCCACCGCCGTGGCCACCCAGGGTTCGCCGGTCGGGGCGGTGGCCCAGACGATACCGCCGTCCCAGGGCGCCTTCTTCGCCTCGTGCGGGCTGCCGGCATAGACGATGCGCAGCGTGACCGCCTTGCCCGCCGCCAGCGGCCGCGGCAGCGCGATGCGCATGCGTCCTTCCGGGTTGCTCCAGTCGCCAGGCGCAATCGCGCGACCGTCCACCTCGACCCGGCCGACTGCATAGTTGCGGTCCAGATCGACCACCAGCGCCGACAGCGGCGATGTCGCACGCAAGCGCAGCGTGGCATCGCCCTCCAGGCGCTTGTCGGCCGGGATCAGCTTGAAGGACAGGTCGGCATGCTCGAACACCACCGCCGCCTGCTCCGGCGCCATCGGCCGGCCGCTGTCGCGCGTGGTGTCGGTGAGCTCGGCCGGTCCGGCCGCCAGTGCGGAGCCGGCGGCGACCAGGGTCACCAGGGAGAGGGATGACGCCAGAAAAGTGCGTGGCATGCCGAGGGCCGGGGCGGGGGTGCATCAGCATCGCAGCTCGAGGCCGCTGCGGCATGGATCGTTGGTCATGCCCGGCCGAATCCGGGCACCCGCATGCACAGGTGCCCGGAAAGATCAGCCGGCCGTTTTCCCGGCGGCTTTCTTGACGACTTTCTTCGCAGGCGCCTTTTTGGCGATTTTCTTGACTGGCGCCTTTTTCGCGGGCGTCTTTCCGGCCATCTCCTTCTTCACCTTGGACACCTTCTTGGCCACGGTCTTCTTGGCTGCCTTCCTGCCGGCCGTCACGTCCTTGCCGACTTTCTCGACGGCCTTTTTCACCGCGGCTTTTTCGGTCGCAATCTGCTTGACGGCTTTCTTTTCGACCAGCTTGACCTTCTTCGCGGTCGCGGCCTTCTTCGCGGCCGCATGCTTCTTCAATGCGGCGGCTTCGGCGCGCGCATTGGCGCTGGCCGAGGCCAGTTTCTTCTTGGTATCGGCCACGGTTTTTTCGGCCGCCTTCTTCATCGTGGCGGCCTTCTTGGCCACCACCTTCTTCGCCTTGGCCACTTCGGTTTTCACCGTCTTGCGCGCCTTGGCGATTTCGCCCTTGGCCTTCTTCGTCGCCTGACTGGCGGCCTTCCTTGCCTTGGCCACGCCGGTCTTCACCTTGACGCCGGCCTTGGCCGCGGTTTCCCTTGCGGCCTCGATGGCGGCGCCGGCCTTGTCCAGCGCGACGTGGCCGAGGTCGTCGGCGGTTTCCTTGACGCTTTCGACGGCCCCCGTGAGGGTGGCCGCCACACCGTTTCCATTGCTCATCTGACCCTCCTGGGGGCGTCGGTTGATGTCATGCACCACATTGCGCAAGCAAACGTCTGGATCCGCTGACGGGGCGGCACTCATGCGGGATGCGCGTCCGTCACGCATTCGGCCAATGCGAACGAGAACACAACCCGGCCCGTCCGCATGCACGCAAAACATCCGGCTCCGACTCCCGCGACGAAACCGCATCGTCAACCGCACTCCCATCCCTTGGGGCGGGATGAAAGATGGCAACAAGATGTAGTAGCCAATGCGGCGGACGCTAACCGCGCGCCAGCAGGCTGTCAATGCGCCTGCGCATGGGGAGGTGCGCCTTCGCGCACCTCCCGCCGCGGGTTTTCACTGCCCGTTAAATCGTCACCCAGCAAACTCGTTCAGCAACGTGAGGCCAGCACCTCTTCTTCCGCTCCGCACCACGTTCCGTCCACATCACGGCACCCGACTCCGATGACACGTCTGCGCCCGCTCCCGACCCTGCTCGCTCTGTCCTTCGCGGCCGCGTTCGGCGGTTTTGCCGCCACCGCGATCGACCACATCCTCGACAACCGCGCCGAAGCGGCCACGCCGATGGCCGTCCCCACGCTGGCCGCGTTGCCGCCGGTGGTGGACGGCACGCCGGTGCCGTCGCTGGCGCCGATGCTGCAGAAGGCGATGCCGGCGGTGGTGAGCATCAACACCAAGCAGGTGGTGCGGGTACGCAACCCGTTCTTCAGCGACCCGTTCTTCCGCCGCCTGTTCCCGGACATCCCGCAGGAGCGCATCAACGAGTCGCTCGGCTCGGGCGTGATCATCGACGCGGCCAAGGGCTACGTGCTGACCAACCACCACGTCATCGAGAACGCCGACGACGTGCGGGTGACGCTGGCCGACGGGCGCAGTTTCAAGGCCGAGTTCATCGGCTCGGACGCGGACACCGACATCGCCCTGATCCGCATCCCGGCCGAGAAGCTCACCGCGATCACGCTCGGCGACAGCAGCCAGCTGCGCGTGGGCGACTTCGTCGTGGCCATCGGCAACCCGTTCGGCTTCACCCAGACGGTCACCTCGGGCATCGTCTCGGCGATCGGCCGCAGCGGCATCCGCGGGCTGGGCTTGCAGAACTTCATCCAGACCGACGCCTCGATCAACCCCGGCAACTCCGGTGGCGCGCTGGTGGATCTGAAAGGGCAACTGGTGGGCATCAACACCGCCAGCTTCAACCCGCAGGGCAGCATGGCCGGCAACATCGGCCTGGGCCTGGCCATCCCGTCCAACCTCGCCCGCAACGTGGTCGAGCAACTGCTGAAAAACGGCACCGTGGTGCGCGGCACCCTGGGCATCGAATCGCAGAACCTCACCCAGCAGATGGCCAAGGCGCTGGGCATGGACGCGCCGCGCGGCGCGCTGGTGACGCGCGTGCTGCCCGGCTCCGGCGCGGCCGCCGCCGGCGTGCAGACCGGCGACGTGGTGCTGTCGGCCAACGGCCAGCGCATCGACAGCGCCGAGTCGCTGCACAACTACGAAGGTCTGCAGGACGTGGGCGGCGCGGTCACCCTGGACGTGCGCCGCGACGGCAAGCCGTTGACGCTGAAGGCCGTGCTGAAGGCCCAGCCCAAGGCGGTGAGCGGCGACACGCTCGACCCGCGCCTTGCCGGCGCCACCTTCGCCGACCTGCCCGAATCGCTGCGCCAGTCCGGCATCAACGGCGTGCTGGTCAGCGACGTGGCACGCGGCAGCCGCGCGGCCTCCAACGGGCTGGCCGTCGGCGACGTGGTGCTGGCCGCCAGCAGCGGCGAGTTCGCCGACCTGGCCGCGTTCCGCGCCAACTTCGCCAAGCAGGCGCAGCGCCAGCTGGTGCTGCGCGTGTTGCGCGGCAATGCCACCGGCACGCTGCCGATGAACTGAGCGCCGGCGGCGGCGTAACATCGCCTGCACCGGCCGCGTGGTATTGCTGGCCCCCCCATCCCCGTCGCAAGGAGATCCACGATGAGCCTTCCCACCCACGGCGAGCAGTTCAAGGACAACCTCGGCGAGGCCGGCGGCCACCTCAAATCGGCTGCATCGGCGGCCGGCGAGGCCCTCAAGGGCGCCACCGGCGCGGCCGGCGACGAGCTGAAGATCGGCCGCGCCAACGTCAAGGCCGAGCTGGCCGACGGCGCGCTGGCCGGACTGGCCGCCGCCGAGGAAGGCGCGGCCGTCGCCCGCGAACAGGTCGATGCACTGGTGGACAAGGGCAAGGACCTGATCGACAGCGCCGCCGAGCTGATCCGCGAAAAGCCGCTGGCCGCGTTCGGCGTGGCCTTCGCCGCAGGCTGGTTGATCTCGCGCCTGACCCGCGGCGGCGGCGACAAGTAAGCGCGTGAGCGAGGAACCGTCCACGCCCGGCCCGGACGCCGCATCGCCGGCACCCGGCGACGACGCGCAGGCGCCGTCGCTGGAGGACAGCCTGCGCCGGCTGGAATCGGCCGGCCGCGAAGGCCTGGAAAACGCCGTCGGCACCCTGCGCGCGTTGCGCATGCTGGTGGCCGCCGACCTCGCGCTGGCGTGGGGCGCGCTCGGCCGCGCGGTGGCGTGGATCGCGGTGGCCATCGTGTTCGGCGCCTCGTCGTGGCTGCTGCTGATGGGCGTGCTGATCGCTTCACTGCAGCGTCTCGGCCTGTCATGGCTGGCTTCGATGGCGATCGCCGCCGGGTTGAGTCTGTGCGTCACCGCATTCGGCATCTGGCAAGCCTTGCGCTTCCTTCGCCATACCCGGCTCAAGGCCACGCGCCGCCAGTTGCGCCGGCTCGGCCTGGGCAACGACGACGAGGAGGCCGACGCATGAAATTCGACGCCCTCCGCCATCGGGTGCAGCGCAGCGAACGGCTGGTCGAGGGCCGCAGCCACCGGCTGCAGGAAAACTGGCAGGCTCTGGGCACGGCTTGGCGCGGGTTGTGGACGCCGTGGCGGATCGTCGGCGCCGGCGTGGTGGCCGGGTTCCTGTCCGGCCGCGCCGAACCGCTGGCCTTTGCCGGCAAACTCGGCAGCGTGCGCTGGATGGAAATCCTGACCACCGTCTCGACCTTCGTCACCGAAATCACCGCCGCCAACGCGGCAGCCTCGGGTCATCAAGACGAGGGCCCGGAAGAGCCACCGGCATCGGCCGCCGCGGCGCCGCAGCGCCCGGCAACCGCCACAGCCGATGCCGAGCCGCGCGCGCCGGCACCGGCCGAAGCCGCCACCGACCTGTCCGGCA
>Ga0194137_10002060_pt1 | contig 12056 bp, 11 predicted proteins | sample TARM_MetaG_T3_14_FD_134025 | JGI IMG/M metagenome (GOLD analysis project Ga0194137, IMG submission 134025) | Freshwater microbial communities from Pennsylvania, USA, analyzing microbe dynamics in response to fracking - TARM_MetaG_T3_14 (version 2) | ecosystem: Environmental > Aquatic >...
CTTCTCGGCGGCGATCATGATCGGCGCGCCGTGCGCATCGTCGGCGCCGACGAAGTGCACCTCGTTGCCTTGCATGCGCTGAAACCTGACCCAGATGTCGGCCTGGATATATTCCATGATGTGGCCGATATGGAACGCGCCGTTGGCGTACGGCAGGGCGGTGGTGACAAACAGCTTGCGGGGCGGTGTGGTGCTCATTTGGCAATGCTTATCGAAGTAAAACTGCCATTCTAGCAGTGCGGAGGCGCTTGCCGCATCGCGCCGGCCACCGGGACGTTCGGCGCCGCCGCCGAGCCGTCGGTGAACCGGGTTTGGAAGCCCCTTGTCGACAAGGTAAAATAGCGCATCTTTCATCCATCACGGCTTTGGCGACCCAAGGCCGTTTTTATTTGCCATGACTGTCCGCACCCGATTTGCTCCCAGCCCGACCGGCTATCTTCACCTTGGCGGCGCGCGCACCGCGCTCTTCTCCTGGGCGTATGCCCGCCATTTCGGCGGCACCTTCATCCTGAGGATCGAGGATACCGACCTCGAACGCTCGACCCCGGAAGCGGTGCAGGCGATCCTGGACGGCATGAACTGGCTCGGCCTGCATCATGACGAAGGCCCGTTCTACCAGATGAAGCGCATGGACCGTTATCGCGAAGCCGTGGCGCAGATGCTGGAGGCCGGCACCGCCTACCATTGCTACTGCACGCCGGAAGAGGTCGAGGCAATGCGCGAACGCCAGCGGGCGATCGGCGAAAAGCCGCGCTACGACGGCACCTGGCGTCCCGAGCCGGGCAAGACGCTGCCTGCCATTCCGGAAGGCCGCAAGCCGGTGGTGCGCTTCAAGAACCCGCTGGATGGCGACGTGACCTGGAACGACGTGGTCAAGGGGCAGATCACCATTTCGAACCGCGAACTGGACGACCTGGTGATCGCCCGCCCGGATGGCACGCCCACCTACAATTTCTGCGTGGCGATCGACGACTGGGACATGAAGATCACCCACGTCATCCGCGGCGACGACCATGTGAACAATACGCCGCGCCAGATCAACATCCTGCGCGCGCTCGGCGCTCCCTTGCCGGAGTATGGACATGTGCCGATGATCCTCGGCGCCGACGGCGAAAAGCTTTCCAAGCGCCATGGCGCGGTCAGCGTGATGGAATACCCGGCGCAGGGCTTCCTGCCCGAAGCCATGCTCAATTACCTGGCCCGCCTCGGCTGGAGCCACGGCGATGATGAAATCTTTTCGATGGAGCAATTCCGCGAATGGTTCGACCTCGACCACCTGTCGAAATCGCCGGCGCAGTTCAATCCGGAAAAGCTTGCATGGCTGAACAACCACTACATCAAGCAGGCGGACAATGCCCGGCTCGAGGCTTTGGCGCGGCCGGTGCTGGAAAGGGAAGGCGCGCAGTTCGAAGGCAACCCTCCCGTGCAAGCCGTCATTGCCTTGATGAAGGAGCGGGCCAACACGATCAATGAACTCGCCGATGCCGCCATGCTGTTCTATCGCGAGCCGCAGCCGGATCCTGCCCTGGTGACCCAGCATGTCACCGATGCGGTGAAGCCGGCGCTGGCCCAGTTCGCGGAACAGTGCAATGCTATCGACTGGAACAAGGCCGCCATTGCCGCCGCGATGAAGGAAGTGCTTGCAGCGCACAAGCTGAAGATGCCCCAGCTGGCGATGCCGCTGCGTCTTGCCATCACGGGGCAGCTGCAGACGCCGTCCATCGATGCGGTGCTCGAGCTGTTCGGCCGCGACGTCGTGCTGGCGCGCCTGCAGAAATTCATCGGCTGATCGCGAAATTCGCAGAATGCGCAAAAGGACTTACGGCTGAGAAAAAACTTTGCTATACTCTTGTTTCTTCGCGACGGGGGTATAGCTCAGCTGGGAGAGCGCTTGCATGGCATGCAAGAGGTCAGCGGTTCGATCCCGCTTACCTCCACCACGCGACAAAGTAGCATGAAGTAAAATAGGCTGCAGTACGACAGGTTTCTGTCTCCATCGTCTAGAGGCCTAGGACATCACCCTTTCACGGTGAGTACCGGGGTTCGAATCCCCGTGGAGACGCCAGGTTAAAACGCCACGCAAATGCGTGGCGTTTTTCTTTTCCGCGGCGTTTTTGTTTTCTCGTTATTCAATTTGCCGTATCACGCGCGCGGCAGGTACCATCGGCAACTGTACGGCCATGTTCCTTGGCGCTTCATGCCGATCCACACCTGACGCTCTCATGAGAGCGCAGATGCGGCCGGCGCGGAAACGATCCTATGCAAATGTCCCCTGATAAAAGCAGCCCTGCCTCTCTCGCCCTGTTCTGCAAGGTGGTCGACAACTTCGGCGACATCGGCATTTGCTGGCGGCTTGCGCGTCAATTGCGGCAGGAGCACGGCATTGACGTCACCTTGTGGGTTGACGATCTTCGAAGCTTCCAGCGAATCTGTCCCGCTGTCGTACTCGATGCGCTCCTGCAGCGGATCGACGATGTGACAGTCCGTCATTGGGACACTCAAGACGGCACATATTCGACGGGCGACATCGCCGATATCGTCATTGAATTTTTCGCATGCGATATCCCGCCTGGTTATATCGACGCAATGGCCGCATGCGAACCGCGCCCCGTCTGGCTCAATCTGGAAGGCTTAACTGCGGAGGAGTGGGTCGAGGGTTGCCATACCCTGCCGTCGCCGCATCCGCGCCTGCCATTGACGAAGTATTTCTTTTTTCCTGGCTTCACAAACAAGACGGGCGGCCTGCTGCATGAATCCTCATTGGAGGAGCAGCGCGAGCGCTTCCAGTCCGATCCCGCGGCGATGTCGGCGTTCCTCGAGCAGCTTGGTCTCGTGCCGAATGAGATCGGCTCGTTGAAGGCGAGCCTGTTCTGCTATCCGCACGCACCCGTGCCGGCGCTGTTCGATACATGGCGCCGCGGCGATACGCCCGTCACATGCCTGGTGCCGGAGGGCGTAGCCGTCAACGCCGTGCAGGACTTCCTCGGCGAGCAGCCTGTACCCGGCGTCTCGCGCATCCGCGAGGCACTCACGGTGCGTGTCCTGCCTTTCCTGCCCCAGGCGGATTACGACAAGCTGCTGTGGGCATGCGATCTCAATTTCGTCAGAGGCGAAGATTCCTTTGTGCGGGCGCAGTGGGCCGGCAAGCCCTTCGTCTGGCATATCTATCCGCAGGATAAGAACCTGCATCACAAAAAATTGCGCGCCTTCCTGCAGCGTTATCAGGCCGGCATCGGAAGCATCGGCAGCGCCTCCGAATTTGCCTTGTGCTGGAACGGCGCATGGATCACCGATGAGGGCGGCAGTGAAAGCTGGGCCGCCCTCTGGCGGACATTCGAAAAAGACCTGCCCGGCATTGCCCGCGGAGCCGGCGGCTGGCGGCACGACATGCTTGTGCATGGAGACCTTGCCGCAAATCTGCTGAACTTCGTTCGCTCCATCCGGTCGGATGCGGCGCAAAAGAAGGTATAATGCGCGGTTGATTTGGAGCCTGTTGTAAACGTTGATTTTTCGATTACACGTCTGACACGTCTCCTGAAGGCGCCGTTGGTCCCATGAGGCCGCATATGGTTTTTATGCAATTTATTTTTTACGTATATTCTCTATGAAACCTGCAAAAGAAGTTCGCGTTGGCAATATCATCATGGTGGACGGCAAGCCTTTCATCGTACTGCGTTCGGACGTCAATGGTTCGAGCCGCACAGGCTTCACCTACAAGTGGAAGATGAAGAATCTTCTGACGAATGCTCCGCTGGAAAACGTCTTCCGCGGCGACGACAAGTTCGACGTTGTCGTCCTCGACAAGAAGCCGGTCACTTACTCGTATTTCGCCGATCCGCTGTACGTCTTCATGGACGAAGAGTACAACCAGTACGAAATCGAGGAAGAGAACCTTGGCGAAGCCCTGAACTACCTCAAGGACGGCATGGAGTGCGAAGCCGTTTTCTACGACGGCAAGGCGATTTCCGTTGAACTGCCGATCACGATTGCCCGTGAAATCGTGTACTCGGAACCGGCTGTCAAAGGCAACACTTCCGGCAACGTGCTGAAGGATGCCCAGATCGAGAACGCCATCGAATCCAAGCGTTTCACCATCCAGGTACCGCTGTTCGTCAGCCAGGGCGACGTGATCGAGATCGACACCCGCACCAACGAATACAAGCGCGTGGTTCGCAACTAAATCTGCGAGCCGGCATCGCCTGATGCAAAGCTGAAAAGGAAGAACGCCGCACGGTTCCGTGCGGCGTTTTTTTTTGCGCGGACAGCGCTTTACCCATGTGGTACTTCGCGGTATAAACATCCGTTCCAACTCAACGAATCGCATCCATGAAGCATTCCATTTTCATTCTGTCTCTGGTTGCCGCCGCTTTGGCTGGCTGTGCGTCTTTTTCCGCCGTGCCGTCAGCGGATGCGTCCCAGACGGCGGCTTCGGCGCAAGGCAAGCGGAATCCGGACGCAAACGGCAGCCGGGTGCAGGTCCGGGATGAGGCTGGTACCGTTGTCGTGCAAAAGGTCGAATTCAAGTCCGGCATTTCGTCTGCGACCGTCGAGCGGCTTGCAAAAGAGCACGGCTGCGTCGGCAGCACAGGCGCAGGCTTGATGACCGAGAAGGGCCCGGTCGAGGTCTACCGCATGCAATGCGAGAACGGCAAAACCTTCCTGGCAAGATGCGAACTGCGCCAGTGCCGTCCGATGCGCTGAATCCACTGAACCTGCTGAGCCCGCCCAAGCCTCATGAAAAAGCCCTTCCGTTTGCAAGAAGGGCTTGGTGATCGAGAAACCGGACAGCTGACAGTCCGAAAGCCTTGAGGGCCTTGCTTATTCTTCGTCTGCGACTTGCAGAATAAGCTTTCCGAAGTTTTTGCCTTCGAACAGCATCAGCAGGGCTTCATGGAATTTATCCAGTCCTGACACGATGTCCTCGCGCGTCTTGAACGTGCCTTCCTTCATCCATTTGCCCATGTCGGCGACGGCGACATGGTAGCGGTCCGCATAATCGAACACCACCATGCCTTCCATGCGGGCGCGGTTCACGAGCAGCGACATGTAGTTGGCGGGCCCTTTAACCGGCGTCGTATTGTTGTACTGCGAAATCGCGCCGCAGATGACGATGCGGGCCCGCATTGCCAGCTTGGCAAGCACATGGTCGAGAATCTCGCCGCCCACGTTGTCGAAATAAACGTCGACCCCATTGGGGCAGTGCTTCTTCAAACCTTCACGGACCGATTCATTCTTGTAATCGATGCAGGCGTCAAAGCCGAGTTCGTTGACCACGAAGTCGCATTTATCCTTCCCGCCGGCGATGCCGACCACGCGGCAGCCCTTGTGCTTTGCGACCTGTCCGACCGTCTGCCCGACCGCGCCGGCTGCGCCCGACACGACGACGGTCTGCCCCGGCTGGGGCTGTCCGACTTCAAGCAGGCCGAAGTAGGCCGTCATGCCCGGCATGCCGAGGGCATTCAGGTATTTCGGGAGAGGCGCCATGGCCGGGTCGACCTTGTGGAAAGCGCCTGCCTTGTCGTCCGCTGCGCCGATCCAGTACTGCTGGACGCCGACCGTGCCGGAAACATAATCGCCGACCGAGAATTTAGGCGACTTCGATGCGATGACCTTGCCGATGCCGCCGGCGCGCATGACCTCATCGATGGCCACAGGGCGGATATACGATTTGCCTTCATTCATCCAGCCGCGCATCGCCGGGTCGAGCGAGAGATAAATGTTCTTGACAAGAATCTCGCCGTCCGCAAGTTCGCGTACCGGTTCCGATACCGACTTCCAGTCGGTCGGTTTGGGCAGGCCGACCGGGCGTGCGGCAAGGCGAATCTGCTGGTTCGTGAGGGCAGTCGTGGTCATGATGTCTCCTTTATTTGACAGGGTGGCAGTACTATAACTCGAAATGAACGGTCGTTCTTTTTTATAAAGTGTAACAGACGAAATTCGTTTTGAACTTTCCCGCTAGCATGCTGACCAAGTGAGGAGCCGCAACATTGCTGCGGTTCAAGAGGTGGGGAGGTGGAGTCAAGGGGCTCTTTTTCCTTTAGCGCCTACGCAAGATAAGTGTTGCCTCGTTCACGACGCGATGGGAATGCCATGGCGTTCCCATGACATCGCAACCTTCACGTTCTAACCATACAGATTTTTTAGGAGTTCACATGCTTCGTTCCGAAACGCTCTTTGGCAAACGCGATGCCAACACCGGCAACTCTCCCCTGAACACTGCCAGTGGCATCGTCCCGACCGGCACGTCGGGCCTCAGCAAGACCGTTTCCACCGTTAGCGGTACATCGGCTTCCACGACATCGAATGTCGAAAACGTCAACAGCAGCAGCACCAACGAAGGCGGCAGCAAGCTGATCGTCGGCCCGAATATCAAGCTCAAGGGCGTCGAGATCACCGATTGCGACACGCTCGTCGTCGAAGGCCGCGTTGAAGCCACCATCGATTCCCGCGTGATCCAGATCGCCGAGCGCGGCGCGTTCAAGGGTTCTGCCGAGATCGATATCGCCGAAATCCACGGCGAATTCGACGGCGACCTGACCGTGCGTCAAAAGCTGGTGATCTATTCGACCGGCAAGGTGACCGGCAAGGTCCGTTACGGCAAGGTTGTCATCGAAGAAGGCGGTCAGCTGTCGGGCGACATCCAGGTTGGCGCCGGCGCCGCATCCAAGAACCTGAGCGTTGCCAAGGTAGGCTGATCAGCCTGAACATCAGGTGACAAGACGGGGCGCGAGAGCGCTTCGGACTGCAGATCAGGGGCAAGCCCGTCACTGCTTGGAGTACCCGCGCTGACGAACCAGTTTGCCCAATCGGTTTGAACGGCCAGCATGTGAACACGTTCGGTTGCGGAATGAGGCCGGCAGACTTTGCATGAGACATGACCCGGATACGCACTGCGTTCCGGGTTTTTGTTTTGGCTCCATGGTTCCGGCATGCTGGAAGATGTCATTCGCCGTGCCGCGTTGGAATTGCCAAAGCCGTGCGACAATAGCGGACTTCAGTTCGTACGCAATATCAAAACTTCATCATGACGCACCCGGAATACATCCTTACCCTGTCCTGCCCGGACCATCGCGGCATCGTGCATCGCGTATCTGGCTTTCTGGCCGAGCACGGCTGCAACATCATCGACTCCGCACAGTTCGGCGATGCGCAGTCGCAGCTGTTCTTCATGCGCGTGCATTTCGCCGCCGAGGATGCATCGGTCAGCGATGCCAAGCTGCGCGCCGACTTCGCCGTCGTGGCCGAGGAATTGAACATGAACGCCCAGCTGCATGACGCCGGCAAGAAGCCGCGCATGATGCTGATGGTGTCGAAGATCGGGCATTGCCTGAATGATCTGCTGTTCCGCTACAAGAGCGGTTTGCTGCCGGTGGAAATTCCGGCGATCGTGTCGAATCACACCGACTTCTACCAGCTTTCCGCCAGCTACAACATTCCCTTCCACCACCTGCCGCTGGCCGCCGGTGCGTCGCCTGAAGCCAAGCGGGCGCAGGAAGAGAAAATCCTGGAAATCGTCAAGGCCAACGATATCGACCTCGTGGTCCTGGCGCGCTACATGCAGATCCTTTCGCCGCAGCTGTGCGATGCGCTCAAGGGCAAGGCAATCAATATCCATCACTCGTTCCTGCCGAGCTTCAAGGGCGCCAAGCCTTACTACCAGGCGCACGAGCGCGGCGTGAAACTGATCGGCGCGACCGCGCATTTCGTCACCAGCGATCTGGATGAAGGCCCGATCATTGAACAGGATGTCGAGCGGGTCGACCATTCGATGGAGCCGGACACGCTGACCGCCATTGGCCGGGATGTCGAGTGCGTGGTGCTGGCGCGCGCGGTGAAGTGGTTTGTCGAGCACCGCATCCTGCTCAACGGGCACAAGACCGTCGTATTCAAGTAAGCTGCAGTCTCTAACCAGCTCTGCCGGCCATCGGCCATTGGGCATAAAAAAGGCGGTTCCGCATTGCGCGGAGCCGCCTTTTTCACATGTCGGTCAGTCAAGCCGGAGCGACCGACTCACTCTGCCAGAATGCGTTTGAGCCACACGCTGATATCGTCGATCTCCTCCTGGCATACCGAGTGCGGCATCATGTACTCATGCCATTCGACCTTGTAGCCCAGCGAGTTCAGGATGTCGCGCGATTTCTCCGCGAGCGAGATCGGCACCACCGGATCGCCGCGTCCGTGCGCCAGGAAAATCGGCGTTTCGTGATTTGCGCTGTGGCGCTCGTCCGGCACGGCTTGATGCAGGGGCAGATAACCCGACAGGCAAAGCAGTCCGGCAAGCTTCTCCGGATGGCGCAAGCCGGTCTGCAGTGTCATCGCACAGCCTTGCGAGAAGCCGGCGAGGATGATGCGGTGCGCAGGAACGCCGCGCGCCTTTTCGTTGGCGATCAACGCCTCCACCAGCGCCTGGGACTTGCGCAGGCCGGCCATGTCTTCCCGTTGACCAAGGTCGAGACCAAGTATGTCGTACCAGGCGCGCATCACATAACCGTTGTTGATCGTCACCGGCATGGTAGGGGCATGCGGAAAGACGAAGCGGATCGCCGGACAGCCGTTCAGATCAAGCTCGCGTACGATGGGTGCAAAGTCGTTGCCGTCGGCACCCAGGCCATGCAGCCAGATCAGGGACACCGAGGGATCCGGCGCGGTTTCGATTTCTATGGTTTCCAGTTGGTGATCGCTCATGCGCTTGCTTTCTTGCTGTTGTTGCTGCATCCAGCAGATGCAGTCATCATTTTTGCCGGATCGCGGATTTGGGCCGGAATGCCTTGCAGACAACCTCGTTCGTTTCGATGTACGGGCCGCCGATCAGGTCGATGCAATACGGCACGGCGGCGAAGATGCCGGGCACGATCTGCTTGCCGTCGGCGTCCTTGAGGCCTTCCAGCGTCTCCTTGATGGACTTCGGCTGGCCGGGTAGGTTCATGATGAGCGCCGCATGATCTGCCGCTTCGCGAATCACCGCCACCTGCCGGGAAAGAATGGCCGTCGGCACGAAGCGCAAGCTGATCTGACGCATCTGCTCGCCGAATCCGGGCATTTCCTTGGTGCCCACCGCCAGCGTGGCTTCCGGAGTGACGTCGCGCCGCGCCGGTCCCGTGCCGCCGGTCGTCAGCACGAGGTCGCAGCCGGCATTGTCCACCAGGTCGATGAGCGCCTGCTCGATCTGGGAGCGTTCATCGGGAATCAGCCTGGTTTCCATCTGCCATGGACTGGTGAGAGCCGAGGCGAACCAGTCGCGCAGCGCCGGTATGCCCTGATCCTCGTAGACGCCGGAGGAGGCGCGGTCGGATACCGATACCAGCCCGATCAGGAGTTCGTCGGGATTACTCTTCTTCCGTGTCGTCATCTTCATTCCCGTCCGCGGCTGGCGCCGCTGCAGAAGACGCTGCGCCGCCCTGCAGCTGCTTGAGAATCTGGAAAATTTCACGATACGCCTTGGGCGGCTTGTTTTCCGCCTGCTCCTTGCGGGCGTTGCGGATCAGGGTGCGTAGCTGCTGCACGTCGGCCTGAGGATATTGTTCCTTGAGCTCGGTAAGCGCCTTGTCGTCGGCCAGCAGCTTGTCGCGACGCTTCTCCAGCGCGTGCATGGCGGCGGTTTCCGACTTGGAAGCGCCTTTCCAGCTGTCGATCACTTTCTGTATCGCCGCGACTTCGTCTTCTTCCAGCGTGCGCATTTTCTTGCCGACGAATTGCATCTGGCGGCGCCGGCCTTCGTGATCCTTGATTTTCTGGCATTCGAGAATCGCTTCCCGCACATCTTCCGGCATGGGAACCCGCATGACGCGGTCCTTGGGTTGGGAAACCAGTTCTTCGCCCAATTGTTGCAGCGCTGTCATTTCGCGCTTGAGCTGGGATTTTGACGGGCGATCGTACTGCTGTTCGAATTCGCTCGACTTGAAGCCGACCGCACCTCGATTTGGATTAACCATGATGAACCTGAGCCATTCTGTAAACGGCTGATATGATAACTGTTTTAAAACGAACTCCAAAAAAACAGCCTATGAGCACTTCCGACTTTACCCATGGTCATGATCAGCTGAAGCAGCTTGCCGAAGACGTCCTGCGTTTCGCGAAGGAAAAAGGCGCTTCGGACGCGGTGGTGGAGATCAGCGAGGGTAGCGGCCTGTCGGTTTCCGTGCGCAAGGGCAATATCGAGACCATCGAGCAGAACAAGGACAAGGGCATCGGCGTCACCGTTTATCTCGGGGAAGCCGGCCACATCCGCCGCGGCAATGCCAGCACCTCGGACTTTTCGACACAATCGCTCAAGGATACCGTCGAGGCGGCCTACAACATCGCCCGTTTCACCGCCGAGGATGACTGCGCCGGCTTGCCCGACGAGGACATGCTCGAGATGAATCCGCGCGACCTGCAGCTGTTCTACCCCTGGAACGTCTCCACCGAGGAGGCCGTGGAACTGGCGAAGCGCTGCGAAGCCGCCGCCTTTGCCGTCGACAAGCGCATCTCCAACAGCGAAGGCGCCAGCGTGTATGCGCAGCAGTCGCATTTCATTTCCGCCAACACGCGCGGCTTCATGGGCGGCTATCCCTATTCCCGTCATACGATCTCGGTTGCGCCGATTGCCGGCAAGGGCGGCAACATGCAGCGCGACGACTGGTATTCCTCCTCGCGCGATCCGGCCAAGCTGGCCCGGCCGGAAGATATCGGCCGCTATGCCGCCGAGCGGGCGCTTGCGCGGCTCAATGCGCGCAAGCTGGATACCCGCAAATGCCCGGTCCTGTTCGAGGCGCCGCTTGCGGCCGGCCTGGTCGGTGCCTTCGTGCAGGCGATTTCCGGCGGCGCGCTGTACCGCAAGTCCAGCTTTCTGCTCGATTCGATGGGGCAGCGGGTCTTCGCTCCGCACATTCAAGTGCTGGAAGATCCGCATGTGATCGGCGCCGTCGGTTCGTCGCCGTTCGACGAGGAAGGCGTGAAGACCCTCAGGCGCGAGGTTGTGAGGGACGGCGTGGTGCAGGGGTATTTCCTGTCCACCTATTCGGCGCGCAAGCTGGGCATGAAGACCACCGGAAATTCCGGCGGCTCGCACAATCTTTATTTCACCTCCGCGCTGACGACCCCGGGCGACGATTTCAACGCCATGCTGCGCAAGCTCGATACCGGTCTGCTGGTGACGGAACTGATGGGGCAGGGCGTCAATTACGTGACCGGTGATTACTCCCGCGGCGCATCCGGCTACTGGGTGGAGGACGGCGTGATCCAGTATCCGGTCGAGGAGATCACGATTGCAGGCAATTTGAAGGAAATGTTCCAGCAGATCGTGGCGGTGGGCGCGGATACCCTGGTGCGCGGCACACGCGAAACAGGCTCCATCCTGATCGCAAACATGACGGTGGCCGGCAACTGAAGCGCTTCGGCAACGGCAAGTCGGACATAGAAAAAGGCCGCGAACAACCAGGCGTTGTTCGCGGCCTTTTTACGGGCTCGTCATGCGCAGCCCGGGATCAGAAAACCGGGCTGCAAGAGCATGGCGGCATCAGGCGGAGGGCTTGCGCGCCGTATTCATGTGCAGGGCGGGCTGCCGGTCCAGGACCTGTTCGGGCGTGTCGGCCTCCGCATCGGTTTCCTGGTTCAGATGCCTGTGCAATTGCTCCATGTTGACATCACCGGTCCATTTGCCGACCACGACAGTGGCCACGCCGTTGCCGATCAGGTTGGTCAGCGCTCGCGCTTCGGACATGAAGCGGTCGATGCCGAGAATCAGCGCCAGACCCGCAACCGGCACGCCGCCCACGGCAGACAGCGTCGCCGCCAGCACGATGAAGCCGCTTCCGGTAATGCCGGCGGCGCCCTTCGATGTCAGCAGCAGCACTGCCAGCAGGGTCAGCTGCTGGGTCAGCGTCATCGGCGTATCGGTGGCCTGGGCGATGAAGACCGCCGCCATCGTCAGGTAGATGGACGTGCCGTCGAGATTGAAGGAGTAGCCGGTCGGGATCACGAGGCCGACCACCGATTTGCGCACGCCGAGATTTTCGAGCTTGGCCATCATGCGGGGCAGAACGGATTCGGACGAGGAGGTGCCCAGGACGATGAAC
>Ga0194137_10002061_pt1 | contig 12054 bp, 15 predicted proteins | sample TARM_MetaG_T3_14_FD_134025 | JGI IMG/M metagenome (GOLD analysis project Ga0194137, IMG submission 134025) | Freshwater microbial communities from Pennsylvania, USA, analyzing microbe dynamics in response to fracking - TARM_MetaG_T3_14 (version 2) | ecosystem: Environmental > Aquatic >...
AAGGACCCGAAAGCACCGCAAAATAGCCCCTCAAACGGGGTCGTTCGAGACGCCCCTTGGCGTGGGCTCAAGTGGCCGGTAAACGCCGATCCGAGGTGGCCGGATTACGCCGATCAATGACAGCACGGGCGGGTTCTGCTGCGCGCCAACGGGGTCGGTCGCCCACGTGGCGCTGGCCCAGGTCTCGAACCAGCCAGGCGGGATGAGACTAGCGCGCTTGCCGTCGGGCACGCCGGCCAACCAGCGTGCCTTGGCCTCCTCCTGAGTCTCTGTTCGATAAGCCGGAAGAGGGCCCGCCGCACCGCCGGTCAGGACGGAGCCCGGCGTCTGACGCAGCCAGAGCGGCGCATACAACGCCAGCTTGACGACCTTGTCGCTGTTGCGACTGGCGTAGGACGGCATGATCATCGTCCCCCACGACCATGCGAGCAGGTTCACCTTTTCGATGCCACGGCGCTTGCGCACGAAATCCACCACGGCGCCGACATCGCGCACCGCCTCCTCGGTCTGCGCAAACGGCAGGCTGTCTTGCGCCGGCTTGTCCATCTGTGGCGGGCGTGTAGAGCGGCCATAGCCACGCACGTCCAGCAGGTAGACGTCGTAGCCCTTGCGCGCGATGTAGTCCATCCAGGATTCGCCGTCCAGGGCCAGGTCAAAGGAGGTCTCAGAGGGGTAGGTTGCGCCGTGGACGAAGACCACCGTCTTGGCGGATTCGAAGCGCTCCATGCCAGCAGGGTGCTTGTTTCGGACGAAGATGGAGATCCCGGGCTCGCTGTCGACCATGAACTCGTTCACAACGAGTGATCGACCGTCCCGCATGCCAAGCGGCGTTGCACAGCAAGCCGTCAGTAGGGCGGTCAAGAAGGCAACGGCTAGCATCCGCGGGCCCACAGAAACTCCCCGTTTTGGACAGGCTCCACTCGCGATGGCAGTGGTCAGCATGACCCGCCATTTGATGAGCTTTGTGGCAACAATTCAACCAGTTGCAGTCCCGACGACTGCTACAGAGCGCCGAAATAAGCATCGTCGATCGGCTGCTCCGGGTCGGCAAGGCCTGATCACCATTGAGAAGCGGCCATTGATAGTTGGCCAGCCCGGCCGGCTGCTTTCGGCACTGACCACGAGCGGTTAATCTCGGCCATCAGGGGGTGTTGGTCCCCGTCCGGTCTGGAGCACTCTGTACCGCCACCGAAGCCACGACGGGGAGCGCGCAACACGCCGCAGCGTTGTCGCCGAATGGTCGGTGCCGTAGCATTGTTCTATGTCCGGCCATGATCATGACCACAGCGAGTTGGGTGAGATGGACCTGCGCGTGCGGGCTCTCGAGACGGTGCTCACCGAGAAGGGGTACATCGACCCCACCGCGCTGGACGCACTGATCGACACCTATCAGACGCGCATCGGCCCGCGCAACGGTGCGCGTGTCATTGCGAAGGCGTGGCGCGATCCCGCATATCGCGAGTGGCTTCTGCGCGACGCGACGGCCGCAATCGCTTCGCTGGGCTACGGCGGCCGGCAGGGCGAGCATATGAGGGTCGTCGAGAACACATCCGACTGCCACAACCTCATCGTCTGCACGCTGTGCAGCTGCTATCCCTGGCCGGTGCTGGGCCTGCCGCCGACTTGGTACAAGAGTGCTCCCTATCGCTCGCGCGTGGTCAAAGATCCGCGCGGCGTACTGGCCGACTTCGGCGTGACGCTGCCCGAGCACGTGCAATTCCGCGTGTGGGACTCCACGGCCGAACTGCGCTACCTTGTGCTGCCAATGCCCCCGCCCGGCAGCGAAGACCTCGACGAAGAGGCACTGGCCGCGATGGTCACGCGCGATTCAATGATAGGCACCGGGCTGCCGCTGGCACCACCAGCCGCCGAGCGATGAGCTACATCAGCCATGCCGACATGGGCGGAGCCCCGAGCCGCGGACACGTGACGCCTGAGCCGGAGGGCGAGCTGTTCCATGCCGCATGGGAGCCGCGCGTGTTTGCCGTGACGCTTGCCATGGGCGCCACGGGCGCGTGGAACCTGGACATGAGCCGCGCTGCGCGAGAGACCCTTCCCGACTACGGCCAACTGAGCTACTACGCGATCTGGCTCGCAGCGCTGCAGAAGCTGCTGCAGGAGCGTGGGCTCGTGCGGCCCGACGAGATCGCGCGCGGCCACGCGCTTCATTCATTCGCGCCGCTGCCGCGCCGCCTGGCCACCGCAGATGTGCCCGCGGTTTTGGCCAAGGGCTCACCCACTGAACGATCCGTAGCACAACCTCCGCGCTTCGCCCCGGGTCAAATCGTCCGCACGCGCGCCGATGCTGCCGCACACCACACGCGGCTGCCCGGCTATGCACGAGGCAGGCGCGGCCGCATCGAGTACGTTATCGGCGCACACGTGTTCCCCGATGCCAATGCGCAAGGGCTGGGGGAGGATCCGCAATGGCTCTACACCGTCGTGTTCGATGGTGGCGATCTGTGGGGCGATGCCGTGCCCGGCCTGTGTGTTTCAATCGACGCCTGGGAGCCGTACCTGGAGGAGGCGTGAGCGAAGCTATGCAGCCGACGGTCGACCCGCCGACCGAACCCGTATTTCGCGAGCCCTGGGAAGCGCATGCCTTCGCCATCGTGCTGAGCTTGCACAAGCAAGGTCTTTTCACTTGGAAGGAGTGGGCGGAGGCGCTCGCGACCCGGATAGCGGCCGCACAAGCCGCGGGCGATCCCGATCGAGGTGATACCTATTACCGTCACTGGCTGAGCACACTAGAGGCCATAGTCGCAGCAAAGGGCGCGAGCTCGGCACAGGAACTGGTGCGCTATCGCGACGCCTGGGACCGTGCCGCCGATCGCACACCCCACGGCCAGCCGATTGAACTCAGATCGTCGGACTTCGAGCGCACGCCATGGCGAACGTAGCTGCTCGCGCGCACGCGCTACCGCATCGCGCGACACGTGGAAGTACGATGTCGGCGCGAAACTCGTACCTGCGACCGGTATGCAGATTCGGCCAGCAGCACTCAGCCCACTTCCTGACGAAAACCTTGAAGCATGTGCCGACCGAAGTGAGCCTGCACGTGCTGGCGTACAACCTCAAACGACTGGTGAGCCTCTTGGACATCGCGCAAGCGATGAGGGAGATGCGGTTCGCAAGGGCGTGAGCCCCTTTACATGCCCATTCCAATGAGTACAGGGGCAGCGGAGCGTTGACCGAGTTGGAGGTTTCCAATCAACCTAAAACGGCAGTTGCCCCGTCGCCGGCAACGCGATCCAGCCGCATATTCGGCCGGCGCAGCGCCACAGCGACTACGTCTACGGTCAGGACGAATGGCTGGTGGCGCCCGATTGGACCCTGACCGCCGGTGTGCGCCACGACCGCTACTCCGATTTCGGTGACACCACCAATCCACGCCTCGCCCTGGTCTGGGAGGCCGCCTACAACGTGACGGCCAAGCTCATGCATGGCCGCGCGTTCCGCGCGCCCAGCTTCAGCGAGCAGTACACGATCAATCCGGTCAGCACCGGCAATCCGGATCTCAAGTCCGAGCGCGTCGGGACGACCGAGTTTGCGCTGGCCTGGGCGCCACGCACCGAGCTGCGATCTGACGGAGGAAGGGTCACACGCTACTAGACATCCACCGATGCGGCAGCAATTCGTCGATCCGGCTGTTGAGCTGCGTGGGCAGCCGCGCCAGCACATCGCGCCAATAGGCCCAGGGCCCATGCCCGTTGAGTCTTGCGGACTGTACGAGGCTCGTCACGACCGCGGCCCGCTGCCCGGCCAACTCACTGCCCGGAACACCGAAGTCGCCTGCGATGCCTCACGCCTAAGCATCGGAAGACTGGTTCCAGATTGCTGATAGCCGGGCCTCCGTTTCCAGCATCAGCTCTCCCGAGCTGCGCCCCAGCGCTCTGGCGATCTTGAGTATCAAGACTAGCGTTGGCATGTGTTCGCCGCGCTCAATCTTTCCCATGTGAGAGCGCTCGATACCGGCCAAGTGGGCCAACGCCTCCTGGGCAAGCCGCTCGGCGTCGATGGGCTTGAGGAGGTAGTCGATGGAACCACGCCGAAAGACATCCACCGCAAATTCGTCATAGGCCGTCACGAACACGACGAGGGCGCGGTCGCCGATCAAGCGGGCTGCCTCGATTCCGCCTAACACCGGTATCTTGATGTCGAGGAAGACCAGGTCTGGCGCGAACTGCTCAAAGCGGGCCACGGCGTCGGCGCCGTTGTCGGCCTCGGCTAACCGCACAGCTCAGCCCGCCTCTCCTTGCTCATCAAGCCCGACGAATTTCGCCGGGTTCACCAAGTCATGCAACGGCACACCGATAGCGCGTGACAACGCGTCGGCATTGTCCATTGAGATGTTGATCGAGCCCCGCTCCACGCGGCTCAAGTAGCCTCTTGGCACGCCAGCATCGAGGGCGAGGCTCTCTTGTGTCATCTCCTTCAGACGCCGAGCCCTGCGCAAATTCCTCGCGAACACCTCACGCGCTGTCAGAGCTTGTTTTGCCGTGGACATGGCAAAGAAGCATCGGGGCACGCGACTTGGCACTCCACATCATAAGATGTACATTTAGTTCTATTTGTTGAACATTAAGAGCGTTCAAGTATTCTTTTTTTGGCGCAAGATGAACTTTCTGTGCGAGGTCGGAAATGTCAACGGCACACATACTCCACGGGCAAACCAACGCCAACGACGCGACGGCAGCTGCCGGCTGCATGTGGTGGGCGCCTAGCGACACCTGGCTGACTAAGCCGCTCTGCCGTCGCTATACCTTCGCTGCGCTCAAGACCCTTCGCCTACCTGTGTGCCACCGCGATTCAGTGAAGCATCTCCATTGGCACTGGGCGCTTGGACTGTTGAAGCAAGGCCAATATGAGGTCCTTGGCGCATGGCCTGGCGAGGCGATGTCCGCCCTGGTGGCGAGCGACTTGCACCGACGCGGCGTCGTGCACATTGGGGCCGTATCAAGCGAAGGGGCTGCTGACTTCGCCTCTCGATATCCTGAGACAGCCTCCTGGCCCTCGTCAGACGAGGATGTGCAAGGTTTCGGCGCGGGTCGCCGCGCTGCCCTTCAAGCCGCAGCGGCGACGGCAGAGCGCCTTCAGGCGTCCATCGCGCGGACCATCAAGCGTCGCGGCCCGTTTGCCGACGAGTCTGCTGCCTCCGACTATCTCGTCCAGGCATTGCAAAAGGCCGACCGGCGCTTCTAGGCAGCATGACGGGGCCGCTGATTCACCGCTGGCAAGAAGTACTCGCCCGCGTGCGCGGTGCGCTGATGCGTCGAGGCCGCAGCGAGCATGATGCCGACGACTTGGTGCAGGAGGCCTGGGTCCGGCTCGCCTGCTACGAAAAAGACCAAGTGGTCGCACGGCCCGAAGCCTTTCTCATGCGCGCAGCGCTCAACCTATCGATCGACGCCCACCGCGCGCGGCTGACACGGGGCGAGGAAGTGCTGGTCGAGGATGTCGTCATCATCGATGTCTCTGCACCGACCGAGGCAGTCGTGCTCGCCAGGGAGCGCATGGCCCGCCTGAGTGAAGGCCTCAGCCGCCTAACTGAGACCACCCGCAGTGTGTTCCTGGCGCACCGCATCGATGGGCTGCCTTACGCTGAGATCGCCCACGATCACGGGATCACGGTAAGCACGGTGCAGAAGCACGTGGCCAAGGCTACCTTGCAGCTGACGACCTGGATGGAAGGCTGGTAGCCGCGCCATTGTGGAGAGTCTCGGTGGCTCTGGATGCCGCCGATGAGATATGCGCCTCTGTGCCCCGCGATATCTCCGCAGCGGTGATGGAGCGTGGGCCTGGCTTGGCAGGGGCGCTCCGCCGCACAACGTCTTGCCTTCTGGCGAGGCACGGCAACAGCGCGGGCCGTCCCGGGGATCATGCAGAGCACCCATGCCCGAGGATCCAGTCAGCAGGGGGCCAGCGGGCTCACGATTGGCGTTTCAGGCCCAGCGCGCGCCTCGCTGGCTTCTTTGGCACTGGCTGGAGCGTCGCTGCTCGCAGCCCTTGGCACTCCCGGTCCGGTCGTGGCGACATCAGCCGCGGCCGATGCCGCGGTAGTCGACGCCCAGGGTCTTCATCAGCTTGGGGTCGTAGAGGTTGCGACCGTCGAAGATGACGGGCGCCTTCAGCGCCGACTTGATCGCGTCGAAGTCCGGCGTGCGGAACTCCTTCCACTCGGTCACGATGAGCAGCGCATCGGCGCCCTGCAGTGCGGCCTCGGCACGCTCGACCAGCGTCACGTCGTCGCGCGGGCCGATCACGCGTGCCGCCTCCGACATCGACACGGGGTCATAGGCCGCCACGGTCGCGCCGCGTCGAGTCAGCTCGTCGATGACGACCAGGGAAGGCGCCTCGCGCATGTCGTCAGTGTTTGGCTTGAAGGCCAGGCCCCAGACGGCGAAGCGGCGGCCCTTCAGGTCGGCGCCGAAGCGATCGACGACCTTGTCGACCAGCACCCGCTTCTGGCGCTCGTTGGCGTCTTCCACGGCCGTCAGCACCTTCAGCGGGATGCCATTGTCGGCAGCAGCCTTCACGAGCGCCTTGACGTCCTTGGGGAAGCAGGAGCCGCCGTAGCCGGCGCCGGCATAGAGGAACTGGTAGCCGATGCGCGGATCGGAGCCGATACCGCGGCGCACAAGCTCGATGTCGGCACCCACGCGCTCGGCCAGCAGGGCCAGCTCGTTCATGAAGCTGATGCGCGTGGCCAGCATCGCGTTGGCAGCGTACTTCGTGAACTCGGCGCTCCTCACGTCCATGACCAGCATGCGGTCCTGAGTGCGGTTGAAGGGCGCGTACAGGGCGCGCATCAGTAGTGTGGCCTGCTCGTCGTCCGAGCCGACGATGATGCGGTCCGGCTTCATGAAGTCGTCGACCGCCGCGCCTTCCTTCAGGAACTCCGGGTTGGAGACCACGGCATAGGCCATGTCGGACAGGCCGCGCTTGTCCAGCTCTTCCTTGATCGCCGCACGCACCTTGTCGGCCGTGCCGACGGGCACCGTGCTCTTGTCGACGATGACCTTGTAGTCCGTCATGCGCTGGCCGATGGAGCGGGCCGCGCTGACGACGTACTGCAGGTCGGCCGAGCCGTCTTCGTCCGGCGGCGTGCCCACGCCAATGAAGAGCAGAGTGCCGTGTTTCACTGCCATGTCCACGTCGGTCGTGAACTGCAGGCGCCCGGCCGCCACATTGCGGCGCACCACTTCCAGCAGGCCAGGTTCGTGGATAGGGATCTCGCCATCGTTGAGGATGCGGATCTTCTCGGGGTTCACGTCCAGGCAGACCACATGGTTGCCCATTTCGGCCAGGCAGGCCCCGGTGACCAGGCCCACGTAGCCGGTGCCGATGGCGGTGACTTTCATTCCTTGTCCTTGTTCAGATGAGGTTCACGGCTTTGTAATGCAGTCGCATGACAGGCGCGTGGATCAGACCTTGTAGTAGTCCCGATACCAGGCGACAAAACGCTGGATACCCTCGGGCACGGGCATGGCCGGGCGGAAATCCGTCCACGCCGCCAGCTCCTCGACGTCGGCATGCGTGGCCGGCACGTCGCCGTCCTGCAGCGGCATGAAGTTCTTGACCGCCTCGCGGCCGACGGCCTGCTCGATGGCCTCGATGAAGCTCATCAGCTGGATGGGGGCGTGGTTGCCGATGTTGAAGACGCGATAGGGGGCGCTGGAGCGCGCCGGATCAGCCTTGGCGGGGTCGTAGGCGGGGTCCGCCGTGGCCGTGCGATCCAGCACCCGCACGACGCCCTCGGCGATGTCGTCGACATAGGTGAAGTCGCGAATCATCTTGCCGTGGTTAAACACGTTGATGGGCCGGCCCTCGATGATGGCCTTGGTGAACAGGAAGAGAGCCATGTCCGGCCGGCCCCAGGGCCCGTAGACCGTGAAGAAGCGCAGGCCAGTCGTCGGCAGGCCGAAGAGGTGGGAATAGGTGTGGGCCATCAGCTCGTTGGCCTTCTTCGTCGCCGCGTAGAGGCTGATGGGGTGGTCGACGCTGTGGTGCTCCGAGAAGGGCATCAGCGTGTTGCCGCCATAGACGCTGGAGCTGGACGCGTAGGCCAGGTGCTGCACGGCGTTGTGGCGGCAGCCCTCCAGGATGTTGGTGAAGCCGACGATATTGCTGTCGATGTAGGCGTGCGGGTTCTCGATGGAATAGCGCACCCCGGCCTGGGCTGCCAGGTGAACGACGCGGTCGAAACGCTCGTCGGCGAACAGCTTGGCCATGCCGGCGCGGTCGGCCACGTCCATCTGCACGAAGCTGAAGCCTGGCTTGGACGTCAGTCGCGCCAGGCGGTCATGCTTGAGCTGGGGACTGTAGTAATCGTTGAGGTTGTCCAGGCCCACGACCTGGTCGCCTCGCGCCAGCAGGATCTGGCTGACATGCATGCCGATGAAGCCGGCAGCGCCGGTGACGAGAACTTTCACTCCAGGACCCTCCGAAGACCAGCGTGGGATTGTCGCCGCTTCAGCCGCGCAGCAGTTGCTTGACCACCCCCCAGATGAAGAGGCTGTTCGTGACCAGGTAGCGCCGCCACAGCCGCCGCGGCTCGCTCGCGAGGCGATGCAGCCACTCCAGGCCCGAGCGCTGCATCCACGGCGGGGCGCGCCGCAGGGTACCGGCGTGATAGTCGAAGGCCGCGCCCACACCGATCATCACCGCCCTGACCTGTCCCCGCTGGGCGGCCATCCACTGCTCCTGCTTGGGGCAGCCGAGCGACACCCACACCGTGCCCGCGCCGGAGGCATTGATGGCGGCCACATCGCGGGCCAGTTCGTCCGGCGCCGGCGGGCGAAACGGCGGCGACACCGCGCCCGCGATCACCAGGCCGGGAAACGCCTCGCACAAGCGCCGCTGCAGCAGCACCAGCGTCTCTCCCGTGCCGCCATAAAGATAGATCGCCTCGCCGCGCTGCGCCGCCTGCTCGCAGTAGCGCCACATCAGGTCCGGGCCATTGATGCGCTGCTGGCTCGTCACCCCTTGCCTGCGCATCATCCAGGCCACCGGTGCGCCGTCGGGCGTGACCATGTCCGCCTCACGCAATATCCGGCCGAAAGCCGGGTCCTGGTCCCCGGTTACCACGGAATGGGCATTGCTGATGCAGACATAGCGGCTCTCACGCGCGGCCGCCCAGCCGCCAATGCGCTCCAGCGCCTGGGTCCAGGTCAGGGCATCCAGCAACTGGCCCAGCACGGGGATGCGGCGGCGTCCCTCAGTCATGTCGCGCCCCTTCCGCGATCGCCTCGCCGTAGATGGCAAGAAGCTGCTGCAGATTCCGCTCGGCCGTGTAGTGCGCCTCGTAGTGTGTGCGGGCGCGACGGCCCATGGCAGCGAGCTCCTCGGGGTGCTGGCTGGCCCAGCGCAGCTGCTGCGCCAGCGCATCGGCCCTGCCGGTCTCGAAGAGCAGGCCCGTGACGCCGTCCTCGATCAGCTCCGCCATCGCGCCCAGCCGGCTGGCGATGACCGGCAGCCCGCAGGCCCAGGCCTCCACCAGCGTGCGCGGGAAGTTCTCGTACCAGACGCTGGGCATCACCAGGGCCGCCGCCGAGCGCATCCGGGCCAGCACCGCCTCTATGGGCTGGGCACCCAGCATCTGCAGGCCGACCTCGCCCTCGAGCTGCCCCTGCATGGGGCCGCTGCCCACGAGCTTCACCGGCAGCTGCGACTGCCGGGCCGCAGCCGCCAGCACGTCCAGCCCCTTCTCGGGCGACAGGCGCCCGACATACAGAAAGCCCTCGCGCGGCTGCGCCGGCGGCGCCGGCAGGTCGACGAAGTTGGGCTTCACGGCCACGCGCTCCGCCGGCAGGCCGCCCTCGATGAATTTAGCGCGGCAGAAATCGTTGAGGGCGATGAAACGGTTCACCCGACGCTGCCAGGTGCCCAGGCCGCGGTGCAGCACCAGCATGCCTGCCAGCACCGTGCTCTGCGCCACCGAGCCCCGGTAGCAGCCATGCACCGCCCCTCGCCATGGCAGATGCCCGACGCAGTCCTCGCACACCCGCCCTTCCCGCAGCAGCATCGCCTGTGGGCAGAGCAACCTGAAGTTGTGCAGGGTCTGCACGACCGGCACGCCGGCGTCCTGGGCGGCCCAGTGGATGGCTGGCGACAGCAGCGGAAAGCTGTTGTGCACATGCATGACATCCGGCCTGAACGCCTGGCAGCGGGCGCGAACCAGCGCCGCCGACGGCCGGCTCCACAGCGTGCGGCCCAGCAGTTCCAGCCGCCCCATGCCGGCGACGGCGTCATTGCTGGCCGTCAGCAATTCCACCTCATGGCCGTGGGCCCGCAGCAGCGCCACCTCGTCGTCGACGACGCTGTCCTCACCGCCGCGCTGTCGGTAGGCGTTGTGCGCCAGCAGCACTCTCATGCCCGGCCCCTGCGGATGGGGGCGGCCAGGGCGCCCAGCACCCCCTCCGTGAAGCGCTGCGACATATGGGTAATCGTGTAGCGATCGGCGTCTGCCAGGCAGGCCGCGCCCATGGCCTCGCGCCGCCCGCGGTCCCGCAGCAGGGCCAGACTGGCGTCCACATAGGCCGCCAAGCTGTTGGCTGTCATCAGGCCGTTGCGGCCGGACTCCAGGTAGGCGATCTCGGGCGAATGCAGGCCGCAGTCCGTCGTCAGCATCGGCAGGCCGCCGGCGAAGCTGTCCAGGATATTGAGGCCCACCAGGCCCGGGTTCAGCATCACGTCGCCCAGCGACGCCGCCACCGCCTTGTCCATGCCCCTGCGCACGCCCAAGGCCTTGATCCAGGGATGCCTTGCAGCGGCCGCCTCCACCAGCGCCTGCTGGGGCCCGGTACCGATGACCAGCATCTCAAACGACGGCATGTCGGCCCGGATGGCCTGCAGGGCCTCCAGCAGGAAGTCGATGCGCTTCTCGGCGTAGAGCGACCCGATGAAGACGCCGACCGGCCCCTCTCCCAAGCCCAGCTGCGCGCGCAGCGCCGCCTGGGCCGCGGGCGTCACGGCCTTGAATTGCGCCCGCATTTCCGTGGTGTCGACCGCGTTGTCCAGCACGGTGATGCGCTCGGCCGGAAACCCCAGCGCCTGCACCAGTCCGCGGCTCATCTCCGTGTAGGCCAACCACCAGTCGGCGCGCAGCGCCACCTTTGCCTTGAAGCGTTCACGCAGGCTGCGCGAATCACCCTGCAGATTGGCGCCATGGCCCCAGAGCGCCACGCGGCGATCTGCGGCGCCCCACTGCAGCGGCAGGTTGCAGATCAACTTGTTCTCGGCGGTCACCACGGTCAGGTCGGCATCCCGTGCGAGTTCACCGAAGGGCTGCCAGCACAGCCGGCCGCCCAGGAAGTAGCGCGTGGGCAGGCGAGTGGCCCAGTCGATTTCGCCGCCGTCGCGTTTGCTAACCTCCTCAGGCGTGGCCTCGCCGTGGGCCAGCCGCAATTCAACCCCGGCCGCGCGCAGGTCGTCACGCAGGATTTCGAAGAAAGGGACCCGGTAGTGAGTCAGGCGCCGCTGGACGACCAGCACCTGCCGGCGTGCGGCGGAAGGATTCGACATGGATGGCTTGTGTAGGCGGCGCGAGTTTAGGAGCCGAAAGGTATCGACTTTCCGTTACACGCGTGACTTCATGTCCCGTGCCAAGCTTCACGGGGCGCTGCACGGCTTTCATCGACAGTGACACAAGCCGCCGCAACAATCCCGAGCGCTGTAGCCGTTCGCTCAAGGATTCCCATGAAGTTGCCCCCCTACAACCTGCCCCTGGTAATGGGCCTGCTGTTGACCGCTGCACTGACCGCCTGCGGCGGGGGATCGGGCAGCGACAAGTCCGCCACCGCATCGGCCCAGCTGAGCCCGGTGGCCGACCCGGCCAGCAGCGTCAGCTCTGCAGCAGCCACGGCCGTGGCTGCTGCGGCCAGCGAAGCCGCCAGCGCCGCCAGCGCGCCGGAGTCAACTCTCGTTGGCCAAGCGGGCGCTGCCGCCCCCACCGCCAAGATCCAGGCCACCAAGACGAGGACTGGCACACCCACCGACACCGGCGCCACAGCGACGACCGCCAAGACATCGGTCGCCCCGGCCGCCGCGGCGGCC
>Ga0194137_10002063_pt1 | contig 12038 bp, 19 predicted proteins | sample TARM_MetaG_T3_14_FD_134025 | JGI IMG/M metagenome (GOLD analysis project Ga0194137, IMG submission 134025) | Freshwater microbial communities from Pennsylvania, USA, analyzing microbe dynamics in response to fracking - TARM_MetaG_T3_14 (version 2) | ecosystem: Environmental > Aquatic >...
CTTTCTGACTCCTGCATTTTTATTTCTTCAGGAGTTTGAACATCTTTTAAAACTTCACCACATTTCCTCCATCTTTCTGATTCTTCTTCAAAAAACATATACTCTCCTATTTATGCACATAGTTTTCTATATTTAATTCACCCTGTTTTATTGAATGTGCTTGTATGTGCGTACACCAAACACACCCAGGACAATTCTCTTTCACAATGCTTCTTTGAATTTCCCCCCACACATCAAATCCTTTTTCTAACTCAAGCATATCAAGTCCTGAACCATCTTTATGAAAATCATCACAAGGTCTTACAAAACCATCACAGTCAATCGTTATCCAAGAAGGAAAAACAGCACTATCTGCACAATTCCACAAGTTGCCTGACCTCTTACTGTGCAGAACCTGATTAAAGAAATCTTCAGAAGGATGTATTAAATAACCTTGAGTTTTTAAGAAAGTTAGTTCCTGAAAAAGGTGTAAGAAATCTACATAATCATACTCACCAAAACAATCCATCTCAGGAAAAAACCCTTTACACTTACTGCCTTCCTGATTTCTGTCAGGATGAAAAAAATCAAAAAATGTCCAAATACCCTTAGCAGTTAATGTCTTTACAATGTCAGGAAGTACAGGAAGTACTTCAGGAGTAATTGTAACAACTGCTGCCGCATCCCTAACATCTTTAAAATTATTCTTCCATTTAACTAACATGTCCTTAGCATACTCTGATTTTCTTGCAGTATGTTTATCAAAGCTTATAGGAGTGTAAGACATTGTAAGCGACCTTAATCCTACGTTATAAAGTTCTTGAAGTTTTTCTTCAAAATGAGTGTCATTACCATTAGTTATAACAGTACAAGGTACTTTTAATTCCTTCTCACAATGATAAACTAAAGCTCTTAATTTTTTATACTCTAAAAAAGGCTCAGCACCATAAAATGCAAAAAACTCACACCCTAAATTTGCAGCCTGTCTCAATCCTTCCTGCCACTCACTAATACTACGTGAGTTCTCTTCCCCTGTAACCATTCCACAACCCTTACAAGACATATCACACTTACGTGACAAAAGTATTTCAGCCTTAACAATCTTCTGCATAATCAATTACCTCTTGAATTTTTAACATGAAATAGGAATTCATCTCTTGTTGCAAGATTCTCTTTAAAAGCCCCTACCATACGTGAAGTTACAAAATTAGAGTTAGGCTGTTTTGCCCCTCTTGTAGTAATGCAAGAATGTTTTCCTGAAACAATACATGCAACTCCTTCAGGGTCTAAATGTGTGAAAAGCAAAGACACAATTTGATCAGTGAAATCTTCTTGTAAAACAGCTTTACTTGCAAGTGCTTCTACAATTCTTGCAAGTTTAGAAGCACCAATAACAAGTGTGCTTTCTTCTTTTTGTTGATTAGGTATATAACCAACATCAACGACATAATTTACAGGTAGCAAGTGATGAGGACACATTGAAATAACTTCAATACCTGTCAAAATAATCATCCCCTCATAAGAAGAAGGGAAGGATTTACTTAAAGCTTTCTCCACCTCATACTCAATTTCATCATCATATTTTATAAACTCATCAAACATTTTTGAAACTCTGTGAGGGGTCTCCTTAAAATTAGGGTCTTCAAGAGCATCTTCTTGTTTAACCATCTCATCAAATATTTTTGAAAGTTCTTCATTAAGCTTCTTCAATCTTATCTACTCCTCTATAATATTCATCGTTTATTTTAACAAAGTAACAAATACCTTTTTCCTGAAGACGCACACCATTAAGCCTTAAATCTTGTCTTAAATGCTTGTAATGACCTAAAACCCTATCTATAGTGCAATCACAATCTTCAGCAATATCTTCAGGGTCGCCCCCGACAAACAAAGCATCATCAAGCTTGCCTGCAATACTGCCTTCTGCATGAGCATACCTTGTTCTTTTCTTCAAGGTCTTATTGTACTTTCTATAAGTATCCCTCATGTAGTAAGGTTTTTGTTTAAACCTCTTCTTTCTTTTACCATAAATCTTTAAATTTTCAAACTTTGTTTGTTCTTTTTCAAAACAAAAATCTACAATCTCATCAAGGAAAGCATTCTCAGAATTGTCTATGACATACTGATAAAAATCCTGAATATCCTGAGACAAATACTCTAAACCACCGTTATCCTCAATAACATCTAAACAATAAATCAAATAACAAAAGGCTTTTTCCTTACTCTGTTTTGCAGGGATGTAAGGAAGTTTTAATGTTGTGTTCAAGTTTGATTTTTTAACTTCAAACACAAGTTCCCTTATTTCATCAAAATCAATATCTTCTATTTTAAGCCTTTTATAGTACTTATTAAAAAGTTCTGAGATCATTTTACGTTAAGTAGTTTATGCAGTTGAAAGTTGTATATAACATTGTGCATGCCTTCTGCTTCACAAAAAGAATTTATGTCTTTATAAAAAGAAAAATCAGTCATACCTATACAAAAACAAGGTGAAGAAAGGAAAGGAGTTTTTTCTTTAAAATCTTTCCATAAAGTCTTCAGAAAATTGAGTTGACTTAAATCAGAAACAACAACTTTCATGAAATCAATAGCTCTGATCTTTTTAATAAAGCCATTTACCATGAGATCAGGAAACTCAAGCTTGTAATCAACTACACAGGGACAAGGCATATCAGTCCAATCAATAGAGCCATTAGTCTCAATGTAAGCCTGCTTCTTTTGTTTCCTGATTTGTTTCAAAAGATCAAGAACTGCTTCTTCTTGTAACAAAGGTTCTCCGCCAGTAATACAAACAACGTCAGAATTAAAAACCAAGTCTTCAGTGTTTGCAAAGTAATACTCTCCTTCAGGAGTGTCACAGAAAGCACAGTTTAAATTGCAGTTATGTAAGCGAACAAATGAACACTTCCTGCCTTGCTGAAAGAAGTTAGACTCTCCAGAAAAACTCTCAAATTGATCAAGCAGTCTTATTTGCATTTTGCTTTTCCTTTTCTTTTTTTAATTTCTTCTCTCTAGCTTTTCTTTCTCTTTCTTCTTTTTTCTTTAATTTTCTTTTCTCTTCCTTAATCCTGTCAGCTTCAATTTCTTCAGGAGTTCTTCGTCTAAATTTACCATCGTCTTTATCCCACCTCAAAGATCCACACTTAGGGCATTTAACAACACTAGGCGATCTAGGCAGCCATGTATGCCCACATTTTTTACATTCAAGGTCAATAATCTTCGATCTTGAATAAAAATGCAAACCACACCCTTGACATTTATGTTTTTCTCTATGTCTTGGATAGAAAGCTTTACCACAATTAGGGCATTTCACTTTTTTTAATTTAATATCAACCATTACATACCTCCGTTTTCAGGAACAAACACACATTTGTTGTTCTCTGTTTCTTCTATTTCGATCTTACTCACTGTTCCCCAACTCCATATTTTGTCTTTAAATTTTTCATAAATTAAAAAGCAAAGCTCTTCAGCAGTACTATTCCCCTCAGTGATGACTGTCTTTGCATCTTTAGAAACATACATCTCCATAAAATCTGTTTTTACTATGTAAAGATACTTTGAATCCATACACCATTTAACTAAAGAAGCAGGCACAATTAAAGCATGATCAAATTCTGAAATAACTTTTCTAAAAATTTCTTTCAGATTTTTAAAATCAATAACCATATTACTTTCATTCAAACAATGTGTTGATACATGCACAGTAACTTTCCAATTATGACCATGTAACTCCTGACACTCTTTGGAATAAGAAGAATCTAATACATGAGCTGCAGAGAATGTTTCCTGTATTTCTAACGTAAACATGAGATACCCCTTTCAGCACACACTTGTAAAGATATAAGCTGTGCCCAACTCCACTCTTCTCCACAAGGACATACAAGTTTTTCTTTCAAGCATGTTGTAGGCATTCTTTTGATTAACATTTGTTCCTTAAAGTTTGCAGCAATATACTGATCAGAAACAACTTGCATTTTTGAAGATTGTCTTTTGCACTTAGGGCAAAAGAATTTGTTCACATCCATATCACTCCTTCGCATTTGTAATTATACCGTCTAAAAATATCTGTCCTAAATCCCTATTCTCTAAAGTTAAAAGCTGTCTGTTAGGTGTAAATTCCTCATAGCGACATAACAAGGTTTCAAGTCTTTGCCTCTTCCAATACCTGTCAGTTTCAAGAGGATTAGAATATCCAAAATCAGAACTGTTAATTGCAAATATAGCATCAACAGTAAAGATTGCAGAAATATCCTCAGCAAGATGATCAACATTTAACCTGTTTGCAGTGTTCCCTGTTCTGTTAGCCTGTATACCAGAAAAAGCAATATGTCCTCTCGATTTTGCTAAAGAACTCAGTCCTTCATGAATCTCACCAATAGCAATCCTATTATCTACATTTTTACGTTTTTTAAAAATCTGAGGATAATCATACACAACAAGATCAGGCACAAAATCTTCATAATCTTCTAAATAATCTAAGTCAGCAATAACACTGTCAACTGTACAAGTGCCTATAGGATACGTCTTTAACTTTACATGACTTGAAGTATGTTCAGAAAAATTCTCAATAGCTTTCATTGCAGAAGGGAAGTCAGCAATATCAACCTTCTCTTTTTTTAACCATGTAGCAGGCTGAAATCTACTTTGCTGTTTTGTCCCTACACATTTTGTACAGCACTTATGTTTAGGAAAATCTTCATAAGGACCAATTAAATTTCCATCAGATTGTACAGGACTGTTACTGCCAACTGAAAACTCACAAGCTCCTTTTTGATTCTTTAAACAGTCAAAGTAAGGTATTGTTGTGTAAGGAGTAGTTTCTTCATACGCACTTTTAGGAAATTTAACTCCCATCAACATCTGAGTATATCTTTTTTGATACTCCTCTTCTCCCATTTCACAAGAAACAATAAAAACTTTCAATCCATATTCAGCTCCTTTTTGAGCAAAATACAATAGCCAGTAACTCTTCCCTACTTTAGCTCTACCATACAACCCATAATATTTCCCCCTTTGTATAGGAGGTAAATAATCGTCAAGAATATTCCTAAACCTCATGTCAGGCTCTTGAGTTTTAAAGAACCAATCCTTCACATGTTCTTTAGAGTGCATATTCACAATTTCAGTAGTTTTTTCCTGTATAGTGTTTGCACGATCTAAAGAAAGTTCAAAGGCTTCTGTGTACATCCCTTTTTTAAGAAGAAATAAGCCCTTATTGAAGGTTTCCTCAAGACTTTTTGCTTTAAGGTACTCAATAGCCTTCTGTTTTGCATAAACTCTGTTAAAAGACTTATTTTCGTACTCTTTCAAGGTTGTACGTATGATTTTATAAAGAACATCAAACTCTTCATCATCCAAAGAATCTTTATTTGCATCTAAAAGAAGCTTTATATCATTTTGAGGAGCTTCTTTTGTCTTTTCATAAAAATCAACTATCCACTTCAAAGAAATATTAATCTCTGAAGACTCTAAATTAGACAAGGATAAAGGTTCAATCATTTCTCGTAAGAAGGAACTATCAACAATACATCCTTGTAAAATCAATTTTTCAATACTTAACTTTCCTGTTTTTAAAGGCTCAATCTTACTCAAATCAAAATCTCCTTATCATTTCTTTCATAGTAATAAAAATATGCTTATAAGTCAACTAAAAATCAACCTATAAGCATAAAAAATTTACTTTTAGTTTTTAAGGAAGACAATAAGCAGGATAGTTTTCATGATATCTGCTATATTGCTTTAATTTGAGCCTATTCTTTTTACATGAGCCTTCACCCTCATTACAATAACCTCCTGAAGACACACATTTTGGCACGAGGTGTGCTGCTATATCTTCATTTATGTGTGAAATTAAGTATACAATGATGGACATGAGGTAATTAATATTACCGTCAGCTTTTTCACATAACCTAACACCTGACATATTTATTAAGTCTTGAACATTCAAAAGTAAACCATGATCTTTATTAGCCCATCTATCTTCATTTGTACGTAAAGATCTGTCAATTCTCCCTGTTTGTACAAAATCGTCTTTTATAATATGAGCTGCAAATTTATTATGTGTTCTGAAATGTATATGCACATAGTTAGGAATGTTGTACATCTTCACCCAAAAATAAACAGTCCTTATAGGCGAATGCTCCATCATCATAGCTTTGTGCATAGGTATTTCAAAATGCTTACTACCTGCAGCAGTCATTCTGAACGCTTCCTGCATGAGTTCATCAGGAGTTGCCTGTTCAACAGCAATGACTGTTTTTGTGAAATCAAAATTACACCCTCCCCAAGCTCTTTCTGACATAATTAAAGAAGAGAAATAATCAGTAATAGTAGCACTAAAGTCTGTAACATCCTCCATTTTGATTCCCTGTAAAACAGGTTCTTTCTTATAAAGCTGAAACATAAAAAATCCTTTCTAAATTAAATCTTTTTCAAAAGCGAACCACTCATAAACCTCAATGAAAGCCTCATTACTTTCTGTTATGTGCTTGTATGTAATTACATTTTTAGGAATCCAAACATCCTGTCTACCACCAAAATTAAATAGTATTGCTAAATCAGTTTCCTTTACATACTCACACCACAAATCTACAGTATCTTTTTCATTATCCATAATCTTCTTCCTTCTCCCTCAAAAGTGTTGTTGTATTCTTTTGTGAAATATCAGAAAGTCTATAAAACTTACTTAAAATTAATTCTAAGTTCATCCAGACTTGCATAATCAAAGCTTCTTTGTATGTTATTTTGTCTTCTTCATAGAGTTCTTCTATATCGCCATCAAATGACGTATCTTCCGAATTAAATAAAGTTATAGAAACTCCATATTGTGAAATCTCCCCAAGTTCAATAACATAAGAACACCCGTCTGTGCCTAACGAAAAAGAAAAATCATCCTCAAATTCTTTTTCTATTGAATTATTAAGTTCATCTAGTATTTCAAAATAAATATCTGTACTCATTAACTTTTTCCTTTCATTGTTACTCTTGACCAACAACATTTCTTGAATTTCTTTCCTGAACCGCAAATACACGGTTTGTTACGCATCCATGCTTTTCTTCTTCTGTGAGAAACTTTCTTTAATTCTTTAGTTTCTTGTTCTTTCAGAAGCATCAGGTCTTTTTCTCTTTCTTGTCTAATATTACCGTATTCAGTGTCTGAATCCTGATAAGGATCATCCATCAAGTCTTTTACCTCTTCATCATTCAGCATAAAAATGTTTCCAGAAGTGTCCATTTTATTCTCCTTTCCAGTGTTTAACCATGTTTGTTTGATGTACAACACCAACTTCCCCTGTTTTATAAGGCATCATCTTTTTTGTGTACTTTTTACCTTGAAATACACACAAGTATAGCATGACTTTTCCATCACTTTTTCCTTTCTTCTAAGCATTGCAAACAAACGTTCCCTTTTGAAATAATGCCTAAAGTTTTAAACTGATCGAGCTTCTTTTTCTTACCGCAAACAGAACATCTTTTCTTGTCCATTCTAAAATCTTCACCTAGATACTGCTTACAAATGTATAAACCTGTATCACATGATATGCAAAAAGGGTCTGCAGCTCCATGACAGGTAGCAAACCCTTTTTTATATTTCTTACGTGAATAAAAAGTTGTTCTTACACGTAACATGCAAGTTTCAAAAGAATGACATGCACTGTATTTTGAACAATTAACTCTTAACTTCCTCCAATCAATCTCAGGGTAATCCTTTCGCATAAACAAAATAAAAACATTCTCCTTTCTTAATCTCCTATAGCCCAAACTTTATGTATTTTTAACTCTTTATCAAAATAATAATCAGGATTCTTTTTTTCTATTTCTCTAATTAAAGTCTCTTTTTCTGCGTTAGCAGCTATTTTTAACAAAAAATACACAGTGCAGAAAAAGACAACAGAGAACAAAAGACCTGTTACAGTTTCCATAACACCTCCTTTCTCACCTTTTCAGTAAAATTTGCCCGTTCCATTTACCTTTTCTTAAATTTCTAGTCAAAAATTCTTCTAATCCCTCAAGAAACAAATCAGAGCAAATAAAGAACCTTTTAAAAGTGTCAGGCTTATTAGCTATATAATTTGTCATTACAGCCCTAATAAGAAAACCTCCTCTAGTGTCGTAATTAAGTTCAGTCTCTTCAGACATCATAAACACTTGCTCAAATCGTTTTTCCATCTTATCAATAGACCTGTTTAGCAAGGATAATGTTTCATCATCTTTGTTAGGAAATTGCTCAGGAAACCTTTTAGAAAGAACATCATAATAAAGGTTGACAAAAGGACTGCTATTCACTTTTTCAGCAGTATGTTCTTTAAAAGAGTCTTCAGGATAACAGTAAGATAAGAATATGGAAGGACTCTTTGCGTAAGAATTTCCTGCAAGAAAGTCCATAACACTGAGCTTCTTTAAGAACCCTTTCTTTTCTGCAGGAATAGGGCTGTTTTTTGATCTTATTAAATTAACAAGATTATTAACACCGTCTTTAAAGTCCTTAATATTGTGCTTCTTACCTTCTTTAAAACCTTCAGGCAAGGTATTAGGAGGCGTGTAAAACCCTTCTTCATACAGTTTTCCAGATTGAAACTTCTTCAAAGCCTGTATACTATTCTTCAAAGCTTTTGAAGGTACTTTTTTATCTATCTTAACAGACCTTAATTCTTCAAAAGAGTTCCAATAATCAAGCATAACTTGTTCATTTTTTGTCAAACTGATTCTTTCTTTCTTAACTGATTTTTCTTTCAAAGCAGCGTAAGAGACTTTTTCAGCATAAATTAAGTCCCTTTCAAACTGCTCTCTTCCTTGTTTAGTTCTTCTTAATTCAGGCACTGTCATAGGAATACCAAACCCTTTCTCTCTAGCTTTATGTCTTAAATCATACAGATAATCTAACCATCCCTGCACATTTATATGAGTGTCTAAATAATTAAGATGATCAGTTCTTTCTTTATAATCTATTTTTAAAGCATCTGTTTTATAAATATCTGAACAAATATCTGTATAGTATTCAGGAATGTTTTTAAAAAATGTTTTGTCATCTAATTTGAAATAACAAACTTTTTTATTTTTTCTTTTAATTTTTACAATTTTTTTCTTTTCTAAAGCTGTGATGATATTTATATCACAATCTTTAGTTGTATAAGTCTTGTAAGAAAACAAATCTTCTTTTTCATCTTTAATAAACTTTTCAAGAAAATCTAACTGCTCTCTTCTTTGAACCCTATTTTTAGTTACATAACCGATCAAAGCACCTTCATAGTGTGCTTTTGAAGACTTTGTCCTAGTAGTTCTTAGACAATAATTATTTGAAGTTTCTAAAGTACTTTTTAACTTTGCAGGGATTGTATTTATGTGTAATACAGACATTAAAATCTGAGCTTCAAGTTCTATATCTTGTTGTTTTTTTAATGTTTCTAGTTTATCAACAATCTCTAAACGCATCTCAGAACAAACTTTTCTATAAGAAGAAATCTCCTCTAACTCAGGAGAATATTCAAAATACTGTTTTAGTTTTTCATTATTGAATTTATATTTTGTTCCTAACTGACCTGCAAGGTCAGTGTCCCGAAAAATAAAGCCTTTTTCTTCTAAACTTTTCACATTTGCTAAGAATGCTGATTCAGAAAGGTCTAAGTTATCTTCAAGCCAATAATAAGTAAGAATGCCTGCATCAAACAAAGAAGGTATTTCAAAAACACAAGCTTTCTTTTCTTTAGGCAAAAGGAACTTAAACAAATATTCTAAAACTTTAATTTCAGGAGCAGACAACTCTTTTACTAAAGGAAGCAAGGCTCTTTCAGGTCTTTGTGTAGCTAAAGACAAATGTTCAGGCAACTCTTCCTGAGTGTAAGTATGATTCTCCCGATACATCTCCTGACGAATTTGCAAATTAAAGTAGGCAAAGTAAGGAATTGTCTTGACATTTTGTTCTTGTTGCACTATTATCTCCTTAATTGACGTTATTTGTTGTAGTGTTATTTTCAAAAAAGTGGCTCTTCCTTGAGGGTCACTTTTTTATTTTACACACCTGTAAATATATTGTCTATAGCTTTTTGATTCATGTCTGTTACTTCAACACCATTTTCCCTGCAAAAAAGAACAACTTCCTGCAAAGTTTCTATAGCTTCCTGCAAAGTCTCGTCTCTTTCAGTGTTTCTATCACATTTAGAATCATCAAGAGGTTCAGTCATAAAGAAATCAATATGAAGTGTTCCTTTTAAAACACCAGGAGACTCCTCAGCACTTAAAAAATCAACTGTAGTTGATTCTTGTAAAGCATTTTTGAGACACCTAAAAACAGTTCTAGCATCATAATCTTTAACACCGTCAATAGTTCGTTCTAATATTTTGCATTGTGCAACAAGTTTATCAAGTTCCCCATCACGCAAAGCTAATAATTGATCTACTTCTTCCTTTCTCATTGTACACCTCTTTATAGTTCAAGATTTAATTAAGAACACTATGACATAAAAAATACAAGAAGTAAATAGTATTATTTAAAATTTATTTTAAATACCGTAAAAACAAACTTAATTTGCCTACAAAAACAGTTAAATTTTAAACTTATTTACAATAATTACAAGAAGTTATGCTTGTAATTAAGTGCAAAGAGTGACAAACCGTATACTATAATTATAAATATAATATATTTAATTGTATATTACATATACAATACATATATCTATAAATATAATACAGTTTCTTGACAGAAACTGTATATTAAACCTTAAAAGGTTTTTAAATGCTTGTAACTCGGTTGAGGGTGTCGCCTCACAATTCTTGTAAAGTATTAACTTTAGTGTCTGCAATCTTGTAATTAACAACTTTAGTTTTATGTCTGACTATTCTTGTAATTAATAACGTTAGTTTTTGCGTTTTATACTTCTTGTAAATAAATGCAAATTTGTATCCGCAATCTTGTAAAGTAATTAAATTAATTTACGCCCGATTGATTTTTTGAATAACACCTATTAAAAATATCTATACCTCAATAAAGCAACAAAAACGCCTTTATTTGCTACTTTTATTTTTACCCTTGCTTTGCCCTTTATTAATAAAAAACTTCTTTTTTTCCTGCTGTTTTGTTTGCAGCAGGTCATAATAATCTTGCTTTGCCCCTAAAGGTTTTTCATTTTGCAGTATTCCTTTAAAATTTCTATCATTCAGATCAATTCTAATCTTGTCACCATTCTCACCAAACTTATTAAGAACAACAAATTTGTTAATTATTTTTCTATGTACAAGAGTTTTTAAGCATAAGAATATTTTGTCTTCATTATCTATTTCATGTCTTTTAATAAGATCACTCTTGCTGAAAAAGATAAATCCTTTTTCATTTGTTTCCATAAGAACATCTAAGATTTCAGCAAGAATAATAACAACTAAATCATTCCTGCTGAATCTAAATAGCTGAAAAGGAATCTGTAAAAACTTCTTATTATGTTCTTTTACATATTTTTCCCATTTATTCATATAGTACTTCCCACCATTTCTCAGCATAGTAGTCTGCTTTTTGATATTCTTCTTCTTTTTTAAGTTCCCTGTCTACATATACATTTAAAGAGTACATCTTGTTAACAAATATACTCAGTTTTTCTCTTTGATGTTTTTCTAAAACATACTCACCGTTAGGCTTTTCTTTCCTGTACAAATCGTCTAACAAAGCTTGAGCAAGTCCTAACAAGCACCATTGAGTTCCGCTATGTAAGTATTCTCTTTTAAATTTTGTAGTTTTCTTTTCAACAAACTTGCTGCCTTTTTCACTTAATAGTTTTTCAAAGGAGCTTATACATGCTTGCCCTGCCTCTTTTGTTTTTTCAGCGTGCTTTTCAAATGTTTTTGACAATCTTCCTTCTTGTCTTCTCATTTCTTCCAGAAATTCAACAACACCGTGTCCTAATCCTAAAGTTCCTAAGTTTGCTAAAAAGTGTTTATTTTCTATGTTCTTTTTCATTTTTAATCCCTATCAACAAAATGTTCAAAGAATACAGGTTCCCAAATAGCCCTTTCATTAACTTTTGAATTCTTTTTTTCATTTCCAGGTAAATCCCACAAATCCTCTCTAGGTA
>Ga0194137_10002064_pt1 | contig 12037 bp, 9 predicted proteins | sample TARM_MetaG_T3_14_FD_134025 | JGI IMG/M metagenome (GOLD analysis project Ga0194137, IMG submission 134025) | Freshwater microbial communities from Pennsylvania, USA, analyzing microbe dynamics in response to fracking - TARM_MetaG_T3_14 (version 2) | ecosystem: Environmental > Aquatic >...
CAAGCGGCGGCTGGAGTTGGTCGGCCGACATGCCGGCATCGACGTGTACGACGACTTTGCCCATCACCCCACGGCCATCGCCACCACGTTGGGCGGGCTGCGGGCGAAGGTCGGCCCGGGCCGGCGCATCGTCGTGGCGATGGAGCCGCGCAGCAATTCGATGCGGCTGGGCGCGCATGCCGATGCGCTGGCGCCATCGCTGGATCTGGCCGACGTGGTGGTGTTCCTGCACCGCCCCGAACTGGCGTGGGACGCCGACAAGGTGGTGGACGCGCTGCGCGGCGAAGGCCATTCGGTGCCGTCGGTGGATGCGCTTCTGGCCGAACTGGCGCGCATCGTGAAGCCGGACGATGCGGTGGTGTTCATGTCCAACGGCGGTTTCGAGGGCGCGCCGCGGCGCTTTGTCGCCGCACTCGAAAGCAGCCGCTGACGACGCATTGCCCGCCGGCGCACGGGAAGGCAGCGTCGAACATCGGCGCGTGCCACCCAGGACATCGACGCGGGTCACTCGGAGAAACGCAAAGGGCGCAGCCGTTGCCGGCCGCGCCCTTCGTTTTGCTTGCCGTGCGCGCCGGTCAGTCCGGCAGCGCGTAGGCCTGGATGTAGTCGCCCGAGCGCGTGCCCAGGCCGCCGTGGCCGCCGGCGGCGATCACGACGTACTGCTTGCCGTCGATCTCGTAGCTCATCGGCGTGGCCTGGCCGCCGGCCGGCAGGCGCGCGCGCCAGACTTCCTTGCCGTCGGACAGGCGGATGGCGCGCAGGTAGTCGTCGGCGGTGGCACCGATGAACACCAGCCCGCTCTTGGTGATCACGTTGCCGCCGATGTTGAACATGCCGGTCTTCAGCGGCAGGTTGACGTGGCTGCGGAACGGACCGGTGTCGCGGGTGGTGCCGATCGGGTGCTGCCAGACGATCTTCTTGCTGACCAGGTCGATGGCGGTCAGCGTGCCCCAGATCGGGCCTTTGCACGGTACGTCCAGCGGGCCCAGCCACGGGTTGGTGTAGGCCACGTACGGGGTGCCGTAGTCGGGCGAGATCGACAGCGCATCACCCTTGGCGGCCGGCTTGTTGCCCTTGCCGTCCCACTTGGGCAGCACGCCGGTGGCCTCGACCGCGCCGCGCTTTTCCAGCCGGATGCGGAACGGCAGGTAGCTGGCGTTGGCCACCAGCAGCTTGTGCACCGGGTCGATCGAAGCACCCTGCCAGTCGACGATGCCGTAGAAGGCCGGGTAGACGATGGTCTCCTTGCCCAGGTGCGGCGGGGTGAACTGGCCTTCATAGGCCGACTGCCGGAACTGGATGCGGCAGATCATCTGGTCGAACATCGTGGCGCCCCACATGTCCGATTCCTTCAGGTCCGGCGGGGTCAGCGAAGGCAGGCCGGTGGCGAAGGGCTGGGTGGGCGCGATGTGGTCGTCGGCCACCACACCGGCGGTGGGCACCTTCTTTTCCTCGACCGGATAGCCGGGTACCGGCTGGCCGGTGCGGCGGTCGAGCACGAAGAACTCGCCGCGCTTGGTGGACTGCACCAGCGCCGGCACGGTCTGGCCGCTGGCGTCGGGCAGGTCGACCATCGACGGCCCCACCGGGATGTCCATGTCCCACAGGTCGTGGTGCACGGTCTGGAAGGTCCACTTGCGCTCGCCGGTCTCGATGTCCAGCGCGATGGTGGCGCTGGAGGTGGCGTCGTCGAACGGACGGCGGCTGCCGCCCCAGTTGTCCGGCGGTGCGTTGCCGGTGGGGATGTAGAGCAGGCCCAGCGCCGGATCGGCGGTGTACACGCCCCATGCGTTGGGCGTGTCGCGGGTCAGGGTTTCGTCGCCCTGCGGCAGCCAGTTTTCCGGTGTGTGGCCGGCATCCCAGGCCCAGGCCATCTTGCCGCTGATCGGGTCGTAGGCCCGCACGGCGCCGGACGGCTCGAAGTTGGCCTGGTTGTCGAACACCCAGCCGCCCAGCACCACGCGGTCCTTCACCACCAGCGGCGGCGAGGTGATGAAGTGGAAGCCCAGCGGCACGTTGCCCATGTGCTCGGTCAACCACACCGAACCGTGGTCGCCGAAGTCATCGCACGGCTGCCCGGTTTTCGCATTGACCGCGATGATGCGCACGTCGGCCACCGGCGAGATGATCCGCTCCGGGCACGAGGTGGCCACGCCTTCCGGTGCCTTGTAGTACGACACCCCGCGGCAGGCGAGGTAGACGTTGGCGTCCACGTTGGCCTTGTTCGGCTTGGGGTCGTATTTCCACTTGATCTTGCCGGTCCTGGCGTCCATCGCCACCACCCAGCTGTGCGGGGTGCACATGTACAGGGTGTCGCCGACCTTGATCGGGGTCACTTCGAGGTTGAACTCGTGGCCCTGGTCCGGCCCCAGCGCGACGTCCTCGCCGAACTGCTGGGTGTCGCCGGTGCGGGTGGACCAGGCCAGCTTGAGTTTGGAGACGTTGGCCGGGGTGATCTGGCCCAGCGGGCTGTAGCGGTCGCCGTAGGCGGTGCGGCCGTAGTAGTGCCAGTCGCCCGCGGGCACCGACGGGTCGGGCGCGCCGCCGCGCGACTGCGCCAAGTCATAGCTGCCCTGCACGCCGTATGGACGGAACACGGCGATCAGCGTCACCGCCAAGGTCAGTACCACGCTGCCGAGCACGGCGAATGTGGGCAGGCTGCGGCAAGCTGCACCGAGGTTGCGGCGCACCCACGGCGCCAGCAGCCACAGGCCCAGCACGAACGGCACGAACAGGCGCGGTTCCAGCGACCAGAAGTCGAAACCCACTTCCAGCAGCGCCCAGATCACCGTGCCCAGCAGCACCAGCGCATACAGCCACAGGGTGGTGCGCTTGCGCAGGAGCGACAGCAGACCGGTCAGCAGGAACGCAATGCCGACGACGAGGTAGTAGCCGCTGCCGCCGAGGCTGGCCAGCTTGGCGCCGCCCCAGGTCAGGCCGGCGCCGGCGATGAGGAAGACCAGGCCGGTGAGGACCGGCCAGAATGGTTTGGTGACGGGTGGCGAGTTCTGCATGAGGAATCCCCTTGCTTTCCGTTGACGGATGCAGCAGAGCGCATCCTGTGTATCAGAAGGATGAAGGTGCTGAAATCGTATTCAGGCACGGCCATCCTACGCCTGCCGCTTTCCGGGGCGGGGCAAGAAGAGGTCTCCGGAACAGTCCGTCCCGCCGTCGTCCGCAAACCGGACCGCTTCGGGCCGGTTTCAGCCCGCGTGCGGGCGCACCACGCGTGCGGCGTTCTCGGCCAGCACTTCGTAGAAATGGGTGCGGTAGATGCGTGCCACCGAGGCGGCCACCAGCGAGGTGGCCAGGATGGAGATCACCATCGCGTGGCCGTCGGTCATCTCGATCATGATCACCGCGGCCGTCAGCGGCGCGCGGGTCACTGCCGCCAGCATCGCGGCCATGCCGATGGCCATCAGCTTGACCGTCAGTTCCGGCGCGAAGAACGGCGCGAACCAGCTGCCCAGCCCCGCGCCCATCGACAGCGACGGGGCGAAGATGCCGCCCGGCAGCCCGGTCAGGAAGGTGGCCAGCATGCCCAGCCACTTCATCGGCAGGAAATGCCACGGCAGCGGATGGCCGCCGTTGATGGCCGCGCTCGTCACTTCCGCGCCGCTGCCGTGGATCGGCGAGACCATGCCGCACAGCGCGATCACCAGCCCGCAGGCCGCGACGAACAGGAAAGGATGGCGCCGCCGCCACGCGGTGATCGGCGCCGGCATCCAGCGGCCGACATGCACGCAGGCCCAGGCGAACGCGCCGCCGATCAGCCCTGCCAGCACGCCGATCAGCGCTGCCGGCAGCAGGATCGCGTAGCTGAAGCCGGGCACGTGGATGCGGCCGAAGTAGACATAGTTGCCCAGCATCGCCAGCGACACCACGCCGGCCAGGATCACCGCGCCGATCAGCTTGCCCGAAGTGCGCTCCTCGACCGAACGGGCCATCTCCTCGAACGCGAACACGATGCCGCCCAGCGGCGTGTTGAACGCGGCGGCGATGCCGGCCGCGCCGCCGGCGAGGATCAGCTGGCGGCGCAGCTGCGGGCTGTCCTGCACGGCAAAACGGCGCAGCGAATACATGATGCTGGCGCCGATCTGCACGGTCGGCCCTTCACGGCCCAGCACGAAGCCGCTGGCCAGGCCGCCGACGATGCCGACGAATTTGGCGATGGCGATGCGCGCGGACAGCAGCCGGCCGATCGGCTCGGGCGTGTCGGCCAGCATCAACCCGGCCTTGGCCTGCGGGATGCCGCTGCCTTCGGCGCCGCGGCCCAGCCGGCGCATGATCCACAGCACCGTCATGCCGCCCAGCGGCACGATCAGCAGCGGCGCCCACGCCCAGCGCGCCTGCACGGACAGGAACCGCGCCGACGCCCAGTTGGCCACCTCGGCCAGCAGCACGGCGACCACGCCGACCAACGCCGCGCCGATCCACAGCAGCAGCGTGGTGCGGGTGCGGTCGCTGAGGGCGCGCGAACGCGCGAGCCAATCACTGGGCAGCATGGTGTCGAGACGGGAAAACCGGGCGACAGTCTAGGCCGCCGTGGCCGGAGCGGCCAAATCGGCCCGGCTGGCCGTGCGAGGATGCGCGCATGCGTGGATCCGATGTTTTGCCGATTTTCCCCCTGCATCAGGTGCTGTTGCCGGAGGCGGCGTTGAGCCTGCGCGTGTTCGAACGGCGCCATCTGGACATGCTGCGCGGTGGCGGTCGTCACGGCGGCCGCTTCGGCGCATGCCTGATGCTGTCCGGCGGGGAGGCCGGCGTGCCGGCGACGCCTGCGGCCTGGGGCGTGGAGGCGCGCGTGGAGGATTTCGACACGAGTCCGGACGGCCTGCTGCAGCTGCGCGTGCGCGGCGCGCGGCGGTTCCGGGTGCGGCGCACCCGGGTGCGCGACAACGGCCTGCTGGTGGCCGAGGTCGGCTGGCGCGAGCCGGACGGCGACGACGAACTCCGTCCCGAGCATGCACTGCTCGGCACCGTGCTCGGACACATGCTGGCGCGAGCCGGACAGGACGATGTGCGGGTGCCCGCGCGCCGTTTCGACGAGGCCGGCTGGGTGGGCTGGCGGCTGGCCGACCTGTTGCCGCTGGGCGCATCGCAGCGTCTGGCCCTGCTGCAGGAAGACGACGTGCATGCACGGCTCGACCGGCTGCTGGGGTGGATGGGCTGAACCCGGCACCGCCGGCATGGGGGGCGGCGGTGCGGAATGACGGGCGTTGCGGCGCCGGACCGGCCGGCGCATTCGTGCCGGGTTTCGTTTGCGCCGAGCCGCCGCGCCGGTGCGCATCCGGCGTGGCGGCTCAGCGGAGCAAGCGAGTTTCCGCGACGGTGCGCAGGCGCAGCACCGGCAAGCCGGATGCCGGATGCCGGCCTTCGCGCATGTCCAGTCCATCCAGCGCGGAGCGCAAGGCATCCAGCGACGGATCGGCATCGCGCAGCGGGCTCCAGAAACCGATCAGGTTGGCGTGGCGCTGGTAGCGCAGCGTCTGCGCGCTGCCCACCCACAGCGGCACGTCGCCGGGCTGCAGGCTGGCCGAGGCCGGCCACAGCCGCAACGCGTGGATTTCATCCGGGCGCGCACCGGGGTGCAGCATCAGCAAGGACTCCACCCGCGTGTCCAGCGTGGCCGGCAGCACCGGCGTGTCGGCCGGCGGCGCATCGAAATTGAGCACCGCCAGTGCCTGCTCCCAACCGGCCTGCGGCTGGGTTTTCCAGCCGGCCGCCTGCAGTCGCGCCTGCAAGGGGGCGAGTGGCCCGGCCACCTGCACGTCCAGCGGCCAGCGCTGGGCATCGTCGAACTCGTTGCGGCGTGCGGGCAGTGCGCGCCAGGCCTCGCCGTTCCACCAGCCGGCCGCGTCCAGCATGGCCAGGGCCGGTGCGGCCGGTTCGAAGCGGGCCAGCTTGGCGTCGATGTTGCGCGGTGCGTACCACAGCGCCGCCGCCGCGAACACGCCGTAGAACGTCCATGCCAGCGGCTTCATCCAGAACGGGCGGTTGCGGCGGCGGCGGTAGGCAATGCCCAGCACCAGCAGCCAGACCACGCCCAGCAACATGCCGCCGATCACGTCGCTGAGCCAGTGCGCGCCGAGGTAGAGGCGGGCGAAACCGACCGCGGCGGCCAGCGTGCCGGCCAGCAGATACGGCCACACCCGGCGCCGTCCGGGCAGCTCGCGCGCGATCAGCATGGCGAAGAAGCCGAACTGGATGGTGATCATCGTCACCGCGATCGACGGGAAGCCGAAGCCGCTGCTCGCGCCGGGCGGGCGCACCACGGTGACCGTCGCGCCGAGCATGCGGGTCAGTGCCAGCCCGAACGCCAGCGCCGCCAGCCAGTGCAGCACCGCCATCCAGCGCCGCCGCCACGCCAGCCAGCCCATGCCGGCCAGCATCGCCGGCACCAGCACCGGCCAGTCGCCCAGCGAAGCCAGCGCGGCCAGCGGCCGGTCGGCCAGCGGGTTGCGCAGCGCCAGCATGGCATCGTGCACGGCCAGATCCAGCGCCAGCGGTTCGCCGTGGCCGACCACCACCACCACCATCGCGGTTGCGGCCCAGCTCACCGCCAGCAGGCAGAGGGCCAGCAGGGCCAGCGGCACCGACTCGCGCCGGGCCGGGTCGAACGCGGCCATCGTGTAGTGGCCCAGCACCGGGTGCCGCGCCGACCACGCCAGGATGCGCGCCAGCCACGCATCGGCCCGGCCGGCCGACCAGCGGTACACATACAGCACCAGTGTCCATGCGGCGGCCAGCACCAGCACCAGCAGCGTGCTCACCACGAACAGCCGCCCGGCCACCGCCGCCACCGCATCGTAGGCATGGCCGAGCACCCAGCCCGGCAGCAGGAACAGCAGCGCCCACGTCACCGCGGCGAATGCACTGGGCGGTGCGTACTTGCGGAACGGCATGCGCGCGATGCCGGCGATGGCCGGCACGAACGGACGGATCGCGCCGACGTAGCGCGCGATCAGGATGCTCTTGGCGGCATTGCGGCGGAACAGGGTTTCGCCGCGTTCGAGCAGTTGCGGATAGCGGCTGAACGGCCAGATGCCGCGCAGCCGGTCGCCCCAGCGCCAGCCGACCCAGTAGCTGATCGCATCGCCGGCGAAGGCGCCGACTGCGGCCGATGCCACTGCATACGGTCCGGAGATTTCGCCCAGCCCGATCAGCACGCCTACCGCGAACAGCAGCGGCAGCGCCGGCACCAGCGCGCCGAGGATGATCACCGCGTCGCAGAAGGCGATGGCGAAGATCGCCGCGCCGGCCAGCAACGGGTGGGCGCCGATCCACGCCAGCGTGTCGTTGATCCAGGTCGAATCCATCGGCGCAGTATAGGGAGCGGAATCTGACGCCCGGATGGCCGTCAGGCGGGCAGGCCGAGCAGCGCCGGCAACGCGCGCATGTCGTGGAACAGGCGGGTCACGCCGGCCTCGCGCAGCTTGAGTGCCGAGTCGTGGCCCGGCCCGCCCGGGCAGTAGCCGAACACGGTGGCACCGGCGGCCCGCCCGGCCAGCGCGCCGGTGCGGGTGTCCTCGACCACCGCGCAGCGCGCCGGTTCCACGCCGAGCGCGGCGGCGGCGGCCAGGTACACGTCGGGTGCCGGTTTGCCGCGCGGCATCTCGGTGCCGCTGAGCAGGCGCCCGTCCTCGAACCAGCCTGCCAGTCCGGCCCGGCCGAGCATGATGTCCAGCTTGCCGCGGTCCGAGCCGGACGCGCAGGCGATGCGTCCGCCATAGCCGGCGAAGATGCGCGGCAGCACGTCGGGGATGCCGTCGATCGGGCCGACCCGCGCCGCCAGCGCGGCATCGCGACGGCGCCGGAACTCGGCCTGGAACGCAGGGAAGGGCAGGCCGGTGCGGCGTTCGATCTCGGCGGCCTCGTCGCTCAGCTGGCGGCCGAGGAAGCGCGCCTCGCATTCGGCCAGCGGCATGTCCCAGCCGTGGTCGGCGAAGGCCTGCCGCATCACCCCGAGCGTGATCGGCTCGGAATCCACCAGCACGCCGTCGCAGTCGAACAGAACGCCGGCGAACGGCAAGGAAGAGGCGGGGGAAGGGGCATCGGCAACGGACGTCATCGGCACAGGATAAGCCACGGCCGGGCGGAGGCGCCCGCTACAATGCCGCATGTCTCCCGCCACCGACCGCAGCGAAGTCCCGCTCAAGGCCGACAGCTTCGGCCGCATCCTGCTGGTCGGCGACGGCGCGCACCGTTTCGTGCGGCGCGATCTCGGCGCCACGCCGTGGTGGCTGCGCCTGCCTGCATGGTGGCTGGCGCGGCACGAGGCGCGTGCGCTGCGGCGGTTGGCCGGCCAGCCGGACGTGCCGGCCCTGCTCGCCTGGGACGGCCGCCATCTGGACCGCAGCCACCTGCCCGGTGCGGCGATGTACCAGCGTCCGCCGCACGGCGACGTGGCCTATTTCCGCGCCGCCCGCCGCTTGCTGCAACAGGTGCACCGGCGCGGCGTGGCCCACAACGACCTGGCCAAGGAAGCGAACTGGCTGGTGCTGGAAGACGGCCGCCCGGGTTTGATCGACTTCCAGCTGGCCGTGCTCGGCCCGCCGCGCGCGCGCTGGATGCGCCTGCTCGCGCGCGAGGATCTGCGCCACCTGCTCAAGCACAAGCGCACCTACTGCCCCGGGGTGATCACGCCGGTGGAGCGGCGCCTGCTCAAGCGCACTTCGTGGTTCCGCGACCTGTGGTTCCGCACCGGCAAGCCCGTGTACCGCTTCGTCACCCGGCGCGTGCTGCACTGGGAAGACAACGAGGGGCGGGGGCCGAAGCCGTGAGACGGCCGCATGCGTTCCCGCCGGGCAATGCACTGGCACCGGCGTCGGCCGATGCGTATTTCGCCCATTGCGCCAGCGTCGCGCTGCCGGTGCGGCCGTCCTCGGCGCTGCAGGTGCATCGTGTGCTGATGGCGCTGTCGCCGCGCTGGTTGCAACTGGCGATGGCGGCCCGCAACCGGGTGATGCGCGGGCTGGGGATGAAGGATCTGGGCGGCATCGCCGAGACCGGCGGTGCGGTCGATCCGCAGCCCGGCGACCGGGTGGGCATCTTCACCCTGCTGTCGGCGACGCCCGATCAGGTGGTGCTGGGCGATCGCGACCGCCACCTGAGCGTGTCGTTGTCGCTGCAGCTGTGCGAGCTGCCCGACGGCGTGCGGCTGTATTGCACCACCGTGGTCGAGCAGCCGACCTGCTTCGGCCGCCTCTACATGCTGCCGGTCGATCCGGTGCATCGCCTCATCGTGCCGCTGATGCTGCGCCGCTATGCCCGGCAGCTGCGCCGTCGTGGTGCCGGCGGCCCTGACGATTCCATTCCCGGGAGCCCGACATGACCTCACTTGCAGGCAAGACCCTGTTCATCACCGGCGCCTCGCGCGGCATCGGCCTGGCCATCGCGCTGCGTGCCGCGCGCGACGGTGCCAACGTGGCCATCGCCGCCAAGTCGGCGGTGGCCAACCCCAAGCTGCCCGGCACCATCCACAGCGCGGCCGCAGCGGTGGAGCAGGCCGGCGGCAGCGCGCTGGCGCTCAAGTGCGACATCCGCGAGGAAGACCAGGTGCGCGCCGCCGTCGCCGCCACGGTGGATGCCTTCGGCGGCATCGACATCCTGGTCAACAACGCCAGTGCCATCTGGCTGCGCGGCACGCTGGACACGCCGATCAAGCGCTTCGACCTGATGCAGCAGGTCAACGCGCGGGGCAGTTTCCTGTGCGCGCAGGCCTGCTTGCCACACCTGTTGAACGCGCCCAATCCGCACATCCTGACCCTGTGCCCGCCGCCGTCGCTGGACCCGAAGTGGTGGGGCCCGCATACCGGCTACACGTTGGCCAAGATGGGCATGAGCCTGGTCACGCTCGGGCTGGCGGCCGAGTTCGGCCCGCAGGGCGTGGCGGTCAACGCGCTGTGGCCGCGCACGCTGATTGCCACCGACGCGATGAACATGATCCCCGGCGTGTCCGCCGCCAACGGCCGCCGCCCGGAGATCGTGGCCGATGCCGCGCATGCGGTGCTGGTCCGGCCGGCAGCCGGTTTCCACGGGCAGTTCCTGCTCGACGACGAGGTGCTGGCGCAGGCAGGCATCACCGATCTGTCCGGTTATGCGGTGGACCCGTCGGCACCGCTGCTGCCGGATCTGTTTCTCGGTTGAGGCGGTGCGGTTGCGGTTACTGGCCGGGATACGGCGTCGCCATGCCGCGCCTCGACCGATCCGGCCGCAGACGCTAAGGTGCCCGCCTCCCGTGGCCGCCTTGTCGGCGCCGCGTCCCGTTTCCCCGCGCGCCGCCGGCGCGCCGTACCGGAGATCCTCGGCATGAAATACCTGCACGCCATGCTGCGCGTCCGCGACCTGGACGCCACCTCGAAGTTCTTCACCGAAGGCCTGGGCCTGCACCAGACCCGTCGCATCGACAACGAGGCCGGCAAGTTCTCGCTGGTGTATTTCGCCGCGCCGGCCAATCCCGAGGCCGAAGTCGAGCTGACCCTCAACTGGGGCTCGGACGAGGATTACGGCAGTGCCCGCAACTTCGGCCATCTGGCCTTCGAGACCGACGACATCTACGCCCTGTGCGCGCACCTGCAGGGCATGGGCATCGCCATCAACCGCCCGCCGCGCGATGGCCGCATGGCCTTCGTGCGCAGCCCGGACCTGATTTCCATCGAGCTGCTGCAGAAGGGCGATGCCTTGCCGCCGGCCGAACCGTGGGCGTCGATGCCCAATACCGGGGTGTGGTGATTCGAGAAGGCGGGTTGTCTGTCAGATTGCGGGCGCATCCAAGTTGGTGTGTGGCGGCATCCGTGCCGACAGGGGCATGCCGGGGGCATCAGGGAAATGTCCGGGCGTGATGGGATTGTTCAAGTTATTCCGGTATATGCCGTAAAAGTTCGATACTGCGTGTTGTGGCCGGCAGGTGGCATTGCGTGAGCGCTGGTGGCCGGTGTGTGGGATCCATCAAAGAATCCAGGGGGCGTAATGCATCAGGTAAGTACGATGGCGGCTGTGTGCCGCCGGTCGGGGGGCGGGGCGCGCCGGTTTTTCTGGGGTTTAGTGCTGCTGGTCTGGGCGCTGTGCGCACCGGTCTCGGCGTGGGCAGGGGCCTTCAGTGTCAGTAATGGCGCCTGGCCGGCCACCACGCCTGCGCTGCCTGACTCGAGCAATTTCAACGGAATTACGTCTTTCACCATGACACTGGGCGGGGATCAGTTTGTCGTTGCCACCGGCAATGGATCCGCGAGGTTGACGAGGGACAGCGGCAACGTCGATTGCGCCGTCATCTCTGGAGCCATCTGCATCGACTCGCAGGGAGCTGCGGATGTCGATCTGGTCACGTTCAAACGTGGCGATGCTGCCGCATTCACCGTCAATACCATCGCGATCACAGGTGGCTATTTCGGTGGTGTAAGTGTGCGGTTCTATAAATCCGGCAGCGAAATCAGCGGCAGCCGGATAGACGTGGCCGGCAGTGGCCTGTTTTCCGGCCCGGCGCCCGGCGCGCCATTGGCCGTCGATGAAATCCGCTTGGTCGGCCACGCCAGCAGCGATCTCCAAGGAATCGATATCGCGGGCCTCAGTGGTGACAGCACGGCGGGCGCGGCCATGCCGGCAGTCAACAGCGTGCTGCCTTCATCCGGCCCCACGGCGGGCGGCAACACGGTGACGATCAACGGCACCGGGTTCACCGGCGCCACGGCGGTCACGTTCGGAGGCACGGCCGCCACCGGGGTCACCGTCGTCAGCGATACCCGGATCACCGCCACGGCCCCGGCCGGCAGCGCCGGCACGGTGGACGTGAGAGTCACCACGTCCGGCGGCACCAGCGCCACCGGCGCGCCCGATCAGTACACCTACGTGGCCGCTCCGGCCGTCACCGGCGTTGGTTCGGCCATGCCAAACGGCAGCTACAAGGCCGGGGATGTCCTCGACATCACTGCCACCTTCGATCAGACGGTCAACGTGACCGGCACGCCGACACTGCTGCTGGAGACCGGCGCCGTCGACCGTGCGGCCGTGTACCTGAGCGGCAGCGGCAGTTCGGTGC
>Ga0194137_10002065_pt1 | contig 12036 bp, 10 predicted proteins | sample TARM_MetaG_T3_14_FD_134025 | JGI IMG/M metagenome (GOLD analysis project Ga0194137, IMG submission 134025) | Freshwater microbial communities from Pennsylvania, USA, analyzing microbe dynamics in response to fracking - TARM_MetaG_T3_14 (version 2) | ecosystem: Environmental > Aquatic >...
CGGTTGATAACCGCCCCTACTAACTGTCGTAGGCATTGGTGTTTAACTTGTACAAAAACGTCATCCATGATCCTCTAGGGGCGGCTAGTAGCCGCCCGCAAGCGTTAATCTTATGCTAATAGTAGCTCATAAACGATAATTCGCAAAATTCAGATGCAAAAGACTGATCGAAAGATCAATTCCCAGCCCCATTGTCGATAACCAGTTCGGGGATTATTGGGCGACTGCTTTTGGGCTGGCTTAGGATTTGGCAGCGGTTGTGGTGCGGTTCCTGATCTCACATTAGGGGTATTGATGGCCGCCATAAAACGGTCATGGCCGGCATTCTCCAGATAAGAGATAAAGGCTTCATCACAGGCTGAATACTCATTGATGATCGCGGCGTCTTGTAAACTCGGGTAGTCGCTACTGGTGGCCAGATAGTTATTGCAGGCAATCGTGTAACTCCGCGTGGGATCCAGATCGACGCCAGCAACCTGAGCTAAAAAGACCCGTTCACCTATCGGTTTGGCTAAATCATAGTCGGCGGTGATGCCGCTCCATTGCAGATAGCTACCACTATTACTGGGCCAGGAGTTGTCATTTTTGTCGTTAGCAATTTGATTGTTAACGCCGATTTCAATACTGGTTTCCAGCATTTTTTTAAGATCTGCGCCAGAAACCGACTTGGTCACCAGATAATTACCAAAGGGCAGCACGTCAATAACCTGACCCTTGTTAATCTCCCCGGCGGGAATCTGCGCCCGGATGCCCCCGGCATTTTCAGCCGCAATATCAGCCCCGGTAACAAAGCGATAACTGTCAGACAAGGCTCTGCCCAGATTCAGTTCACCCAGCCGAATATCCTGCCAGATATTATCGGTGCTGCCGCCCAGTTTTACCGGGGTGTTACCGACCACCTGTTTTTTAATCGGGTCTTGCCGGGCTTCGATTTCGGCAATCAGTGCAGCTACTGTCGGATCGGCCGGAATGACCTCATCGGTCGCCTGAGCCACACTTGTCAGGCTGGCGGTTTTATCGAAAATGGTATAGCTGGCCTCTTCAGGATCAGGCTGTTCAGCTGCCTTATTTAGGGTGATTTCAACCTCACCGACCGCACTAAAATAAGCGCCGGTTTGAACAATCAGGGTGCCATTGACTTCCCGGTTTTCGACATCATGGGTGTGGCCATCGACGATCACATCAATTCCCGGTGCCCCCTCAGCAATCGCATCACTGCGCATTAAGATCCCGTTATCGGAATCCCCGATGTGGGTCAGGGCGACAATTATATCACAACCTTGGGCATTAAGTGTCGCTACCGACTGCCTGGCACTGGCAATCACCGATTCATGCGTACCAAAGCTCAGGCCGGCCACATTGGCCGGGGCCGTATCGGAATAAATATCCGGGCTGATCAGTCCAAAGACACCAATTTTAATCACTTGACCAGCGACCGCTATTTCTTTGATTAAATAGTCATCGCTAAAGAAGGGCTTCCCAGAGTCGCCGTAAGTCACGTTATTACCGAGAATTTTGGTATTAGCCATGCTAGCCAGTTCCAGCAGCCGGGCGCTGCCATAGTTAAAATCGTGATTCCCCGGCGCCATCGCATCATAGCCCACTGCCGCCATCAACTGCGCAATCGAGCCACCGCTTTCAATGGTAGCAAAGGACTGTCCATGAAAAATATCGCCAGCATCGACAACAAGATCGGGACTTTTCTGATTGATGATGGTTTTTAGTTTGGCAAAGCCAAGGGTATTGTTTTGGCTACTATAGCTGTAACGGGAATGAATATCATTGGTGTGGATGATCCTCAGGGTGATGGTCTGATCCTCATTGACGGTTGCTGCCAAAGCCGTTGTTACCCAACATCCAGATACCATCACTAATAGCAACACCAATGCCAGGACCTTATTAATTTTTTTCATCACAACTCCTTTTTTAAGCTTGTTGGGATTTTTGTCTTAATTATATATTCTTTTACCGGGATGTCAAAGTAATAAATTCAATTTACAACAGTAATAATTTTTAAAAAAACTGCTTCAGGACTTACCCGAAGCAGTTAGATATTTGTTTGATTTGATCTTTGTTTTAATTTGATCTTTGTTTTGATTTGATATTTGTACTTATCAGTCTAAAAACGTGGTTTATTGCAGCGCCGGCTTACCGGCATATCGGAGTAGCGCCTTGCAGACAGCGGTGGTCAGAATCCCCGCGACAATCGCTTCTGGAATACCATTAATGGCAATCACGGAAAGAATCACTCCGTAGAGGGTCGAAACAGCCACATCTTTAACTTCAGCATAACTTTGTCCAAAAAACAGATAGATAAAATTCATGACCAACAGGGTGTTGGTCAATGATCCCGCAACGCCAGCAAAGCCCAGCGCCAAGACGTCATTATTTTTTACTTTTTTGATTCCCCGATAGACATAATGAGGTACCACACCGACTAGAATTCTAGGGACAAAACAGATCACCAGACTCCAGAAATTACCGGAATAGGTTCCCAGCGAATAAAACGGGGTGAAAACAAAGGATGTCACGGTGGGATTAAAGGTATTGTTGATTAAACTGGTCAGCCCAAAAACAAATCCCAAAAAGGCACCATAAAATGGTCCTAAGATAATGCTGCCAATAATGACGGGGATGTGAATAATCGTGGCTCGGGTGAATCCCAAGGGGATATAGCCGAGAAAGGGTGTAACTGCCAATAAGACGATAATCGCCACAAAAAAGGATAGTTTGACCAAATCGTTGGTCTTTGGATTTTTCATTTTTACCTCCCGCTATCGTTCCAGTCATGCCGGATACAATGCATCTATATTTTAACGCCTTTTTTATTTAATTTCAATAAAAATTTATTTTTTATGCTGCGTTTATAAAAAGATAAACTGAGTACCGACAATTGTTACATCATGTTGTTCGCATCGGGGCGAACATGGCGATAGCCTGTCCGAACCCGCAGCGAACAACAGATTAACAATTGATCGGTACGGTAGCAACCAACTATCTAAATACAATAAAAACTTATATTTACTCCTGGCCACCAGATTTGGTATAATGATTATGAAAATAAATGAAAACAGTTGGAAAAGGATAGCCGATGAAAAATCTACTTAAAAATAAAACCGTTGTTCTGGGGATTACCGGAAGCATCGCCGCTTATAAAATGGCCAATGTAGCCAGTAGTCTAACTAAAATGGGTTGTGATGTTCAGGTTATTATGACCAAAAACGCCCAGGAATTTATCGCCCCCCTGGTCTTTGAGAGTTTAACTGGCAACAAGTGTATTGTTGACACCTTTGACCGCAATATTTCTTACGATGTGGCCCATATCAGCCTGGCCAAACGAGCCGACCTTTTTTTTGTGGCACCGGCTTCAGCCAACGTGATCGGGAAAATCAATGCCGGGATTGCCGATGATATGCTGACCACCACGATTATGGCCTGTCACTGTCCCAAACTGATTGCCCCGGCCATGAATACCGCCATGTACGAAAACCCGATTGTCCAAAATAATTTAAAAAGCTTGAAAAAGCTGGGTTATAAGGTCATCGATCCGGCGGTCGGCGTGTTGGCCTGCAAGGACATCGGCGCCGGAAAACTTCCAGATGAAGAACTGCTAATCAATCATATCCTTCGGGAAATTGCCTTTTTTCATGATCTCAAGGGAAAAAAGATCTTGATTACTGCCGGCCCCACCTGTGAGGCAATCGATCCAGTACGCTACATTACCAATCATTCCAGCGGCAAAATGGGTTATGCGCTAGCTCAAGCCGCAATGCTCCGGGGTGCTGATGTCACCCTGATCAGCGGCAAAACGGCGCTCACCCCACCGGCCTTTGTCAATTTTGTTCCGGTTGTGACTGCCAGTGAGATGTGCTCTCAGGTGATGGATCATTTTGAACCAACCGACATTGTCATTAAGGCCGCCGCCGTTGCCGATTTCAAGCCAGCAACGGTGGCTACCGAAAAAATTAAAAAACGCGATGGACGGCCTGTGATTAACCTGACACCGACGATTGATATTTTAAAAACAATTGGCGAAAAGAAGCGTTCTGATCAATTTGTTTGCGGCTTTTCGATGGAAACTGAAAATATGATCGACAATACCCGGGAAAAGCTTTATATTAAGAATGCAAATATGATGGTGGCCAATAATTTAAAGGAGAAAGGTGCCGGTTTTAACACCCCTACCAATCGGGTGACCATTATTACCCTTGAAAAAACCGAAGCGCTTCCCCTATTATCCAAGGATGCGGTGGCACACCGGGTTCTTGATGCCATCCTGGATGAACTGTAATGACTGTTACCCAACTCAGTCATGTGGCCATGGAAATGGGGGTGATCCTCCTTTCCAACGGCGCTGAAACCTACCGGGTGGAAGAATCGATGCACCGAATCTGTATTGCCCTTGGTGCCAAAGAGGCAGAAATTTTCGTTGTTCCAACCACCATCATCATCTCAGTCACCTTAGAAGGCGAGGTTCCGCTAACTCGAACCCGGCGGATTCACACGCGTCAAATCGATTTGACCAAGGTATCTGAAATAAATCATCTATCCCGGCATATCTGTTATGAACCGACTAACTATAAAGACCTGCTGTCAGAAATTAGCCGCATTGATACCATCCCCTCTTATCCTTACTATCTGCATGTATTGGCTTTCGCCTTTATTTCCCAGATGTTCACGCTTTTTTTTGGGGGCAGTTTTATCGACAGCTGTGTCGGATTTATCATTGGGGTGGGTATAAAACTACAAATGGATACCATGCGTCGATTTCAGGCTAATGTATTTTTCACTCATATTGTCGGCGGTCTGATTGCCTCGACCGTTGCTGTAATTGCCTTGAGACTGGGGCTGACCACCAATATGGATACCATTATTATCGGCTCCATTATGACCCTGGTGCCCGGCCTGGCGATCACCAATTCAATCCGCGACATCATCGCCGGGGACTATCTTTCCGGCTTGGCCAAGGGCGTTGAGGCACTGCTAATTGGTGCTGCCATTGCTGCTGGGGTAGCGGTGCCCTTAAGTCTATTGCGACCATTCTGGGGAGGTTGAAGCGATGAATTATATTACTCCCTGTATCTATGCCTTTGGTGCTCGCTGGCCTTTGCGATTGTCTTTAACATTCCCCGTAACAAGCTGCTCCTTGCTGCCCTCGGCGGAATGCTGGGACAGCTGATTTACGTGATTTTTCAACTGCTGATTAGCAATGATGTCCTCCCGTATCTGATGGCCACCATCGCAATCTCCCTTTATGCCGAGGTGTTAGCACGCTTAACCAAGTCACCGACCACCATTTATCTGGCGGTAGCCCTGATTCCGCTGGTTCCGGGCGGCGGCATCTACTATACGATGCTTTATTTTATCAACGGCGAGATTGATCTTGGTATCTCTACCGGCATTCATACCCTGCTGATTTCTGGAGCACTGGCAGTGGGCATTATCATGGTCTCCTCGACCGTTAATCTGGTCCGTAAGGTGATGCTAAAAGGTCGATCAAAGATAGGAAAGAAATTAAAATATGGAAAGAAAACTTAAACTGTTTTTTATTTTTATTTTGCTGGCTGGTTTGATTGTCACGAGTTGGGGTTGTTCCCCCAAAAAAAACGAGGATAATTCCGAAATGGCTGCTTATCAAACACTGGCATCAGCCCCGCTGACACCGGTTGCCCCACTCTCCCGGCAAACCCTGGATTGTCAGGCCTTTATCGACAACCAGCTGACCTCTGCCTATGGTGGTATTTATACCAATTATCAGAACACTGCCCAAACCGGAGAGCTATCCACCGGACATGAAATACTTTCTGAGTCGATGGGGCTGTTATTGGAGTATGCCCGCTTGACCGGGGATCAACACCTTTTTGATCAAACTGCTGACTATATTCATGATTATCTGCTCATTGATAATATTTTATTGTGGCGAATCCTAGAAAAAAGCGACCCGATTACCGATGTTTCGGCCACCATAGACGATCTGCGGATCTACCAAACCCTGACTCTGGCAAAACAACAGTGGCCGCTAAATGATTCTGGCAACGAAATCTTTGAAATTCTAGAAAACCAATTGCCGACCAAGGGGTTTCACAATTCTTACCTGGTCAATTACTACAGCTCTGCCCGTCCCACCGAGGATAAAACCGTCGAGATAGCCTATATTAACCTAGCGGCAATTAAAAGCCTGGCGGCGACCAAAACTGAACTCAGCGCGGCAGTCGAAACAAATAGACAGCTCCTGTTGGGCAGCTTTATTAGCGAAACATTGCCCCTCTACCATAAAAGCTATGATCCCCAAAAGGGTAGCTATCGAAACACTGACGGAAAGATCAACATCCTCGATAGCTTAATGGTCATGCAGAATCTCGCTGAAGCGGGAGTTTATTCGCCACAATCGATCGCTTGGCTGGAAGAGCAAACCCTCAGCGGCACCCTTTATTCCTATTATGATCCCGATACCGGAATTGCTCTGGATAATCAGGAATCTTCAGCCGCCTACGGTATTGCGGCTCAGATTGGTGCGGCGCTGGGAAACGAATTTTTAACCAGTAACGCCCTGACCCAGCTTAAAAAACACCAGGTCACGGATCAACACGATCCTTTCTATGGTGGTTTCGGCTACAACAATAACGCCTATTCCTACGATAATCTGCAGGCGCTGCTTGGTCTGGTTTATAACCAGTGATCATTGGTTTTATCTGACTAAACAGCAAGAAAGTGAGTACCGATGCGAAAAATCAAAGTCATGCTTCTTTTTGGAACCCGGCCGGAGGCCATCAAAATGGCACCACTGGTGATTGCGTTAAAAAAAGATCCCCGTTTCCAGACGATAGTAACCCTGACCGCCCAACACCGGGAAATGCTGGACCAGGTGCTGGAGCTTTTTTCCATCACTGCCGATTATGATTTAAACTTGATGCAGCCCGGTCAAACCCTCTCCTACCTGACCGCCAGTATTCTCAACGCGCTAAAACCAATCCTTACCGCCGAAAGCCCTGATATGATACTGGTTCATGGCGACACTACTACCGCTTTTTCGGCAGCCCTATCGGCTTTTTATGAACAGATTCCGATTGGACATGTCGAAGCTGGCCTGCGCACCAAAAATAAATACTCGCCCTACCCGGAGGAAATGAACCGGACTCTGATCGGCCAACTGGGTGACCTACATTTTTCACCTACCCTCGGTAACCGCGATAATCTGATCCGCGAAGACATCCCTAAAAGCCGAATTGTCATCACCGGCAATACCGTCATTGATGCCTTGCTGATGACCGTAACCGATGACTATCTTTTTGAAAACCCGATCCTCAACACGATTGACTTTATCAGCAAGCGGGTGATGTTGTTAACCTGCCATCGCCGCGAAAACATCGGCAAACCGATGGAACATATCTTTTTTGCTATGCGTGAACTAGTTTTGGCCAATCCCGATATTGAGGTGATTTTCCCGATGCATCCCAATCCGCAAATAGCCGAAATAGCCATACCGCTTCTTTTTGATCTTGATCGGGTTCACATTCTTGCTCCCCTGGATTATGGTGAAATGTCCAACCTGATCGGCCGTGCCTATCTGGTTCTTACCGATTCCGGTGGTCTCCAGGAGGAAGCCCCGGCACTGGGTAAACCGGTGGTGGTGCTGCGCCAGGAAACTGAACGACCCGAAGCCGTCGATGCCGGCACCGTCGTCATGGGCGGTGTTGATCGTGACAACATCATTAACATCACCCAGCAGCTATTGGATGACACCAAAGCCTACCAGGCCATGGCGCATGCCATTAACCCCTACGGTGACGGCCAAGCATCTGCGCGGATCTGCGCGGCTATCGCTGATTATTTTAAACCCTAAACCGCGAAAAAACCGGGCAAGTTGTGACTTAACAACAGCTACCCGGTTTTTTTAATGTGTTAATTTCAGCTTTTAACCAACATCGTATTCCATTTCTTTTCGCGCTCTTTCAATAAATTCCATCGGCGAAACCATTTCTCCTTTTTTACATTCATCACAATGGAAGACGCCAATTTTTAAATCTATTTCGACCTCATATGGCGCCGTGATGGTATAAAACTCTTCGGTTTTCATATGATCCCTGATCCGGTTTTCAACAATTTTTGTTCCGACCGTATCAGTGATCAAAAACAGGCCAAAGGTGATGTCGTCTTTTTCAATCAGATAAAGGGTATCCTCCACCCTCAGGCTGCGATGCATCACCTCGGTCATCTGGCGGATAAATAGCGGCAGTCGCTCTTCTCCCAAAATGCGTTTGATTTCTTTATAATGCCGAAACTTGATCATCATCAGTGACAACTCAATTTGCCCCCGTCTTGACATGCCGATGAAAATTTTGGCATCGCTGATCAGGGTTCTAAAATTCCGCAGCCCGGTATCGGGATCGACTGTCGATAAACTGACATTTTCATCTTCTAACTCTTTGACCCGATCCTGCAGCGCTCGGTTTCTTCCAGTCATCAAGCTGACCACGTAGGTGTATAGCGGCAGCAGCACAATCCAGAAATAGGAGGAAGCCGTCAGCGGTTCACCATTCACTAGAACCAGAAAAATGGTATAGGAGATATAGAAAAAAATTACGATGCCATTGGTAACCAGACCCAGGGTTATGTTACTGAAGTAAGTGATCAAGATAACCAGAAAGCTGACATTGAGCATTACTAAATTCTGAACATAATGAGCCGAATCCTGGGCTGTAAAGGTTATCGTAACGAAGGTTAATACCAGAAAGAAAACAATTCCCAGATCGGATAAAACCTGATCTCTGTTTTTCATTTTCGCCAGCCTCCCTTCTTGAGTTCAATGCCATGCTTGCGAACAACCATAATCAGCCCCACCGCCAGCAGAATCAGCACCATGATACTGACAACCAGAAAAATCTGCGCGTCCTGACTTACGGCAATTTGCTGAACCACTGCAATGGTAGGATTTTTGGGGGCCTTAAAGCGATAGGTCAGGACATTGCCATTGGTGTCAGTCAGAACTGCATCGCCTGACAGCCTGCCCAGGTTTTTCATTTCTCCGAGGTTATTGCCAATCGCCACTAGTCCCTTCTGGTTGGGTGCCACCACCATCAGGCTGGCTCGACCGGCTTTATTATATAATGAACTGAGCAACTGCGCTGAACCAAGGGTTTTTCCATAAGCTGGATCGATCACCAGCTTTTCATTGGATAATAAGCTATTGCCGTCTTCGCTAAAGGAGAAAAACAGCTTGTCATTATTACTCCTGATAAAGCTGTTATTGTCAGCGGTTCCGACCGCAATAATATTTGAAAATAGTGCCGCCTCATTCATTTCGCCAGGATAAAGTACGCTTAGTTGACCGGTATTCCCTTTGGTAAAGCGTCCCATCACCCGAAACATTTTCGCCAGCAACTTGGCCGTTTCCTGATCAAGCTGATTTGGCACCACCAGGCTGAGCGCATTGTAACTGTAATCTGTCACGAAGGGGGAGGGATAGTTTTCAAAAATCAGATCCTGACTGGCGACGGAGTTGATTTTTAACATCGTGTTGGGAGTAAGGTAAGCCCAGGGCATATCGCCTTGCCGCAAACTACACCAGAGATCTTTTATCTCCAGATCAAAGCTCACCTTTACCTGAAACGAGCCGCCAATATCAATATCAGTGGGAATCGCGATAGTTGCCTCATCCCCTCCGGCCTTATGCTGGGCAAGCTTTCTGCTGCCGACGGGAATGTCATTAATATAAACCGTCATCAATGACCGGTCAAAATCGAGGTTTTCTGAATAACGATAACTTAAATAGAATTCACTGGCATTGGTCAGGCTTCGATTTGACGGATAGTTGATGGCAAATTCTTTGACCTGGCGAAAGGCACCATTGTAATAGGTTCCTTCCGAACCGGCAAAACTGATATAGGTTTCGGCCGCATATACTTGGGTTTTAATATCTTCGGTTTTTCCCAGCTGCTTGACTGTCGACTGCAATTGCTTCATCAAGTCCGGATTCCCCAGCATCCGGCCAGCATTGATCAGGGCAATATCGTTTTTTGCAGTGATGATCAGCGTATTGATTCCTGATCCTTCATTGACCAGTACCAGCAAAGCATCTTCGTCATTGATCCCATTCTGGTCAGCCTGACTGCGGTATTTTTCTGGCAGCTGATCATAACTGGCAATGATGATTCTGTTCTTTTGCAAATTTTCGGCCAAATCTCCCAAGTTCAGAATCGGAAAATAGCCATCAGGGTAAATCGTCTGATTGGATATGCCAGAGATTCCTAACAGGGCCGCATTTAGTTCTGCCTGATTATCCGTATCTGGAATGATCAATGCCGATTCCCAATATCTCAGGGCATCCACTTCTAAAAAGCGATTGTAGAAGGATTCAATACTGGTGGTAAAAACGTTTTTATCAAATTTTACTGAAACGGTTGACTCTTTAAAGATGTCCAGCCAATTGGCTTCACTGACATCATCGACACAGGGCTGAGCCTCCTGAGTCCGCATATAACCATCGATTCTGATGTTATTGTAACCCTGTTGCAAAAACTCTAAGGGCACCGTAATATCAATGCCATGACGATTGCCAGTATTGTCAGCCGGCCGTAATGAGTAAAAATAAGTCCCGTTAATCGCCACCGTCAGGCTCGACAATTGTGTATCGGCCAATTGAGTAGCCCGGTATTCCAGATGCAGCTGCACCGTTTCGACGTCCCAGTCTTTGGCTATCCAGAAGGTTTGCTCGGTAGTTGAGAACAACCCCTTCATCGAATGATCCGAAAAATTGGTCACAAAGGTCTGGGCTTCGCTCCGCGCCTCCGACTGTGCTACCCCACCATAGTTGACGGCACTGACTGGCTGAATCAGGAGCGCCAGTAGCATACCCAACAGCATTATCGTGATCGTTGTTTTTTTCATGTTCTCCTCCTTTTTTGTCTTAGCCCTGGAAGCGCTCGGTTTTATACCATTTGCTGTCCTGCTTTTTAATGCGGTCTTTAAAATACGAAAAAACGCCATAAACCGTTACGATAATCCACATCTGACAATAGCTGACATACATTAGGGCGATGATAAAAAATTTGATACACTCATTTCCCCTTTTTCGGTGGTCAGCGCTATAAAGACGCCCAGAACAAACATCACAAAGGCGGTAAACCAGAGCAAATTGCTAAATCCCTGGATCGATGTTGACACCAACCCGGCCATATTCATCACAAAAATAACATCTGACACCACCAAGGCCGTTAGCAGCAAAAAATAGGTGGATAAAAAGTAAAACATATCAAAACGGATTTTTTTTGCATCCTTATCAACCAGATAGCCGATGTTTTTAATTAGCACATAAACATTGCCCTTGACCCAGCGGGTTCGCTGTCTAAACCAGACACTCCAGGTTTGCGGTTCCTGCTCCCAGGTCACCGCCTTGGGTTGAAATTTAATTTTATAACCCATTAAATAAATCCGAAAGCTAATTTCGGTATCTTCAGCTACCGCCTTTTCATCCCATCCTCCAATCGCCTCAATGATCGTTCGTCGCAGAATAAAATTGGTTCCGGGAATGGTGCACAGCTTCATCAGCTGCCACCGGCCGGCTTGAGCCATCCACTGAAACGACAGCGTCTCAATATTGATAAAGCGGGTCAGCAGATTGACTTCCTTATTGCGGGTTCTAAATTTACCGATCACCGCTCCCAGCGAATCATCGGCCTTTAGTTCGGCAGCCAGATAGATAAGTGCCTTGTGTTCCGGGGTATTGTCGGCATCGTAAATGGCTATAAACTCGCCCTTAGCCTGTTGATAGCCAATATTCAGAGCATTTGATTTTCCCTTTCCACCACTAATCTTATCGGTATTAATGACAATCAGATTACGATTGGGGTTACTATCCTGGATTTCCTTTAACAGTTCGGCGCTGTTGTCCGAGGAGTTATCATTGATCACAATAATTTCGTAGCGGTCGCCGGGATAGTCCAAGGCCAGTAGGGCGGCGACGGTTTTGACAATAACCACTCCTTCGTTATGGGCTGGCACCATAATCGAAACAAAGGGATATTCGCCAATAATTTC
>Ga0194137_10002066_pt1 | contig 12036 bp, 9 predicted proteins | sample TARM_MetaG_T3_14_FD_134025 | JGI IMG/M metagenome (GOLD analysis project Ga0194137, IMG submission 134025) | Freshwater microbial communities from Pennsylvania, USA, analyzing microbe dynamics in response to fracking - TARM_MetaG_T3_14 (version 2) | ecosystem: Environmental > Aquatic >...
ATACACGTACAGCGCGGGACGAGTGAACGACTGGGTCACAGACGCCATCCGCAGTGCCAGCCAGTTCCGCGATGTGTCGGCAATGGACGATGCCGCGCTGGCTGCGCAGATCAAGCAGGACAGCATTGACGTGCTGGTTGACCTGTCAGGGCATACCAGCGGCTCCAGGCTGACAGTCTTTGCCTACCGGCCTGCACCTGTGCAGTTGAGCTGGCTCGGCTACTTCGCAACGACTGGTCTGCCGGTCATCGATGCGGTACTGCTGGACGACTGGCATGCGCCTGCCGGCATGGAAGAGCAGTTCGTTGAGCCTATCGTCCGCCTGCCGCATGGGCGGTTCTGCTACGTGCCGGTGCCGTTCGCGCCAACGAAGGTCGCTCCGCCAGCCTTCGAGAAGAACGGCTATGTCACTTTCGGCTGCTTCAACAACACCGCCAAGTTGAACGCTAATGTAATCGCGGCATGGGCACAAATCCTTGCTGCCGTGCCGGCTTCGCGGCTGGTTCTGAAATGGCGCACCTTTCAGGATGAGACCTTGCGTACATCGGTCCATCAAGCTTTCGAGTCGCATGGGATTGCTTCCGAGCGGATCGAGTTGCGCGGCGCATCCTTCCATGCGGACCTGCTGAAACAATATGCCGACATCGACATCGCGCTCGACCCATTCCCGTTCACTGGCGGCCTAACGAGCTGCGAGGCGCTGTGGATGGGCGTGCCGGTGGTGACCTGGCCGCAAGAGCAGGTGGTCAGCCGGCAGACGTATGCTTTTCTGAGCGCCATCGGCTTGCCGGAACTGGCCGCGACTGACGCCGGTAACTATGTGCGGATAGCGACTGAGCTGGCGAGTGATACAGACCGTTTGAAAGCCCTCAGGATGGGCGTGCGAGAGCGAATGAAGGCATCGCCCCTATGCGACGTGGACGGCTTCGTGACGCAATTGGAAGATGCCATGTGGTCGATGGCAAGCAAGATCGCCGGGAGCTGAAAACTGGTCGGTTCTTTCGTTTGCGGTAAATAGAAACCCATAGGCCGCGCAAAGCCTATGGGTGAACCACTACCTAAGGGACCTGGATTTTCAGTGTAGGCCGTGGAGCGCGGGTCGAATTGCAATAGCGCAATAAATATCCATGCATAATGATTGTCCGATCATTTGCCCAAGTGCCAGTTGGAGCAAACTGGGGCCAAGGCATCGCTCTGATATCGAATCAGCCGTGGCGTCATTTACGTCCTAGATGCGATGTGAAGGAGGGTAGAAAATAGCTTTTTGGGAATTTATTTGCAATTATATAAATAATGTTTTAAATCAATAGTTTATGTATTGGAAATCGTACTTCCAGACCAACGAAGTGCAGATGGAAGCAGCGCCACACATTAAGTGGCGTGCAATTTAATTGTAGAAAATTGAATTGGTTTTGCGTCCACGGGTGGTCGTCGTCCGAAAGTACCCCCGCCCGGGTGAGTAGATGACATATATCGATTCCTACACAAAATTTTTTGGATTTTGGGAATAATTCATTGCCGTTTTTGCAACGATCTTGCAGGTTCCTGTTTGGGTTGCTTTTAAGTAGCAGTGCTTAGACTTGCTGGAAAGCAGTCTTCGGATCAGAACCGTTACCCAGCATGTGATCAGCTTCGAAGCCTCGTTTGCTCACAGGGGGCGATACTTCCTTTTTTCGTTTCCATGGATACGGTAAGTTTGCAAATCGCGTCTCCTCGCCGATGTAGGTAAGGCCGACTGTGCCCGGCTCTCCTTGGCGCTGCTTTGCAACAAGGACTTCACAGACATCCTTGTCCAATGTCGTTGGGTTGTAGAGCACATCTCGGTAGAGGAAGATGATATTTGCGGCGTCCTGCTCAATAGAGCCTGACATCGCCAGATCCGCCATGATTGGACGTTTATCCGTTCGGTTTTCGAGGTTACGATTGAGCTGGCAAAGCAAGACCACTGCAATGTCCAGTTCCTTGGCGACTTGTATCAGGCCACGGGTGTACTCGCCAATTGCATACGCTCTGTTCTCTTCTGAGCTTCCAGTGATGAAGCTCAGTTGGTCGATGACCAGCAAGTCCAAGCCGTACTTCCTTTTGATTGCGCGAGCTTTGCTCCGAATGGCTAGCAAGTTGAGTGCGGTTTGGTCATCTGTAAAAAGGTTCATATCCTGCAAACGCATCTCTGCCCTTGTCATGCGAGCCCACATCTTCGGATCGTCAGTCGGATGCTTTAACCATGAAAGCGGCAAATTCCCAAGTGCGGAAATGATCCGGTCAATGACTTGGTTCTTCGACATTTCCATGGACAGGAACAGCGACGTTCCGAGTTCGGCGACGTTGCGAGCAATACCTAATCCAAATGCAGTCTTTCCCATCGAGGGGCGGCCAGCAACAATTGTCAACGTGCCGCGTTCCAGACCGCCATCGAGACAAGCATCCAGCTCGCGGAAACCGGTTTGTACAGGCTTGATCGTGCCATCCATACGGGCCTGAATAATGTCCATGTGGTTGCTGAGCATTTCGGACATGCGCTGGGGTGCGTGCTGCGTGTTCCTATGGACCAGCGACTCGATTTTTGATGCAAAACGGTCCAGTATTTCGTCCACGGGCTCGACACTATTGACTGCCTCCATCATTTCTTTGCCCAGCAAGGCCACAAATCGCTTCGTAGAGCGGTCGATGACGATGTCCGAATGCCTGCGTATGTTGGCAGGGCTCGGCGCGCTCATGGCGAGCTTGTTCAGGTATGCTGCGCAGTCCTCGACCCGGGTGCGCAGCACCGTGAGAATAGAGATCACATCTGCTGGCTCGCCGGCTGTAATCTGTGTGCGGATTTCGTGGAAAATTAGCCGATGATCCGGATCATAGAAATGTTCGGGAGCCAGATCTCCAATACGGTCAAGGGCATTGTTGTCAATGAGCAGAGCGCCGAGAACACTTTGCTCCGCTTCAATGGCATATGGCGGCGTTTGCGTACAAAGATCAACTTGATTGCTCATGTTGCCCGCCGGGTTTCGTATTTACCCTCGATGATCTTCACGAAGTTCGAAGATTTCACAATCCATTCGAGGTCAGCCATAAATGGCTCCTTACCTTGACAGGTGCTCCTGCCAGTCAAAAAGTCCGAAGCAGCGATGTATTCGAAAAAACGCCGCCACCAGTCTAAACTCTGCCTTTCGCTGTTCTCATTCCACCTAGTACGTAGTTGGTTCGCTCTCTTACGTGTCCACTCCCTGACGCGGGGGCACATGGGTAAGATCTCATGGTAGAGAGCAACGATCTTCTCGTGGGGGCAATCAGGGCGACCAGCAGCGCTGGCGACAACTAACCCGTTAGGGTTAGTAATAATCTCTTCTCTATTCTTCTCTTCTCTTGCTCCGCAATACGGCGCATTCTGTCCGCTCTGTGTCCGCTCTGTGTCCGCATCAGATGCGGACAACTTGCGCCCGTTCGCCTTGCGTTGTGCCTCCACGCAGCGCCTCTTTGCTGACGTTCCATTGTGTTCCTCGAAACGTACGATCGTGACACCCTCCGGATTTTCTATTAGCCAGCCGATTTCAGAAAGGGCGCGCCCGAAGCCATCGATGGCAGTCTTGCGGTCGATCTGGCGCAGCGTTAATCCAGGCATGAAACCGTCCTCTGTGTGCTGATCAGCGGTTGCCCAGAGCCAGTACAGCCCTCCAATAATGGTCGATTCGGCTTGGTTCGTTAGGTCACAAAGTCTCGATACCCGAGGATCATCCCAAAGGTTACTACGCACCTTGATCCAGTCGCCGGCCATCATCCTTCCTTCCGAAAAGCCGTACGGCCTTCGAAGATTGCACGGAGCACCTGCTTCATCGCTTTGGGTGCTAATTCTTCTTGCCAACGAATCCGGTCTTCTTTGGAAAGGCTGTCGTGATACGAACGGCAGGATTCGCAAAGCGAAAAGCAGCTTGCGTCATCACATGGGCGGTTGGGTCTAACGATGGTGGTCGGTGTGTCTTTCGCACCGCATGAGTTGCAACCATACTGACTGAGTAAACTAAGGTACTCATCATTGCGAAATGGCATAAGATAGGGGTCTGCAACAAACGGAAGATGTGATTCGATGTTGCGACCGCAAGGCGGCTGTTGAGACAAACGTGAGGTATCAGGCTTGTCGTGAGAGCCGGGTACAACAGGCTCGACGTCTAGTAGTGCTTGTACGTCGGAAGTTCGCCAACGGAGTCCGCCATTCGGAAGTTTAATTGGTACCATCCCATGATGGTGGCCGTCTATGCAGTAGTTCTTACGGATGGTTTGTTGCTTTACCCGCTCTAATTCCGCAAGTTCAGCAGTGGTAAGAAGCTGTGGTAATGAAGTCCATGAGCCGTTCATGCATATCACCTTTAATTGATGACCAGTGATATGCAATTCTCCAAGGTTGCTTCCGTCATCCTGTCAAATGACAAAACTTATTGTCAATGACAAAAGCGCTATTTTTTTAGCAACTCTATGCCTTCGGAAATATTTGTACGCAAACTTGTGCATCCTAAGCCCCGTCTGTTTATGTCTTGCATTCCTTCCACAAGCCCCAGTACATCGTTTGCGATCTGATACGCATTCGGATTTTTGCCAACCGTGTAGCGACTTGATTTTTCTGCAAGGAGAAGCGCTAGGCAGCCAATTTGTTTTAGTAGAGTCTTGCGTTCATTCTCTTTTAACGGTTGCTCAGAAGCCACAGCTTTCGAAACGTCGCATACTGATTTTATAAGTTCTTCTGGAATCGGATATTTCCGTTCTTTTGCCCAAGCTATACAGACGTATGGTTCTACTCTGTACATGAACTGAGGATCCGTTGGCAGCCGCTTCATATACGGAATTTCGTTCAAGTCAATGCAAGCGCTTTTCAGATCAGCATACCGTTCTTTCGGAGGGCCGCTACTCAGTATCGAAGGCAGGATTTCCTGTTTTTCGATGGGCGGCGGATCGATATCTGAAAGCAGACAAGCCGCTTCATATAGTGTCCATAATGGCCGAGCTGCCCACCAAGCATAATTCGGCCTTGTTGAAGTTCCAGAAGCCATATGCACTCCTTCAACAAGTGCAGCCCTTCAATGAAGAGGCACCAAGCATGCGGTTGAAGGCATCCGCGTTTCGGCCCGTCGGCCTAGCTTGGTGCGTACCTGGTCTAGGTAATTTGAAGCATAGGTCTTTCTTCGATCTACGTACCCAAAATTGCTCGCCAATATCCAACTCTTGCGTGTCTAGGCCTTTCCCATTTCGAGCACCGTAGTGTTGTTCGAGGTGGGCGCGTATGCGCCGCCGATAGCCTCGACTGCCTTGTTCACTGCTTCAAGTAAAGTTGCATGCGCTAGGTGCGAATACCGCTGTGTAGTCTTCGCATCCGCATGGCCGAGGATCTTCTGCACTTCATACAGCGACCGACCTGCGTTGACCAGAAAAGACGCGAAGCTGTGCCGCAGGTCGTGGATGCGTACCTCCGGCATGCCAGCACGTTTCCGTGCCGTGTCCCACGAATAGAAGAAGCTGACAAAAGGGTTCTTGGTGTCGGGATTCGGAAAAACCCATGGGCAGTCGCGGTAACGCGGGACGGAATTGAGAAGCTGGACTGCGCCATCGGATAGGGGAACATGTCGTGCCCGGCCTGACTTGCTGGTGGGGATACGCCAGGTGCGCCGTTCGAAATCAAAATCCTCCCAACGGGCGTCCAGCACTTCGCGTTTCCGGGCACCGGTAAGGATTAGCATCGGCACGATGTATTTCAGCATCGTGTTTCCCGACCGGTTCAGTTGGACGTACAGGGCGTTGGCTTCTTCCTTGCTCAGGTACCTTTCGCAAATGTTGTTCTCGACTAGACGAGGATAACCCGCAGTCGGATTGCTTTTCACGCCAGGCACCTCCCAGCGCAACGCGAGGCTGAACATGTACCGAAGAAGAATGAGAAGCCGATTACAGGAGCCGGGAGCATGAGTCTTTCGGTGTGCTGTCATCAGGGCAAGCACGTCCTGCTTTGTGATCTCGTCCATGTGGCGTCGCCCCCATACGGGCTCGACATGGTTGCGTAGCAGGCCTTCATCGGTCTGCCAGCTCTTCTTGTACCCCTTCACATAGGGCAGGTACTGCGTACGAATAAAAACTTCGACGGTAGGGACTTGCCTGAGCTGCGCTTTCTTGGTGGCCGGGTCTTCTCCCATGGCGATCAGATTGCGGTTCTTGCTCGCCAGCGTTTTGGCTTGGGAAAGGGTCACGTCTGCGGCGTCGGCCAGTCGAAACTGTTTGGTGTGGCCTCGTTCGTTCTGATATCGCAGGTAGTAGGTCTTGCGGCCCGTTGCTGCGACTTCCAACATCAATCCCTTGCAGTCTGTGTCGAAGAGGTCGATCTTCCGCTTGTCGGGAGGGCAAGATGTGCTCTTGACCAATTGCGGGGTAAGAAGTAATTTAGCCATTGTATGGCTCCTTCATGCTACTAAATGCGACTGATGAGGAATGAAATATCCCATCAATTCATAATAGACAGCATATCGGTCATTTAATTCAACTTTTACGCTATAAAAAATAGCATAGAGAGCATGAACGACCAACCGACAAACAAGATGAAAATTGCCGTGGCGCTACGGACCGGGCGCACCGCGATAGGCTGGAATCAACAGGAATTCGCACGGCGGCTCAACGTAGCCACCTCCACTATTGCTCGCATCGAGACGTTGGAAACCACTGCCAGCGCTGCGGTGGTGATGGATGCACTGGATCTTCTCAGGAAAGCCGGCGTGACCATCGACCTCATGTCGGAAGCGGGTTTGGGTTTCCATGTAGCGCCTGCCGCATTGAAAGCCGCGGAGCAGAGGTTGCTCGAAGAACAGAGCCATAGACCAGAGCGCAAAAAAAGCAAGACGGAACCCAAGAACGATTGAGTTTCGGGTGTTATAGACCCAGTGCTTTGGCGTATGCCGGCCATAGGTCGGCGATTTCTTGATTTCGTCCTAAGTAATTGATTTTAAAAAGAAAAAGAAGGGGGTCGGGGAAGGAGCTACTTGGCAACAAAAATGCGAAAAGGGCTTGGTGTAGGTTAACGATTTAAAAGTGGGTGGCAGGGTTTGAAAGTCGTTTACATTCAAGACCTTAGGAAATAGGTATACCAATATACTTACAACTGCTGCTGCTGGCGACACAATCGTTGGCACATCGGCCAGCGACAAGATCTCCGGCGTTGTTGCTGCAACTGGCACGACTTTCGGCGCTGCTGACGTTATCGTTGACAACAGCACAACCGACAACGACACACTGACACTGGCAACTTCTGCTGACATCGCTGCAAACGCTGATGCACGCGTCAGTGGCATTGAAAACGTTGTAATCAACCACACATCGTTCACCAACGGCACATTCAATCTGGCAAACGTCAAAGCTGCCAAGATCACTGTCAACAACCTGCAAGCTGCTGGTGCTGATGGCGTCACACTGGCTGGCCTGACACAAGGCTCTTCGGTTGTCGCTGGTTCCGGCGTGACTGGTACTTTGTCCGCAACTACTGGCCAAAGCGTAACTGCTCTGAAAGTTGAAGGCGGCCAAGCTACTACTATCTCCGTTGGCCAATTGACTGGCGGCACTGCTGCTGCTATTGCTCTGCACGTCAAGTCCGATGCAACTGGCACAAACGCAATTCCTGTTGCAATCAATCTTGATGGTTCCACAGCAACTGCTAAGGATACCGCCACCGTTGAAGCTAAGGGCGTTGTCAACCTGAACACTGCCAGTGCAGATCAAGTAGAAGAAATCACTCTGATTGGTAACGGTGCAGTCGCTACATTCAACGTTTCCGGCGCTCCCACAACAATCAACGTTTCTGGCTCCCAGAACGTTACTGTTGCTGGCACAGCAGCTACTTTCTCTGGCAAAACAGTCAACGACATTTCGTCTGCAACTTCGAAGCTGAAGATTCAGACAACTGCTGCTGCTCTGGACCTGACAAAAGTTTCCGTTGACGTCGTTGAACTGGCTGTCGATATGGCTGGTAACGTTGTTACTGCTGATTCTGGCGAAGCTCTGCAAGTTGCAATTGCTCAGAACAACCTCGGCCTGACATCGGCTGTTGCTACTAAGGCAACAAACTCTGTCACCCTGACTGTTGACGACAACCTCGCAACCGTTGGTTCCTTGGGTCTGGGCGTAGTTACAGCAACTAACCTGGCTACGGTCAATGTTGTTGCTAACGAGAACGTTACGCTGGCAAATAACTCCACTTTTGGTACTGATGGTACTGTCAAGTTCTCCGGTGCAGGTACTGTCACTGTCGGCGCAACTGGCGGCACAGTTACTGCTGCTCACATCGATGCATCTGCTGCTGCTGGCGTTGTGACTGCATACCTGGGTTCCACTGCTACAAAGATCACCACTGGCGCAGGTAAAGACGTTATCAACGTCGAAGGCGACACAAACTTCACAATCGACGGCGGTGCTGCTCTCGATACAGTGAACTTCGGTATCAGCACGCTGGCTGGTGACCTGAACGTTGCTGACAACACCACAACAGTGCTGAACAACGTTGAAGTGATCCAGTTCGTTCACGACAACAACGCACGTAACTTCACAATCGACAGCTCGCTGTTGACTGAAAAGGCAATGGTTATCAAAGGCACACACGCTAGCGATACTGTGACTGTTGCAATGGACGGCACAACTGTTGACCTGACCAACATCAACCTGGGTACCAACATTGCTAAGGCAATCATCACTGGTGCAGCAGTCGGCTCGTCCGCTCTGACCATCAAGGGTACTTCGATGGTTGACGAAGTTACTGGTGGTTCGCAGAACGACAACATCTTCACTGGTGCTGGCAACGACGTGATCGTTGACGCAGGCGACGGTGATGACACAATCGACACAGGCGAAGGCGACGACACAGTCACTCAAGCTGGTGCCGGTAACGACATCATCACACTGGGTGCAGGTACTAACACCGTGACTGACGCTGGTGCTGGTAACGACACTATCACTGGTGGCACGGGTGCTGACACTGTTACTTCCGCAGGTTCGGGCAACGACACTGTCAACCTCGGCAATGGTACTAACTATGCTGACGGTAACAGCGGTGACGACGTTCTGACTGGTGGTACAGGTGTTGACACACTGATCGGTGGCGCTGACAAGGACACACTGAACGGCGACGCAGGTGCAGATAAGCTGTACGGTGACAATGCTGGCACAAAGGAATTTGCAACCCTGACAATCGGCGGTACATTCCACGCAGGTGATGTCGTTACAACGACTATCTTTGGTAAGGCAATCGCTTCCACAGTAGTTGCTGGTGACACAAACCTGGGTGGCGTTGCTGATCGTGTTGCTGCTGACATCACTGCTGCATTGGGCGACTATGTCAACGTTACGCACACAACTGGTGCTGCAACTCTGATCGTAACTTCGAAGCTTGATGGCAGCATCGTTGACTTTGCAACTGCTGTGACCGGTGCTGGTGCAACAATCACTGGTACATGGGGTACTAAGACAGAAGGTACATCTTCGGCCGGTGGTGCAGACACCATCAACGCAGGTGCAGGTGCTGACTTCGTATTCGGTGGCGAAGGCAAAGACATCATCGATCTGGGCGCAGCTGACGGCGACGCAGACGTGGTGGCCTACACAGCATTCGCTGGCGGCGATGACATCAAGAACTTCGAAGCACGTACAGGTAACGACGTGATCAAGTTCGCACAAGATCTGTTCGTCCACGGTACTCCGACTGCAACTCTGGCTTCCATTGCTGCTAACGGCACAGTCGGCGCCAACGATGTCTTCGTTGAGGTCACTACCGTTGCAACAGCTGGTGTTGATACAGCAGCTAAGATGGCAACTTTCCTGACAAACTTGGGTACCGCAAGCATCAGCAACGGCGACAAGATTCTGGTCGCTGCAAATGATGGTACTGACACTTACCTGTACGCATACGCAGAAGCAGGCACAGCAGGCGCACAAGCTGCTGAACTGACTCTGGTTGCTAAGCTGGTTGGTGTCAACGACATTGACAACGGCGATCTGGCTTTCTTCGCCTAATCGACGAATAATCTGGGGACAAGAGAAGCTTGCTTGTTCCCGGTTATTGAAGTTGTTCGGCCCACTCTTCGGAGTGGGCCTTTCTATTTATGTAAGCCCTTGTACTACAAAACCAGGAGTTGTCCCGGAGGCCCCTTAACCTCCGGCTTGCGGGTCAGGCCTAATCCCCTGACCCTTTTTCTTTTCTTGCCAAGAACTTTTGCTCAATAAAATAATTCGATTGATACGTAACTTTGGAATTCTCGTACTTACCAATGTCTGTGACTGAATCAAGTGATATGAGTAACGTCGTATGCAAAGAGACCTTACTTCCGAATGAGCCTCGGATTATTGATGAGGTAAAACAGCATGAGCTTACTGAGCGATTTCTTATGCCCGCATTACCTCATTTGGAGGCGTTCTTCCTTGATATCCGTGCGCAGCTTGACCCAATACTGTGTGCAGCTCGGCCTTTTAAGGCAGGAAAGCCGTATCCACTTGGACAGTGCTTGGAAATATCACAAGCAGTTCAAGAACGGCTGCAACACATAAACTTCCCACTGCTTAATGCATCAGCGGCACAGGGATACATCGCCTTAGCCATGTTTCAAAGTCATGGCGGCAGTATTCGGCAAGTATGGGGCGACTTGCGCGGCCAATATTTTCAGAATGCCTTTCTGGTCGGTACGCTATATATTGATACCTCTAATGACACCGTTGTACCGACGAAGCCCAAGGTAGAAATTCTTCCATTTGCCAAAGCGCAGTTTTCGCCAATCAGGGATTACCAACACTACATGCACATAGCATCCCGATATTGGGGCGCGCAAATGTACCCGAATTACCTGATACCGTCGTTGGCACCATATTTTCCGTTAATATCATTTACACCTAAAAAGGGTGTTCATTTTGAAAGCAGTTCGAGTTACATGCTTGCTCTAACACGACGGAATGCATTCCGAACAAGCAAAGATGTACTAAACACAGTATTTGATAACGAAGACGTTTTTCGTCTACTTGCAAATTATGCAATTGGCATATCGGCGTACGTTGCACAGAGTCGCGAGGAGGGAAGTGACTTGGCACTACAATACTGCCAGCAGTACAGTGCGAAAGGCCTTCATTACTCCGATGAGTGTTGCATCGAAGCAATGAAGACAATGCTTGAAGTAACGAAACGATTGGCACTGGTAAGAGTACAAAGTGCAAGTCAGAATGTGGTATGAGTAAATAAATATAGAAGGCGCTATATTCATTTACGTCTACGTGAGCTACCCAATCCATTTCTATTGAAGGTGACGTTGACAGCGCAGCAAACATTGCAACCTTGGCGGCAAATTCTACAACTGGCTCAGCAGGCAGCCCAGCAGGCCCGGTTTGATAATTTATTACGGCTCGCAGACGATATCTTGGCGACGTATGCCAACGATGGCGACGCGCTCTTACATCTCGCATCGCTCCTACACGGTTTCGGCTTCCTGACACGGGCCGATCAATGCCTGGAACGCGTCCGCACGCTACTACCGAACGATCTAAGGCCAATCGCCCAGCTTGCCTCACTGGCAACCGACATGGGCAATCATGAAGAGTCGGTAGGACTGTACAGATTGCTCCTGCAATATCTTCCGGATAATCCCGTCGTTCGCCGGAACATGCTTTGCAGCTTGGAGTATGCGCCACAGGCAACAGTCCAGGGACGCGTTCGGCAGGCTCAGGAGTGGGGTGAATGGGCGATGGAGAGGGCAGGTGGCCTGCGACTGACCTTGCCCCGATTTCACGTACAGCAGGAAATTTGATAATTTCTTGTTTGTACGGAGGATGCGATGGAAGAGAAGTCAGTACCGAAACGGCAGTACACGGAAGAGTTCAAGACCGAAGCGGCACGCTTGGCCGAGTCTGTCGGCCAGCATGAAGCTGCGCGTCGACTTGGCGTACCGGTAGCGACTCTAGGCAACTGGTTCCGCAGGCAACGTAAAGGACAGCGTCCCGCCCAGGCAGATGTGGCCGCGGCACCCAAGCGCCCAGTGAGCGAACTCG
>Ga0194137_10002068_pt1 | contig 12034 bp, 14 predicted proteins | sample TARM_MetaG_T3_14_FD_134025 | JGI IMG/M metagenome (GOLD analysis project Ga0194137, IMG submission 134025) | Freshwater microbial communities from Pennsylvania, USA, analyzing microbe dynamics in response to fracking - TARM_MetaG_T3_14 (version 2) | ecosystem: Environmental > Aquatic >...
CGTCCATCTGGCGGCAAGCGCGGCGCTGGCGGTCATCACCTCCGCGCTCGTGGTCATCGCCGCCGAGAGGCTGGCGGTGACGTTCCCGTCGCTGCGCTCCTTCGCCCATCTGATGATCGACCAGCTTGGCGATTTTACGCTCGTCATTCTGGCTCTGATCCTGTTCCTCGTTTATCTGCTGCTGCTGCAGCAGCGGCAGTTCCGGTATTTCCGCGACGTCAGCCGCAGCGTCCGTTACATCGCCGACGGGCATTTCGGCTACAAGGTTCCCGTCCGGCAGAAGAACGAGCTGGGAGATCTCGCTTCCTACATCAACTATCTCGTCCACAAGCTGCAATTATCGCTGGACGAGGAGCGCAGGGCGGAGCAGACCAAGAGCGAGCTTATCACGAACGTCTCCCATGACCTGCGCACGCCGCTCACCTCCATCATCGGGTACCTCGGGCTGATCCAGCAGGACCGGTGCAGGGATGAAGTGGAGCTGCGCCATTATGTCAGCATCGCTTACGAGAAGTCCAAGCGGCTTCATGTGCTGATCAACGATCTGTTCGACTACACGAAGATGAGGTATGAGACCGCGCCGCAGCGCAAGCTGACCTTCAATCTGACGGAGCTGCTCCGTCAGCTGCTGCTGCAGTACCGGGTGCCGCTGGAGGAGGCGGGCCTGGACACGGAGCTGAGGGCGCCGGCCGACAAGCTGATGGTGACGGGAGATTCCGACAAAATGGTGCGCGTATTCGAGAATCTGCTCGCCAACGCGATCCGATACGGCAAGGATGGCGGCAGAGTCGATCTGATCGCATCGGCATCCGGAGGCGAAGCCGTGGTCGAAGTGGTCAATTACGGGGAAATGATTCCGTCCATCGATCTGCCGCACTTGTTCGACCGGTTCTACCGGGTCGACAAGGCGAGAGGCGACGGCAGCGGCGGCACCGGACTCGGTCTGGCGATCGCCAAAGGCATAGTAGAGCAGCATGGAGGAACCATATCCGCGGCAAGCGATCCCTTCATGACGAGCTTCCAGGTCAGGCTCCCGCTGGCCGGCGCCGCTGTCCCGCAGGCGGAAAAGGGACGCGAAACGACAGCATTAGACGCTCTTTAGGATTTCTTAAGAAATTTTTAGGATTACGTTACGGTATGCCTCTCCCGGCTCGGCTACAATAGGAGCAGACAACGACGCTGAGGAGGGGACGTCCTTGAGGCATCTGTGGATGATGGTCATGGCATGCGCGGTTATCTTGATGGCCGTTCTGCTGGTAGGCGGAGACGGCGGCAAAAACGTGGGATTGGTCGATATTCTGCTGCGGATCTGGTAGGGATGCAGCCGTTCGCGAGTGTCGATAGATCGAAGGGAACAGCATAGCGGCATGAAATCGGGAAGCTTCGCTTAAGGCGCAAGCTTCTTTTTTTGCATGGAGCGAAAGGTTTAATGATGTTAACTTTCCTTACATAACATGTTTACTTCCGCCGCCGGCGTGACTATAATGGAACTAATTCTGGCATAAGGGGTGAAAGGGATGCAGTTGACCGAGCGGGAAAAAGAGAAGCTGCTCATTACCATGGCCGCCGACGTGGCTCGCAGGCGGCTTGACCGGGGGGTCAAGCTCAATTATCCCGAGAGCATCGCGCTCATTACTTCCGAGATCATGGAGGGTGCCCGAGACGGCCTTACGGTGGCGCGCCTGATGGAATACGGCACGCGGATCCTGCGCCGGGACCAGGTGATGGCAGGCATACCGGAGATGATCCATGAGGTTCAGGTCGAAGCGACCTTCCCTGACGGGACGAAGCTCGTGACGGTGCACCAGCCCATATCGGGCTGATCGTCCGGCAGCAGCCGAAGGGCGGATCGAGGACGGCTGCCGCTGCTGCAGGCGCCATGCTTTTGAAAGAAAGGGGAATGCCCGTGATACCAGGGGAATACCGGACATTGCCGGGAGAGATCAAGCTCAACGAAGGCCGGCGGACCGCAGAGCTGTTTGTCGTCAACCAAGGAGACCGGCCGGTCCAGGTCGGCTCGCATTACCATTTCTTCGAAGTGAATCGCGGGCTGAGCTTCGACCGCGAGCAGGCTTTCGGCATGAGGCTCAATATTCCTGCCGGCACGGCCGTGCGGTTCGAGCCGGGCGAGGAGAAGCCGGTCGAGCTCGTCGAGCTCGGCGGAAGCCGGCTCGGCTTCGGGCTGAGCGGCATTACCGGAGGTCCGGCGGTCGCCGGCGCCATGCCGGATGAGGTGCGGGCCCGCCTCAAGGCTTGGGAGGGGGAGCAGGCATGAAATCGATGGACCGCAAAAGCTACGCGGACATGTTCGGCCCTACCGCCGGAGATGCCGTAAGGCTGGCCGATACGGAGCTGTGGGCTGTCATCGAGAAGGATTACACGGTGTACGGCGACGAATGCAAGTTCGGCGGCGGCAAGGTCATCCGGGACGGCATGGGCCAGTCCAGCGGGGCGCTTCGCAGCGAGGGGGTGCTGGACACGCTGATAACGAATGCCGTCATCATTGACCATTGGGGCATCGTCAAAGCCGACATCGGCATTCGGGACGGACATATCGTCGCAATCGGCAAGGCCGGCAACCCGGATATCATGGACGGCGTCACGCCTGGCATGACGGTCGGAGCGAGCACGGAGGTCATAGCCGCCGAAGGCAAGATCGTCACGGCGGGCGGCATCGACGCCCACATCCATTACATTTGTCCCCAGCAGATCGAGACGGCGCTCTCCTCCGGGGTCACGACGATGATCGGCGGCGGGACGGGACCGGCAACGGGCACCAACGCCACGACCTGCACGCCTGGCGCCTGGCATATGCGGCGCATGCTGGAGGCCGCCGAAGCTTTCCCGATGAATCTCGGCTTCACCGGCAAGGGCAACGCCAGCTTCACGGGTCCGCTGATCGAGCAGATCGAAGCGGGAGCGATCGGCCTCAAGCTGCATGAGGACTGGGGCACGACTCCCGCCGCCATCGACGCCTGCCTCAAGGCGGCCGACCAATACGATGTGCAGGTTGCGATCCATACCGATACGCTGAACGAATCCGGCTTTCTGGAGGATACGCTTGCCGCCATCGGCGGCAGGACGATCCATACCTACCATACCGAAGGCGCGGGAGGAGGGCATGCTCCCGACATCATCCGCGCGGCGGGCGAGCTCAACGTGCTGCCCAGCTCCACGAATCCGACCCGTCCATTCACGGTCAACACGATCGAGGAGCATCTGGATATGCTGATGGTCTGCCACCATCTGGATTCGCGCATCCCCGAGGATGTGGCGTTCGCCGACTCGCGCATCCGTCCCGAGACGATCGCCGCCGAGGATATTCTGCACGATATGGGGGTATTCAGCATGCTGAGCTCCGATTCCCAGGCGATGGGACGCGTCGGGGAAGTGATTATCCGCACCTGGCAGACGGCGGACAAGATGAAGAAGCAGCGCGGGCCGCTGGCTCCGGACGATGAGCATGGCGACAACTTCCGGATCAAGCGGTATGTGGCGAAATACACGATCAATCCGGCCATTACCCATGGCGTTTCCCATCTCGTCGGCTCCATCGAACCGGGAAAGTTCGCCGATCTTGCGCTTTGGAGCCCGATGTTCTTCGGAGTGAAGCCCGATCTCGTGCTGAAGGGCGGAATGATCGCCTTCGCCCAGATGGGCGATCCCAACGCCTCGATTCCGACGCCTCAGCCGGTATTCGGCCGCCCGATGTTCGCCGCTTACGGCCGGGCGGTATACGGCAGCTGCATCACCTTCGTCTCCCAAGCGGCCCATGACAGCGGCATCGCGGAGCGGCTCGGCCTGCAGAAGCGGGTGGAGCCGGTCAAGGGCTGCCGGACAGTATCCAAAAAAGACATGATCCACAACGACGCCACCCCCGTCATCGAGGTCGACCCGGAAACCTACAAGGTGACGGTGGACGGTATCCATGCGGCCTGCGAGCCTGCGGAAAGCGTGCCGATGGCGCAAAGGTACTTCTTATTCTGACCTCTGGCGCCGGAAGCCGCGGGGCTTCTTCCAGTCCTCCGGCCAACTGGCTCGTGCTGCAGCAGCTGCTGGACTCGGCGCTGCCGATCGGAGGCTTCTCGCACAGCTTCGGCTTGGAGACGCTGATCCAGGAAGGCGGCATCCGCAGCGCTGCCGATCTGGAGCAGTATTTGCGCGCCATGCTGGAGCAGAGCTGGGCGACGACGGATGCGCTGGTCGTCTCCGCCGTCTATCGGGATGCGCCGGCAGGGGAGTATCGGCGGTTATGGGCGGCTGAGCGCATCGTGCATGTCCAGCGCATCGGAACCGAGACCCGCTCCGGGATGGAGAAGATGGGACGGCGCCTGCTGGCGCTGGCGGCGTCGATCTATCCGGGATGCCGCATGGAAGAGCTGGAGAAGGCATACCGGGAAGGGGAATGCCTGCTGACCCATCCGCTCGTATTCGGCTGGATCTGCTGGCAGAGCGGCATCGGGCGGGAGCAGGCCGTGCAGGGGTGGCTGTACGGCAGCATCAGCAATGCGGTGAACAGCGCTCTGCGCCTGATGGCCATCGGACAGACGGAAGCCCAGCGCATGCTGGCCTTGCTGTCGGCGGATGCCGGACGGGCCGCCGGAATAACGCTCGGCATGGAGCCGGAAGAGGCTTGGAGCAACATGCCTTTCGCCGAGCTGGCCATGATCCGCCACGAGACGCTGTACTCGCGATTGTTCATGTCCTGAACCTGTTCAACGGCCGGTTTCCTGCCATCCCATACCGAGAGGAAGAACGAGGGATGAGTTCGGCACGGGATGACGAGTGGACGCGGAAGACGGCCGGATTGGCCGGACGATGGGCGGCGGGGCCTCATTTCCCCGACCCGCACCGTCACCCTGAAGATTAGCGGCAAGGAATGAGCTTGATGGAAGACATAGATTGAATCCAAACCAACTTATTGCCTGGGAGGCGTACATTATGTGCCAAGGACAAGGACATACGCATGTGGAATGGGAGACGAATCCGATCCCGGCGGGGAGGCCGATCCGGATCGGCATCGGCGGACCGGTCGGCTCCGGCAAGACCAAGCTGGTGGAGCGCCTGGCGGAAGCGCTGAAGGATAAATACAGCCTGGCGGTCATTACCAACGACATCTATACCAAGGAGGATGCGCGGATATTGGCGGCGACAGGCGTTCTTCCGGAAGAGCGGATCATAGGCGTGGAGACGGGCGGCTGCCCGCATACGGCTGTGCGCGAGGATGCTTCGATGAATTTCGAGGCGATCGAGGAGCTGCAGAGCCGGTTCTCTCCGCTCGAGCTTATCTTCATCGAGAGCGGCGGCGACAATCTGGCTGCCGCGTTCAGCCCCGAGCTGGCGGACCGGTTCATCTACATCATCGACGTTGCCCAAGGGGAAAAAATACCGCGCAAGGGCGGCCCGGGCATCATGCGATCCGACCTGCTCGTCATCAACAAGACCGACCTTGCTCCTCATGTAGGAGCGAGCCTCGAGGTGATGGAGGCGGACTCGCGCCGCATGCGCGGCGACCGGCCGTTCGTCTTCTCCAATCTGTTCGGAGGCGAAGGGACGGCGGAGATCGCCGCTTGGCTGGAGCATGAAATCGCCCATGCCCAGGGCAGAAGCCATACCCATCACGAGCACGGCCATGCTCATGGCGAGAGCGCCGCGGCCTCCGAAGCGGCTGCCGGCGGATACGGACACTCCCATTGAGCACGGTCCCGGAAGCGGGAGCGCCGAACGGCATCCGGGTATCCGAGCTTCGGGCGACATTCGAGCATCGATCCGGCGCAACGCGGCTGCAGGAGCGCTATCATACTTCGCCCATCAAGATCGCCAAAAGCTTTCCGCTCGGCAGCGGAGCGGGCATTCTCGTCATGGATGTGTCGCCGGGCATGCTGGAAGGCGACGCGTACCGGATGGACTGGACGGCCGGCAGCGATACGATGGTCCAGATATCCAACCAGTCGTTCCTCAAGGTGCATCCGTGTCCGGGAGGCGGCGGCGCATCGCTGCGGCAGCGGTTCAGCATCGGCGAGAATGCGGTCATGGAACATATGCCCGAACCGGTCATGCTGTTCGGAGATGCGTCTTTCGCCTCGGATACGGAAGTGATGCTCGCTCCCGGCGCCTGCTGGATGCAGGCCGAGGCGCTCTGTCCGGGCCGGACGCTGCGCGGAGAAGTATTCCGCTACCGCCGCCTGGACAGCAAGCTTGCCGTATACGAGGATGGAGAATTGATCTATCGCCAGCACCAGCGCATTATTCCCGGCGAGCAGCTGCTAGGCGCGCCGGGAAGCTGGCAGGGGATGACCCATTGGGGAACCTTCTGCGTGTTCTCGTCGCTGGTGGACCGCCGGCTGGAGGAGAAGCTGCGCGAAGCGATGGATTCTCTCCAGCCGGTGCCCGGGCGCGAGGTCGTCAGCGGCGTCTCGCTGACATGGAGAAGCGGCCTCGTGGTGCAGGCCGGAGCCCGCAGCGCGTGGACGCTGCAGCGGGCATTGGAGCATGCCTGGCTGACGGCAAGAAAGCTGTTGAGGCCGGATTTGCCGGACCCGCTCCGTAAAGCTTTGAACTAAACTTTTTGAAACCTGACCGTCCTGCTCTGCGTAGTTCAAGGATTGAGGCAGCCTTTGCCCATCTTGAACGAACGGGGCTGCGTCGTGTCAGGTTTCTTTTTTAGCTTTACATTGAAGATTTTTAGAGGAAAAGGATATAATAACCCCAACTTACTTCCAAAGGGGTCTGGAGGTGAAAGAAGCATGGTCAATGAAGCGGTATCGCAAGAGCTGATCAGACAGCTGGATGACCGGTTCAGACTCGTCCGCAAGCTCATCAACTCCGAATGGAACCGGGATAACGAACATGGACTTGGCCTTACGCATGTCCGCATTCTCAGCCTGTTGTCCTCCGAAGGCCCGCAGAAGGCATCGGTGCTGGCGGATCGGCTCCAGATTACTTCCGGCGCGGTAACCGGACTGGCCGACCGTCTGGTCGAGCTTGGCTATATTTCTAGAGAGCGCGGGGAGCAGGACCGCAGAGTCGTGCTGCTCGATATCGAAGCGAACGGCAAGCAGCTGCTCGAGCAGGTGAGCAAGACCAAGCAGAAGCTGATGTACAAGCTGTACGAGGGGATGGACGGGACGGATATGGAGCAGATGCTTCGGTATTTCGACCGGATGATCGCCAATCTGCAGTCGGAGTGACGGATTCCGCTCAGGCCTGATGGTTTGGACGGCTGCTGGCAGCCCGGCCTCCTGTCCCTTATAATGGACAGGAGGTTTTTTGTCCCCGAAAGGAGGCTGGCATCATGCAAGCCGGCAATAGCAACGAGACTATCAAGCTGCTCATGAACCACCGCTCCATCCGGCGCTACAAAAACGAGCCGGTCACGGGCGAACAGCTGGACGCGATTCTGGCTTGCGCCCGTCAAGCTTCTTCTTCCAGCCATATGCAGGCTTACAGCGTCATCGGGATAACCGATTCCGAGCTGAGGAATCAGATCGCCGATGTCGCCGGCAGCCAGCGCCATGTCCGGGAAGCGCCTGTCTTCCTCGTCTGGTGCGCCGATCTCAGCCGCTTCGGAGAAGCGGTCGCCATGCATGGAGGAAGCTTCGACGCGACGACGGAGTATTTCCTTGTGGCGACGGTCGATGCCTCGCTTGCGGCTCAGAACGCGGCGGCGGCAGCCGAGTCTCTGGGACTCGGCATCGTGTACATTGGCGGAATCCGCAACGACATGAGGAAGATGTCGGAGCTGCTCGGACTGCCGCCTCTCGTCTATCCCGTATTCGGGATGTGCATCGGCGTTCCCGACGAGCAGCCGGATCACCGGCCGCGGCTGCCGCTGGAAAGCATGTATGCCGAGAACCGGTATAGGGAAAATGGTTATGCCGAAGACCTGGAGCGCTACGACAGCCTCTATGCGGATTACATCCGCAACCGGTCCGGCGGAGGCAGGGAATCGTCGTGGACGCGCGAGATGAAAGGGCGCACCGATTATCCGTCGCGCAGCTACGGTGATTTCTTGCGGGAACAGGGATTTTCGTTCGAGGATTGAACCGGACAGGCAAAGAAGGGGGCCGCACGGCATACAGCCATGCAGCCCCTGCTTTATTTATGCGCCGGTTACCGGTATCGTCATTCCCGGTCTTCTTCCTCCGGGTGCGCCCCGACTCCGTTCAGCAGATCGGTGCCGTGGAATTCGTCGGGCGGAGCAGCGGGATCGACGGGCGTATCGTCGGCGAGCTCCAGAAGGTCCGGATCGGCGTTCACGGTACGCACGCCGACAGGAACCTCCTCGGCATAGTCGCCGCCGTCGCGCTGCTTGGCGTATTGATCCGGACTCGGCGCTTCCGCCCCGTCGACATCATCCGCCAGCGCGGCGTTCGCCTGGGAGGAGGACACGGTGTAGCTGTCGACCTGAACGGTTCCATAGGTGCCTTCTCCGGAAGGATACGTGCGGAGAAGCTCTTCCTCGGCGCCCTGCACCCGGCTTCCTTCGCGCTGGTCCTCGAACAGGCCGAATCGAGGATCGATGTCTTTTTCCGTCGCGAGACCTTCTTTGTTCTTGTCTTCCATGCTTGTCCCCTCCTGGTTGATGGATCTTCCTTCTGCTGCAGCGTTCGATTGCCTTGATAGGCAGTTTATACCCTGTTGCAAGGGTTTCCAATCGCTCGGCTGTCCATACGCTTCCTGGCGGAGAGGGGGCTGCAAGCGGGAACGGGCGCGCCGAATAGCCTGTCACAGTAAAGCGATGACGAGCCTGGATGGGCCGTTCCGTAGTATACTGGAGACAGGAATGAACACCCGGAAGGAGCCTGCTGCATGACGTTGATTAGCAGTCTGAACGACAAGGACGAATTTACAGGGTTCTATCTGGTCAAGGAACTCGATGTCAAGCTGACCAATGCGACGCCTCCCAAGGATTATTGGGATCTCGTGCTCTCGGACTCCAGCGGCCAGCTTACGGCCAAGTACTGGGATTTGAAGCCGCATGAGAAAGATACGCTGAAGCCGATGATGCTGGCCAAAGTACAGGGGACCGTACAGCTGTACAGGGAACGCCTGCAGATGAAGGTATCCCGGATCCGGCCTGCGGCGCCGGAGGACAATTTGCAGCTGACGGACTTCATCCGTGCCGCTCCCGCGGCCCCCGACGCTTTGATGGAGAACATACGCAGCAAGGTCGACTCCATTCAAGACGTGCAGATTCGTGAAATAACCGCTTATTGCGTCGTGAAGGCGGGAGATCGGCTGGAGCATTACCCTGCGGCCAAAAGCCATCATCATGCCTACTATGCGGGCCTTGCCTACCACATGGTTCGGATGCTGGAGATCGGGGAGTTCCTCTGCCTGCAGAGGCCGTTCCTGAACCGGGATCTCTTGGTTGCGGGCATCATCCTGCATGATCTGGCCAAGCCGGAGGAAATGAACGCGCAGCTCGGCATCGTCTCCGAATACAGCGACCGCGGCCGGCTGATCGGCCATCTGGCGCTCATATCCGGCTGGATTACGGAAGCGGCGCTGAAGCTGGGCATCGAGCTGGAATCCGCCAAGGTAACAGCGCTTCAGCATCTTGTGCTGTCCCATCACAACCTCGGGGAATGGGGAAGTCCCGTGCAGCCGCAAATGGCCGAGGCGGTCGCGCTCCATTTCATCGATTCGCTCGACGCCAAGCTGCAGATGGTCGAGGACGCGCTCGGCTCTACGCCGGAAGCCGACAGCTGGACGCCGATGATCCGCGGATTGGAAAACAAGGCGATTTTTAAAACCAGCCTGTAGAAGCCGGCCGCAGCTAATTTGGCTGCATCGGCGTCAGTCTCCGCCGAAGCGGGGTAAAGGTGGGAAATGAACCTGAAGAGGGAGTGGCCGCATGGAGCAGGCGGATCTGCAGACGATTCTGTCCGACAGCCGGCGCATCGTATTTTTCGGCGGGGCGGGAACCTCCACGGAAAGCGGGATTCCCGATTTCCGCTCGGCGGACGGGTTGTACGAGCAGCGTACGAGCAAAACGTATTTGCCGGAAGAGATTTTGAGCCGGGACTTTTTCATGGAGCATCCGGCTGATTTCTATGCCTTTTACCGGACCCATATGGTCTATCCCGAAGCGCTTCCCAATGCCGCGCATCGAGCGCTGGCTAGGCTGGAGCAGGAGGGCCGGCTGACGGCGGTCGTCACCCAGAATATCGACGGCCTGCATCAGCTTGCCGGCAGCCGCAGCGTGCTGGAGCTGCACGGATCGGTTCACCGCAACTATTGCATGGACTGCGGGCTCAAGTATCCGTTGTCCGCCGTCCTGCGCGATCCGCGCCCGGTTCCTCTCTGCACGGCCTGCGAAGGCATCGTCAAGCCGGATGTCGTGCTGTATCAGGAGAACCTCGATACGGATCTCCTGGATCGCGCGGCATTCGCGATCGAGCAGGCCGACACGCTCATCGTAGGAGGCACGTCGCTGACGGTGCATCCGGCTGCGGGCCTCGTGAGCCTGTACCGCGGCGATAAGCTTATTATCGTCAACCGGACTCCGACTCCGCTCGATGCTTATGCGAACTATATTTCGGACGGAAATGTCGGCGACGTGCTGGGTTCCCTGTACCCTCGATGATGATTTCGGCGTCCGTCCTGTACATGATGGCGAAAAGCCCAGGCAGATCATATCTGCCTGGGCTTTTTTTGGGTTAAAAGATGGCGGCAGTCGTCGATTATTGACCCGATGCTGCTGCGAGAGACAACAGGAAGAAGAGCAGCGAGATCCCCATTACAATCAGGATAAGGATCAGGTAAGCCCGGCTCAGATTGCGCTTGTTGAGATTGACGCCGGAGCCGAACGCCCATACGAACAGCATGATGATATTGACGATCGGAATAGCGAGCAGCAGCATCGTCACCATCCAGGAGCTGGTGCGGATGACTTGGGAGTTGCCGGTCGGAATCGGTTGATAGGACATAGGGGTTCTCCTTTTAAACGTTCATATCGTTCATGGATTTGAAGGCACTGAACATGACAGCTCCGAAAACAGCCAGCAAGATGATGTAGAGGACGATGCCGATCAGCGCCCATAAAAGATACGCTCGCGCAAAGTACTTCCGGTTCAGGTTCGCGCTGTCGCCGAACGCCCAGACGAACAGGAAGATGATGTTGGCGATGGGAATCATGAGAATGACAAGCGAGCTGAGCCAGGATTTGACGCTGACGACTTCGTCGCTTGCATAGGGCGGCGCGTATCCCGGCGGTACCGGGGGCTGCTGCCCTGCCGGCGGTTGGAAGGTAGATTCCATACTTTTTAACTCTCCCCTTAACTATGGTCAGAACGATGATTTTATCGACAGGAAGATTTGGAAAGTTAATACCATTTCCTTAAATACTGGGAAATCAACGATTTTATTTATATTAATCGGCTTCTTGCTTCTGCGGCGGTGAAGATGTACCCGATTCAGGCGATTTTGAACCATTTAATTTGAATGCGGCCTATTTTGCGTGTGTCTGCTCCGTACAGGCACGTATGGGCGGCAGCCCACATAAACTGTCAGTACACTTGCACCGGTGCCCTCGGCAGGGCCGGTAATACTGCATGGGGGTGGCTCGAAAAATGCCTGGATTATTTGCCGCAATCGCCCTGTTCATCAAGCAGCTCAGCCTGCTCGTATCCTATGTCAAAAACAACGCCTTTCCGCAGCCGCTGCAGGAGGAAGAGGAGCTGCGCCATCTGAAGCTGATGGCCGAGGGCAATCCCGTATCCAGGAACTTGCTGATCGAGCATAATCTGAGGCTTGTCGCCCATATCGTCAAAAAATTCGACAACACCGGCGAGGATGCCGAGGATCTCATCTCCATCGGCACAATCGGGCTGATCAAGGCGATCGAGAGCTTCCAGACCGGCAAGGGGACAAAGCTGGCGACATTCGCGGCCCGATGCATCGAGAACGAGATTCTAATGTCATAAGTGTTGCATTAAAGAAAGGCTTATTACTTATGAAGCCACATCAGAGCATGTGGCTTTTTGAATACTTGTGGGTACGGAAAGGGTTGCGGAAAATGAAAGATGAG
>Ga0194137_10002069_pt1 | contig 12033 bp, 12 predicted proteins | sample TARM_MetaG_T3_14_FD_134025 | JGI IMG/M metagenome (GOLD analysis project Ga0194137, IMG submission 134025) | Freshwater microbial communities from Pennsylvania, USA, analyzing microbe dynamics in response to fracking - TARM_MetaG_T3_14 (version 2) | ecosystem: Environmental > Aquatic >...
GTCGCCACCACCACGCGGTAGCCAGCCTGATTGAGCCTGGCAATCGCCTCCAGCGAACCGGGTATCGGCACCCATTCCTCCGGCGACTTGATGAAGTCGTCGGAGTCGTGGTTGATCACGCCGTCACGGTCGAGGATGATCAGTTTCATGGTCAGGCGGCCAGCTTCGAAATGTCGGCGACCTGGTTCATCATGCCGTGCAGGTCCGACAGCAGCGCGATGCGGTTCCTGCGCAGCTGTTCGTCCTCGGCCATCACCATGACGTCGTTGAAGAAGGCGTCGACGTCATTGCGCAGCCGGGCCAGCGACTTCAGCGTACCGGCGAAATCGCCCTTGGCGAACGCGGCATCGACCTGCGGCTTGAGCTGCGACATCGCCGAATACAGTCCTTCCTCGGCGCTTTCCTTGAGCAGATCGCTCTGCACCGAGGCGGCCGCGCCTTCGCCGTCGTTCTTCTTGAGGATGTTGGCGATGCGCTTGTTGGCGGCGGCGAGCGATTCGGCTTCCGGCAGCGCGGCGAAGGCTTTCACCGCATCGAGGCGTTCCAAGATGTTGTCGAGGCGGTCGGGATTCTGAGCGACCACGGCTTCGATCTCGTTCTGCGCATAGCCGCGCTCGCGCAGCAGGCCGCGCAGGCGGTCGAGCATGAACGCGAACACGTCGCCGGTGGCATCCTTGAAGTTGGCGTTGCCCGCAAACAGCTGGGCGGCATCGCGCAGCAGATCGTTCAGCGACAGCGGCAGGCGCTTCTCCACCAGCATGCGCAGCACGCCGAGCGCATGGCGGCGCAGCGCGAACGGATCCTTGTCGCCGGTCGGCTGCAGGCCGATGCCCCAGATGCCGACCAGGGTTTCCAGCTTGTCGGCCAGGGCGACCACGGTGCCGGTCTGGGTCGACGGCAGCGCATCGCCGGCAAAGCGCGGCTGGTAGTGCTCGGACGCGGCCAGCGCAACCTCTTCCGGCTCGCCGTCATGGCGCGCATAGTAGGTGCCCATGATGCCCTGCAGCTCGGGGAACTCACCGACCATGTCGGTCAGCAGGTCGGCCTTGGCCAGCAGCGCGCCGCGTTCGGCGAGCGCCGCGTCGGCGCCCAGCGCGGCGGCGATCTTGCCGGCCAGCGCCTTCACGCGTTCGGTGCGCTGGCCCTGGGTGCCGAGCTTGTTGTGGTAGACCACGTTGCCCAGGCCGGGCAGGCGCTCGGCCAGTTTCTTCTTCTTGTCCTGCTCGAAGAAGAATTTTGCGTCGGACAGGCGCGGGCGCACCACGCGCTCGTTGCCGCCGATGATGTGCTGCGGATCGCTGGTTTCCAGGTTGGACACGATCAGAAAGCGCGAGCGCAGCTTGCCGGCGGCGTCCGTCAGGGCGAAGTATTTCTGGTTGGTCTGCATGGTGAGGATCAGGCATTCCTGCGGCACGCTCAGGAAGGCATCCTCGAAACGGCATTCATAGACCACCGGCCACTCAACCAGCGCATTGACTTCGTCGAGCAGCGATTCCGGCATCAGTACCTGGTCGCCGTTGGCCTTGTCCTGCAGCGAGGCGCGGATGCGTTCCTTGCGCGCAGTCACGGAAGGAATGATTCGGCCCCTGGCTTCGAGCGTGGCGGCGTAGGCATCGGCATGGTCGATCTGCAGTTCGCCGGCCGACAGGAAGCGGTGGCCGAGGGTGACGCGGCCGGCGGCCAGGCCGAGCGCGGCGACGGGCACCACGTCGGCGCCGTGCAGCGCGATCAGCTTGTGCGCCGGGCGCACGAACTGCACCGTCTCGCCGTCGGGGCGCTGGTAGCTCATCAGCTTCGGAATCGGCAGCTTGCCCAGCGTGTCTTCCAGCGCGGCCTGCAGGCCTGCCTGCAGGTTGGAGCCGGGCGCGGTGTAGGTGTAGAAGAAGCTTTCCGCCTTGCCGTCGGAGGCGCGCTCCAGGTCGCCGACCTTCAGGTCGGGAAAGCCAAGCGCGGCCAGTTTCTTGGCCAGCGGCGCGGCGGGATTGCCGTCCTTGTCGAGCGCGACCGATACCGGCAGCACCTTTTCGCGGATGGACTTGTCCGGCGAGGTGGCGCGCACCCTGGTGATCGAGACGGCGAGCCGGCGCGGCGTCGCGTAGGCGGTCGCCGTGGAATCGGATTCGATGAAATCGCGCGCCTTCAGGCCGTTAAGGATGCCTGCGGCGAAAGCCTCGCCCAGTTTTGCCAGCGCCTTCGGCGGCAGTTCTTCGGTGAGCAGTTCGACTAAGAGTGTTTGGTTCATATGTTTGCCGTCGTGCCGGCGCGGTGCCGGCCTGTCGTATCTATACGGTTCTCGGGACGCCGTGACGCCGCCGTGCGGCGCCGCGGCGCGCGCTTACGCTGCCTTGCGGGCGTCTCCGCACATCGGGAAGCCGAGCTTCTCGCGCGATTCGTAGTAGGCCTGGGCGACTGCGCGCGACAGGTTGCGGATGCGGCCGATGTAGGCAGCGCGCTCGGTCACCGAGATGGCGCCGCGCGCATCGAGCATGTTGAAGGTATGCGCGGCCTTGAGAATCATTTCATAGGCGGGCAGGGCCAGCGGCACTTCCATCAGGCGCTTGGCTTCGGATTCGTAGTTGCCGAACAGCGAGAACAGGAACTCGGTGTTGGAATGCTCGAAGTTGAAGGTCGACTGCTCGACCTCGTTCTGGTGGAACACGTCGCCGTAGGTCAGGCGCTTGGTCACGCCGTTTTCCTGCCATTCGGTCCAGACCAGGTCGTAGACGTTTTCCACGCCCTGCAGGTACATCGCCAGACGCTCAATGCCGTAGGTGATTTCGCCGAGCACCGGCTTGCAGTCGAGGCCGCCGACCTGCTGGAAGTAGGTGAACTGGGTGACTTCCATGCCGTTGAGCCAGACTTCCCAGCCCAGGCCCCAGGCGCCCAGCGTCGGGTTTTCCCAGTCGTCCTCGACGAAGCGCACGTCGTTCTGCTTCAGGTCGAGGCCGAGCGCTTCAAGCGAGCCGAGATACAGGTCAAGGATGTTTTCCGGCGCCGGCTTGAGCACCACCTGGTACTGGTAGTAATGCTGCATGCGGTTGGGGTTCTCGCCGTAGCGGCCGTCCTTGGGGCGGCGCGAGGGCTGCACATAGGCGGCGCGCCAGGGTTCCGGTCCGATCGCGCGCAGGAAGGTGGCGGTATGCGAGGTGCCGGCGCCGACTTCCATGTCGTAGGGCTGGAGCAGTGCGCAGCCTTGCGCATCCCAATATTCCTGCAGCTTGAGAATGACTTGTTGAAATGTGAGCATCGTGTCGTGACCGGCGGGGAAGACACGCCGGATTCAAAGAGGGGAAATTGCCAAAACCGTAGATTCTAGCGGGTTTTGGCGGCATCAGGCGCATTCTTGCCGCCCTTGCGCAGCCGCCATGCGGCCGCGCCCAATGCCAGCAGCGCAGCAATGACAGCCGGGTAATTGCCAAGCCGGCTATAGGGCGTCAGGCCGGTGTAGCCCTGCACCTTTGCATCGAGCTCGCCCTGCGTGAAAGGCTCGAGCTGCGCTATCACGGCGCCGTCGGGGCCGACATGAGCGGTCGCGCCGGTGTTGGTGGCGCGCAGCATCGGACGGCCGGTTTCCATTGCGCGCAGCTGCGAAATTTGCAAGTGCTGGGGCAATGCGATCGAGTCGCCGAACCAGGCGATGTTGGACATGTTGAGCAGGATGGTGGCCTGCGGCATGCTTGAATCTTTCCCTGCTGCCAACTGCGCCGCGATCTCCTCGCCGAACAAGTCTTCGTAGCAGATGTTGGGCATCACCCACTGGTCCCGCACCGCGAACGGCTTCTGCAGCAGGATGCCGCGATTGAAGTCGCCCAGCGGGATGTGCATCATGTCGACGAACCAGCGGAAGCCGGGCGGAATGAATTCACCGAAGGGGACGAGATGATGCTTGTCGTAACGGTAAGGCTGGGTTGTGGATGCCGGTCCGAGTCCCAGCACGCTGTTGGCATACTGGCGCGGGCCGTCGCTGACCGGTATGCCGAGCGCGATGTGGCTGTTCGAGCTGCGCGCGAAATCGGACAGCAGGCCGAGATAATCCGGCGGAAGCTGTGTCGACAGCAGCGGAATCGCGGTTTCCGGCGTGGCGATCAGGTCAGCGGGGCGGCGCGTGATCGACCCATGGTACAGCGCCAGGCTGGCCTGCAGCTGTTCGGGCGCGAATTTCATTTCCTGCGGCACATTGCCCTGCAGCAGCCGCACCGAGATCGGTTCGCCGTGCGGCGACGTCCACCGGATGGGCTTGAGAATGACGCCGCCGGCCAGGATGGCGATTGCAAGCCCGATCGGCAATGCGCGCTTGCCCGAAAACAGCAGCGCGATGCAGCCGGCAACCAGACCGGAAATCAGGGCCAGGCCGTAGACACCCACGATCGGCGCATAGCCTGCCAGCGGCCCGCCGGTATGCGCATATCCGGCGCTGACCCAGGGAAAGCCGGTAAACATCCAGCCGCGCAGCCATTCCGCCAGCGTCCACACCGACGGCAGCACCAGCAGGGCAATGACCGAGGCACCGAGCGAGGCGCGCCGCCTCAGCCAGCCGGCGAGACCGAAGCCAAGCGCCGCATAGGTGCTCAAGGCTACCGACAGCAGGACCACGGCCAGCGCCGCCATCCAGCCCGGCATGCCGCCGTAGCGGTGCATGCTGATGTAAAGCCAGTGCACGCCGGCAATCATGACGCCGGAACTGTAGGCCCATCCTATCCATGCACTCCGGACGAAGCTGGAGGCGCGCAGGGTCAGCAGGAATACCGCCGCCAGCGTCAGGATCTGCAGCGGCCACAAACCGAACGGCGCGAACGCGAACACGGTCAGTCCGCCGGCTGCCAGCGCGGCAAGAGGAGAGAGCAGTCGGGGGAAAGGCGAAGCGGGGCGGTTGTTCACGCGTGGTTTTTCTTGTGGGTTCGTCGGCGGCTTTTCGCGCGGCGGAGCGTGCGCGTCGGCAGCGCAGTATACCGGGATGTCCCCGGCATTCGACGCGCCCGCCGAACCATGCCGTCCTCCCGTGGGCAGCAGCACCGTCAGGACACCACTTCCACGCGCGCCTCCGGCAGCTTCTCGACCAGCAGCACATGCACCTGGCGCGCATCGGCGCGCAGGACTTCGAAGCGGAGATGGTCGATGTCGAAGATGTCGCCCTTGCGCGGCACGCGGCCGAGGTGGTTGGCGACGAGGCCGCCGATGGTGTCCACATCCTCGCTGGAGAAATTCGCGTCCATCGATTCGTTGAACTGCTCGATCTCCGTCAGCGCCTTGACGCGCCAGCGCGGGCCGAGGGAGCCGTTGCTGACGGGAATGATATTGTCTTCCTCTTCATCGATATCGTATTCATCCTCGATATCGCCGACGATCTGCTCCAGCACATCCTCGATCGTGATCAGGCCGGCAACGCCGCCGTACTCGTCGACCACGATGGCCATGTGGTTGCGGTTGGCGCGGAAGTCGCGCAGCAGCACGTTGAGCTGCTTGGATTCCGGAATGAAGACGGCCGGGCGCAGCATGTCGCGCACGTCGAAGGATTCCTCGGCGTAATAGCGCAGCAGATCCTTCGCCAGCAGGATGCCGACCACCTTGTCGCGGTCGCCGTCGATGGCGGGAAAACGCGAGTGGGCGGTGTCGAGCACCAGCGGCATCCATTCCTCGATGGGCTTGTTCAGGTCGATCACGTCCATCTGCGGGCGGGGCACCATGATGTCGCGCGCGGAAAGATCGGACACCTGGAACACGCCTTCGATCATCGACAGCGCATCGGCGTCGATCAGGTTGCGTTCGTGGGCGTCTTGCAGGATTTCAAGAAGCTCCGACCGGCTTTCCGGTTCGGGGGAAATGAGCGCGCTCAGTCGTTCGAACAGGGAGCGCTGGGGTTTGGTGTCAAGGTATTTGGCACCACTAGGGTGATCTTGCATATGGCTGAAAGCCGTAGTTGGAAGGCTTATAGGATACAACAAATGGGAAGGCAGACGTTCAAAAATGCCCTCCGGGATATTGTCTAAAATCTAACTGGCGTAGGGATTGGCCTGGCCCAGGCTTGCCAGGATTTCAATTTCCAGGCCTTCCATTTCGGCGGCTTCCTCGTCCGTTTCATGGTCGTAGCCCTGCGCATGCAGCACGCCGTGCACGACCAGGTGGGCGGTATGCGCCTGCACCGTTTTCTTCTGCTCGTCGGCTTCGCGCTGCAGCACGTCGGTGCAGAGAATGATGTCGGCCTGCGTCGTTTCGCTTTCCTCGTCTTCCGTATAGGCGAAGGTCAGCACATTGGTGGCGTAATCCTTGCCGCGGTATTCGCGGTTGAGGGTGCGGCCTTCCTCGGCGTCGACGAAGCGAATCGTCAGTTCCGCAGGGGCGAACAGCGCCGCCTGCACCCAGCGCCTCAGGTCGGCGCGGGTGACGATTTCTTTCAGGCGGGCATCGGGATACTGGACGGACAGGCTCAGCTTATTTTTTTGCGACATTTCTCAGGGTTGCGCTCTTGGGTGTTGCCGCATCATACGCGTCAACAATCCGGGCCACCAGAGGATGGCGCACCACGTCGGCGCTGGTGAACTGCGTGAAGGCGATGCCGCGTACGTTTCTCAGGATATGCGCGGCATCGACCAGGCCGCTTTTCTGCGTGCGCTGCAGATCGATCTGCGTAACGTCGCCGGTAACCACGGCCTTGCTGCCGAAGCCGATGCGCGTGAGAAACATCTTCATCTGTTCCGGCGTCGTGTTCTGCGCTTCGTCGAGAATGATGAATGCATGATTCAAGGTCCGGCCGCGCATGTAGGCCAGCGGCGCGATCTCGATCACTTGCTTCTCGAACATCTTTTGCGTGCGGTCGAAGCCGAGCAGGTCGTAGAGCGCGTCATACAGCGGGCGCAGATAGGGATCGACCTTCTGCGTCAGGTCGCCCGGCAGGAAGCCGAGGCGCTCGCCGGCTTCGACGGCCGGACGCGTCAATACGATGCGCTTGATGGCGTCGCGCTCGAGCGCATCCACCGCGCAGGCCACCGCAAGGTAGGTCTTGCCGGTGCCGGCCGGGCCGATGCCGAAGGTGACGTCGTGTTCCAGGATCGCCTTCAGGTACTGGTTCTGGTGCGGCGTACGTCCGCGCAGGTCGCTGCGCCGCGTCTTCAGCACCGGCGCGACCTGGGATTCCTCGGCGCTTTCCGCATCCGTGCCGCCGGCGGCGGACGGTGTCTTTTTGACGGCTTCTTCCTGTTCCACGGCGCGCTGTTCCACGAGGGCAAGCTGCACGTCTTCCACGGAAATGGGATTGTCCGCAAGCTGGTAGAAGTTTTCGAGAATCTCCACGGCGCGCGGCGAATTGTTGCCGCTGATCACGAATTTTTCACCGCGCCGGAAAATGGTGACGTCGAGCGCGGCGGAAATCTGCCGCAGATTCTCGTCCATCGGTCCGCAAAGATGCGCGAGCCGCTTGTTGTCCAGAGGCTCGGGAAGGAATTGTTGGGTTTGGGCAGGAATTTTGGGCTTCAAAGTGAGTTGTTCGTCTCGCTAGGATTCATTGTTTAATGACTAGTTCGCCGCGCAGCGAATAAGGGAAAGCCTGCACGATATTCACGTCGACCAGCTGGCCAATCAGCCTTGCCGAATTGGGTCCGCCGGCGAAGTTGACCACACGGTTGTTTTCGGTGCGTCCCTGCAACTCCTGCGGATCCTTCTTCGAAGGACCTTCCACCAGGATACGCTGCACGCTGCCGACCATCGCTTCGCTGATGCGCCGCACGTTGGCTTCGACGGTTGCCTGCAGATGCTGCAGCCGCTTGAGCTTCACCTCGTAGGGCGTGTCGTCCGGCAGGTTCGCCGCGGGCGTGCCGGGGCGGGGGCTGAAGACGAAACTGAAACTGGTGTCGTAGCCGATGTCGTTGATGAGCTTCATCAGTGCCTCGAAGTCCGCCTCGGTCTCGCCGGGAAAACCCACGATAAAGTCGCTCGACACCGAAATGTTCGGGCGCACTTCACGCAGGCGGCGGATCACCGACTTGTATTCCAGCACGGTATAGCCGCGCTTCATCGCCATCAGGACGCGGTCCGACCCGTGCTGCGCCGGCAGGTAGAGATGGTCGACCAGCTTCGGCACTTTCGCATAGGTATCGATCAGGCGCTGGGTGAATTCCTTCGGATGGCTGGTCACGAAGCGGATGCGCTCGATGCCCGGAATTTCCGCCACATACTCGATCAGCAGTGCGAAGTCGGCGATTTCGCCGTCGGCCATGGCGCCGCGGTAGGCATTGACGTTCTGGCCGAGCAGCGTGATTTCCTTGACACCCTGGTCCGCCAGGCCGGCCACCTCGGCCAGCACGTCCTCGAAGCGGCGCGACACTTCCTCGCCGCGCGTGTACGGCACCACGCAGTAGCTGCAGTACTTGCTGCAGCCTTCCATGATGGACACGAACGCAGTCGCGCCTTCGACCCGTGCCGGCGGCAGATGGTCGAATTTCTCGATTTCGGGGAAGCTGATGTCGACCTGCGAGCGCCCGCTGCTGCGGCGCTGATTGATCAGATCCGGCAGGCGGTGCAGGGTTTGCGGACCGAACACCACGTCGACGTAGGGAGCGCGCTTGACGATTGCCTCGCCCTCCTGGGAGGCGACGCAGCCGCCGACGCCGATCACCAGGTCAGGCTTGGTCTTCTTCAGTTCGCGCAGGCGGCCGAGATCCGAGAACACCTTTTCCTGCGCCTTTTCGCGCACCGAGCAGGTGTTGAGCAGGATGACGTCGGCATCTTCCGGCGTTTCGGTCTTGACCAGGCCTTCGGCGGCATTGAGCACGTCTGCCATCTTGTCCGAGTCGTACTCGTTCATCTGGCAGCCGAAGGTCTTGATGAATACTTTTTTCGGCATGACTTTAAGGGGCCTTGCTATTCGGTTGCGTTTGTTTCGTAATCGGCTCGCTTGCCTCGGGCGCCGTCAGGATCCACACCCGGTCGACATGGCCGTTGGCGTCTTCGGTGTAATTGACCGTCAGGCCGCTGCCCCGCAACGACGCCGGCATCTGCAGCAGGTTGTCCTCGTTCCAGATGCGCGCGCCGGGTGCGAGCTGGCGCGTTTTGCCTTCGATCACGATGTCCGGAAAGGAAGCCGGCGTCATCTTGCCGCGCTTTGCATGCGCGGGAAATGGCCGCTCGAAGGCATGCGCGGTCGAGAGCGTTGCAAGGGAAAGCAGCAAGAGGAGAAGGGGACGAAGCCACATCTCGGACCCCGTTTCATCAAAAACGTGTGCGGACGAAGGAAAGGAAACAGCCCTGGCTTGCATTGCCGCCAGGAGCGAGGGTCGGGCCAGGGATGCCGCATTGGCGCGATGGTTGCCGTGAAGAGGCGCAGACAAGCGTGCGCATTATACCACTGCGCAAAACCGCCTCGCCCCGGCGGGCAACCGGATCGGGCGTTGCACGCGACAGCATCTTTCTCAAAAAGTTTCAAATTATTCAATTGAGCAATTGACAATTGTCAATCCGAACATCATTATTCGGCCCATTCAGTTGTTTTTGTTTCAACTTGTAACTCCAGGTGAAGGCTTCTTGAAGACATTCTCGACCTTGGCAATGGTTTGCCTTGCAGGCATGGCGCCGGCCGCAGCTTGCGCTTCGATGCCGGCCAAGAGCGAGCGCGTGCTGGCGGAAAGCTATGGCGGCGTGGTGGTCAACCAGACCATCACCGTTGCGGGCCAGGAATTCTTCCAATACTTCGCGGCGCTCTGGCGCGAGCGCGCGCTGAGCGAGCGCTTCGCCATCACGGTGATCGAGCGGCCCTCGGCACGCTGGGGCGCACAGGTCTGGGTGGAGTTTGCGCAGCGGCGGGTGTTCCAGGCGCCCTTGTCCAGTGCGCGGTCGGGGCTGAGGGGCCTGAGCGAACAGGCGGTCGATCTCGTCTACCAGACGGTCATCGACACCGAAGCCGAACGGCTGCTGTTTCGGGATGCCGATCTCGGCGCCGACGAGTTTTGATGAACATGGGATAGGTGGAATGAGAGTCAAAAATATATCGAGACAAGGCTTTTCCGCAGCGCTGCTGCTGGGTGCGGTCGGTGCCATGTTGAGCGCCGCCGCGTGCCACGCGACCGAGCTCGTCTACACGCCCGTCAATCCGTCGTTCGGCGGCAGCCCGCTCAACGGCGCCGTGCTCCTCAACGCCGCGCAGGCCCAGAACAAGACCACCGACCCCGATGCGCCTAAGCCGACCACCGGCAGCACACAGACTTCGCTGCAGCAGTTCAACGACATCCTCGAGCGCTCCGTCCTCAGCCGTCTCGCCTCGGCCGCCACCTCCGGCATCATGGGCGCCAACGGCCAGCTGGTGCCTGGCAGGGTCAGCACCGGCAATTTCTCGATCCAGATTTCCGACCTCGGCGGCGGCCTGCTGCTGGTCACCACCACCGACAAGGTGACCGGCGCCAGCACCTCCTTCCAGGTGGGGCAGCCATGACGCTTTCATTTTCCTGCATTCCCGGCGGCCGTACATTCCGCTGCCTGCTCGCCGTTCCGCTGCTGCTGGCGCTGGCCGGCTGCGCATCGACCCAGCTTCCCTCGGATGTCGCCGCCAATGCCAAGCTCACTCCGGCCACCGGCGCCACGCGCGACCTGCTGCGCCTGCCCGAGCCCAAGGGCAAGGTGGTCGCCGCGGTATATGGCTTCCGCGACCAGACCGGCCAGTACAAGCCGGCGCCGGACAGCTCCTTCTCGACGGCAGTCACGCAGGGCGCGGCCACGATGCTGGTCAAGGCATTGAAGGATTCCGGATGGTTCACCCCGGTCGAGCGGGAAAACCTGCAGAACCTGCTGACCGAGCGCAAGATCGTGCGCGCGCTGGAAACGCCGCAGGACAAGGGCGTCCAGACGATCAATCTGCCTGCGCTGGTGCCGGCCACCGTCATCATCGAAGGCGGCATCGTCGCCTATGAAACCAATGTCCGCACCGGCGGCGCCGGCGCCCGATATCTCGGCATCGGCGCCAAGACCCAGTACCGGGTCGACCAGGTGACCATCAGCCTGCGCAGCGTCGATATCCGCAGCGGACAGATCCTTAACAGCGTCTCCACCACCAAGACCATCTATTCCTACGAGCTGTCGACCGGCGTCTTCCGCTTCGTCAACTTCAAGGAGCTGCTCGAACTCGAAGGCGGCTACACCCGCAACGAGCCTTCGCAGCTGTGCGTCAGGGAAGCCATCGAAGCCGCGGTCGGACATCTCATCGTGCAGGGACTGCAGGACAAGATCTGGGCGCTCAAGCACGAGAGCGACTGGCAGTCGCCGGTGCTGCGCACCTACCTGCGGGAGAGCGCAGAGTACCTGGGACTTCCGGAGGCCAAGGCGCCGCTGCAGGAGCAGGCACACGCACACGCTATGGGGCACTGAACCGGCGTGCCATTTTCCCTTTCTTGAAAGGTCATTCCACCGTGAGACTACTGACTAACGCCGCCGTGCTTCGGCGCGCGGCAGGATTGCTGCTGCCGTTTGCCTTCGTCTGCTGCTTTTTTCCGGCCGCCGGGGCGGCGGACATGTCGCCCAAATCCGATCTCGGGCCTGCCGAATACGGTATGGGGGCCGGCCTGGGCAGCCAGGGTCATCAGGCCAGCGTGGCGCAGTCCGGAGAATTCAATGAAGCCGTCCTGCGCCAGCAGGGCAACCGGCACACCGGCGAGATCAGCCAGTCCGGCCACGGCAACGGCATCGAAACGGTCCAGCAGGGCAGGGACAACCGGGTCTTTTCCCGGCAGGTCGGCGACGGCAACGACATCTCCGTCGTGCAGGCCGGCCGCAGCAACCGCGCCAATGTCATCCAGGCCGGCAGCGGCAACGCGGCCGCCGTCGAACAAGCCGGCAATTCCAACATAGTGAACATCCAGCAGGGCCCGCTCAGCCCGCACCTGCTGGTCCAGCAACACGGCAACGGTCTCGCTGCAAAGGTGATCCAGTATTAGGGGCGCCGGATCACGTCGTTTTTACCGCCCTTTCCATTTAGGAGAAACAATTGAAAACAAAACTGACCGCTCTCGCGCTCGGCATCAGCCTGGCATACGCTGCATCCCCCGCTTTCGCTCA
>Ga0194137_10002070_pt1 | contig 12026 bp, 9 predicted proteins | sample TARM_MetaG_T3_14_FD_134025 | JGI IMG/M metagenome (GOLD analysis project Ga0194137, IMG submission 134025) | Freshwater microbial communities from Pennsylvania, USA, analyzing microbe dynamics in response to fracking - TARM_MetaG_T3_14 (version 2) | ecosystem: Environmental > Aquatic >...
CCATCGTGCTGTCCGGCGGGCCGATGCTCGACGGCTGGTGGAAGGGCAGGCTGGCCGGTTCCGGCACGGTGATCTGGGAGGCGCGCAAGCGTCTGGCGGCGGAGGAGATCGACTATCCGCAGTTCATGGACATGGTGGCCTCGTCGGCGCCTTCCATCGGCCACTGCAACACCATGGGCACCGCATTGTCGATGAACTCGCTGGCGGAAGCTCTCGGCATGTCATTGCCCGGCTGCGCGGCGATCCCCGCGCCGCACCGCGAACGCGGCTGGATGGCCTATGAGACCGGTCGCCGCATCGTCGGCATGGTGCATGAAAACCTGCGGCCCTCGGACATCATGACGAAGCAGGCCTTCGAAAATGCCGTGGTCGCGGCGGCGGCGCTCGGCGCCTCGTCCAACTGCCCGATCCACATGGTGGCGATCGCGCGCCACATGGGTGTCGAACACTCGCTGGAAGACTGGCAGCGTCTCGGCGCGGAAGTGCCGCTGCTCGTCGACTGCCAGCCGGCGGGCCGCTTCCTCGGCGAAGCCTTCCACCGCGCCGGCGGCGTGCCGGCGGTGATGAAGGAACTGCTCGATGCGGGCCTGCTCCATGGAGATGCAGTGACCGTCACCGGGCGCACGCTCGCCGAGGATCTTGCAGGCTTCAAGGAAGAACCCGACCGCAACGTGGTGCGCCGCTTCGACGAGCCGCTCAAGCATGCCGCCGGATACGTGGTGCTGTCGGGGAACCTGTTCGACAGTGCGGTCATGAAGATCAGCGTCATCGACGAGGAGTTCAGGAAGCGCTTCCTGTCCGATCCCGAGCATCCGGACCGCTTCGATGTGAAGGCCGTCGTGTTCGAAGGACCCGAGGATTATCATGCGCGGCTCGACGATCCGGCGCTGGAGATCGATGAGCGCTCCATCCTCGTCATCCGCAACTGCGGCCCGGTCGGCTATCCCGGCGGCGCGGAGGTCGTCAACATGCAGCCGCCGGCGGCGCTGATCAAGGAAGGCGTCGGGACCCTGCCGACCATGGGCGACGGAAGGCAGAGCGGCACGTCGGCCAGCCCGTCGATTCTCAACGTGTCGCCTGAAGCCGCGGTCGGCGGCGGCCTTGCCCTGCTGAAAACCGGCGACATGCTGCGCATTGACCTCAAGCAGCGCAGCGTCAACCTGCTGGTTTCCAAGGAGGAGCTGGAGGAGCGCCGCAGGAAGTGGGTGCCGCCCAAGCTCGACAACAAGACGCCCTGGGAAGAGATCTACCGCAGCATGGTGGGACAGAACGGCACCGGGGCCTGCCTGGAGCCGGCGGTGCGCTACGTCAACATCATCGAGACGCGGGGCGAGTCGCGGCACAATCATTGAGAGGACTTGCCTTATGAGTGATTGCGGCGCGGCCTGGTCATCTTCCAGGGCCGCACCGCATGAACCATTGCTCCTCCGGCATGGTCAGATTTGCATTGCATAATCGGAACTCGACCAATAACGGACGCAAGGAAGACAATGAAAGTCATTGACCTGGAGAACTCCCAGCTCGACCATTGGGTTGCGAAGGCTGAAGGCATTGAAGTGAAGTACACGCACGCTGGAGACTTCTGGCGCGTGATGGATGAACCCACGGAAATCCAGTGGATACCGCACAAGGACTGGACCCAGGGCGGTCCGATCATCGAGCGCGAGGGCATAGGATTCTACCGGGCGCCCAGCCCGGACCAGCCCGATTACGGCGACGAACCCTGGATCGCGTCGGATGCGCGCGATACCGTTACCTACCGCGGCAGCACACCGCTGATTGCGGCGATGCGCGTGTATGTGGCTGCCAAGTTCGGAGAAGATCTCCCGGATCTGTGAATTGTCCGGGAACCTTTGTCACCGGATGTATCAAATCGTAAGCGGGGCCCTTCTCTAACCCGTAAATTATCAGGGCGGCGCTGGTTTGCAGCCCTATTCTCGACATGGAGAGCACCCGGGCCTCGTCTCCTCGTCTTCGCTTGAACACTTCCAGCAATCTCCCTTCATTACTTGCATCGCTGCAAGCATGCATTCGCTCCGGAAAATCAGCCTGCCGTTCCATCCGCCAGCCGCTGCGCGCCTCGGCGGCTGCGCCACGCCCAGCTCAGCAGGGGCCAGAACAGGATGAGAAAGGTCAGCGCCGCCAGGCCGCCGGCAATCGGCCGAGAGAAGAAGGGCGCGATGCTGTAATCCGACTTGATCATCGAGGTCACGAAATTCTCCTCCAGCATCTGCCCCAGCACCACGCCGAGAATGGCGGGCGCGGTCGGAAAGCCGTTCTCTTCCAGCAGGTAGGCCAGCAGGCCGAAGCACAGGATGAGGACCACGCCGAACACCGAGTTGTTGATCGCGAAAGAGCCGACGATGCAGAACAGCAGAATGGTCGGCATCAGGATGCTGCGCGAAATCTGCAGCACCTTGCGCGCGGTCTTGATCATGGCCCAGCCGAAGGGCAGCATGATCAGGTTCGCCAGCACGAATACAAGGAAGACCGCGTAGATGTCCTGGGGGTTGTTGACGAAGATCGTCGGGCCGGGATTCATGCCTTTCATGTAGAGCACGCCGATGGCAATGGCCGTGATCGAATCGCCCGGAATGCCGAACACCACCGCCGGAATCCAGGCGCCCGCGAGCGAACTGTTGTTGGCCGCGCCGGATTCGATGATGCCTTCCACATGGCCGGTGCCGAACTTCTCCGGCTCCTTCGAAAAGCGCTTGCTCATCGCATACGACATCCACGATGCCATGTCCGCGCCGGAACCGGGCTGGATGCCGATCACCGTCCCGAAAGCGCTGCCGCGCAGGATGCCCCATTTGTAGCGCTTGGTCAGCTCCCACATGCCCTTGAAGACATTGCCCACCTGCGCCACCTTGGTCTTCATTTCCGGCGCGGTATCGGCCGCATAGCGCAGGATCTCCGAGACGGCGAACATGCCCACCATCATCGGGATCAGGCTGATGCCGCTGGCCAGTTCATTGTTGCCGAAGGTGAAGCGCGGCAGGCCGGCGGGATTTTCCATGCCGACGCAGGCGATCAGCAGGCCGAGCATCAGCGACATCACCGCCTTGAGGATGCTGTCCGAGCCGATGAACACCGCGCCGGCCAGGCCCAGCACCACCATCCAGAAATATTCGAAGGAACTGAACTTCAGCGCCACCTCGGCCAGCATCGGCGCGGGACTGGTGTTTTCGGTGATCGGCGGCCTGTTCGGCACCATCGTCATGATGACGTCCGCGCCGAGCGCAATGCCGGCCTGGCCCTTGAGCGTCATCGCATAGGCTTCATCGGTGTAGGCGGCGGATGCCGGCGTACCCGGGATGCGCAGCAGCGCGCCCGGAATGTCGCCGGAGAAGATGGCCATCGCCGACGCGGTGACGATGGCGGCGATGGCCGGCACCGGCGGCATGAAGAAGGTGACCGGCACCAGCAGCGCGGTGGCCATGGTGGCCGTCAGGCCGGGAATGCAGCCGACCACCAGGCCGTAGAGCGCCGATGCGGCGATCACCATCAGCACATAGGGATCGAACACCAGTTTGAGGGCGAGAAGATAAGCATCCATTACCAGGCCACCCCCTGAAGCACGCCCCACGGCAGGGGCACCTTGAGCATCTTGTAGAAGATCGAATGAATGAGCAGCGTGGCGGCAACGGCGGTGAGCAGCGTGGTCATCCACCTGACGCCGAAGGCGCGCAGCAGCCCTGTCATCAGCAGCATGCCGGTGATGATGAAGCCGAGCGTCTGCGCGGCAGACAGATAGAACAGCAGTGCGCCGACCACGGCTGCGAAGCGCAGCATGTGGCGCGGCGAGCGCAGCCATGCGCCGCCTTCGAACCAGCGCTGCCCGGAACGCAGCCCGCGCGCAATCAGAAGCAGGGAGCACACGGCCAGGATGGACGCGACCAGCGTGGGAAATGCGCCGGGGCCGATCTGCTGTCCGGGAATGGCGGGGAAGGCGCGTGAGGCGATCACCACTGCGATCGCCAGGATGAGAAACAATGCGCCGAAAACGGCATCGTTGAGTTTCATGGTGTTGCCTTCAAAGGAGGTGCCTTACAACAGGCTCGCATCAGATTAAGTAGAGGGCGTGGTAGCCATGCTCCAATTCCCTCCCCTGCTACGTCCACCTTGAAAGGGGAGGGGTTTCCTCTATCTAGAGCGGATTGCAGGTGAATGTAATACCAATCCCAAGGCATAACGTGACAGATGAGATCGACGGATTTTTTCGTCTGGCAAGGCGTGGGAGGAATCCATAGCGGGGCTATGGATGACGAGCACAACGCGGGCAGGCGGAAAAAGACGCGATTTCATGGCATGTTATGCCTTGGGATTGGTATAAGGTCGCCTCGGTCTGCCTTGGGCGCACGGCAGCGTTGTTCGTCACTTGTGTGGCCCGCCAAACGGCGCTCCTCCCGCCTTGCCCTGCATCCCAAGGCAGACCGATTCTTCCTTACACCCACCCGCAATCCGCTCTAGCGCTCAGCACTAATTGCATTCAGTCTCTGAACCTACTTGGCAATCCCCACCGCCTTCATCGTCGCCCCCAGATCCTCATCCGACTTTGCCATGAACTTGCCGAATTCCTGCTGCTGCGCCCACACCACGCCGAAGCCGCGCTGCGCCATGAAGTCCTTGTATTCCTTGCTGTCGTAGACCTTCTTCAATGCGGCGGCAAGCGAGTTCTCGACATCCTTGGGCAGGCCCTTGGGCGCAACGATGCCGCGCCATGCGCCGAGCTTGGTGGTGCTGCCGGTGACCGATTTCAGCGTAGGCACGTTCGGGAACAGGGCCGACGGCTGTTCGTCCATCACCGCGAGCGAACGCACCTTGCCGGCTTCGATCAGGGCGCGCGCCTCGGGCAGCGAGCAGGGCACGACCTCGACGCCGCCCGCGACCAGATCCTGCAGTCCCGGCGCCGCGCCGTTGCTCGGCACCCAGGGCACGGAGGCCGGATCGACCTTCAGATCCTTGAGCATGCTGGCGATCGCCAGATGCCAGATGCCGCCCTGGCCGGTGCCGGATGCCTTGAATTTGCCGGGGCTGGCCTTGATCGCATTGACCAGGTCATTGACCGACTTGTACGGCGAGTCGGCGCGCACCTGAACGCCGGCCGGATCGAAATTGACCAGGCCGATCGGCGTGTAGTCGCTGTATTTCAGCTGAGTCAGCCCCATCCAGTGCATCATGCCGATCTCGACGGTTGCCATGCCGATGGTGTAGCCGTCGGGTGCGGAGGAAGCGATTGCCTGGTGGCCCACGACGCCGTTGCCGCCGGCGCGGTTGACGACGTTCACCGGCTGCTTGAGTTCCTTCTCCAGCAGGGTACCGATGATGCGGGCGGTGGCGTCGGTGCCGCCGCCCGCATTCCACGGCACGATGAGCGTGATGGGGCGCTCGGGATAGGCGGCATGCGCCAGTCCGGCGACGGTTGCGAAAGCGGCTGCGAAGGTGGCTGTGAAAAGTCCCTTGAACACGGTTCTGCGATCCATTGTCTGCTCCTTGTTATAGAAATATGGTCGTGCCGTTGTTGCGTTTGTTGCCTTGATTACTCTTGCTGCTGTTCCGATGCATCCTTGCCGGCCGTCGGCCGCAGCCGTGTCACGGCATCAGCTGTCCGCCGTTCACTTCGACGATCTGTCCCGTCACGTAGCCGCTCAGCTGATTCGATGCGAGGTAGAGGAAGGTGCCGGTGCATTCGTCGGGCGTGCCGGCGCGGCGCATCGGGATGCCGGCATTGAAGGCTTCCATCTGCTCCGCGGAGGTATGCCTTTCATGAAAGGGCGTGGCGATGACGCCCGGCGATACCGCATTGACGCGGATGTTGTCGCCCACGAATTCCTTGGCCATGCCGCGCGTGACGGTGCTGACGAAACCCTTGGATGCGGCATACAGCAGCGCGCCGCCTCCGCCGCCATGGCGCGCGGCGATCGAGGTTACGTTGATGATGTTGCCGCCGCCCTGCCTGCGCATGTAGGGCACCGCTTCCTTGCAGGCCATCAGCACCGAACGCATGTTCAGGTGAGCGACCTGATCGAAGAATTCATCCGTCATTTCCGTGATGGGCCGGCGGCTGACGAGGTCGCCGGCATTGTTGATCAGCACGTCGATGCGGCCGAAGTGCGCAACCGTCTGCTCGATCAGCGACTTGATGGCTGCGCTGCTGGTGACGTCGGCCTGCAGCGCAATGGCTTGGCCTCCCGCGGCTTCGATATCCCGCACCACCTGCCGTGCCGGGCCTTCGCTGCGGTTGTAGTTAACCGCCACCTTGCAATGGTTGGCGCCGAAGGCGCGCGCCACCGCCGCGCCGATGCCGGTGCTGCCGCCGGTAATGAGAACGACCTTGCCTTTCAAGTCTTCGATCATGCGCGTCCCTGCTTGTGGATCGATGGTTGGAAAAAGAATTACATCGTCGGGCCTAGGATCCACGGCGCGAATTCGTCTTCGCCGAATCCGTGTTCCTCGCTCTTGCTGCGCCGCCCGGATGCCGTTTCAATAATCAGTCGGAAAATCTGCTCGCCCGATTCCTGCACGGTCAGGCCGCCGTCGAGGATGTTGCCGCAGTTGATGTCCATGTCCTCGCGCATGCGGTGGTACATCGGTGAATTGGTGGCCAGTTTCAGCGACGGCGAAGGCTTGCAGCCGTACACCGAGCCGCGTCCGGTGGTGAAGCAGATCATGTTGGCGCCGCCCGCGACCTGGCCGGTGGCCGATACCGGGTCGTAGCCGGGCGTGTCCATGAACACCAGCCCCTTGGTTGTAACGGGCTGCGCGTACTCGAAGACATCGGCGAGATTGCTGGTGCCGGCCTTGGCCACGGCGCCGAGGGATTTTTCCAGGATGGTGGTGAGGCCGCCGGCCTTGTTGCCGGGCGAGGGATTGTTGTTCATCTCGCCGCCGAGACGGGATGTGTAGGCTTCCCACCACTTGATGCGCGCCACCAGCTTTTCCCCCACCTCGCGCGACACCGCGCGCCGCGTCAGGAGATGTTCCGCGCCGTAGATTTCCGGCGTCTCGCTGAGGATGGCAGTGCCGCCGCTCTGCACCAGCAGGTCCATCGCCGCGCCCAGCGCGGGATTGGCGGTGATGCCGGAGTAGCCGTCCGAGCCGCCGCACTGCAGGCCGATGGTCAGGTGGCTGAGCGGCACCGGTTCGCGCTTGACCCGGTTCGCCTCGGGCAGCAGTTCCTTGACGAGGGCGATGCCGCGTTCGATGGTGGCGCGCGTGCCGCCCGACTCCTGGATCGTCATCGTGCGCAGCCGCGCCGATTCGCAAAGGTTTTCCGCGCCGAGCAGCGAGCTGACCTGATTGGACTCGCAGCCGAGGCCGATGAACAGCACCGCCGCGAAATTGGGATGGCGGATGTAGCCCGCCGTCACGCGCCGCAGCAGATCGATCGCTTCTCCGCTGGATGCCATGCCGCAGCCCGACTTGTGCGTGATCGCCACCACGCCGTCGATGTTGGGATAGGCCGCCAGCGCATCGCCGCGGAAGGCGTCGGCAATCTGGCGGCATACCGTGGCCGAGCAGTTCACGCTGCTGATGACGCCGATATAGTTGCGCGTGGCCACGCCGCCGTCTTGACGAACGATGCCGTCGAAGGTCAGCGGTAGTCCGGCCTTTTCGGTTGCGTTTTCCGGCTTGCGGTCGGCGCAGAACGCGTAATCGCGCTCGAAGCTGCCCATCGACAGATTGTGCAGGTGGATATGTCCGCCGCGCGGAATGGCGCGGGTGGCGAAGCCGATGATCTGGTTGTAGCGGCGCACCGGCTCGCCGGCTGCGATGTCGCGCGCCGCGATCTTGTGGCCGGCGGGCACGGTATCGGCCATGGTCAGCCGTTCTTCCGGCACTTCCGTGCCGGCGCGCAGCTCCTGCATTGCGATCAGCACATCGTCGTTGGCATTCAGGCGCAGGACGCGGGCAGCATTGCTTTGCTTGCCGATCGCCTCGACCGGTATCAGGGTTTCATGTGCCACGGCGTCTCCAGTTCATGTGTTTTGACTGCGTCTTGCGCAAACCTGCGGCTCGCGCAAAGTCTAGTTCAGTTTAAGAGATAGGTAAAGTGGTAATACCAATATCCTATCAACCGCTTAGCCGCCTATCCCGATTTTGCAAAGCGCCGCCCTTGATCCATCTCAATTTCCAGCGAAATCCGCGAGGGTTTGTGGACAGGCAGGCGCCGGCTCAATACAATTGGACAATTGGTCAGACCAGTGGCGATGATAACAAAATTCAACCGCAAGGAGACGAAAATGCAGGATCGCAATCACTACGATTTTTCGGGGCGGCATGCCGTCATCACCGGAGGCGCGGCCGGCATCGGTCTGGCCATCGCGCACCGGCTCGCCGAGGGCGGCGCCACTGTCAGCCTGTGGGACAGGGATGCGGCGGCGCTGGAGGAAGCCGCGGGGCAGTTCGACCGCCAGCGGGTGCAGACAACGGTAGTCGACGTTGCCGACGAACAGTCTGTCGCACAGGCGCGCGGCGTCACGCTGGATCGCTTCGGCAAGGTTGATGTGCTGGTCACCAGCGCGGGCATCACCGGCCCAAACATGAGCGTGGCCGACTATCCCGCCGAGGAGTGGGACCGGGTGATGAACATCAACCTGCGCGGCCCTTTCCTTTGCTGCCGGGCACTGGTGCCTGGCATGCGCGAGAAAAATTACGGGCGCATCGTCAACATTGCCTCCATCGCGGGCAAGGAAGGCAATCCGAATGCGTCGGCCTACAGCGCATCCAAGGCGGGCGTGATCGCGCTCACCAAGTCGCTGGGCAAGGAACTGGCGCAGACCGGCATCCGCGTCAACTGCGTGACGCCGGCAGCAGTGCGCACCGGCATGTTCGCGCAGATGACGCAGCAGCACATCGATTACATGCTGTCCAAGATCCCGATGAACCGTTTCGGTACGGTGGACGAAGTGGCGGCGCTGGTCACCTGGCTGGCTTCGGCCGAGTGCTCGTTTTCGACGGCGGCCGTGTTCGACGTCTCGGGCGGAAGGGGAACCTACTGATGGCCGCCGCGGATTCCGCGATGTCCGCGAATCGCTATGCGGCCGAAGACCTGCAAATTTTCGCGATCCGCCTGCTGCAGGCCGCCGGCATGGACGCGGTCATGGCCGACACCGTGGCCCATGTGCTGGTGGAAGGCGACCTGCTCGGACACGACACCCACGGGCTGGCGTTGCTGGCGCCTTATGTGCGCGAACTGGAGCAGGGCGGCATGGCGCGCACCGGAGAGGCCGTTGTCGTCTCCGACCGCGGCGCAGCGCTCGCCTGGGACGGCAGCCGGCTGCCCGGGCCCTGGCTGGTAATGCGCGGCATCGATGCCCTGATGCCGCGTGCCCGCGAATACGGCAGCGCCAGTCTCGCCATCCGGCGCAGCCATCACATTGCCTGCCTGGCCAGCTATCTGCTGCGGGCAACGGAGGCGGGCTTCATGATCCTGCTCTCCTGTTCCGATCCCGCCGTGGCCAGCGTGGCGCCGTACGGCGGCAAGCGGGCGGTCTTCACGCCCAACCCGGTCGCAGCCGGCATTCCCACTTCGGGTACGCCTTTCCTAATCGACATCTCCGCTTCGATCAAGACCAACGGCATGACGGCGCGGCTGCACAAGGCCGGCATGCTGTATGAGGAGGAATGCCTGCTGGACGGCGATGGCCGGCCCAGTCGTGACCCGGCCGTGCTGGCGGCCGACCCGCCCGGCACCATTCTGCCGCTGGGCGGACTTGCCGGCGGACACAAGGGATTCGGCCTGGCCCTGCTGATCGAGGCGCTCACCGGCGGGCTGTCCGGCCACGGCCGCGCCGATCCGCCGGAAGGCTGGGGCGCGAACATTTTCCTGTCGCTCTACGATCCGGAGGCGTTCGGCGGCCGCGATGACTTCCTGCGCCAGATGGACTGGGTGGCGGAAGCCTGCCGCAGCAATCCGCCGCGCCCGGGCTTCACGCAGGTCCGCATGCCCGGCGACCGCGGCCTCGCCCTGCGGGAAGAACAGGCCAAGCAGGGAATCGCATTGCATCCGGCAATAGCTCCGGCGCTGGCGGAGTGCGGGCATCGCTACGGACTGGCATTTCCAATGCCGCATTGAGGCAACGAGCCTGCGGCGCGTGACGGTCGCGCCGCAGGTTTATTTCGACATTGGTCTAAAGGTCATACAGCCTGCGGACGTGGCCTGCTGCATAATTGAAGCCAACGCGTAACTTCCGTATCAGAACACCGTCATGCCTATTCAAGCCATCGAGCCCAAGCGGCTCTATCGACAGATCAGCGAACAGCTGCGCACTCTCATCCAGCGAGGCGAATTTCCCGTCGGCTCGCGCCTGCCCGCCGAGCGCGACCTCTCCGAAAAGCTCGGCGTGAGCCGGCCGTCGCTGCGCGAGGCGCTGATCGCGCTGGAGGTCGAAGGCTACATCGAGGTGCGCATGGGTTCGGGCATCTATGTCTGCGAACCGCCTTCGAATCAACCGGGGCATGACCTCGATGCCGAGGAGGGGCCTTTGGAACTCATCCAGGCGCGCGCGCTGCTGGAGGGCGAGGTGGCGGCCCTCGCGGCGAAGACCGGCCGCAAGGCGCAGTTCGACGCGGTCGAGGAGGCCATCGACGCGATGGAAGCCGATGCCGACGCCGGCGTCAAGCCGCTGGAGACGGACCGGCTGTTCCATATCCGCGTTGCCGAGGCGACCGGCAACAGCGTCCTGGTGGGTACCGTGCGGCGGCTCAACGACCTGCGCCTCGGTCCGCTTTACGACCAGCTGCACAGTCATTTCGAAACCGAGGATACCTGGCGCCAGGCGATCGAGGAACACCGCGAGGTGCTGGCCGCGCTGCGCGCCAAGGACCCGGCGAAGGCAAAAGCGGCGATGCGGCGGCACATGGATATTGCCTACAAGCGCATGACGGCCACGCTGACGCCGACCCCCAAGCCGAAGGCGGCTGCGAAGACGGTGCGCAGTCCTGCGCGGAAGACGGCGTTGCCTGGCAAGGGTATTAAGAAAGTCGGATAAGGTTATATTGCGCCTTTCTCGCGCGGGAGGGGCGTAAACAGTTTTTGCAAACCATCGGTTTGCGCTGCTGAAGCCAACTTGGCTTGCACGCCAAGTCGTAGGGAGCGAAGGCAGGAGATGATGGGGCTCGCAGATACTTCTAAGAGCCAGTCCCGATCCCGGCCCTGCGGTGCTCGGCGTACCTCACGTACGCGTGCGCTCCTCGTACCGGGCTCAAGCCACTCGCTACAGTTTTCAAACAGGCTCTAGGGTCTTGGCAATCCCCCTCATCCCCGCCCCGCTCCCGCCTGCGGGAGAGGGGTTTCACTCTCCGTATCCAAAACTTTGCCAGTGCTGCCCGGCCCCCTTCTCCCGCAGGCGGGGCGCAGGCAAGGGCTCGCAAACCGCGGTTTGCGCTGCCGAAGCCGACTTGGCTTGCAAGCCAAGTCGTGGGGCGCGGCGCGAGGGTTGGGGATGAGGGGAGTAGCAAGGGCTCCTAAGGTTTTGGCAATCCCCCCAGCCCTCTCCGATAGAAAACTTCAAAGCCCTTGTTCGCCAAGGGACGGATCGACTTCAATCTGCCCGCACCGCCGGTATTGCCACACCGAACCGTCTGCCTGCCTCCAGCAGCTGTTCCCAAGTCGTTCCATCAATGGGAATACCCCTTTCCCCCCGTTCAAGCCGCCTCGCCAGCTCCGGCTCCCCCGGCACCTGAATTTCCGAAGCTCCCTCCTGCAGCGGCGATGCCTTCACCCATTCCAGAAACGCTTCCGCCTCGGCTTCCGCATCCGGCGCATCCAGCGCCGCCGGATCCAGTATCACCGAAAGCATGCAATTGACGATGGCATTGGTCCGTACGATGGTGTCCGCATGCGTCGTGAAGCCGCCGGTAAGCGCCCCGGCGAACACCTCGCACATCGCTGCCAGCCCGTAGCCCTTGAATTCCCCCAGCGTCAGCAGCGATCCGCGCGGCGCTTCATGCATCACTTTCGGATCGGTGGTCGGCCTGCCTTCATGATCGATTACGCATCCTTCCGGCAGCGGCACGCC
>Ga0194137_10002071_pt1 | contig 12026 bp, 11 predicted proteins | sample TARM_MetaG_T3_14_FD_134025 | JGI IMG/M metagenome (GOLD analysis project Ga0194137, IMG submission 134025) | Freshwater microbial communities from Pennsylvania, USA, analyzing microbe dynamics in response to fracking - TARM_MetaG_T3_14 (version 2) | ecosystem: Environmental > Aquatic >...
GACAAGCCGAGTTGCTCTGACAGCAAGCGCGAAGGCGGCATCTGTTCGCCGGCAGCCAAGCGTCCGGAATGAATCGCCTCGCGAAGCTGCTGGTAAAGCTGTCCGGCAAGGTCCTTCCTGCCTTCTATGACAATATGCAACTCCATGACTTGCCTCCATTGCGAGCCGTCTCGCCAGATCCGGTGGTCTCCTCATTTTAGATGGAATTGGCACCTCCGGCGCCTGCGACGGACTCTTATAGTGGGCACTCCAATCACCGCATCAAGGAGCCCGCCGTGGACAAGCGCATCGACCCCTATTCATCTTCCAAGGAAGCCATGGAAGCCATGCTCAGCCTGGAGAAATCCATCTCCCGGCTGGGACTGGAGCCGGAACTGCTGGAACTAGTCAAGCTGCGAGCTTCGCAAATCAATGGTTGCGCCTATTGCGTCGACCTGCACACGCGCGAAGCGCGCCAGGCCGGCGAAACGGAACGGCGGCTGTATGCGGTCCCGGTATGGCGCGAAACCCCGTTCTTCACCGAGCGCGAACGTGCGGCCCTCGCATGGACGGAAGCGATCACGCTGGTGGCCGATACCCGCGCGCCGGATGCCGACTATGCCTTACTGGCCGCCAGCTTCAGCCAGAAGGAAATGACGAACTTGACCCTGGCCATCGTCGCCATCAATGGCTGGAACCGGATCGCCGTCGGTTTTCGCATGATGCCAACTTGAGAAAGACAATCATGACGATTTCCCATTCAATTCGTCCCGTTGCAGCCCTTGCCGCTGTGGCCTTGAGCATGCTGGCAACAACGTTCGCCCTCGCGCACGGCCATGGTGGCGACGCGCAGCCCGGCGGAGAAAAAACCACGGTCTTGCAGAAGCAGGCGATCAAGAATAGCGCGGGCACGCAGGTGCAGATGGTGACGGTGGACTACGCTCCTGGCCAAGCGTCGATTCCGCATGTTCATCCGGGGTCGGTGCTTGCGTATGTGCTGGAAGGAGAGCTCGTCTCCCGGCTCGCCGGTGGACGCGAAGTGACATACCGCGCTGGTGATTCCTGGTACGAGCCGCCTGAAGTGCCGCACCTCGTTTCGAGAAACGCGAGCCGTACCAAGCCGGCCCGCCTGCTGGCGGTGCTGGTCACCGGGGAAAACCAGCCGCTCAAGCGCTCCCTACCCGAGGAGTAATCGACCCGTCCGGATTACCCGGGCGGTCACAACCAGTTTGTCTGGCCTTAATTGGAAGGATGTCATCGTGTCGAAGAAAATCTTGATTATCGGAAGCGGGTTCGCGGGTTTCTGGGGCGCCCTTGGTGCTGCGCGCGTGCTTGCAAACGAAGGAAAAACGGCCGACGTGGAGATTGCGCTTGTATCACCCGAGCCGGTCCTTCACATGCGCCCGCGTTTGCATGAAACCGAGCCCGAACGCATGGGTACGCCGATTACGGCCCAATTGGAAGAGGCGGGCGTGCGCTATATCCAAGGCACTGTCGAGCGCATCAATGAGCAGGACCGCCGCGTCGAAGCGGTAACGGCCGCTGGCGAGCGCATCAGCATCGACTACGATCGATTGTTGCTGACGACGGGGAGCAGGATGTTTCGCCCCCATGTGCCGGGGCTGCAGGAACACGCGTTCAGCGTCGACCAATATGATGAAGCGGTTGCGCTCGACGAGCACCTCAAGGCACTGGCAAGCCGTGCGCCCTCGGCGGCGCGTAACACGGTAGCGGTTGTCGGTGGCGGATTTACCGGGATCGAGGTCGCGTCCGAGATGCCATCGCGCCTGCGCAGAATATTCGGCGAGGATGTGGCGTGCCGCGTCGTGCTGATCGAGCGGTCGCAGCAGATCGGTCCCGAGCTCGGGGCTGGACCACGGCCGGTGATTGAGGAAGCGCTCGACGCGCTCGGTGTGGAGCGACTGCATGGCCGCGCTGTCGTATCGCTGGACAACAACGGCCTAACGACTGCTGACGGTACGCGGGTCGAGGCAATGACCATCGTCTGGACCGGGGGCGTCCGCGCAAGCGCGCTTGCAGCGCAGATCATCGCGCAACGCGACCACCTTGGCCGCCTCCATGTGACGGCGGACATGCGGGTGAACGGCGCGACCGGCATTTTCGCCGCGGGCGATGTCGCCGTGGCGGCGACCGACGACCAGGGAAACCAGACGATGATGGCGTGCCAGCATGCGATTGATATGGGGCGCTACGCTGGCCATAACGTTGCAGCAGATGTGCTCGGACTTCCGACCATACCCTATCGGCAACCGTTCTACGTGACTTGCCTTGATCTGGGTGCATGGGGCGCCGTGTACACCGAAGGCTGGGAACGCGACGTGAAAATGCTCGGTGCAAAGGCAAAGGCGCTGAAAACACAGATCAACACCGAATGGATATACCCCCCACGCGCCGACCGCGCCGCGCTGCTCGAAGCTGCCGACTGGCGAAACAGCGCAGTCGCATGATGCGGCCGTTCGACGTCAATGTTTCACCGACTCGAGCATTTGAGTCAATGCCGGACTTCTTATCAACCCGGTTGCCACGCCAACCCTATATCACAGGACCCGGAGTCACATGTCCATTCTGCTTGATCCGATCAAGATCGGTGATCTCGTTCTTCCCAACCGTATCATCATGGCACCACTGACGCGGTCCCGCGCAACAGGCGGCGGCCGGGTGCCCAATGCACTGATGGCCGAGTACTATATGCAGCGTGCGTCCGCTGGCCTGATTCTCAGCGAAGCCACTGCAGTGACGCCGCAAGGTGTCGGCTATGCCGACACGCCGGGCATCTGGTCGAATGAACAGGTGGTCGGCTGGAGAAAGATCACCGATGCGGTACATGCCGCAGGCGGGCGCATTTTCCTGCAGCTGTGGCACGTCGGCCGCATCTCCGATCCGGTCTTTCTCGATGGCGAACTGCCTGTCGCTCCCTCCGCATTAAGCGCCGCAGGACATGTCAGCCTGTTGCGCCCGATACGCGCTTACGTCACGCCGCGTGCGCTCGATATTGCGGAGATTCCAGGGATTGTCGCGGCTCACCGAAAAGGTGCGGAGAACGCGAAGGCAGCTGGCTTCGACGGTGTCGAGGTGCATGGCGCGAACGGGTATCTGCTTGATCAGTTCCTGCAGGATGGGACCAACAAGCGAACCGACGCCTATGGCGGATCGATCGAAAACCGCGCACGTCTGATGCTCGAAGTGACGGATGCCTGCATAGAGGTATGGGGCGCGTCGCGTGTCGGCGTTCACCTGGCGCCGCGCGGCGATTCTCACGACATGAACGATTCCGATCCAGCGGCCACCTTCGGCTATGTCGCACGCGAGCTTGGCAAACGAGGCATCGCCTTCATCTGCGTACGCGAGGCGTTGGGTCCGAACCGGCTTGGCCCCCAATTGAAGGAGTCCTTCGGCGGCGTCTATATCGCCAATGAGCAAATGACGAAGACGACAGCCGAGCAAGTCATGCAGGCAGGGGAAGCCGACGCCGTTGCATTCGGCAAGCTATTCATTGCCAATCCGGATTTGCCCCTGCGCTTCAGGTTGAATGCGCCATTGAACGAGCCGCGCTCCGAAACGTTTTACAGCGCGTCTGCAGAAGGCTATACCGACTACGCCATGCTCGCCTGAGCGATTTTCAGGATAGACAGGATGGACATACTTTATTCCAGCCTCCCGGCTCCGGCTGTATGGCAACAATCCAACGATGCGGTACAAAGCCTCTATTTGCCGGCCTTGGATTTCCTGGCGGGGGAAGGCGCCTTCGCGGCCAAAGGAGATGATGGCAATGCCTGTTCGCCATCGGATCCAAGGATCGCCAGGTTCCGCAAGGTGACGACTTCCGCAGTTGAAGCAGTCCCGCCGGGTCCGGTCTCCATCCGGACATCGCGAATGCCAAGCAAGCGGCCGCTGGACGAATACGGCCCAACAGGCCCAAGCGGCTCGCCGGTTTCGTGCTCAAGGAGCCGGATCGGCGCGCCATCTCCGCCCATTCCCCATTTGTCACCCCACTGCAGCAAAGCCACCAGCACTGGAAACAGTTCCTCGCCCTTGGCAGTGAGCCGGTAACCCGCCCGGCGTTCATTCTCGGCAAGGGTGACCTTTTCAAGTATTCCGACGTCGACCAGCCGCTTGAGGCGATTCGTCAAGATATTGCGGGCGATGCCCAGCCGTTCCTGAAACTGATCAAACCGGGTTGTGCCGAGGGTGCACTCGCGCACGATCAATAGGCTCCACCACTCGCCGATCTGGTCGAGCGCGCGGGCGATGGAGCAGTTCATGTTGTCGAAGGTTTTGCGTTGCATGGAAAGAGTATAGGCGATTCAGTTGCATAACGCAACTTACTATGATAAGTTGCGTTATGCAACTAATTTGCCGCGCAGTGCAACGCGGCATCTTTAAGGAGTTCTTTCATGGATCGTCGCTTGATCGTACTTGCCGCCGGCATGTTCGCTATCGGCACCGACAGTTTTGTCGTTGCCGGCATTCTCCCAGAGGTGGCTGCCTCTCTTGGTGTATCCATCGGCGTCGCCGGTCAGATGGTTACCTTCTATGCATTGAGTTATGCGCTGCTTTCTCCCGTGATCGCGGCGACGGCGGCACACTGGCCGCGCAAGCGTCTGATGCTCGCAGGCCTTGCCGTTTTCGTGCTGGGCAATCTCGTCACCGCAGTGGCGCCTACGATCGAGCTGGTTCTACTAAGCCGCCTTATTGCCGGGCTCGGCGCCGCAATGTTCAGCCCGACGGCGACCGCCACCGGCGCTTCGCTGGTACCGCCCGAGAAACGGGCGAGCGCGCTTGCCATCGTGATCGCAGGCTTGAGTACGGCCACCGCATTGGGCTCGCCAATGGGAACGTTCATAGGCGGCCTTGGCGACTGGCGGACCACGATGTGGTTCGTCACCGTCGTTGGACTACTGGCCTGGTTCGCTGTCTATATGCTGTTGCCCAGCATTCCTCCGTTGCCTGCCGTCGGCTTGCGGCAGCGGCTTGCTCCGGTGAAGGACATCCGCATCACCCTGACGCTGTTGACCACGCTGGTTGCATTCGCCGGTCTATTTGCCGTGTACACCTACATCGGAGTGGCCTTTGAGCGCATCACCGATGGCCGGCCCGATATATTGGCGGCACTACTGTTGTTGTGGGGCTTCGCGGCCACGGCAGGCAATCTTGCAGCTGGAAAATTGACCGACCGCTATGGCAGCCGATACATGATCATCGCTTCGCTCGCCATTGCTGCGGTTAACTTTGCCGTGCTGCCCTGGACGTCCGCCCATCTCTGGAGCGCGGCCCTCGCCATTGTCACATGGGGCATTTGCGGCTGGGGTTTGCTCGTGCCGCAACAACATCGTCTGATTACCTTGTCTCCTGGTTCCGCACCGCTCTTGCTGGGCCTGAACTCTGCGGCTCTTTATGTCGGCGTCTCGGCTTCAGGTGTCATCGGAGCAGTTGCCATCGAACTGTTCGACCGCCATCAACTTGGCCTTGTGGGTGCAGTATTGGTTGCCGTTTCGCTGATCATCGCCGAACAAGCCTATCGGCTGATCCGCAGGGAGCGAAAAAGCGATGCGAGGCTCGGAAGTCCGGCGACTAATTGATGTACAAACAACCGGAGGCCGGGGTCAACCTTGACACTTGCCGCCGCGCCGTTTTCACTGCACGACGAAACCATGCAGCGCGTACACGAAGTATCTTATCGCGCGACATACGCTGGAGCGGCACAGGGCAGAACCGCCGGTTTGCGTCTCACGTTGCAGAACTCACAGTTTCTGCCGAAGCAATCTCGAAGGGTTCTACACGCTATGCTTAATCCGTACGATAGGGGCCTTTTGCAAAACGACTCTATTCCTTCCGGCCGTCAGCCAATGAGAGGAATCCGAACCAAAGAACATCGGTTCACCTGAAGGGAAAGGGCGTAGCGCATTTCCGGAGACGCAATGCAGATGCATCAGGATGTTCATCAAATACTATCGACTCAGGACTTGGTGCCAAACTTCCAGCCGATTGTGGACCTGCAGACCGGGCTGCTTCTTGGATACGAGGGGCTGATCCGCGGTCCGATGAACACCAGGCTCGAATCGCCGCTGGAGCTGCTGAAAGCAGCACGGCGGGTGGGGTTGGGGGTAGATCTGGAGCGCCTATGCGTACGCGTCATTTGGGAGCGCTTCCATGCGCTTGATCTTCCCGGCATGCTGTTTCTCAATCTAAGCCTGCCGGCTCTGTGCGCCCGGGATATACAGGGAAATAGAACGCCGGCCTATCTCTCCGGTTTGGGTATGGATCCTCGCCGGATAGTGATCGAGCTGACCGAAGACCAGACTCTTTCCTGCTATCGCCGTGCGCACCGAATCGTTTCGCTCTGCCAGCTCCGCGGATTCGCCGTCGGTATTGATGACCTTGGTTCAGGGCACTCATCGCTTCGGTTGTGGCTCGAGCTGGCTCCGGAATACGTGAAGATTGACATGGCTTTTGTCCATGGAGTGAACAAGGATGATAGACGACTGGAATTTCTTCGTTCCATACAACGCATCGCTGCGGCCTTGAGCACCAAGGTGATTGTGGAAGGAATCGAAAACGAAGCGGAATACGAGGTCGTTCACCGGCTTGGCCTTCCATTCGGCCAAGGTTACTTCATTGGCCGCCCGTGCTCGTCGCCTGAATCTCGAATTCCTCCTCAAATTCCCTGCAAGGCGAGGGGAGGGTAAGACTGTCGGCACACGTACACAAAGCGGGGCGATGCCTATATCGTACTTCCGGTCCCCGAAAGACGCTTCGGTGCACGAGCAGCTTGAGTGCCCAATAACACGTGATGCGGCATCGTCATTCGTGCGATGTAGATGCAAGCTCTTTGCTTACCTATCCTGATATTGGCTTAACTTATGAAATGGCAATTTGAAGAACTGGTAGCCTTCCTGCGAGTTATGGAGGTTGGCACTCTCACCGCTGCGGCTGTGCAGCTGAATGTGTCGAAGTCCGTCATCAGCCGGCGCATCCAAAAACTTGAACACGCTCTCAAGACCGAGTTGTTTCATCGCTCCCGTCGCCTTATGCGGCCGACGGAAGTGGCATTTGACTTGCATCGCCAAATGCATCCCCTGGTCCTGGAAATACAGGAAACGGTGGAAGCGGCGGCAGCCGACAAGAGTTCTCTAGATGGACACTTGCGCGTGACTGTACCGGTCATGTTTGGCGTCATGTTCATCAACCAGATCGTAGCTGAGTTCGGCCATTTGCATCCAAGGCTTCGCCTCACACTCGATCTTGACAACAAGCGGGTCGATCTTACGCAGTCGTCCTACGACGTCGCAGTTCGTGTCGGAATGCCCGACGATTCTCCACTGCGTGCCCGAAAGCTGGGCACATGCGAGCGTGTGGTTTGCTGCAGTCCGGCATACTCAAAGAAGCATGGCATACCTGCATCGATTGCGCAGCTCTCGGAGCACGAACTCATCGAGTACTCCCATGTCCATCCCAGTCAGTTATGGCGGTTCGAAAACTGCTCTGAGTCCGACAAGTTGACTGCGGCGATCCGCACTGGAATGCGGAGCAGAATGGCATCAAATAATGGGGCGGCAATACGGGAGGCTGCGATTGCGGGTCTCGGCCTCGCTATTCTTCCTGCATATTTCGTTGCATCAGATATCCGCGAGGGCAAGCTGATCGTTGTGCTGCCGCATGAAAAGCCGGTTCCCGTCGGCGTCTACGCGATGTATCCGATGACACGGTATGTAGCGCCGAAGGTCCGGGCGTTCATTGACCATCTGGCAGGCGTTTTGCCAATACGACTGGAAGGAGCGCAGGGGCCGAAACAGGCTCTATATCAGTCGTGACTACGCCTCAACATGACGGCAGACGATTTGTGGCGAACCGTGACGAATAGATTGATTGCTCGAACATACCTTAATCCGGATTTCCGGGGTCTTCCGTTTCCAATCCTTTCTGTTTCGACAGCAAAGTCGCCGCCAACGCGGCTGTTTCGGAAAGCTGCTGTTGAAGGTATTGCAACAACATATCGATCGATCCGTCGCTGCATAGTTCGGAAGGCATGAGTACGCCGCTATCCTGGACCTCCTCTTCGGTTACCGTACCATCCCGATTGGAATCCATGCGCTTGAAATAGTCGTTGGATGTCATGTTGAGCTGTCCTTCCTCATCGCAAGCGGTTCCAGGCTTCAGCACCTCATAAAACGAATTGAACTCGGCCCTGTCCAGCTTGCCGTCCTTGTTGCAATCAAGTTTTGCGAAGGCAGTGCTGAGTAAGGCAGATAATGGATTAATGGCTGTCATGAGAGTTTCCATTATTAGGAAGTGCAAGGGTTGTTTGTTACGGAAAACGCATCAGAGGTTTTTATATATGCGAGGAGGCTGCAGGCGACTACGGTCCGATGTCGGAGCGACCCTTTTTATTGAATGTGTTCTCGTCCGCTAAAGACGCTCGCAGCTATTTAAGATCGGATCCGACCGCCGTTCCAATATTGCCCAGCTTGAATACACTCACCACCTTTGCTAGGGCAGAAGACCGCTCCATCATCGCTTCCGACGCGGCGGCGGCTTCCTCCACCAGAGACGCATTCTGCTGCGTAACATGATCCATCTGCGAGATTGCCAGGCTGATTTGTTCGATACCTGAAGTTTGCTCCTGGCTTGCTGTCGCGATTTCCGCCATGATGTCAGTGACTTTCCTTATACTCTGTACGATCTCTTCCATCGTCAGTCCAGCCTGACTTACCAGCTGCGTGCCGTTATCGACTTTTTCCACCGAATCGTTAATCAATTGTTTTATTTCTCGGGCTGCACCTGCCGACCGTTGCGCCAGGGTGCGCACTTCGGCTGCAACCACCGCAAAGCCACGGCCCTGTTCTCCCGCCCGCGCCGCCTCGACGGCGGCGTTCAAAGCCAAGATGTTGGTCTGGAATGCGATGCCGTCTATTACGCCGATAATATCAGCGATCTTCTTTGCGGATTCATTGATGGAACCCATGGTATCAACAACCCGAGATACGACGGCACCGCCTCGGGTCGCCACTTGCGATGCCGATACTGCCAGTTGATTTGCATGTAGCGCATTATCGGCGTTCTGTTTCACCGTCGATGTCAGTTCCTCCAGCGACGATGCGGTTTCTTCCAGGGAGGCGGCTTGCCGTTCAGTTCGAGACGACAGATCCTGATTTCCAATCGCGATCTGACGCGACGCCGACGTGATCGTCTCGACCCCTTGGTTCACCTCGCTTACGATTGTCGTCAAACCAGTGCTGATACCGTTCACAGCCTTCAGCAATCTACCAATCTCATCATCGCGGTCAACGCTCAAGGCGATATTCAAGTCGCCGGAAGCGAGTTGCTGCGCGGCCTTGATGCCTTTATCCAGTTCTTTACTGATCAAGCGGTAGATCGCGTACAGTGCACATGCCGAAGCGAAAAGGGAAAACGCGAGCAGGGATATCGTGACGACATAAGCCTGATGGGCTTTTTTATTTGCCTGTTTCACAGCGTCACCGGTCCGCTTTTCCAGCAGCTCAAGGAATTCGTTTACAGGCTTCATGATCCTGGCCTTGTTCTTGTGATACTCGCTGTTATGAACAAGGTCCCGCGCCATCTGAAAGTCGGGCTCATCCTTTTTTGTAAATTTTCCGCTTTCGTCGGCATACCGACCTTTAACCGCATTCATTGCGACGGTCTCTGCCATCACCAGGCCGTTGGAGGCATCTTCCGCCTCGTTCAACTTGGCAAACTCTTGGTCGGTAAATCCGGCAAGTTTCATCATATCCTGCAGCGAAACCGTTCTTCCGTCGCCACGAGGCTTTATTCCGTTTCGGATGTCGAGGACATTGAAATATTCCTGTTCGTAGCGTGCGTCGCCTGTGACTACATACGTGCGGGCCAGGCGTGTCAGATCGTCCGAGCTTTGGCGCAGTTCATCTGCCAGGAGATATGAAAGGTAACGCGACTGGTTTGCCTCGGTGGCCTGTTGCTGCACCCTTGATATCTGGAACATTCCGACGAGCGTCAGGCCGGATAGGATGACGATGAATGCCAAAAAGCCAAGTAGTATTTTCTTTAGTGTGAATGCCAATTTCATGTTTTGTGTTTTTCTGCACGATGTAAAGGTGCTGCCTGACTCTGCAATGAATTAATCTGGCGGACTGGCGTTTGAATGCTGGCGAAGTGCAACCTATTTCGTTCCGGTTCGGTGCTGCTGCAGCCGCACTTTACTGGTCCATGTCGGGAGTCGGCGCGCTCAAATTAACGAGCTGCATGCAGTGTGCAGGTGCCGATCCATTTCTGAATGCCGATGCATCATCCTTTCTGCAGACTGCATGGTATGCGTTTCCGTGTCTTTCGCAGCGACCGCAGTCCATACTTTCATGAACGTACTGCTCGGGAAGAGCCAGTCTGGGCTTGCGATCTCAGTACTTGTTACATGCCGTAATACTATCTTAGGTTTGTACGAAAACTCGATGCTTAATTGCTAATTTATTAACCAATTTTCATTTAATGTGCAGCAACTCTAAGTTCGCGATACCGCAACACATTGCTCGGAAATGCGGCACAGGACAGGAAGCGGTCGAGACCTCGAGCACGGCCACGATGAGCCCCTGTTACCCATGCGGGGAAGAGGAGTCTGCGCCGGACTCGTATATAACGAATTTCAAAAACATTTGTCTCCCTGGTCGGCGTGGTGGCATCGGGTGTTTCGCTGGCCATGCCAAACCATAACGGCAGGAGTATGTACATCGGTCTGAAAGCGATACGATCCGGCCGTCTACGGCCACGCTGTCGATGTAGAACGTTGTCTTTCCGGAGTCCACCGTACTGCATACTTGTGAAAACCGGCTGACAAGTCCAGGAGTGTGATGGCATGGCTGCCCACGAGGACCGCTCCCATCATTCCATATTGTCGCGCCATAGGAGTGGGTCGCAGGTTGGCACCGGATTCAGGATGCATTTGTTTCTGCTGGAGTCCTCGACGTTGGCGCTTTCAGGCACGCATGCGGGTTTGCGGGAAAATCGTCCAACTTATCTCGTTAGATCGTCAACTTGCCTCCTACAGTCGGTAGTGCAGTGATGAAGGTGGCTGAATGTAGTACATATTCAATTTCTAGAATGTAAGGGACTTCCCCGTCCCGAAGCGACGTTGAAGTCGCACGGCATCAAGTGCCAAGATTGAAGTTCACCGTTCAATCTGCATAGGAGGGGAAGTCATGGACAAGCTTACTACCATCGGGATTGACTTGGCAAAGGATGTGATTGCCGTCTGTGTGATGGATCAGCATGGCAAGGTGGTTGAGCGACGCGTGTTGCGCCGTGATGCCTTCGAGCGATGGGCTGCACAATTGCCATCGTGCACTGTTCCCATGGAGGCTTGCAGTTCAGCGCATCATTGGGGACGCTGGTTCGCCGCACGTGGTCATACCGTTCGCCTGATTGCTCCCGAATTTGCCATTGCCTTTCGTAAGGGCGGCAAGAACGATACTGCTGATGCTCAAGCGATTGCCATTGCGGCTGTCCAGCCGACCATGCGGTTCGTTCCTGTTAAAACAGTAGAACAACAGGCTATCTTGGCCTGGCATAGCTGCCGTGAAGGATGGATTAAGGAACGCACAGCGTTGATCAATCGAGCGCGTGCACTGCTTACAGAATTTGGTCTAGTAATTCCGCGCTTGGCTGACCGACTACTGACGGCATTACCTAAACTTGTTGACGATCCGCGCCTGCCTGATCCTATTCATGCTCTGTTGCTCGAGATGCGAGAGCAGCTCGCGATACTACACGCGCGCTTATCGCGATGTGATGCTCATATCTCAGCTCACGCAAAGAGTAACGCCACAGCCAAGCGAGCTTCAGAGCTCACTGGGGTAGGGCCGCTGACCGCAAGCGCTCTGGCTGCAGTCGTCCCTAACGCAAAAGCGTTCAAGACTGGACGTCAGTTCGGTGCGTGGCTCGGCCTGACTCCAAGCCAGCACAGTTCTGGGGGCAAGACGCGACTGGGACGAATTAGTTTGCGAGGCAATAGCTATCTGCGCATGCTATTGGTCCTGGGCGCA
>Ga0194137_10002072_pt1 | contig 12026 bp, 9 predicted proteins | sample TARM_MetaG_T3_14_FD_134025 | JGI IMG/M metagenome (GOLD analysis project Ga0194137, IMG submission 134025) | Freshwater microbial communities from Pennsylvania, USA, analyzing microbe dynamics in response to fracking - TARM_MetaG_T3_14 (version 2) | ecosystem: Environmental > Aquatic >...
GGCTGAAGAGGTTGAAGCAACTGAAGAAGTAACAATGACTTCAATGGAAGACGCTTTAGATAGCGTATTAGACATTAAAGTTGGCGACACTGTTAAAGGTGATGTATTAGCATTTGATGATAATCAAGTACGTGTTGCTATTAAAGAATCAGGTGGTTTAGAAGGTGTTATTCCACCAAATGAATTATCAGCTGCACCATACGAAGCATTAACTGATATTGTTAATATTGGTGATGAAATTGAATTGGTAGTTTTAAAACCAATTAAAGATAAAGAGAACGGAAACTTCTTATTATCTAAAAAACGTGTAGATGCTAAAAAAGTTTGGGTAGAAATCCAAGAAAAAGCAGACAAAGGCGAAACTATTACAGCACCTGTTAAAGATGTTGTTAAAGGTGGTTTAGTTGTTGATGCTGGTGTTCGTGGATTTGTTCCGGCTTCAATGGTTGAAGATCACTTCGTAGAAGACTTCGCACCATATAAAGGTCAAACATTAGAATTCGCTATCGTTGAAATCGAACCAAGCGAAAACCGTTTAATCTTATCTCACAAAGAAATCGCTCGTAAAGAACGTGAAGCTAAACGTGAATCATTAATGGATGAATTAGTAGAAGATTCAATCGTTGAAGGTACTGTAGCTCGCTTAACTAACTTCGGTGCATTTGTTGATTTAGGTGGAGTAGACGGATTAGTTCACATAAGCCGTATCGCTCACGAGCATATTGCTAAACCAAGTGATGTTTTAACTATTGGCGATAAAGTCAATGTTAAAGTATTATCAGTGGACATAGAAAAAGGTAGAGTATCCTTATCAATTAAAGATACTTTAGATGGACCTTGGGATAACATTGAAGAAAAAGCTCCGGAAGGATCTGTATTAACAGGTACTGTTAAACGCTTAACAAGCTTTGGTGCTTTTGTTGAGGTATTCCCAGCTGTTGAAGGCTTAGTTCATATTTCACAAATTGCTCACGAGCATATTGCGACTCCTCACGAAAAATTACAAGAGGGTCAAGAAGTTGAAGTTAAAGTATTAGGTGCTGATCCAGAAGCTCAACGCTTATCATTATCAATTAAAGCTTTATTAGAGAAGCCAGCTCAAGAAGAAAGCGAAGCTCCGGTAGCAAAAGAAGCTGCTCCAAAACAACGTAAGCCAAAAGCTAAACAAACACCAGTTACTGAAACTTACTCTGATAGCTCATCAGAAGGAAGCTTTACATTAGCTGATATGTTAGGTGATGCTTTTGACGCGTTAAGTTCAGAAGAAGAAGCTTAATATTATTTAGTAATTAATTGGCTGTATAGCCCGGAGACTGACTAATTCTTGGTCAGTCTCTTGTTTTGTCTAAATCTCAATTTTTAGATAGATATCAATGGAGGTGAATAAGAAATGAGTATACCAACTATAGCTTTAGTAGGCCGTCCAAACGTAGGTAAATCGACTGTATTTAACCGTCTTATCGGTGAAAGAGTTTCGATCGTAGCGGATTTTCCTGGGGTTACTAGAGATAGAATTTATTCCACTGGTGAGTGGTTAGGAAAAGAATTTCGTCTAATTGATACTGGTGGAATTGAAATGACAAATGAGCCGTTAATGGATCAGGTGCGTTTTCAAGCTGAAATCGCAATGGATGAAGCGGATATTATTATTTTTTTAGTGAGTGCTCAGGAGGGTTTAACAGATGCAGATGAAGAAATCGGTCATATGTTACATCGTACGAAGAAACCGGTTATTTTAGCTGTTAATAAGACTGATAACCCAGAACAAAGACAAGAAATCTATGATTTCTATGCATTAGGACATGGTGAACCATATCCAGTCTCTGGCGCTCATGGAACTGGTTTTGGTGATTTACTAGATGAGGTGATGGTTCAAGCTCCATCTGATAGTTCAGATACAGAGGAAGATACATCAATAAAATTTAGTTTTATTGGTCGTCCAAATGTAGGTAAATCAAGTTTAGTAAACAGCATACTTAAAGAAGAGCGTGTCATTGTTTCTAATATAGAAGGAACTACACGTGAAGCAGTAGATACTAAGTTTACGAGTCAAAGTGGTCGTGAATTCACGATGATTGATACAGCTGGTATCCGTAAACGGGGAAAAGTTTACGAACATACAGAGAAGTATAGTGTGTTACGAGCAATGTCAGCAATTGAAAGAAGTGATATTGTTTGTATGGTAATCGATGCAGAGACAGGGATACGTGAACAAGATAAACGAGTTGCGGGTTATGCGTATGATGCAGGTAAAGGAATTGTAATTGTAGTAAACAAATGGGATGCAGTTGATAAATCGGATAATAAATTCGAAGAGTTTACAAAAGATATTCGTGCTGAATTCCAGTATTTATCTTTTGCGCCAATCTTATTTGTAAGTGCTAAAACAGGGCAACGTTTAAATAAACTACCTGAATTATTAGAGATGATTTACGATAATCGCCACCGTCGCGTACAATCTTCAGTTCTAAATGATGTAGTGAGTGATGCGGTTGCAATGAACCCTACACCGACTGATAAAGGACGCCGATTGAAAATCTATTATATGACTCAAGTTGCGATTAACCCTCCTACGTTTGTAGTTTTTGTTAATGATGTTGAGTTAATGCATTTTAGTTACGAGCGATTCCTAGAGAACCAATTACGGAATGCATTCTATTTTGAAGGAACACCGTTGAAATTAATTGTTAGGGAACGGAAATAATATTAAATTTTTGGTACATATTAACGTAAAACATTGTATTAACAAGTTTTATGTGATATTCTAGTAAAGAAATAACCAAGATGATTATACCCACGGGTTTATTTCATTAATAAGACAGTTGCTCATTTAGAGCACAATTTTAAAGGAGGATTTACTAATATGGCAAACAAAGCAGAATTAGTAGAAAGAGTAGCAGCGAAAACAAATTTAACTAAGAAAGACGTTACAGCAACAGTTGAAGCGTTATTTGAAACAATTCAAGACGTATTAGCTGAAGGCGAAAAAGTACAAGTAATTGGCTTTGGTACTTTCGAAGTTCGTGACCGTGCAGCAAGAAAAGGTCGCAACCCTCAAACAGGTGATGAAATTGAAATCGCAGCTAGCAAAGTTCCTGGCTTCAAAGCTGGTAAAGCTTTAAAAGACGCTGTTAAATAATTTAACATTTAAACCCCTAGAGCCGCAAGGCTTCAGGGGTTGTTTTTTTGTTTTGAGGTTGAAATGTTGACCAGTTGCGGACTAAATTGACCTAGTTACTTAATTAAACGGCGATGTAATCATTCTATTTTGAAGCAAAATATGAATATTTCTTGGAACTTTTTATGATGAACAGTTCATGTTATAATGGTATAGGTGTAGTATACAAGAGGGGGCAGAACATGTCTTTATTCGATGAAATTATGAAAGATTTATCTAGAGCTGAGGATTTAGAACAGCTTTCGATACTATTAGAAGAATATTATATAGAAGCAGAGAACGATCAAGTGATTTTTAATGAGATGATTAATGTTGCAACATATTATGCTAATAGGGGGTACCGAGACGTGCAAATCGATATTCTAAAAGCCCTTTATGAAATTAAGGTGTCAGCAAAAATCATTTATTTAATTGCGGAAGCTTATTATTTGTACGCACAGTACGAGGAAGCTTACCAATGGATAAAGAAAGTAGAAGATAATTTCCGTTATAAAAACTCATTATTAGAAGCTAAGATTCTAATTGAGCTAGGAGATTTTAATCAAGCAAAAAGCTTATTAGAAAAATTGATTTCAAACTATAATTTAAAAGCAGAACCATATGTAGTACTGGCTGAGTTATTCTATGATCGTCAATTTTACGAACAAGCAAACACTTATTATCAAGCAGCTTATGAGTATTTTCCTGAGAAAATTGATGCTAGAAAAGTTCGAATGAAACTTGTAGAACTTGAAAGTATTAAAGAAGTTATTGATATACAAAAAATTGAGTCTCTGATGCTAACTGAAGACTTACCTATTGAAGAGGCTAACGAATATTATATATTGGCAATCGCATACTTTAAAGCGCAAATTATCGAGAAAGCAATTGAGGCCTCTATCAAAGCCATTCAAGCAGATCGAGACCTAGTTGATGCTCGACTATTATTAATGGAGTTGTATGAAACTGTTAGCCAGAATAATGAGTTAAAAAAAACAATCGAACAATTAGCGATTATGTTACCACCTTTCCACGAAGCGATTATGGACATTGCTGAAATTGCAAACCGTCATAATTATTTTACAGATGACTTACTTGAAAAATTAATTGATTTTTATGATTATGTTGATAATGTTGAAGAGCAATATCGAATCATGAGTTATCTTGTTAATTATCAATTATCAATTAACAAACCTGAAAATGCATTACATTATTTAAAAACTTTAGCCTATGCGTTTGAAGACGAAATGTCACTCACACATTTATTCGCTAAAACTTACGAAGCATTAAATATGTTAGATCGTGCAGAGGTATTTTATAATAAAGCATTAGAGTTAGGTATTGGTGATTCTAGTTTAGTAATGGATGCAGTGAAATTCTATATGAATCAAGAACGATACGAAAAAGCGTATCTTATAACAGAAGACTTTAACAATTCTGCTTATCAAACTCAGGAATTAGCAAATCTCAACAAAGAATTAAAAGGGATTCTGTGGGATAAAGATTAATTAATCACAACACATAACAAATAGAAAGTGGGAACAAACATGATTAATAACAATCAACGTAAAAGACAATTTATTGAATATTTAATTCAAAAATATCATCATGTTAATCCGACTGTTACTTACTTACTAAATTATTTAAAAACACAACCTAATACCATGGATTCAATCATCTTTACTGAAAACGTCAAATATGCGCCTAGAGGCATTTATATATCCTATCAGCAGAATACGCAAGTGCCTTTTGTATATTATAAGGATCAGTTGAGCTATACGTTGTGTGAGCAAGCCTTCCATGATATTCGATTAAACACTAAATTTAATCAACAGAAATTCTATCTTGAATTAAATATTCCCGATTACTTCCAACAACTCTATTATTTAGATATTTTTGAGGAAAATCCTTTTTTACCAGAAAACGAAGAATTAATTCAATCAACGGAGGTTCACTTAGAAAGGCTAAGCATTGAAGCGAATATTCAGCAACTAAGTCGTAAATTAGACGCTGCACTTGAAAAACATCAGTTTGAAGAAGTGAGTTACTACTTAAAACAGATCGAGCAATTACGAGGTGAACTAAATGAAAATTGATTTAGACAATCAGCTGTTCCAATCAGCTTTGCCTGTCTTAAGTACCATTGAGTCTCATGGTTATGAGGCTTATTTTGTTGGTGGATGTGTCCGTGATACTTTGTTAAATCTTCCTATTCATGATATCGATATAGCAAGCAGCGCGACTCCGGATGAAATTGAAGCGATGTTTAAGCACACATTCGAAGTGGGTAAAGAGCATGGAACGATAGTTGTTTTGCATAATGATGTGCCGTATGAGGTAACGACCTTTAGAACTGAAGGAGCATATAGTGACTTTAGAAGGCCTGATGAAGTACAATTTGTTCGGAATCTTGAAGAAGACACATTGAGACGTGATTTTACGATTAATGCAATAGCATTTGATCATTATGGGAATCTATATGATTACCATCAAGGTTTACCAGACTTAAAAGCTAAATTAATTAGAGCGGTTGGGACAGCCCAAGAACGATTCAATGAGGACGCTCTAAGAATGATTCGTGCAATTCGTTTTGCAAGCCAGTTAGGCTTTACAATAGAGGCTAAAACTTTCACAGCATTGCAAGAGTTAGCACCATTGATTGAGAAAGTATCGATTGAAAGAATTAGAATTGAAATTAGTAAATTTTTTCTAGGTGAATTCTTCCATTTAAATGGAGATTTATTACTAGGATCAGGTTTACCACCTTACATAAAAGCATTCTCTAAAATTGATGTGAAAGCTGGTATCGCCGGTTTAAAGCATCATTTAAAACCTTTAATTGAGAATGAATTAACCAGAGAAGAAAGTTTTGTCTGGGCATTATTCTTATATAGCGCAGGAATCAATGAGAAAAGCACGATAAAAAGGTTGCTTTCGTGTTGGACACATAGTAATCAATTGATCCGTGATGTTCAAGATACGATTCAATTATTATTAGCAATCGAAGCTAACCAATTGAATTCGTGGTTAGTTTATCAGTTTCCCGATTATATTGTGAAACAAATGATCGATTATTTGGGAGCTCATCAAAATGAGAAGCGTACTGAACTATTAAAATTATATGAACAGTTGCCAATTTATCATCGAAAAGAACTTCAATTAGACGGTCACCGTATTATGCAAGAATTGAAAATGAAAAAAGGTGGCCCCATTGTAGGGAAACTCTTATTAGAGGTTGAAAAATTAGTCGTGATGAATCAATTACAAAACGATGAGCAACTTTTATTGAATTACGTGATACAAGCGTATCAATCAACTGATTAAGAAGACGAATGTTTTCTATTGTCTAAAGGAAATTGAGGGATAATAACCATGACTAAAATCGCAATTGTTGATATTGAAACAACAGGGCCTCGAATTGATGAAGGGGACCAGATTATTCAACTAGCAGCAGTCATCATAGAAGATGGGCTCATTATCCATGAATACTCGATGTTTATTAATCCTGAACGAGACATTCCAGTACATATATCACAATTAACTGGAATTGAGGTATCTACTGTAGCGGAAGCACCGACATTCGAGAAGGTAGCAGGCTTGTGGTATGAACGATTACATGACTGTGTTTTCGTTGCACATAATTTAGCGTTAGACCTAACTTTTTTAACAGAATACTTTAATATATATGGTTATGGTAATTTTAATCCGATAGCACTCGATACAGTTAAATTAGCCAAAATATTAGTTCCTCAAGCGCAGGGCTTTAACTTGAATGATTTAAGTGAATACTTTGACTTGCCTTTTGCTAATGCACATGATGCGTTAGCTGATGCTCAATTGACGACACAATTATTACATCATTTGGCTTTAAAGGCAAAAATGTTAGACAATGTCACTTTAGAAAGAATATTGCCATTTGTAGAAGCATTACCGAATGACGAAGCTGAATTAATAAAGCATCCAGATTATTATATATTAAAAGAAGAGGTTGTTGTAAAAGCAGAAGAAAAGATTGCTAATGTATCAGAGAGTGTGATCAAGCAGTCTAATAAACATCAGCAATTAGCACAACTAATTATCGAAAAAGCTCATCAAGAAAAATTACTTGTGGTTGAAGACAACGTAGCTCCAATCAACCCAACTGTCATTAAAAGGTTAGTGGAAGAAATCATTGATCAAGGACAAGCTTTTTGCTTTGCAATAGGACAATCTAGTAATTTAACGGATTGGCGAAGGATTATTTTAAACTATATTTCTGTAGAAAAACTGGTTGTGTTAAAGAATGCGCGTCATTTTATCCATATTGCAGCCTTTGAGGAATTATTGAAAACTTATCAAATTGAGCATGCCAATCAACAAGAATTATTAGTGATTGCTGCCACCATCAATTGGTTGACTCAAACAAATTTAGGAGATTTTGCAGAAATTAATCAAGAATTAAACATACAACCTATATTAGTTAAACGTTGTGGTCGCTATTTATCAAAGAAAACGCATAAGTTTTATCAACAAATGATAAAAAATAGTTATACTGCTCAAATAGTTTTACTTGATCATCGATTCTTAACGGAATTGACAAGATATCACCGAGATATAAGCGATTCTTTCTTTGATCGTTGGTTAATTGTTGATAATTTAAGTAAGTATACTAATGCTGTAAGGCAAACATACCAAGATGAGTTAGCAGTAAGCGAATGGTTCACAAAGACTCGATTGTTAGCAGATCATTTATCTTACCGTGAGGAAGTGCCTCAACATGCTTCTTATTTTATCAAACAATTAAATTTAATGACGAAATTATTAAATGATTTAAGTAATTATTGCCAATATTTACTTGAAGATGAACAGAAAATTCAAGCAACGTCTTCTAAAATTGAGCATTATATCTCAATGAAAGATACAGCAAGCTTTTATTTTTTAGACTCAATCGATGAGATTTATCATCTACACAGTAAATTAGCGAAAGCTCTTAAGACAGATATAACCTTAATAAATATTATTAATGATATAGATAAAAAATGGTATTATCAATTTAATTTGCTAGAGAAAACGTTGTATCAAATGATAATGTCGAAGCATCCACAAAATTACTGGGTACTAAGTGCTGAAAGTATTCAAGGTCAATTTTTTCATGTGAAAATCATCAATCAGGCTTTAATTATTGATGATTCACATGTTAATTATTTAGAGCGATTTAATCAGGTGATTCTATTTAGTCCAGGCGACTATCATCATTTACAAAAAAACGGTAGTTATCAATGGTTACAGTTAAGCAATTTTAAATATTTCCTATTGCCTAAGCAAACTAGTAATGTGTCGCTCACAATTAACGTCCCGATAGAATACATTTTAGATAAAGAAGTTGAGACTGAAAAAAGTGAATTTGGCCAACTTCAGAAAATTTATATTGAAGATAATTTAGACAGCTACAAAGATTATTTATTAATTCTTGTAAATAGTAAAACTGCTGCTCAAAAAGCTTATCGCATGCTTTCTAAATCAGAACTGATTCGAAGTCGCTATTCTTTACATGCACAAGGTGTAAGTGGTAGTTTGAAGAAAATAAAGCGTCGTGCTAAAGAAATGCAACCTTCAATTATTATAATGAGTTGGAATGCGTTGCTAAATGAACAATGGTGTTTAGAGAATGAAGATTTTGAAATATTTATGACAAGTTTACCTTTTAATTCACCAAAAAAGGCCAGTATTCAAGCCATGACGGAATATTTGACAGAAGATATAGAAGCTGGATTTCATGAGATTTTATTACCACAGATGATTCAAAATTTTAAATTTATTGTAAGTTATTTAGAGAATAACTTTCAATTAAACACTATTAATCTGTTTGATGAGCGTATTTTTACTAAGTATTATTCGCAACAAGTACGCGAACAATTGGAAGATTTAGTGAAATTTGAAATTTGTCCATAAAACTCTATAAAAAATATGGTAGAATATGGGATGAGCAATTGATAGAGGGGGTTAGTTGTTGAATCGCAAAACTGTTTCAGTTTTAACAGTAATTTTTCTAGTTTTGTTAATAAGCATACTTGGTGTCTTTATGCAAAGCCAAGCGCGAATTAATCAAGCTGAAGAAGAAACTGTCAACTTAATTAAATATGACTTTAATGTAGATAAAATCAATAAATTTTATTGGGTAACGACTGATAATACTTATTTTAGTTTAGATTTTATCGATGACGAAGGGGTCCAACATTTTGCTATTGTTGCCAAAGATGGTGGCGATATTCAGTATTTTTCCGAAAATGAAATAATTTCTGAGCAAGATGCTAACGATCTAACAATAAATGAAACTTCCATGACTAATATTATTCAGACTCGCTTGGGTTTATTGAATAATGAACCAGTTTGGGAAGTAACTTTAAAAAATGACAATAATACGTTAACTTACTATTATGTTAATGCGTTAACAGGCCTTTGGGTTAAAACGATATCAAATATTTAAAATGATATATTTCAAGGAGGATTTATGGAAACTATTAGAATGTCACAAGCGGCTCAATTTGTTGATCAAAAAGTAATGGTCAATGCTTGGGTAACGAATAAAAGAAGTAGCGGTAAGATTGCGTTTCTACAATTACGTGATGGGTCAGCTTACTTCCAGGGAGTTGTTTTAAAAAGCGACGTTTCTGAGGAGGTATTTGATACAGCAAAATCTTTGCATCAAGAATCGAGTGTTCGCCTAGTTGGAACTGTACAAGCAGATAACCGTTCAACATTAGGTTTTGAACTTTTAGTTGAGGATATCGAATTATTAGGTGCAAGTGAAGATTATCCAATCACACCAAAAGAACACGGTACTGACTTCTTAATGGATCACCGTCACTTATGGTTACGTTCATCAAAACAACACGCAATTATGCAAGTTCGCAATGAAATTATTCGTGCAACTTATGAATTCATGAATAACAATGGATTTATTAAAGTTGATCCGCCGATTTTGACAGGTAGTTCACCTGAAGGGACAACAGAATTATTCCATACCAAATACTTTGATGAAGATGCGTTTTTATCTCAAAGTGGTCAATTATATCTAGAAGCTGCAGCAATGGCTTTTGGAAAAGTATTCTCATTCGGACCAACTTTCCGAGCTGAAAAATCTAAGACAAGACGTCACTTAATTGAATTCTGGATGATGGAACCAGAAATGGCTTTTGTTGAGCACGCAGAAAGCTTAGAAGTACAAGAAAATTATGTTGCTTATGTTGTACGCAATGTTATTGATAATTGTGAAATAGCTTTAAAAACTTTAGGGCGTGATGTTGAGTTATTAGAGAAATACACAAAAACACCATATCCACGCATTGAATATACCGACGCTATCACATTATTAAATGAGAACGGCTTTGATGATATACAATGGGGCGATGACTTTGGTTCTCCTCATGAGACATTTATTGCAAGTCAATATGAGCAACCAATCTTTATCTTACATTATCCAAAAGATATTAAACCTTTCTACATGAAAGAAAACCCTAATGATCCACGTACTGTACTTTGTGCAGATATGATTGCTCCAGAAGGATATGGAGAAATTATCGGAGGCTCTGAACGTATCGCGAATTATGAAAAAATCATGACTAACATTGAAAAATATGGTTTAGATCCTGAAGCCTATGCTTGGTATTCAGATTTGTCAAAATATGGGCCAGTGCCACATTCGGGTTTTGGTATTGGATTAGAACGAGCAGTGGCATGGTTAACTGGTATTGAGCATATTCGTGAAACATCACCTTTCCCACGTTTATTAAACCGCCTTTACCCATAAATAATAACTATAAAAAACAATTGCCTGCTCTGTCAGTCAATTGTTTTTTTAACACTGAATCTACTTGAAAGGGGAGAGAAAATGAAATCATCAATTTATGATTGGATGAAAGATGGCTTCACAATGGTTCCGAACGTATTATTTAATCGATTTCATCAGCTAAATTTATCATCTGATGAAATGTTGCTAATTCTTTATTTATTTTCACAAATGAATCAAAATCATTCGATTGAAGAAACGACTAAGATTGCGAATCAGCTAGGGTGGACATCTAACAAATTATTTAGTGAACTTAATCATTTAATGGATAAAAACTTTTTATCGATTGAGCTAGTACCAGATAAATATGGTAAACAAACAGATCATTATAGCTTACGTCCTTTATTTGAACAATTAGATGAACGCTATTATCAAAAGAATACTGCTAAAGATAAACAAGTCCAGACCCATCAAGAGATAGCTAAAGAAGATGATTTGTTTAAAGAAACCGAATCTTTAGTAATGACGTTTGAAAACGAATTTGGTAGAATGTTGACACCATTAGAATTAGAAACGTTAAACAACTGGATTTCTAAAGACAACTATCAACCTGCTTTAATTAAATATGCTTTGAAAGAAGCGGTTATTCATCAAGCATTAAGTTTAAAATATATCGACCGTATATTGTTAACTTGGGAAAAGAAAAATATTCGTACAGTGAATGAGGCTCATAGGGAATCAGAAAGATTCCAACAAGGCCAACAAAAGAATATACCACCTAAGTCAAACAATAATCGATATGATCATTTTGAAATTCCATTATATGATTGGAAATCTAATAACTAATAAATTTTTTGCTTCAATTTGATTAATATGAATTAATCTCTTGTCATCTATTAGGAGAAAAACAAAGAAGCGTTCAGGCAAAAAACCTGAACGCTTCTTTTATATTGTTAACCTGGTGGAGTTGATTCCACAGGTGGAGTTGATTCCACAGGTGGAGTTGATTCCACAGGAGGAGTATCATCAGAAGATTGGGATTCATTAGGAACTTCTGTGCTAGAATCAGTTTCATCAGGTGGTAAATCGCTAGATTCCGAA
>Ga0194137_10002073_pt1 | contig 12026 bp, 10 predicted proteins | sample TARM_MetaG_T3_14_FD_134025 | JGI IMG/M metagenome (GOLD analysis project Ga0194137, IMG submission 134025) | Freshwater microbial communities from Pennsylvania, USA, analyzing microbe dynamics in response to fracking - TARM_MetaG_T3_14 (version 2) | ecosystem: Environmental > Aquatic >...
ATTTAAGTCATCCCCATATCGCGTTTGCACTGCTGATGGTCGATATCGATTATTTTAAGAACTACAATGATACCTATGGCCACTTGCAGGGTGACCAATGTCTGATCCAGGTTGCCCAGTGCCTGTCCCACCATCCATTTGAGGGACTGACCACCCGTTACGGTGGCGAGGAATTTGTCACTATTATCATACTCGACGATCTGACTGACACCGCAACCCTGGTTGAAAACATACGCAAATCAATCGAAGCCATGCAAATCAGCCATGAAGCCTCTGCTTTTGGGGTTGTCACTGTGAGTATCGGCTATGTTGTCCACTCAGTGGATGAAACTATTCCGAAGAGCAACGACAATTCTGCTGACAGTCTTGAAAGTTTCATTTTAAAGGCCGACCAGGCTCTGTATCAGGCCAAGGAGAACGGCCGCAACCAAATAAAATTATATCGAGAATAAACATCAGGTAATTGACCCACTCGCCTAGATTTATAAGCTAATCTCTCCCCTCCAATGTGCCACCAGTTTTTCTAAGGAATAGCTGGCATTGGCGGGACTGGTGGATGGCAGTTTGATGATTTCCTTGTTGGTTTCCTGATAACAATAGCGGTTATACAATTCATAGGCCTTACCGCCATTGGCATAAATGGTTTCAATATCGGTCTTATTTAAGAGTGACAAAATATCATTCGGCACTACATTCTTAATGGAGCTGTCGCTTGAGCCATTGATATCACAGGAATAAATCACATCCCAGACAGCGATATGGTTTTCTAACAGCACCCTCTTTTGTTCTTCAATGGTGTCAGGAGTTGGCTCGCCCGCCAAGGCACTGATAACTTTCCAGAATCTGTTTTGGGGATGCTGGTAGTAAAAACCGTTTGCTCGGGATTTTACCGACGGGAATGTCCCCAAGATCAAAATTTTTGATTCCTTATTATAAACTGGTTCAAATGCATGAATCATCGGCTTCGTTTTTCTCCCTGCTGATCTTTTATTACATCATATTAATCTAATCTTAAAACACCCGTGAATTTGCCAGGCAGATTCACGGGTGTTTTGGTTTTTTTATTCTTTAGATCCGGATAGCCTGAGCCTCCGTCCATTGAGTAATGGTTTGATCGGGTGAATACTGATAAAGATTAACTGTTTCAATGGCTGAACCGTTTTTAGGCGGTGTGATCACCACAAAGGTTCGGGTGGGATAACCCTGGGCATTGTCAATCCAGGTGCCGCTGTTGGCATAAATGGTTTTTTGATTATCGCGGTTGGTCATGGGAATAACATCGGCCACATGGGTATGTCCGAACACCACAATCCGTTTCGACATGTCCAAATCAAAAAACTGAGTTTTGGCCTGAATATCTGTAAAAGCAGGGGCAGCAGCCTTTGTGATCGCATCACTGACCGGAATTTTCGCTTTAATCCCGTTGATGGTCTGGCGTTCCTCCCAGGTATCCTGAATGTTATGAAAAAGCACGCCGCTTATCGCGCCGGTTTCTTTATCTTGCTGGGGAATGCAGTCATTGATGGCATAATTCTCGGTAAAGCCATCAATATTGGTTTTTAAAACCTTGTCCTCAAAGCTTTCTTTGACTGGCAAGACCGACAAAATAGCCTTCCAGGTTTGATAATATAAATAGGCATTAAATTGGCTGGGGTCTTCTTTATTGGGAATCATCTCCGGGAAGACATTATCGGACTGGGGATGGCCCTCAATCACACAGGTGGTAGCAATTCGGGTAAAGAAATAACCCGGTGGCAAAATAGTGGTCTCATCATTTGTAATTGCTCGGTTTGAGATTGGATCTGGGGTACAGAAAAAATTGTACTTGTGACCATGCTCGATGACAATTTCTGAATTAGACCCGGTAACATAGGTGCCCAGACCCTGGAGCGCTTCTCTGGCCTGGCTGATGCCCGGAAAGATTCGGGCTACGTCGGCTTCGGTTAGCAATAAGTCATGGTTGCCGGGGACATAGGTTAGCTTAATTTCTCCGGCTTTGATGATGGCATTAAAGCCGTCGATGATGGCCTGGTTGTTGGCCGCCACCTGATCAAAGAAATCTGCCTTTTCCTCTGGCATTTGATAATCCATCGGTAAAAACCATTCATCCAATAAGTCACCAGCGATGACCAGTTCTTTGACATTAGGCGAATTTTTTACCTGGATCAGGAAATCCACCAGTGCCTGCTTGTTCTTTTCCAGCTCAGCAAAAGATGAATCCACGCCTAAATGAAAATCGCTGGCGATAATGATTTGGCTTCGTTCTTCGTTTAACTCCGGGTTGCCAGATAAATCAAAATCTATATTGGTAGCAAAATAGCCGACATAGTCAGCACCCAAAGAAACTTTATCTTTTGAAGCTAAGCTACTTCTTACAATAAGTTTGTATTCTTCTCCCTTGGCAAACCGGGTGATATCCTGATTATTGATGCGGATCGATTTGGGATCATTGAGATCGATTTTTACGACACAGGCTTCTTCGACCGGATCTCCAGCACTATCGATGCGATACAGCTTGACCGCATCATTGATGGTGGCCGGATCCAGTTCATCACTGAATTTAAGCAAAATGGTTTGAATCTGATCATTTACCGGTGGGTTATTAAGCTCGTCCGACATTAACACATTAGACTCAATAGTCAGCTCTTTTGCACCATCCTGAATTGCCGTATAGGCTCCCAGAATCGAATTGGCAATCTTTAAACAGGCAAGGCTGAAATATTTTGTGGTTTTCATTAATCATAACTCCTCAATCATTTATTTTTGATTTGATTTTTGACGCTACTGGACAATCTTATGCTTCTTTTTTTATCTAGTCATTGTTAACCCAATTAACCCAGGAGCTCAATCGACTATTTCTAGCTATTTGCCCATTATTTTTGCTTGCGTTTCTGGGCTTCCACCATAATATTTTTCAGCGTCAGCAGTAAGGGATTGCTCTCGGTATTGCTAAGGGCGTCCTTAGAATAGGTCAAACCGGTCATCGAGTTGGCTTCACAGATATAATAGCTGTCGTTTTCGCCAAACAGAAAATCGATGCTGCCAAAATAAATATCCAGCACCGCCGCCGCATCTTCAGCAATTGCGATTACTTCAGCCGATGGGGTAATAAACTGCAGGTCGCCGCCCTGAGAAAGATTGGATTTAAAATTGTCACCATTATCCCGGATATAAGCGGTTGAGAATTTTCCGCCGCTTAACATAATCCGCATATCCCGACCTTTTGAGGCAGCAATACACTCCTGAATCAGAATATGATCATCAAAATTCATAGCCGCATAAAGATCGAGAATATTTTCCAGTTCTTTTTCGGTCTTGATCTGAACCACCCCTTTGCCCTTGCTGCCGTGCATCACCTTAACCACACAGGGCAGTCCCAGTTCACTGGCAATAAAGGACGGTTTTGTTTTGGGGGTCATCAGCACCGTTTTGGGGAATAAAAAGCCCTGCTCGGCAGCTCCCAGTTTTTGAAAGGTCAGCAGCTTATCGGCGGTGTTGTTCAGGCTTTCGGAGCTATTGACACAAAGCACATTGAGGGCTTCCAGCATTTTGACAACGGCTTTGCTGTGATAATTATTGCCACCAAAAAAGGCCGACAGCGAAAAGTCCGGCACAGCGACCGCTTCGCCAGCGATAAAACAATGCTGACTGTCACCCGGTTCACAGATCACCTGAACCTCACTGACGTCAACCGTTCTGATATTGACGCCCATTTTATTAATGAGTGCAATGATTGTCTGGATTGACGGTTCTGCCAATGTTTCGTGATTGACTAATAACCAACCTAACATGTTTTGCCACCTTCTCGCAGACGTTTTTTCCAGAGCGGTTCGGGTCTGTCCTTGACCTGTTTCATTAAATCCGCAAACATCACCTTGATGTCAAAGGCAACCCCGGGCATGGCATTGGCTTCACATAGATAGAAGGTATCATTTTCACCAAAGAGAAAATCGACACTGCCCATATTGATCTTCAGTAACTGGGCCACCTTTTCAGCGGCTTCAATTACCGCAGCCGGCGGGGTATATTCAACAATATGACCGCCCTTGGCAAGATTAGAGCGAAAGCTCTGTTCATTTTGACGGATAAATGATTTAACAAACTTTCCGTTGGCCAAAATCATCCGCAGATCCCGACCAGAGGAGGCTTTGATACATTCCTGAATAATAATCTCATCACCGATTTTACTGGCGGTACTCATGCTGATCAGGTTATCCAGTTCTTTTTCATTATTGACCAGCACCACCCCTTTGCCTTTACTACCATGCATGACCTTCATCACCACGGGATAATCAAACAGTTTGCTGACAAAGGCTGCTTCGGTAGATTCGGTAACCAACAGCGTTTTGGGAAAGCAAACCGCTTCAATCGACTCCGCCACCAACTGAAAGGTCAGCAGCTTGTCGTCGACATTTTTGATGGCATCATAGGAATTGATACACAGCACACCGAGGGATTCCAGCATTCGCAGCGCCGCCGAGGTATGGTAGTTTTTTTCGGTAAAGAAGGCTGCCACCACATAATCCGGCACCTCCATGATTTCGTCACCAACATAGAGTTTTCCGTCAAAGTCATGGTCACAGACCACATGGATCTGTAGCGGATCAACCACCGTCAGATCAACATGGAGCTCTTCGACCACCTTCATAATTTTCACAATTGATGGATCTTCCATTTTACCGGGATTTCTTAATAACCAACCTTTCATTTTTACCTCCTAATTTTATCTATCTCGTTTAATATATCTGAAATTTTGTCAATCTAAATTTTAATTATCTGATGCACTTAAATATAAATTGGCGTATAAACCGCCCAGCTTCATCAGTTCAGCATGACTGCCAACCTCTTTGATATCACCTTCCATCATGAAAATAATCTTATCGGCATTTTTGATGGTAAAGAGCCGATGGGCGATAATAAAGGTGGTTCGTCCCTTCATCATTGCTTCCATGGCCTGGGTGATCAAAATTTCGGTTCGGGTATCGACTGACGAGGTCGCCTCATCCAGGATTAATACCTTGGGATCGGCAATAATCGTTCGGGCAATGGCCAGAAGCTGGCATTCTCCCTCGGACAGGGTGGTAAAATCACCGCCGATCCTCGTCTCATAGCCCCGCGGCAGTTTTCTGATAAATTCGTCACACTGGGCTTTTTTTGCCGCTGCAATAACATCTTCGCGGGTTGCCCCGCTTTTGCCATAAGCAATATTTTCTTCAATGGTGCCATCAAACAGCCAGGTATCCTGGAGCACCATGCCAAAGGCAGATCTCAAATTAGGTCGGGTCAGGTTTTTGACATTCAAACCTTCTAAAAGAATGCTGCCCTGGTTGATTTCATAAAAACGCATCAGCAGGTTGACCAGGGTGGTCTTACCAGCGCCGCTGGGCCCAACGACCGCCAGAATTTCTCCCGGTTCTGCTGTTAATGACACATCATGAAATAGCGTCCGCTCGGGAAGATAGCCAAACTCGACATTTTTAAACTCAATTCGGCCTTTTGTCGTTGCTACATCAAGAACCTCGGTGCCCCGATCCGGCTGCTCCTCTTCCCGATCGAGAAATTCAAAGATTCGTTCGGCTGCTGCCGCACCGGCCTGGATAAAGTTCAAATTATTAGAAATTAACGCGGTAGGGCTGGCAATATTATTGGCATAAATCAGAAATGCCTGAATCGTCCCAATCGTCATGGTGCCGGTAATGACAAAAATTCCACCCATCACACAGATACCGATATAGGCCAGGTTGTTGATCAGCTTCATCAGCGGTGCGCTGAGCCCCGAATAAAATCGCGAACTTAAATAGGATTTGAAGAACCGCTGATTGATCGCATCAAATTTTTCGGCTGATTTAGCTTCATGATTAAAAGATTTGACAATCAAATGGCCATCATAAACCTCTTCAATCAGACCATTTAGTGATCCTAATTCCTGCTGCTGTCTTCTGAACAGCACCTGGGTTTTTTTGTGATCAATTTCATCACAAAATAAGATAGCGGAAGGGCAATAAAGAAGATCAGGCTCAGCTGCACATTTAACACCAGCATCATCACAATAATCCCAATAATACTGGTTGCCTGAACCAGGATCTGGGTCAGATTGCTTTGCAGCGCACTAGAAAGGGTCGTCGCATCATTGGTGACCCGCGAAAGTAGATCCCCCCGTTCACTCTGATCTAAGACATTGAGGGTCAGTTTGTTCAGTTTTTCCTGAATATCGGCCCGTAGTCGCTTGATCGCCAATTGCGACAGATAGGTGGTGCGCATGGTCGCATAATAGGCAAACCCGGCACTTAAGATATAAAGCGCCGCCAGGATGATCAGCTGCTGGCTGATATATGAAAAGTCAATATCGGTGTTTTTAGTAATACTATCAGCAATGCTATCGGTGATATCCTTGGTCACAACGGGCGCAAAAATTGCAAAGATGGTGCTGGCAATCAGTGCAACTGCGACAAAAAAGATGAGATGTTTTTTGTCCTTTAAATAATGACTCAGCCGCTGACCGATCGCTCCAAAGCTGTATTTTCTTTTTTTGGTTTTCATAGTGATTCCTCCTTCCCATCGCTATAGGATTGGGATTTCAGAATTTCCTGATAAACCAAACAGTCTTTGATCAGGTCCTCGTGTTTGCCCTGACCAACAATGGCACCGTTGTCAAGCACCAGAATCCGATCGGCATGTTTAATGGTGCTGATCCGCTGGGCGATGATTAACACCGTTTTATCGCCAAATTTTTCGCGAATGGCTTTTCGCACCAGGGAGTCGGTTTTAAAATCAAGTGCCGAGAAGCAGTCATCAAAGATGGTAATCGGGGCTTTTTTGACCGCTGCTCGGGCAATCGAAAGACGCTGCCGCTGGCCGCCGGAAAGATCCTTACCACCCTGGGAAATGGTGCTACTAAGCTGGCCTTCCCGTTCATTGACAAAATCAAGCGCCTGAGCGACCGATAAGGCTTCGGTGACCTCTGCTTCGGTGGCCTGATCCTTGCCGACCCGAATGTTTTCCAGCACCGTTCCGCTAAATAACACCGATTCCTGGGGCGCATAGGCAATGATGCTTCTTAAGTCATGCTGGCTGCAATCCCTAATATCAATCCCATCGATCACGATCGCCCCAGCACTGACCTCATAAAGCCGCAAAATCAGATTGACCAGGGTGGTTTTTCCGGAACCAGTAGCACCAACGATCGCGGTAATTTTTCCCGGTTCAGCGACAAAGTTTAAGCGGTCCAGGACATTGATTTCCGCCCCGCTATAACCAAAGGAGACATCCTTAAATTCAATCCGTCCGGTAATGTTTTTAAGGGCGGTGGGATTTTTCTTATCCTGAATCGAAAAGTCGGTATCCAGCACCTCTTTTACCCGGGCGGCTGAAACCGCCGCCTGAGGATAAGCCATCAGTAAAGCCGATACCAGACCCAGGGCTGACATAAACATTAAGACATATTGGATAAATACCATCAAACCGCCCAAAGTGACGATTTGCTGCTGTACTTCTTCAGCGCCTAACCACAGGATAATCACCATTGTCAGGTTCATCATCAGTTGCATCAGCGGGGCAAAAAAAGCCACCGCATAATTCGCTTTTATCGCCGCTTGCATGCCTTCCTGATTGGCCTGAGCAAATTTCTCGGTTTCATAATCCTGACGATTAAAGGCCCGAATCGCCCGGACTCCAGTCAGTTTTTCTTTCATCAACAGGTTTAGCCGATCGACCTTCTGCTGCATGATCTTAAATAAGGGCATACTTCGGGCGGTAGTTAGTCCGATGATAATGGTGGTGATCAAAAACGATCCCAATAGCAACAGCGTCAGGGTAATGTTTTCGCGAAAGGCCATCACCAGGGCGCCGACGCCGGTGATTGGAACCAGTAACAGTGACCGCAAGCCGTTAATGACAACGATTTGCATCTGGGTGGCGTCAGTGGTCGAACGAGTCAGCAGCGTGGCCGCTCCAAAAAAATTAAAATCAGTCTGAGAAAAACTCTTGACCTTGTCAAACACATCCGCTCGAATCCGACTGGTAAAGGAGGCGGTAACATAGGCTGAATAGTAGCTCGACGCCACCATACAAACCGCCGCTAGCAGCGAGACCGCTAACATCATCGCACCGCTTTTTAAAATATACGGGGTATCCCCTTGGGCCACCCCATTCTCAATAATATCCCCCATCATCGTCGGCAGATAAAGCTGGGCTGCCGCCTGACTGAGGACAAAGACAAAAACCAGAATCATCTGAAGCCGGTAATCTTTTAAATAACGTATCAGTAAACTGACCATCGGCTACTCCTTGTCCACTAGGGCAAAGAAAAAGTTTTCTTTAACCAAGGTGTCAATAACCCGCACCGGCTTGATCTGATTCCCGGAAATACCCCGCATAATCATCAGATCCCGATAAAGGGCATAGGTTTCTTCCTGCACAAAAGAAATCTCCGAGGGACTTAAGACGCCGCTTTTTACCTTGGCACCAATCGATGGATTAGCGGTTCCCAGCTTATCTTCCATGATTTGGCGATATTCATGATATCGTTCCCGGGCTAAGCGTTTCTCAGCTTCAATAAAAATTACATAACGTCCGGGCGATACCGCCACATCGGCATAGACCGAGTAATCGACCAGTTCGCAGCCGGTATCTTTGGCAAATTCCTTAACTGCCCAGGAAACACATTCTTCGGTGGTCTTTTCGCCGGCAATGCTGACCATCTGATTGAGTCGATAAACAAATTTGATCTTGGGACAGTTTTTGTACCAACCGACCACCCGCACCACGTCTTTGATGCGATAGCGATAAAACCCGGAGGTGTTGGTCAGGACAATTTCATAGTCCTTACCCAGTTCGAGTTGTTCCATGGTCAGGGTTTGTTCCCGGTCTTCCTGATCGATCGGGATAAATTCATAAAAGGCCGAGTCCGGAATCAGGACAAATTCCTGGGATTCCATTTCATTGCAAATCGCCATAATCGACTCGGATGCGGCATAAACACTGAAATAAATGGGGATATCCCCCAAATACTGACGCATTTTATCGGTGTAAACCGAAAAGCTCCCACTACCAATCGCATGGACAAAGGCCAGCTCGGGCCAGATCCGCGGAATAATCGGGCTGTCAAAGCCTTTTTCAAATTCTTTTCGCAGTTCTGCCGCCCGCTTGGGATTAGGCTTAATCTGAGTCAGCAGTTGCGCTTTGATATCATCAGGTATTTTGATATCCGGGTCGATGGTACCTTTTTCAATATCATCGACAATCATTTCCCAGTTTGTTTCCATGTATTTCATCAAGTCAGAAATACCGGTCATAAAGGCAGAAACAATGTAGGACAGATTTCGCTCCATCAGTCCAAAGCGAAGGTGAGCATATTTGGTGTCCATTATTTCAGTAGGAAAAATGATTTCCTTGGGTGAGGTGAACATCAGAAATAAAAGGTTTTTAATACTGTAAACACCCCGCCCTGAAATAGACCCGGCAAACAAACCATTGGGCAGCGTTTCAAATTTGACTTCCATCAGGTTTAAGCCGCGACCGCGTTTCCACTTTTTACCCAATGCCCGGGCGATAATGGCAAAGCTGAACTGGGTGGCATACTCCCGGTAAAGATCGACGGTTTGTTCCGAAACCGGGATCTTCTTAGGATTATCGACACTACCGGAAGTTAGGGCATAATGAACAATCGGGTCTTTGGTAATCAGATCCGTCTCTCCTGCTACCATCCGTTCAATATAGGGGGCGTAATCATCATAAATCGAAAAAGGCACCATTTTCTGATAGTCTTCAATGGTTTTTATTTGATCAAAGTGATAGCGTTTTCCGTATTCGGTGTCGGCATTTTTGGCAAGCATGTCGAGCATTAATTGTTTATTGATCGCTGGAGCATTTTCGGTTAAACGATCAAAGTTCTCAATTTTTTTATAACCCTTCTTAATATTAAGGGAATAGATCAATTTGGGAATTATCTTTATCATTTTTCACCTTCCTTTGCCCAATCGACAATACTGCTACTGTCCGGGTATTCGCTAACAATGGTTTTTAATTTGGTTTGATTGACATTTTTCCCGGGCATAATTGATCGGGTGAATAGCGAATCCCGGTAACCGTCTCTAACCACAATAAGCTCGGCTGGCCATAATTGCTGTGCTACTCGTAATTGCTGATAACTGGGATTTATCTCAGCTAAATGCTGCTCTAAGCTGACTCTGAAAGAATCGCTATCAAATCGCTCTGAATAGGGTTCTAGCATAAAGATCAGTTTGTTATTTTCCTGATCCAACAAGACCTGATAAAAACGGATCTCATGATTCAAACGATCGGATATCGTCTGGATCGCGCCATCGATTTCATAAACCGGTAATTGAAATTGTTGCACTTGCAGTTTTTCCGACTCTTTGCAGACAAAAACAAGCCTGGGAAGCTGATTGTTGATTTCTGTCACATAGACAATATCCTTCATATTATAACGATACAGTCCCGAATAGGAGGTGATAATCAGCTCATAATAGCAACCCTTTTCTAATTCATGAACCAGAACAGTTTGATTATGCGTTGCTCCTACCGGTAAAAATTCAAAAAAATAACCAAATAGCGCCGGTAATCCGGCTGGATCCTGGGCCTTATCTGGTATATTGAACTTGCCTTCGCTGGCGCCATAGCCCCATTCCAAAAATTTGACTGTCTGGGGTAGTTGCTTTTTGATATCGGCCACAATTTTTGCTGCACTGGCTGACATCCAACAAGATACTACCGCAAAATCCGGCCAAATCGCCGCCACATCCAGGGTCTTTTTATTTTCAAGAATCGTTTCCAGTTCTGCTGCCCGCTCCGGGTCTGCTACTAATTCAGAGACCAGTTTTTCCCTTAGCGACGGATCGATCGTGATGCTGGCAGATATCTGACCAGTTCTGATATCTGCCAGCAATTCGGCGGCTTGAGCATTCATTTTTTTAAGCAGGATATTAAAGTGGGCAATATTACTACAAACTACACCGACCAGATTTTTTTCTGCTAATGCGTAACGAATCGTCAAATAATCCGTGGCCTCATTGCTCACTTCTTTGGCCATCATCATTGCCGGCGGTAGCACCATTTTTTTTAGCATCTCGGTTGGCATATCTTTGGCCGCCTGACCGGAAGCTGAGCCAATCGGGATGCCCCCTGCCGTTCTGCCGTACTCCGAGGGGTTGGCAATGGCCAGCACCTTTTTGCCCGCTGCCATCACTTCTGGGGCCAGCATCAACAAGAGAATCGCCCGAATCTGTGAAACCAGACCCTTGACCAGTTGACCGTTTTTGCTTTCTGGAATTAGCTTAGGGATTCCGGTGGAACCGCTGGTGGCGATAAAACTGGCTGTCGCACCATCAAATAAGATGTCACCCGTACCCGCTTTTAGCTTTTCAATCTCCGCTTCAACCTGGGAATAATCCGAAATGGGCAGCTTATTTCTAAAGTCATCGACGCTTTTAAGCTCTGCAAAACCCATTTTTTTGCCAAACTCACTATTCTGGGCAGATTTTAAAATATCCTGAAGCACACGCATTTGTGTGACCTCAGGAATACTCTCCATATAATAGAAGCTTTTTATTAATTTTTCATTGGGCATTTCCTTTAATAATTCAGGAATGCTCTTGTCTTCACTACCTGCCAGGATGGCATTTAAAATTTCATCCGGCTTTCTCTCTTCTGCCATTTGCCCACCCTATTCAATCGTTAAAATATCTGAAAATCCGGTCATATCAAATACTTCCTGGATCTCTGGCTTGACATTTTTGATTACCAGACTGCCACTTAGCGCCTTGGATTTCTTTTGGATCAGCAGTAACACTCTTAATCCGGCACTGCTGACAAAATCAAGCTTGTCGAAGTCTAAGATCATGTTGAATCCTTGCTTGGTGTAATAGACTTCCATTTCTTTTTGAAAATCAGGAGAGGTATTGGTATCCATCCGACCTTCTAATTCGACCATAAAAATATCGCCTTCTTGTTTTACTTCAATTTTCATTATTGTACCCTTTCTTTCTTCACAACTAAAAATAATATGC
>Ga0194137_10002078_pt1 | contig 12014 bp, 11 predicted proteins | sample TARM_MetaG_T3_14_FD_134025 | JGI IMG/M metagenome (GOLD analysis project Ga0194137, IMG submission 134025) | Freshwater microbial communities from Pennsylvania, USA, analyzing microbe dynamics in response to fracking - TARM_MetaG_T3_14 (version 2) | ecosystem: Environmental > Aquatic >...
CATCGTGCCGGCATCGACGCCGCGCGAGACGAAATAGGCACGGGCCTTGTCGCTGGCTTGCAGCTGCTTGCGGAAGAAACGCGCGGCCGCTTCGAGCGCGGCGTCGATGCCGGCACGATGGAGCACTTCCAGCTGGGCTATGCCCCCGATGGCTACAGCGCGCTCAAGGATGCACTCGGCACCGACGAGCGGCGGATGAAGCTGCTCGACCGTGCAGGCCTGTTCTCGAAGAACGACCGCGGCCACGTCTACGACAAGTTCCGCGACCGGGTGATGTTCCCGATCTTCGACCGGCGCGGCAGGCCGATCGCCTTCGGCGGCCGGGTGATGGCCAAGGACGACGGCCCCAAGTACCTCAACTCGCCCGAGACCGCGCTGTTCCACAAGGGCCGCGAGCTGTACGGCCTGTGGCAGGTACGACAGGCGCACCAGAAGATCGCACGGCTGATCGTGGTGGAGGGCTACATGGACGTGGTCAGTCTGTTCCAGTTCGGCGTCACCGAGGCGGTGGCCACGCTGGGCACCGCGACCACGCCGGACCATGCCGAGCTGCTGTTCCGCAACGCGCCGGACGTGTACTTCTGCTTCGACGGCGACAACGCCGGGCGCAAGGCCGCCTGGCGCGCGCTCGAATCGGTGCTGCCGCGGATGAAGGACGGGCGACAGGCGTTCTTCCTGTTCCTGCCCGACGGCGAGGACCCGGACACCATCGTGCGCAAGGAAGGCAAGGAGGCCTTCGACGCGCGCTTGAAGGATGCGGTGCCGTTGTCGAAGTTCTTCTTCGCCGAGCTCTCGCGCGAGATCAACCTGTCCACGCTCGACGGCCGGGCGCGCCTGGCCGAGCACGCGCGGCCGATGCTGGCGCAGATCCCGGACGGCGCGTTCGGCGACCTGATGAAGCAGGAGCTGGCGCGACTGACCGGTGTCGGCGCGGCCGCGCCCACAACGGCCATGCCATCGGCGCCGTCCTCCATGCCCCGACGCAACGCGGCGCCCTCACAGAAACGCAGCCTGGTGCGCAGTGCCATCGTGATCCTGCTGCAGCAACCGGCACTGGCGCAGAAGATCGCCCCGCCCTTCCACTTCGCCGAACTGCGCCAGCCCGGCGTGCCCTTGCTGCTGGAGCTGATCGAGCTGGTGCACGTGCGCCCGGACCTGAGTACCGGTGCGCTGCTGGAGCATTTCGCCGAACGCGAGGAGTTGGCCGCATTGCAGAAACTGGCGGTGCAGCAGATACCCGGCGACGAGGCTTCATGGACCACCGAGCTGCTCGACGCCGTGGTTCAGCTCGAACGCCAGACCGGGCAGCAACGCATCGACGAACTGCTGGCAAAGCAACGCGGCGGCGGCCTGGACGAAACCGACAAGTACGAATTGCGCGCTCTGCTGCAGGCGCGCCATGCTCCCGCACGCTGACCCGGATTCCGCCACCCCATGAACCTGCTGCAACGCCTGCGCATCGACCCGTTCACGCTGTACCTGCTCGGCACCGTCACCCTGGCCTCGCTGCTGCCGGTACATGGCGCTTCGGCAAAGTTCATGGACGTGTTCACCGACATCGCCATCGCCGCGCTGTTCTTCATGCACGGTGCCAAGCTCTCGCGCGATGCGATCAAGGCCGGCGCGCTGCACTGGCGTCTGCACCTGACCATCCTCGCCTGCACGTTCGTGCTGTTCCCTCTGCTCGGGCTGCTGCTCAAACCCGTGGCGCATGCCCTGCTGACGCCGCAGCTGTTCATCGGCGTTCTGTTCCTGTGCGCGCTGCCGTCCACCGTGCAGTCGTCGATCGCCTTCACCTCGATGGCCGGCGGCAACATCCCGGCGGCGGTCTGCGCGGCGGCACTGTCCAGCCTGCTCGGCGTGTTCATCACCCCCGCGCTGATGGTGCTGCTGGTCGGTGCGCAAGGCGCGATGGCCGATCCGTGGACGGCCATCGGCAAGATCCTGCTGCAGCTGCTGGTGCCCTTCCTCGCAGGCCATTTGCTGCGGCCCTGGATCGGCGGCTGGGTGGACCGGCACCGCCCGCTGCTGAAATTCACCGATCAGGGCACGATCCTGCTGGTGGTCTACACCGCCTTCAGCGCGGCCGTGATCGAGGGCCTGTGGCGCACCACGCCGCTGCCCTCGCTGCTGGCCGTGGCCGCCGCCGCCGCGTTGCTGCTGGCCGTGGCGATGAGCCTGATCATGTTCGGTACGCGCAGGCTCGGTTTCGACCGCGCCGACGAGATCGCCATCGTGTTCTGCGGCTCGAAGAAAAGCCTTGCCACCGGCGTGCCGATGGCCAAGGTGATGTTCGCCGGCGGCAGCCTCGGCGCGATCGTGTTGCCGGTGATGCTGTACCACCAGATCCAGCTGATTGCCTGCTCGTTCGTCGCCCAGCACTACGTCCGCACCCGTCCCGCCGACGCCGCCGGCACGGGGAAGCGTTAGTCGATCGCGATGGCCGGCGGCGAGGCCTCCAGCACCGGCAAGGTCGACACCATCTCCCATGCCGACTCGTCGGCGGCGGTTTCCCGCAAACCAGCGATGCCCTTGCCGCCGCGATCCCGCAGCGCCGTCACATTGCAGGCTTGCAGGCACGCCACGAATTGGCCGCGCAGGGCATCGACCTGGATCGACAGGGGCGCCAGATCGGCCAGATGGCGGCCCATCGAGACCGGCGGCTCGATCACCCGGCCATGTGCATCGGTCACGCTCCACGGCGGGCGGCGCGTCATCGCATGCATGTTGCCGGTCAGCACGATCACGCGCGTGTCGGGGTGCCCGGCCAGCAGGGCCCGAATGTCGTCGGCCATCGCCGCATCGCGATCCTCCGCCTGCGGATGGTCGAAGGCATGCACGCGCACTCCCGCAACGTGCGCATGGCCGCCAACATGTCGAACATCGCCCGGCTGTCGCGGCCATCGTGGTTCGGCTCCTGCCAGTGCCGGTTGGCGAGCAGTCTTTCACGCGCTTCGATGCCGCCATCGGAAGCCATCCAGGCCTCCAGCGAGGCCTGCTGGTCGTCGGCGATCTCCAGTGCCAGCATCACCGGAACGTGATGCGCGCGCGCGATGCGGCCGGCAAGTTGCGCGGCCAAGACCGGCGTCTGCGCGGTGCCGTGCCATTCCCCCAGCAGGATCACATGCCGTCCCGCGGAGACCCCGTCGATGTCGGCAACCGCAGCGGCGATGGCGGCCTGCTCGCGCAGCGGCAGCCCCGTGGTGTCCGCCCGAGCGCCTGCGGCAAAGCAGAGACCGAGGCCCATCAAAAGACCGATCATCCGACGCATGCCCGGCGTCTCCATGGGGGATGCCGTCTTCATGGAGGCCGATGCCCCCGGACTCAAGCCATCGGCAAGGTCACGCGGGCCGGATCGACCCACGGCAACAGCCAGTGATCGACCAGCAGGAACGCGAACAAGGCCATCAAGTAGACGATGGACCAGCGAAAGGTGCGCATCGAGAAGAATTCGTCCGGCGGATCGAGCATGCGCCATGCGTACCAGACGAACACGCCATCCAGCACCAGCGCGCCGCCGAGATAGAACGCCCCGCACATGCCGGTGAACCACGGCAGCAGCGTGACCCCGGTCAGCACGAGGGTGTAGGCAAATATCTGCCGACGCGTGTGCGGCACGCCATGGGTGACCGGCAGCATCGGGATCGCCGCCTTGGCGTAATCGGCACGGCGGAAGATGGCCAGTGCCCAGAAATGCGGCGGCGTCCACACGAAGATGATCGCCACCAGCAAGCCGGCGTTGACCCAGTCGGCCGCCTGCGGCATGCCGGTGACCGCAGCCCAGCCCAACATCGGCGGCATGGCCCCGGCCAGCCCGCCGATCACGATGTTCTGCGAAGTCGCGCGCTTGAGGTAGACGGTGTAGATGACCGCGTAACCGATCAGCGAAGCAAACGTGAGCACGGCGGTGACCACGTTCACCCATGCCACCAGCAGGACCATCGACAACACGATCAGCACGCCGGCAAACACCAGCACCTGCCAGGGCTGCACCTTGCCGACCACCAGCGGCCGCCACGAGGTGCGCGCCATCTGCGCGTCGATGCGGGCATCGAGCAGTTGGTTGATCGCCGCGGCGGCCGATGCGGCCAGCCAGACGCCGAGCAAGCCGAGCACGGCGGCGCGCCACTGCGCGGCGGTGGGCAGGGTCGGGATTGCCAAAGCCATGCCCACCAAGGCGGTGAACACGATCAACGCGACCACCTTCGGCTTGGTCAGGTCCCAATAGTCGCGCCAGTGCACGGCGATGGTGCGGGTTAATTTGCTCATGCCCGCCTCATTCCGGCGCCCGCAAGCGCGCCAGCAGCGACACCAGCACGAACATCAGCAGCGATGCGCAGACGCTGTGCAGCACGGCCACCGGCAGCGGCAGTGCCAGCTTCACGTTGAGAATGCCCAGCGCCACCTGCACCGCCAGCAGCACCAGCAGCAGCGCCGCCCAACCACGCAGGCCCGGCGTGCGCAGCAGGCGAATGGCCAGCCCGACCAGATAGACGGACACCACGCAGGCCATCACCCGATGCGCCATCTGGATGGCGATGCGCGCGTCGCCGTCGAGCACGCCGCCTTCGTAATCCACGCCTATCCCGCGCCACAGGCGGAAGCCTTCGGCGAAATCGTGCGGCGGCCACCACCGGCCCACGCACGTCGGGAAGTCGGTGGCGCAAGCCAGCGCCGCATAGTTGGAACTGACCCAACCGCCAAGCGCGATCTGCATCACCAGCAGGGCCGTGCCGATGCCCAACCACCAGCGCATGCGCCGCACGTCGGCCAGATGGATCGGCAGATTGCTCGCGCGCCACGCCATCCACGCCAGCAGCGAGAACGTCAGCAAGCCACCCAGAAGATGGGCCATCACCACGATGGGCTTGAGCAGCCAGGTCACGGTCCACATGCCCAGCAGGGCCTGCAGGATGACCGCGGCCAGCGTGAGCACGCCGATCCGCGCCAAATCCGGCCCCGACCAGCGCCATGCGGCCGCCAGCAGGATGCCCTCCCCCGCCAAGGCCACTATGCTGGCCGCCACATGCTGGCCGCGCATGTACAGCGGGATCGCGACGGCCACCAACACCGAAGCGAAGACGACCTGGGCAACGCCCAGCCGCCTCCGACGCACGGCCAGCAACGCCAGCACCAGCGTCTCCACGCCCAGTACCCCGGCCAGAAAACGGTGCACCTGCTCGCGCCAGGCCTTGTGCACCTCCAGCGGCCGGATCTTGCTGGCCTCATGGTCGACCACGTCCGCAGGCGCGGTCGGCCATGCCGCCCGGCCGTAACAGGTCGGCCAGTCCGGACAGCTCAGCCCGGCATCGGACAGGCGGACAAAGGCGCCGAAGCCCAGCGTGAACAGGGTCATCAGCGTCGCCAACCAGGCGATACGGTGGAAATGCCGGTAGTGGGTCGGCAGGTGGATGAACGGCTTCATGTACGGATCGTGCGGCAGGACGGGAAACGCGCGGGACTTCCATGCCCATCGGTTGGCCACATGGCCTGACGCATGCGCCATGGCGAGGTGAAGGCCCGCGTGTCGGAAAACATGCACCCGCTCTCAGGCAGGCACGGCCAGTGGAGGATTTTCTCACGTCCGGCCATCGGCTGCCTTGCCGGGCATTCACGATGGGAGGATGCCGGAAACGAAAGACCCCGCCGGAGCGGGGTCTTCGTGTCGCGCGGGCTGGCCTGATCAGAACTTGTAATTGATCGAAGCGGCCAACACGTCGCCGGTCACCTTGTACTCGCCGACCAGCGTACTGCTGTACGAGGACAACGCATCGATCTCCGGCTTGCTTGCGAACAGGTGCGTGTAGCCCACGTTGTACTCGATGCGCTCGGACGGCTTCCAGCTCAGGCCCAGCGACAGCCACTTGCGGCTGTTGTCCGGCACGCGCACGTCGCGGTGCTCGACCGTGGTGGGCGTCTGGTCGTACGCAACGCCGCCGCGCAGGGTCAGCGTGTCGTTCAGGCGGTAATCGGCGCCGATCGAGGCAAACGTGGTGTCGCGGTAGCCAAAGCTCAGCGGCAGGACCTGCCCGGAATCTAGGTTCACGTTGACCTTCTCGAACTTCGACCACCCCGTGCGGGTCACGTCGGCCATCACCGACCACGGGCCTTCGAAGCGGTGCGTGAAGCTGATCGTGGCCGAAGCCGGCAGCTTGACCGTCGCCTTGCCCTTGGAATTGACGAACAGACCCTGCGACTGGAGGACCGCCAGCGCCTGCTGCCCTGACGTGGTGTCCGCGGTGAAGCGGGCGCTGCCGTCATCGATCTTGTGGTCCATCTGCGAGCGATAGGTCAAGCCGATGTTGGTGTTTTCGTCGATGCTGAACAGACCGCCCAAGGTGTAGCCCACGGCGGTGTTGTTGCCCTTGATGCGGTTGTAGGCATCGGCGCTGCCCGGCGTGAAGCCCGGCACCTTGCCATACAGCGCGGCACCGAGATCCATCGCGCCGGCCAGGTCGATGTTCAGACGCTCGGCGAACACGCTGGCGCCGAAGGACACGTACGGATTGACGTCGTAGGAGAACGCAAGCGCGGCGTCGATGGCCTCCAGCTTGGTCTTGGTACCCAGATAACGGCCCACCCAGTCGCGGTCGTACTTGGTCTCGAAACCGAACGGCACGGTCAGCGAAGCGCCGAAGTGCATGTTGTCGTTCTCGCCGAAAGGCAGATGGAAATACGCTGCCGGAAGCGGGGCGATCTTGCCGGCATCGCCGCCATTGCCACCCGAGATCGGCAGGCCCTGGCCGGCGCCGGTCGGACCGGCATAGCGGCCGCCACCGCCCTGGTACTTGGCGGAGAAGCTGATCGTGCTCAGATCGAACTGGAACTGGCGGCCATCGAGCAGGCGCATGCCGGCCGGGTTGTTGGCGACGATCGCAACATCGTCCGGGGCGCTCGCGGAACCCGCGAAAGCGCGACCCTGTCCCTTGGCACTGTTTTCCTTCAGCTGGAAGGCGGCACCGTGCGCATTGCCTGCGGCCAGCGCACCGGCGATGCCGAGGGCAAGGATGGAATAACGGGTGAATTGCATGTGGTTCTCTCCGGTGGGCGGACGTGGGTTTTAGTTATTGTCGCGACGCCGCATGCATCCGAGCAGTGAATCCGCCCATCCGCGTGCCGGACTCCCCCCCGACATACGACGCCGTACGCAGTATAGACTCGCTCCGCAGAAGCCCATTGTGCATTGCACGATGGTCGCAACCGGCATGTACCTCCATCACGTCCGGTATCGGCTTGCCACGCTAAGCTGGCGCCATGTTCGTTTCCGTTCCCGTCCAACGCCGGCCATCGCATCGCTGGGCGGTGCCGCTGTTGTTCGTCGCCTTGTGGCTGGCTTTTGTCTGGGCACGCATGCAGCCGGACGAGGCCCGGCGCAGTCTGTGGCTGGGTTGGGGGGCGCTGTCGCGCGGACTGGCCGATCCGGCAACGTGGTGGGCAGCGCTGCGGGACGGCAGCGTGCTGCGCCTGTTCACGTCGCTGTTCCTGCATGCCGACTGGGCCCACCTGCTCGGCAATCTGGTGTTCCTGCTGATTTTCGGCCTGCCGGCGGAAAAGGTGATCGGGCCATGGCGATTGCTGGGCCTGTTCCTGATCGGCGGTGCACTGGCCAATCTTGCCGCGGTGTTGGCCATCGGCACGCCGGGGCGCGTGGTGATCGGGGCCAGCGGTGCGGTATCGGCGATGATCGGCACTTATCTGGCGCTGTTCCCCGGCGCCAAACTCGGCGTCGTGTTGCCGCTGGGCCTGTTCCTGGAGTTCGTGCGCGCCCCGGCCTTCCTTCTCATCGGCGCCTGGGCCGTGTTGCAGATCGCGTTCGCCTACACCGGCCCGTCCTACGGCGCAGTGGCCTGGCCGGCCCACATCGCCGGTTTCGTACTCGGGCTTGCCTACGGCGCATGGACGCGTGGCGCCATCGCCCGGCGCCTGCGCCGCCAGCGCGGCTTTTGACCGACGGGGCTGGCTGCCCGCCTTGTGCGCTTGCACGGAAGAAAGCCCTTCGCGCCGGCCCGCTATAATCCGCCGCCATGTCAGCCAAGCCGCTCTACAAGATCAGCTTCCTCAGCAACACGCGCGTGTACGAGCTGTATGCACGGCACGTGGCCGGCAGTTCGCTGTGGGGATTCACCGAAATCGGCGAATTCGTGTTCGACGTGCGCGAGGGGATGGTGGTGGACCCGGCCGAAGAACGGCTGCGCGACGAGTTCGGCAACACGCGCATGCTGCACATTCCGATGCAGCATGTGCTGCGTATCGAGGAAGTGGAGAAAAAGGGCCAGTCAGCCATCCGCGATGCAGCCACCGGCGAGACCGTGGTCACGCCGTTCCCGATGCCGGCCAAGCCGCGCTGACTGCGCCCGCCCTGCACGGGCCGCTCAGTTCACCGTTTCGTCGTCGATGACGCGATGCGCTCGAGTTCGCCCAGCGCCTGCGTGATCGGTTTGTCGCCCGGCAACGCACTGCCCGCCGAATAGCCTTCCGCGCCCTCGTCATCGCCACGCAGGTGCCCGGGCAAGGCCGCTTCGCTGTATTCGGCCAACCCTTCGTCGCTGCCGGCCGGGGCATCGGGTGACAGCGCCACGTCCGGCACGATGCCGCTGGCCTGGATCGACTTGCCGCTGGGCGTGTAGTAGCGCGCGGTGGTGAGCTTGACCGAATCGCCATTGCCCAACGGCAGCAGCGTCTGCACCGATCCCTTGCCGAAAGTGCGACTGCCCACGACGCGCGCGCGGCCGTTGTCGTGCAGCGCACCAGCCAGCACCTCCGATGCACTGGCCGAGCCGGCGTCAACCAGCACCACGACCGGCGCCCCGTTCATGAGGTCGCCCGGCGATGCCTTGAACACCGCATCGCTGATCGGGATGCGCCCGCGCGTGCTGACGATGGTGCCGGCATCGAGCAGGTCGTCGGCCACCTGTACCGCCGCGGACAACAGGCCTCCGGGATTGCTGCGCAGATCCAGCACCAGGCCGCGCAGCTTGCCGCCGGCCTGCGCCTGCAGTTTGCCCAGTTGGGTGGCGAAATCCGGGCCTGTGTCGGCCTGGAAGGTGCTGATGCGCACATAGCCGTAACCGGGTTCGAGCATCTTCGAGCGCACACTGGTGACGCGGATGGTTTCGCGGCTGAGCGTCACGTCGAAAGGCTTGGCCTGGCCTTCGCGCTCGATGGTCAGCACCACGCGCGTGCCCGGGTTGCCGTGCAGCATGCGCATGCCGTCCAGCGCGGACAGCGGCTTGCCGTCGATGGCCGTGATGATGTCGCCGGCACGGATGCCCGCGCGTGCTGCCGGCGTGTCGTCGATCGGCGCGATCACCCGCAGCGAACCATCCTGCTGCTGCAACAGCTCCACGCCGATGCCATCGTAGGCGCCGCTGGTCTGCTCGTTGAAACTTTCCGCATCGTCCTTGTCGAGATAGGCACTGTGCGGGTCCAGATCCAGCAGCAAGCCGCGCACGGCCGATTGCATCAGCTTGTGGTCGTCGACCGGGTCGACATACCCCTGCCTGATGGCGTTGTACACCGCCACGTAACGCTGGATCTCCTCCAGTGGCACACGCGAAGGTGGAGCCGCTTCGGTCGGTACGGTGGCGGCGTCTGCATCGGCGTCCTGTGCCGTGGCCGCCTCCTGGGCCTGCAATGTCTCCCACGGCCACGCCGCGGCCGCCAGCAGTGCAAGCGAAAGGAGGACAGACAACGCTGGACGCATGTGAAACTCCATGGATGAGGCCGCCCATCCCGAACGGGATGCACCTCGATTATGCGCGAAGCGGCCGCTCTTCGACCGCACCCGTTTCAGCGCCGCTGCAGCCATGAGGCGGGATCGACCGGCTGGCCACTGCGGCGCAGTTCGAAATACAGTGCCGGCGTGCCCATGCCACCGGAATTGCCGACCTTGGCCACCGCTTCGCCCCGGCGCACATGGCTACCCACGCCGCGCAACAAGGACTCGTTGTGCGCGTAAAGGCTCATGTAGCCATTGCCGTGATCGACGATCAGGATCATCCCGTAACCAGTCATCCAATCGGAAAAGACCACCGTACCGTCTTCCACCGCCGTCACCACCGAGCCGGCGGGTGCGGCAATCAGGACACCGCTGCTGATGTGTCCATCGGGCATGCGACCGCCATAACGGGCCAACAGATTGCCGCTCAATGGCCAGGCACCGCCGCCGACCTTCATGGCCGGAGCCGTGGCGACTGCCATCGGAGCTGCGGGCTTCTTGCGGGCCGGTTTGCCCGCATTGGCCGTGCGCGCTGCATCACGCTTGGCTTCGGCGGCCTGCCGTGCTGCCAATGCCTTGCGCTCGGCTTCGGCCTTGGCAGCCGTCGCGCGCAAATTGGCCAACAGCGCTTCGAGGGCCTTGGCATCTTGCGACAGAGCTTTTTCGCGTTCGACCTTGTCCTTGTAGCGCTGCTCGAGTTCGCTCACCGCCTGCGCCCGCACCTTGCGCGCGTTGACCAGATCGCGCACCTCAACCTGCTGGCGTGCGCGCATGTCGGCCAGACCGGCTTGCCGGCTGCGGATTTCGGTTTCCACACCATCCAGTTCGGCCAGATCTGACATGATGCCGCGCACCTGGCGGGCCTTGGCCTGCTGCAAGTAGCGGTGGTAGACGAGCAGGCGCCCAGCGTCGGTTACCCGCTGCTGTTCCAGCAACAGCTTGAGTGGCGCATCGTCGCCGGTTTCATAAGCCGACGTGAGCAAGCCGGCCAACTGCACGCGTTTGTCTGCCAGACCTGCCTGCAGGTCGGCCCGGTGCTTCAGCAGGACGTCGAGACGTTGCTGCGCGGTACGCAGCGATGATTCGGTATTTTCAAGCGCCCGACTGCCCATATCCACCCGCCGGTCGGCTTCATGCAAATCACCGGCCGCCACCGAGCGCTGGCCTTCGATCTGCTTCTTCTCGGTGGACACCGACTTGAGCTCGCCATGCACGTGCGCCAGCTTGCGCTCGGCTTCGCGCTGCCCCTGCTGTGGCGCAGCCACCACCGCCGAAGAGACGACCGCCGATGCCAGCACGGCGACAAGACACGTACCCCATCGGCCCCGCAAGCCCGGGCATCCAAACCTGACTGACACCCTGGCGTCCTGTGACTTCATGCAGAGGCGAATTGTACCCAAGCATGCTGCGATGACATGCTGTACGCACATTTTCACAGGTATACGTCATGTCCCCCCGTCATCTTCGTCTTCCTCTTGCACTCGGGCTTGCTCTTTGCGGCATCGCAGCGACGGCCCTGGCCGGAGACGACATCAGCAAGATCAACGGCAGCATCGAGGCTCCGGCCAGCTCCGTGCGCGGCAAACTCGAGACGGTCAACGGCGGGATCCGCATCGGCGGACATGCCAGCGTCAAGGATGTGGAGACAGTGAACGGCGGCATCACCGTCGGCGATCATGCCGAAACCGGGGACCTGGAAACCGTGAACGGCAGCATTCGCATCGGCCGCGCCGCCGCCATCGACGGAGGGGTTCAGACGGTAAACGGCAGCATCTTTGCAGACCGCGGTACTCGCATCAACGGTGGCGTGGAAACCGTCAACGGTGCAATCGGTCTGGTCGCCAGCCAAATCGGCGAAGACGTGGAGACTGTCAACGGCGACATCACCGTCGGCATTGGCTCCCGAGTCGGCGGAAGTGTCCACGTGATCCGTCCGAAGCTCAGTCTGACCCTGCGCACCGCGCGCAAGCCCAAAATCATCATCGGGCCGCATGCCATCGTCGAAGGCTCACTGGTATTCGACCGCGATGTTGACTTGTACGTTCACGACACCGCGCATGTGGGCGAAATCCGCGGTACCACGGCGATCCCGTACAGCAGTGATACTGCTCCCTGATGCGAATTGAATCGGCCATCGACCCGTCGATGGCCGGCTGAATAGCATCGAGGGCGGGATCGAGGGCGTAACCCGTGCAGCACAAAAAGGCGAACCCCCGTCACGGTGGTGACGGGGGTTCGCGGGTGAAGACCCTGGCGATGACCTACTCTCGCATGGCTTGAGCCACACTACCATCGG
>Ga0194137_10002080_pt1 | contig 12004 bp, 8 predicted proteins | sample TARM_MetaG_T3_14_FD_134025 | JGI IMG/M metagenome (GOLD analysis project Ga0194137, IMG submission 134025) | Freshwater microbial communities from Pennsylvania, USA, analyzing microbe dynamics in response to fracking - TARM_MetaG_T3_14 (version 2) | ecosystem: Environmental > Aquatic >...
CGCAAGCGCCGCAGCTGGATCAACCGGATGGAAGAGGCGCTCGGCCCCTTCGATTCGCTCATCATGCCGACCGTGCCCATCGTTGCGCCGCCGATCGCCGATCTGGAAGCGTCGGAAGAGACTTTCTTCAAGACCAATGGCCTGCTGCTGCGCAATCCCTCCACCATCAACCTGCTGGACGGCTGTGCAGTTTCGCTGCCCTGCCATGAGGAGGGAACGCTGCCGGTCGGCCTGATGGTGGCAGGACCCGCAATGGCGGACCGCAAGGTGCTCGCCGTCGCACGCGCCATCGAGGGCGCGCTGCAGCCCTTGCAGTCCGCGCAGGCGCAATGACACCGGCCGGCGTACGGCCGGCCCGGCATCATCCCGGCTGTTCCGCCGCAGCGGAACAAGCCCGCATCAGAAATCCTTCAGCACCAGCTTGCCGATGACATGGCCGGCCTCCAGGCGCGCATGCGCTTCCCGAAGGTTGGCGGCATTGATCGGGCTGAGCACCTCGGTGCCCGTCGCGCGCAGCTGGCCGGACTCGATGAGGCGAGCGATTTCCTCCAGCAGCCTGCCCTGCTCGATCATGTCCTCGGTCTGGTACATGGACCGTGTGAACATGAATTCCCAGACGAAGCCGGCGCTCTTGGACTTCAGCGGGCTCACATCCAGCGCATGCTTGTTTTCCACGATCGTGCAGATGGTGCCCTGCGGCGCGATGACGGCGGTCGCCGCGGGAAAGTGGCGGTCGGTGTCATTGAGGATCAGCACGTAGTCGACCGTCGGAAAACCGATGCCGGCCAGCTGCGCCGGCAGGTCGCCGAAATGATCGACCACATGATGCGCTCCCAGCTCCTTGACCCAGGCAATCGATTCCGGGCGCGATGCGGTCGTGATCACTTCCAGTCCGGCGATGCGCGCCGCGAGCTGCACGGCGATCGATCCGACGCCGCCGGCGCCCCCGATGATGAGAATGGACTTGCGCGGCAGGGCATGCGGCGGCGTCGGCACGCGCAGGCGGTCGAACAGCGCTTCCCAGGCGGTAATGGCCGTCAGCGGCAGCGCCGCCGCGGTTTCGAATGAAATGCTGTCGGGCAGGCGGCCTGCAATACGTTCGTCGATCAGGTGGAATTCGGCGTTGGTGCCCGGGCGCGTGATGTCGCCCGCATAGAACACGCGATCGCCCGGCTTGAAGCGCGTTACCTCGGGGCCGACCGCCTCGACGATGCCGGCCGCATCCCAGCCCAGCACGCGCGGCGTTTTCTCCACCGTGTCCTTCGGTGCCCGGACCTTGGTATCGACGGGATTGACCGCAATGGCCTTGATCGCTACCAGCAGGTCGCGGCCGGCGGCGACAGGCCGTTCAAGCGTGGTATCGAAAAGGGATTCGGGATGGCTGATGGGCAAGTACTGCGTCAGTGCGACTGCTTTCATTTCTGCTCCTTGTGATTTGCATGTGACATCGGCGACGGTGATTTCCGCTTATAGATCCGGCCCGAAAAAGGTTGAGCCGGATCCCCTCACCCCGGCCCTCTCCCGGAGGATGAGGGTGAAATCGGCGGCCCGAGAAATGAACCAATTTTCGGGCCGGATCAGTAGGACCGGCATCGTCTGCAGAAATTATCGTCATGTTGCGATTTTTGATAAACACCTCAATAATGAATTGAATTTCAAAAATTTTTTGACAATGTATTCGACCGCAGATCTGCAACTCTTCGTGCGCACCGCCGACTCCGGCAGCCTGACGCGCGCAGCCCGCATGCTCAACCAGACGCCGGCCGCGGCGAGCGCGGCCCTGCGCCGGCTGGAACAAAGGCTGGGAGTGCTTCTCTTTGCCCGGTCGACGCGCAGCCTGAGGCTGACGCCCGACGGCGAAGTGTTTTTGGAATACTGCCGCAACGCGCTCGCCCTCCTGGCGGAAGGCGAAGCCATGCTCATGGCCGGCAGGGACAAGGTGCGCGGCCAGCTCAGGCTGTCGGCGCCCTCGGATCTAGGGCGGCAGGTGTTGCTGCCTTGGTTCAATGAATTCCAGGAGCTTCATCCGGAAGTCATGCTCTCCCTGCAATTTGCGGACCGAGTCATCGACCTGCGGCGCGATCCGGTGGACATCGCGCTACGCTACGGACGGCTGGACGACTCCACGCTGGTTTCAAGGCACGTGGCGGACAACCGCCGGGTGCTGGTCGCTTCGCCCGGCTATCTGGCGCGCCACGGCACGCCGAAGAGCCTGCGTGAACTCGGCGAGCATAATTGCCTGCTTTACTACCTCACCCCCGGCCTGTTCAATACCTGGCGTTTCAACGCCGGCAAGGATGCGGTGGAAATCAAGGTGCGCGGCGACCGCATGGCCGATGACGGCGGCATCGTCCGCGAATGGGCGGTGGCCGGTCTGGGCATCGCCTACAAGTCTTGGCTGGACGTATGGCCGGATCTGAAACGCGGCGCACTGGTCACCCTGCTGGACGATCATGCCGGCGAGGATACCCCGCTCAATGCCGTTTATCCTCACCGCAACGGCGTCTCGCCTGCAGTCAGGGCGCTGGTGGAATTTCTTCGCGAAAAGTTCGTGCGTCAACGCAACGAAGCCGTCACGGCCCGTACGGTCAACGATTAAAATGTAGTCTTCGAACTCGAAATGTGACTCAAGGTCTACGACTGGTCGCAAGCCCGGCCGTATGGCGCCTTCACGAGCCATGTAACGCAGCGATCGCTTCGGCCTGGCGCCGGACGCGCTGCTGCGCGCGAGCTGTCGAAACGGCAAATCCGACGGCGTCAAAGACTGTCCGGCCGGCTTGTCTTACGATGGCTTGTCTTACTACGGTTGCATCAGGCGCTCTTGCACATTCATCAGCATTCAACAGGTTCCCAGGTTAATTCGTGACACAAAAACAAGTAGCCGTCATCGGAGGCGGCATCGCCGGAGTCTGCACCGCCTATTTCCTGGCCGAGGCCGGGCATGACGTCGTGGTTCTGGAGCGGCATCACAACGTGGCCGAAGAAGCCAGTTACACCAATCCCGGTCTCGTCGCCCCGGCCTACGTCGGCCCGTCGGCGGCGCCCGGCATGCCGCGCAAGATTCTTTCCTCGCTGTTCAAGTCGGAATCCGCAGTCAGCTTCAAGCCTTCCGCCGACCGTGCGCTGTGGCGCTGGATCAGCCGCTGGCTCGACGAGTGCGACCTGGAACGGTTCAGGATCAACAAGCTGCGCATGCAGCGGCTCGCAACCTACAGCCGCGATATCCTGAAACTCATGCGCGAGCATTACCAGATCGAATACGAACAGACCCGCGGCGTGCTGCAGCTGTTCCGTACGGCGAAGGACCTCAAGCTGGCCGAACCGGCGATCAGCCTGCTCGCCGAATACGACGTACCTTTCCTGATGCTGGACGCCGACGGCGCGCGAGCGGTCGAACCTACCCTGTCCACGCATACGCCGCTGGCGTCGGCCATCTACCTGCCCGAGGACGAGGCCGGCAACTGCCCGCTCTTCACCAAGCGCCTCAAGTACATCTGCACCTCGATGGGCGTGCAGTTTCATTTCACGAGCGCCGTCGAAGCCATCGAACCGGGCGGAAGCGGCGCAGGCCTTCGCATCGCGGGCAAGCGCTTCGATGCCGATGCCGTCGTCGTCGCGGCCGGCTCCGACAGCATGCGCCTGCTCAAGCCGCTCGGCGTGCAGTTGCCGATGTACCCGGTCAAGAGCTACGTGGCGACCGCGATCATCAAGAACTTCGACCATGCCCCGGTGGCGACGGTCATCGACGAAGCCTACAGCGTGACGCTCACGCGCATGGGCGGACGCATACGCATCGCCGGCATCCCGGAATTCGGCACGCGCACCGAGGAACTGCAGGACCGCGCGCTGCGAACCCTGGCGCGCGTGGGCAGCGACTGGTTTCCGCATGCCGCGATCTACGGCAAGGCGAACTTCTGGAGCGGCGCGCTGCCTACGCTGCCCGACGGACCGCCGCTGCTCGGCGCCGCGCCCGCGCGCAATGTCTTCATCAACATCGGGCACGGCTCGGGCGGCTGGACCATGGCGGCGGGCGCGGGCAAGCTGGTGGCCGACATGGTAAGCGGACGCGCAACCGACATCGATCTGGACGGACTGACTTTGGCTCGCTATGGATAAAGTAGATTGCATCGTGATCGGCGCCGGCGTGGCGGGCCTCGCAACCGCCCGTGCGCTCGCCTTGGGCGGACGTGAAGTGCTGACCGTCGAGCGGCATGCCGCCATCGGCATGGAAACAAGCTCGCGCAACAGCGAAGTCATCCACGCCGGCCTTTACTATCCGACCGGCAGCCTCAAAGCCCGCCTGTGCGTCCGCGGACGCGACGCGCTCTACGCTTACTGCGAAGAGCGCGGCATTGCGTACCGGCGCTGCGGCAAGCTGATCGTAGCCACTTCCGAAGGCCAGCTGGCCAAACTCAGGCAGATTCAGGAGCAGGCCTTCGCCAACGGCTGCAGCGAGATCGTGTCCCTAAGCGCTCAGCAGGCGTGCGAACTCGAACCCGAGCTTTCCTGTGCCGGCGCCCTCCTGTCGCCCAACACCGGCATCATCGACAGCCATGCCTACATGCTGGCGCTGCAAGGCGATGCGGAGAACGCGGGCGCGGTGTTCGCCTTCGACAGCCGCGTCTGCGCAGCGCGCCAGGATGCGGACGGCATCGTCGTCTCGGTGCGGACGTCGGACGGTTCGGAAATGGAAATCGCAACCAGCCTGCTCGTCAACTGCGCCGGCCTGTGGGCTCCGCAGGTCGCTGGACTGATCGCGGGACTGGACCAGAGCCAGACCCCGCGCGCATGGTTTGCCAAGGGAAATTACTATTCGCTCGCCGGCAAGGCGCCATTTTCACGGCTCGTCTATCCGGTGCCGGAACCCGGCGGCCTGGGCGTACACCTGACGCTGGACCTGGGCGGCCAGGCGCGCTTCGGCCCGGATGTCGAATGGCTCGACACGCCGGACGGCGAACCCGATTATCGTGTCGATCCGCAGCGGGCGGACCGGTTTTACGAAGAGATCCGGGCGTACTGGCCCAGACTGCCGGACGCCGCCTTGCAGCCGGCCTATTCGGGTGTGCGGCCAAAGATCAGCGGCCCGGGCGAGGCGGCCGCCGATTTCATGTTCAGCAGCCACGGCAGTCCGCACTATCTCGGCCTGTACGGCATCGAATCCCCGGGGTTGACGGCAGCGCTGGCAATCGGCGAACACGCCGCGGGCCTTGCGGGCAAGACCGGATAACACTGCCGGGCACCGCAGGGGACCGGCGCAAAGACATCGGAAAAACCTACAACAAGATTGCGAGACAAGCCATGAACAGACAACCAGCCAACTTTCGGATTCCAACGCCGCTCGCCTACCCGCAGCGTCACGATCCGACCGCCCTGTTCAGCGTTGCCGAGATCCGGACAATCGAGGAAAAGGCGATGGCCGATATTCCGCCCGGCACGCTCATGCAGCGAGCCGCAAAATCGGCCGCGTCTCTCGCGCTTGCGCTGCTCAGCCGGGTGACCGATTCGCCCAAGGTGCTTCTCGTGGCCGGCCCGGGCAACAACGGCGGCGATGCCTTGGTCATGGCCTGCCTGCTGGCCGATGCGGGACTGCATCCGACGGTCATGGTGTGCGCCGATCCTGCCCGCCAGCCGGCCGATGCGCAGCGTGCGCTTGAACGCGCGCAAGCCGTCGGCGTCAGGCTGATTGCCCCCAATCCCGAAGCGGTACGCCATCCGGTCGACTGGGACCTTGTGGTGGACGGATTGTTCGGCATCGGCCTGGCCCGGCCGATTACAGGCGATTTGCGCAGCCTGGTGGAAGCCATCAACAGCCTTGCCTGTCCGGTGCTCTCGCTCGACGTGCCAAGCGGGCTCGATGCCGATACCGGCTGCGTGGTCGGCCAAGACGGCATCGCGGTGCGCGCCACCCATACGCTGACCTTCATCGGCAACAAGCCGGGACTGCATACCTGCGACGGCCGCGACCATGCCGGCGAAGTCCAGGTGGCGCCGCTGGAAGTCGCACCGGAACTGTTCGTGCCCGCCCGCGCCTGGCTGGGCAGCGTGGCGCAGTTCGCACCCAGCCTGCGCAAGCGCCTGCACAGTTCGCACAAAGGCAGCTACGGCGATGTCACCGTCATCGGCGGCGCGCACGGCATGGTGGGCGCTCCGGTGCTGTCCGCGCGCGCGGCCGCCAAGACAGGAGCCGGACGCGTGTTCATCGGTTTCCTTGACGAAGTGCTTCCCTGTGATCCGGTACAGCCGGAACTGATGTGCAGGCGCGCCGCCGACATGGATTTCAATTCCGGCGCCGTGGTCATCGGACCGGGACTCGGTACCTCCGACCAGGCGCGCGACATCCTGCTCAGGGCGCTGCAGGCCGACAGGCCATTGGTGCTCGATGCCGACGCGTTGAATCTGCTTGCCCTCCATGACCACCTCAGGCAGGCCCTGGCAGCTCGAACGATGCCTTCGTTGATGACTCCGCATCCGCTGGAGGCAGCCCGTCTGCTGAAGATGAACACGGCCGATGTGCAGTCGTCACGCCTGGAAGCAGCGCGCCGCATTGCCCTCGATTGCAACAGCGCCGTCATCTTGAAGGGTTCCGGCAGTGTCATTGCGCGCCCCGACGGCAACCTGATCATCAACGCGACCGGCAATCCGGCGCTTGCGACCGCCGGCAGCGGCGACGTCCTCGCCGGCATGTGCGGCGCACTGCTTGCGCAATCCTTCCCTGTCTGGGATGCGGCGCTTGCCGCGACCTGGATGCATGGCCGCGCGGCCGACAAGCTGATCGAGGACGGCGTCGGACCGATCGGCGTTACCGCCGGCGAACTGATTCCGGCTGCGCGGGCGGTCTACAACCAACTGACCGAGCAGCATGCAGGCCGCGGCCCGGCGCTCTGAATTCCGTCATGCATTCTGCGAGGGAGTCCGGGGGTGCCAGAGTCGGCGACGCGCAAGGCGTGACGACGTAACAGCGACGAATGACAGCGGGAGCCTCGCCGCAGCAGACGGCCTGCTCGGACGGGGCTCAAGCAACTTGTGTATGAGTGCGGGCATGGGCCCGCCGGCATGAAACACCGGTGCCGTCATCATCCGGAACGATGACAGCGCCAGTGCATGGCGCTCCCAGGCTGTGTTTGATCCGCGTCGCGAGCGGTTCAGATTGTCGCCGAGGAGCGCTCGCGTACGCAGGGTACGCCGGGCACCGCAGGCGCCAATCGGGACCGCGCAGCAGCTTGTCAAACACAGCCTAGGTGAGCTGGCCTGCCGAAATGGTGATCGTTCTGCGGCAGCGGGCCGCAATGGAGGGGTCATGCGTCACCAGGACAAGCGTCGAACCGCGTTCCGCATTGAGTTCGAACATCAGGTTGATGACCGCATCGCCCGTCGCCGCATCGAGGCTGCCGGTCGGTTCGTCGGCAAACAGCAACGGCGGTTCGGTCACGAATGCCCGGGCCAGCGCGACGCGCTGCTGTTCGCCGCCGGACATGAATTTCGGATAGTGCCGCAAGCGGCTGGACAGTCCCACCCTGCCCAGCATCGCTTCGGCCTTTTCCCTGGCTTGATCGTCTCGCCGCAGCTCCAGCGGCAGCATGACGTTTTCCAGTGCGGTCAAGTGCGACAGCAGTTGGAACGACTGGAACACGAATCCGAGCTTGGCTTGACGCAGTCCCGCTCGCCCGTCCTCATCGAGTGCAAAGATGTCGGTGCCATCCAGCTTGACGGTTCCCGCCGACGGCGTATCGAGCCCCGCCAGCAGGCCGAGCAGGGTCGACTTGCCGGAACCGGAGGCGCCGACGATGGCCAGCGTCTCGCCTGACTGCACGGTAAAATCGATGTCCCTGAGGATAGTGAGTTCGCCGGTCGCATCCGCGACGCGCTTGCTCAATTGAACGACTTCAATGGCGTTGTTTATCAAGGAAGGTTCCGGCATGCAGGATGATTTAAGGAAAGTGGGAAAGCGTTTGGGAATGCGCAACTGGTTGCTGGCATGCGCGCTGATGATCATGTCAGTCTGCGCACATTCTGCACCAAAAACCTTGCTCGTGCTCGGTGACAGTCTTTCTGCCGAGTATGGAATCGCAAGGGGGAGCGGATGGGTGGCTTTGCTGGAAAACAAGATCAGGCAGGAGAAGATAGACGCCGCTGTCGTCAACGCCAGCATCAGCGGCGAAACCACGAGCGGAGGCAAGGCGCGCCTGCCTGCACTGCTGAAGCAGCATCAGCCCGACGTCGTCATCATCGAGCTCGGAGGCAACGACGGCCTGCGCGGCTTGCCGGTGAAGTCGGCAATGGCGAATCTCACTGACATGGTGAAGGCCTCCCAGGCAGCCAAGGCCAAGGTTCTGCTGGTCGGCATGCAGATTCCGCCGAATTACGGCCCAGACTATGCGCGGCAATTCGCGCGCATGTACAGCACGATTGCAAAGGAGTCGGATATCAAGCTGGTTCCCTTCCTGCTGGAAGGGGTTGCCGAGAATCCCGAGCTGTTCCAGGCAGACCGGATTCATCCTCAAGCCCAAGCCCAGCCGATCATGCTCGACAATATCTGGCCGCAGCTCAAGCCCTTGCTGGGGAAATAGGCCTCTCTGCTCCTGACTCTGCAGGCGCATTACGGCATCCCTGTTCGTGTCGCCTGATGCCTTCTAGGCTGTGTTTGATAAGCTGCCGCGCGGTCCGGATAGGCGCCTGCGGTGCCCGGCGTACCCTGCGTACGCGTGCACTCCTCGGCGACAATCTGAACCGCTCGCGACGCGGATCAAACACAGCCTAAAGCGCTTACGACTGGAGCAGGGTTTTGCAGACTACCGGTTTGCACCGCCCTAGCCGGACTGGCCTGCCGGCTGATCCGTGTGGACCAAGGGGTGGTGGCGCGACATGACGAGCCCGGCGCCCCCCCGGCCATGGCATGGAGGACTCGGCATCCCCGCACAACGCAGTGCCGCTGGCACATCGCCCGGGATCGACAGACCAGTCAAGCCGAAGGCGCTCTAACGCCTTCAATCGAATTGCGCTTGAGATCGGCATGCGGCCGATAGCGCTCCGGCAACAACTGCACTGGTCCGGAAGGATGCCTGGACCGATAAAAAAACCGCTGGAGCCCGGAGGCTTCAGCGGTTTTCTATCTTGTCACTGATGGTCGATTCTCAGTTGCCTTCAGCCTCAGGCTTCGTGGCGGCGACCGGTTTGAGAATTTCCACCTTCGCCTTCTTCTTCAAGACCTCCAGATACGCAAACGCTTCCTGCTGAGCGAGCGTGCCCGCAATCTGCTGCTGCTCGGCAGCGCGCCTTGCCGTGTCCGGATTGGCCGGCTGACCGACCTTCGTGACCTTGTAGACCGCGTAACCCTGGGCGCCGAGGTCGACACCGACATAGGCAGGCAGCTTGGTTGCATCGGCCTTCATGATGGAAGGCAGTGCCGCCTGATTCACGCCTTGCGCCTTGGTACGGGAAACCGTCTTGGCTTCACCGAAGCCTGCGTTGTCTCCCGACTTGGCGGCGGCCAGCTTTGCCTCGCCGGCCTTCTTGGCGAGTGCGGCCGCCTCTTCCTGGATCACGCGCTCGCGCACGACTGCCTGCACTTCCTCGAACGGACGCTTGGCAACAGGCTTGTGCTCGAGCACGCGCCCTGCAATCAAGGTACTCGGCGCGACTTCGATGGCTTCCGTATTGCGCTTGTTCTTGATGGCTTCGTCCGAGAACAGGGCATTCAGAAACTTCGGATTGTTGTACAGCGCCGTCGGTGCCGCCGCCGGATTCGGCGTGCGTGTCAGGCCTGCGGCGGTTTCGATCTTCAGGCCCAGCTTGTCCACGACCGGCTTCAGGCTTTCCGATTGTTCGTACACCATGTTGGTGAACTGCTCGGCCATCTCGGTGAACTTCTTCGCCGCAAGCTGCTTCTTGATATCGGCTGCGATCTGCGATTTGACTTCGTCGAGAGGCTTGACGACAGCTGGCTTCACCGCTGTGAGCTGGATGATGTGGTAGCCGAAATCCGATTCGACCACATCGCTGATTTCACCCTGCTTGAGCTTGAATGCGGCATCTTCGAAAGACTTGACCATCATGCCTTTTCCGAAGAAATCGAGATCGCCGCCGCGCTCTGCGGAACCGGGATCCTGGGAATTTTCCTTGGCCAGCTTCGCAAAGTCCGCCGGATTCTTGCGCACCTGGGCGAGCAGTTTTTCCGCCTTCTCCTTTGCAGCTGCCTTGTCCGCCTCGGAGGCGCTCTTGTCCGCCTTGATCAGGATATGGCTGGCACGGCGCTGCTCTTCTTCCGAGTAGCGCGCGGCGTTCTGGTCGTAATAGGCCTTGATATCCGCATCGCTGACATTGATCTGCGCCGCTACCGCGTCGCTGTTCAGCACCACATACTCTGCCTTGACCTGCTCCGGAACCTCAAACTGTTTTGCGTGCTTATCGTAATAAGCCTTCAGCATCTCGTCGGTCACTTTCACCTGGGATGCATAGTCGCCGGTCCTGAACACCGCTTCCTGAACGGTCCGCTCCTGATCGTTGAGATCGGACAGCCGGCTCGCCACGGTCTTGGGCGCGAATGCCGTGTCCTGGACGCTGCCGCTGACCTGCTGCATGGTCAGGTCCTGGCGCAGGCGCGCCTCATACACTGCCGGCGTCATGCCTTGCGCTGCGAGAAGGGACTTGTATCGCTCGGCGTCGAATTTGCCGTCCGGGCCGATGATGCCGGGAATGCCGAGAATGGTTTGCTGCAATGCCTGGTCGCTGACAGACAGGCGGTTGCTGGTGGCCTCTGCAGCGATGACGCGCTGGGCAATCAGTCCGTCCAGAACACCCTGGCGAGCTTCCGGCGTATCAAGCATTGCCGGGTCGAATTGTCCGCCAAACATCTGCCGGATGCGCTCCATCTGCTCACGCTGCGCGGCATCGAACTCCTGCTGCGTAATCGATGTGCCTGCGACTTTTGCGATGGCATTGTTGCCCTCGTTGAATCGGGTATAGCCTTCAAGGCCGAAAAACGCAAATGAAGGGAAGATGAATAGCAACAGCACAAACTGCATCAGGCGCTGGTGCGTACGAATGAAATCAAACATCGTTCAGTCCACAGAAGACGGATTGCAAAAACAGCGTTTCAGCTTAGCACTCGGAACGCCCGTAAGCCAGTGCTGCGGAAGCCATTGCCAAAAATCGGCGCCACATAAGAAAAAAGGCGAACTTGCGTTCGCCTTTTCTCAATTTTCTGGCGGAGTGGACGGGACTCGAACCCGCGACCCCCGGCGTGACAGGCCGGTATTCTAACCGACTGAACTACCACTCCTGATTTACTGCATGTTTGACTGCTTGGTGGGTGCTGAGAGGCTCGAACTCCCGACCTACGCCTTGTAAGGGCGCCGCTCTACCAACTGAGCTAAGCACCCGTTCCACTCTTAGTCAGCCAAACTTCTCATACGTTTGTCACCACGTCGAGAAAGTCGAGATTATATAGGATCTTTTATTCCTGCGCACTATTTTCTGCAGCATCGCCTGAATTTCTTCGATGAAGCATGTTGAACGCTTTTCGCCTGCAATGAAGAGCAGGCTCGAATGACGCATGCAGCGATTCTTCCTGCTTCGAAGAAATCGCAAAGGCAAATAAAAACGCGCTCCGTAGAGCGCGTTTCTTGCTGCTGCCGTTGCAGGCTCCAGCCAGCAGCTTGGTACCGCGACAGGCCTAGTGCTTCACAACGCTGGGGTCTGCCTGCCCTGTTGCTTGCGCCACTGCAGTATCGACCGGCGTGTCCACGTCGGACAGCGCTTCAGGCTGCCGTTCGAGTGCCACTTCCAGCACCTTGTCGATCCAGCGCACCGGGATGATTTCCAGCTTGTTTTTCACATTGTCCGGGATGTCGGCCAGATCCTTCACGTTCTGTTCCGGAATCAGCGCGGTCTTGATGCCGCCGCGATGCGCTGCAAGAAGCTTTTCCTTCAGACCGCCGATCGGCAGCACTTCACCGCGCCAGGTGATTTCACCTGTCATCGCCACATCCGCGCGAACAGGAATACC
>Ga0194137_10002082_pt1 | contig 12003 bp, 12 predicted proteins | sample TARM_MetaG_T3_14_FD_134025 | JGI IMG/M metagenome (GOLD analysis project Ga0194137, IMG submission 134025) | Freshwater microbial communities from Pennsylvania, USA, analyzing microbe dynamics in response to fracking - TARM_MetaG_T3_14 (version 2) | ecosystem: Environmental > Aquatic >...
ATCAAGAGCGTCGTGAAAAACGCGCGCACGGCCGTAGCCGGCGGAATCAAGCTGGCCACTCTGCCGGAGGTCGTGGCTGCCGGTCCTGACCTGGTCATCGTCGGCGGCGGCATTACGGGCCAGGACGACAAAAAAGCGGCGGCGGCGCAAATGCGCGAGCTCATCGCTGCCGGAGCCTAAAGCCGCCATGAACACGACGGCTTATGCGAACACTGTCGCCGCCGAGCTGGCCATGTCGGCGGCCGGCATCGACGAAGCCGCTGCGGCGGCCTTCGCCGATGCGGTGCTGCGCGCCGGTCGCGAGGGCGGCGTGTTCGTCGCCGGGGCCGGACGCTCCGGGCTGATGGGCCGCGCCTTCGCCATGCGGCTGGTGCATCTCGGGCTGACCGCCTATGTGGTCGGCGAGACGGTTACTCCGGGCATCGGGCCCGGCGGGCTGCTCGTCATCGGCTCGGGCTCCGGCTCTACCGCAAGCTTGCTGGCCATGGCCGCCCGCGCCGGCGAGCTTGGCGCCTCCGTTGCGCTTGTGACGACCAAGCCCGAATCTCCGATCGGAGCCTCCGCCGATCTGCTCGTCCGGCTGCCCGGAGCCGCCAAGGACGAGCAAGGGGCATCCACCATTCAGCCGATGGGAGCCCTTTTCGAGCAAGGACTGCTGCTGTTCTACGACTCCGTCGTGCTCCGGCTGATGGAGCTTCAAGAGCAGGACGGACGCCAGCTGTACGGCCGCCATGCGAACCTCGAATAGCCCATTTGCAGCTGCCCGCGCGGCGCCCCAGGCGCTGTGCGGGCTTTTTGGCATGCGGAGGCCGCGATTAGGCCCGAAGGGACAGTTGTAGTATGATTGGGGCATAGAGACGAACAGACTGGAGGCCGGTGCAATGGCCCATGAAGTGAAGGATCGCATCAACCTGAAGGAAATCAACTGCGAGAAGGAACTGACGCTCGCCGTCATCGGCGGCAAGTGGAAGCTGATCATTCTCTGGCATCTCGGCACGGACGGGACGAAGCGCTTCAGCGAGCTGAAAAAGCTGATCCCCGCCATAACGCAGAAAATGCTGACCAATCAGCTCCGCGAGCTGGAAGAGGACCGTCTGGTCGCCCGCAAAATCTATCCCGAGGTGCCGCCGCGGGTGGAATACTCCCTGACCGGCTACGGAGAAAGCCTCATGCCGGTGCTGCGCCTCATGTATGACTGGGGCCGAAAGTACGGCGACGAAGTCATCGGGAACGGCCGGGGCTGGCCGGTCGAGGCTGCCGCATCGCAGCCGGCTTCGAGCCTGGACTAGACTCTGCGGGCAGGAGCGGCGGCCTGCCGCCGAGGCTGCAATGCAACCCCGGTTCGCATGATCGATGGCCAATAAGGGGACTCTATTCAACGCCCATCCTTTGAAACGTCCCGCTTGCGAACAGAGCTGCTTGTCATCCGCCCATTCAAAGGTTTCTCCAAAGAATAGGCTTTGTATGAGCTGCTTGGCCTATTGGCCATATGATGTGCCCGTAAATTCGACACCTTTTACTGGAAATTTTCTTTTTCAAAAAGGCTATGTCAACTTCTATTGTTGATTTGTGACCATAAGAAAACCGCCTTTGTGAAAAGGCGGTTAATTGGACTATCGTCTCTCGATGGCTTAATCACCTTAAGCGGCAAGGTCATCTTGCCGTCTGATATACGAGACCTATTGCTCCAGAATCGAAGGTCTTGTTTTCAATTAGCCTAAGATTGATCTTTTCCTTGAGACCTTGGAATAACGGCAATCCCTTGCCGATCAGGACAGGAGAAACCGTAATTTTATACTCATCAATCAAATCAAGCTGCATCAGGTGGTGTGCGAGCCTAGGACTGCCGAGGATGACCATATCCTTGCCTGGCTGCTGCTTGAGGGTTTTGATTGCTTCCTCGACATCTTCGTTCACGAGTCTGGAATTATTCCATTCGACCTTCTCCAGCGTCGTGGAAAAAACAATTTTAGCTGTCTTTTCAATCCACTCGGCATGATCCCGTTCATGCTGCGAAGCTGATGGGTTGGAAGGCACAGATGGCCAATAATTGTGCATCATCTCGTAAGTCCCGCGCCCCCAAACGACCGTATCGGCAGTACTCAGAATTTCTTTCGCATGTTTCTCCAAATCAGCATCGTAGGAAATCCAGCCAATGTCCATTTCGCCATTGGGCCCTTCTACAAAACCGTCCAGCGATGCGTGAAGAAAAAGAACAAGTTTTCTCATTTTCAGCTCTCCTTTGTCCAAGAGGGATATCTACAATGACTAAATTTTAACATATCCAACTTGGGTTGTTTCTTATGGATTGCCAACCTCCCATTCGTAAAGATCCACGATCAGAATTAAGGTTTAACAAAGCCTGCAGAAAACCTTTCCATTGCCAGGTGAAGTTAATTCTAAAAGGGTGCAGCATTAGAATACGCAGAAAATGCGGACCAATCAGCTCCGCGAGCTGGAATGTCTCGACAGCCTGACAGGCCCATATCCAACATTCCTACACCAATTAATTTGCCTTGTCCGAATGCCAGAGCAAAAATAGATCTGCCACTAGGAATCATTCTTCGATTTCAATGACGGCCATCGACAGAAGAAATGATCGAGTTTGTTCCAATGAAATAGAACTTATGATTTAAAACATAACCCTTTCTAAAAGAGTCTTTCCCCCTTAAAGCATCGTGAAGGCGCACACAAGACTACAATGTGGAATAGGCTAGAGCAAATGCGAGGAGGTTCTGGCAACTATGCATCCAAACTATCCCTATCCAATGTATGATCCCTACTGGGGACAGCGATATCTTCATCATCAGCCTTATGCGCACAGGCACGTCTATGGCCGCGACGGCTATTATCAAAGTCAAGGTCCGCACCATTACGAGAGCCAGGGCGCCCAAAGCTACAACGAACAGGGACCGCACAGCTACCAAGGCCATGTAGGCGCCTATACAGGAGGCTACGGCATCGGCGGCCATGCGGGCGGCTTTTTTGGCGGACCCGAGCACTTCGGCCTCAAGACAGGCGTTGATGTCGGCGGTCCCGCAGCCGGACTCAATTTAGGCAGCCATCTGGGCGGGCACGGGGCAGGCGTGCAGGCGTACGGTCATCTGGGCCCTTACAAATCCGGCCTGCAGTCTGGCCTCCAATGGGGACCGCACGGCGCCTACCATCAGGCGAGCGGCCATATCGGCTCCTATGAAGCTGGTCTAAACACCGGCCTGGACTGGCAGAAATATGGACTGAACGCTCATACGACCGGGCATGTCGGTCCCTATGAGGCCGGCCTGCAGGCCGGAGCCTCTGCAGGTGGAAACGGCCATCACGGCTACGGCATGAACGTGAACGCCGGCGGCCATGTCGGCAACCTGCAGGTTGGACTCGGCGGCGGCGCTCATGTCGATTCGCAGAGCATCGGCATCGATGCCGAGTCCAGCTTGGGCAAGCACAAGCTCCACACGGGTTTCGGCTTCAATTGGGATTGACCGAGCTTGAGGCCCTTGCCATCGGCGACAAGGGCCGTTTATTTTCGTAGACAGCGGCTTCCGAGGAAGCCGGTTTGTTCTCCTTGGCAGCGGACAGCTGGCTGACCAGCCAGCCCAGATTCCCGCTGCCGGACAACGCGATCATCATCGAGAACGACGTCCCAAATCGCGAACGAGCCCGCACCATGATGAACGAACGGAAAAAATAGGGCCAGCCCGATAGCAAGCAACATGCCGCCAGGCCGGCTCTTAGTTTGGCTGCAGGGCCTGCTACGACTGCCTGGCGCCGTCATTCTCGGGAATGTATCTAAGTTCTTTGTCAACCATAGGGATAAAACAAATAGCCTCTTAATGTTGCTATGTTCTTATCTCCTTACCATCCAATCTTGTGCCAGCCGATCTTCGCGATCCGCTCCTTCTGACAGGCTATGGCTTGATCCGCATCCGGTCCGCTTGCCGCTCACGTCTGAAGCGCCTGGGCTTCGCCTTCAAGATCGGCTCCAAGCACAATCGTCCAGGCCGCATCGTCTCCATTTGCCAATCCATTCTAATCGGAAAGACTCCGCCGTCGGAATTTCCAATCGACGAACCCCGCATGAAGTAAGCTGCGCGAGCAAAACTTATCGACTTGTCTCCCGGTCCGGCTCTGGCGACGTCGATGAACGAAACGACTGTGTCCTCCAGTTGGACAGCGATATCTGAAGCGATTCAGGGGTATTCCATTCGTTCATCACCGTTGCTAAAGAAATTAAGTATAGGGCGTTGTACTAGAATGAATTTCGTCGTCATTGGTGAAGCGATGCCCGTCAAGATGACTATTTCGATTTGCAAACGCCTCAACCGCATCTCTCCACTCTCCGTAGCTGGGGGTAAGGGCAGCCAGCGCTACCGTAAAAGCAGAGCCAGCAAGTATCGACCCATCATCCACCAGCCCTCCGAGCAGGAAGCGATCATCAACGCCTAATGCGGTCCTAATTCCCATCAGACCGGCCAGTGCGCTTGAGAAGGAATTGACTCGGATCAGCGCCTTGAGGGTCGTTACCCGGCGATAAAAGAGAAAATGCAAGCGCCCGTCGTGAACTCGAAGGAGGAATCCGATTGAGCCGTTGGCTCTTCTCGATAGTCACGTAGATAAAATCCTTCATGACCTTCTGGATGACATTGGGCCGCTGCTCCTTGACGGTAAACAGGGCTGCGAGCTTTTGTTAAATCCGTAACTATGGTATCATCATTATTAGTACCTGATACTAATACTTGATACCATACCGGGAGGTTGATTGCTTATGTCTAGCAAGGCCCCGATTACGACCGGCTACCGTACATCCGCCCGCATCACCGCAGTAGGCTCCTATTTGCCGAAGCGAGTGTTGAGCAATGACGATCTGGAAAAAATGGTCGACACCAACGATGAATGGATCGTTCAGAGGACGGGAATCCGGGAACGCCGTATCGCAGCTGACGACGAATATACGAGCGGCCTGTGCTTCCATGCCGTGCGCGACCTGATCGAGCGCTACCCGGAAAAGAGCCTCGAGGATGTAGACTACATTCTTGTCGCAACGGCAACGCCTGATACTTTCTTCCCCCAGACGGCAGCTCGCGTACAAGCCGAGTTCGGCATCAAGGCAGCCGGAGCTGCGGACGTCGCGGCCGCCTGCGCAGGCTTCGTCTCCGCGTTGCAGCTCGCCGGCGGCCTTATCGCCTCCGGACTGCATCGCAAGATCCTTGTCATCGGCGCGGAAACGCTGTCGCGAATTACCGATTACACCGACCGCACGACCTGCATCCTGTTCGGAGACGGCGCGGGAGCCGTGCTTGTCGAAGCCGGAGCTTCGGACAGCAAGCCCTCCTGGCTGCACTCCTTTGCCCGCACGGATGGAGAGGACGGCCATCACTTGTACCGGTCCAGCCTGTCCCCGTCTATTGGCGAGCATTCGCTCCAGCAGTCGGGCAAAATCGTCCAGAACGGACGTGCCGTGTTCCGCTGGGCGATCAGCCGTGTTCCGGAAAGCATTCTCGAAATGCTGAATGAAGCCGGAACGGCTCCGGAAGATGTCGACTGGTTCGTGCCGCATAATCCCAATATGCGGATTCTCGATGTCGTGAGCGAGAAGACGGGCATTCCTCTCGATAAAACCATTACGACTCTGGAGCATACCGGCAATACGTCGGCTGCCTCCATCCCGCTCGCTTTAAGCGAAGGAGTCCGCAGCGGCCGCATCCGCGAAGGACAGTTGCTTCTTCTGTACGGCTTCGGCGGCGGTCTATCGCAGTCCGGCCTGCTCATCCGTTGGATGGCTTGAGCCGGAGCCAGTCCTAAAACAAGGCCACCTTTGGGGATGGCCTTGTTTTAGAATGATCGGGATATCCCTGCTGGCGGCAGGGATACCCTTTTTTATTTTCAATAATTGGTGATTTCATTTGTATACTGGAAGAGACGGATTGCCTTCGAGGTAGAAAGCGCAATCCAAAGGAGATTCAAACGGCTTCTCTCAAGAGGGCCGACTTGAATCTCCTTTTCTATTTCCATATTTAGGAGCCGCAAGTATACTGGAGGAGATGTTGGCGCGCGCTATGGTCGTACAGATGGCAAAGAAGGACGATCGCTGGATATCGCTGAGCACGACTGCTTTCAACAAAGCCGACATCGAGACCATTAAGCAGATCAAGGGCCGCAAGTGGCAGCCAGAGGGGAAGGTGGCTGACTCCCTACTCCCTCTCTAGCCTGGAGCGGCTGTGGGAGATGCTGCTGCGTACCGGACGGCTCGACATCGCTCCCGATCTGCTGGAGGAGTGTCCTTATTTGAAGGAACAGCTTGATATGCGGACATGCGCTCTCGTTTCAAGCCGCCCTGCGGACATGCTGCCCCTCCCTCAGTCATTCTGTTGCCAACGCAGCCAACAGGCGAGTCGCTTCTAGCCAGCCTTTCCAGGCCCCATCCGCATTCCGTCGAGCAGACCCGATTCGTCCAGGAGCTGAAGCTCCGCGGCTACATCCTCAAACCATCCGGGCCTATATGGGACATGTGCGGCGCTTTCTCGACCATCAGTTGTCCGATCCGCATCGCACCGTTTCAAGTCTACTCTCTCCACCTGCTTGAGAAAGGACAGTCCCACTTCTATGTCAATCAGGCCATCAGCGCCCTCAAGTTCTACATGAAGCTCACTGGGGACGAGAACGTCGGCAGCTACGTACGGCCCAAGAAGGAAACGAAGCTCCCGAACGTCCTCTCTACGGAAAAATCGCCAAGCTGCTCCGCGCCGTGACAAATGAGAAGCATCTCGCCATCCTCTGCCTGCTCTACTCGGCAGGCTTGCGCGTGAGCCAAGTCGTCCGGCTCCGGCTGCGCAACCTAGACCTCGAGCGCAGGACCATGACGACCCGTCAGGGCAAAGGACGCAAGGATCGCGTCACCCTCCTCTCCGATATCGCCCAAGTGGCGGTTGAGCGGTACGTCTCCTCCGAACCGCCCGACGACTGGCTGTTTCCCGGGCAAAACGGGCGCCAGCACCTTACCGAGCGGAGCGTACAGAAAGTATTCGAGAAGACCCGGGACCGCGCAGGCGTCCGCAAGCCGGGCAGCGTCCACTCCCTCCGCCAATCGTTCGCCACCCATCTGCTCGAGAACGGGACCGACTTCCGCTACATCCAGGAGCTGCTCGGCCATCAGTGCAGCCGGACTACGGAGAGGTACACGCATGTGAGCATCCGGGATGTGCGGCGGATTCGAAGTCCATTGGACGGAATCGGACTGGATGAGGAATGATGGGCTTGAAAAGCTCAAAACAATCCGATTATAAGTACCATGCCTGGGCAAATACGCGAGTGCAGGAGCATCTCAGAACGATGCCCTTCGAGACCCCGGAAATTCGGCACGCTACTCCAGCCTGGAGTAAGTGCGGGGCCGCCTTGCGGCCGCAGAAGAAATATGACTTGCACAGTTCAGTCGGGCAGGAGTTCCTGAACATTAAATACAGAAATTAATCCGTCCCGACACCGGCATTACTAACTGAGCGGAGAGTGGACGTCATATTTCCCCCGTGGTAGGTACCGTGATTAACGACGTGCTGGACAATTTCAGCAATCGAAAGGCGATAAAAGATGCTCCTCCCTTTCCTGTTTACCAGATTTGGAAATAACTTTGGCATGCTGCTGGTTCGTAAACACTGCACATATGCGAGTTTAGACGTATGAGACAGAAACACCCGTATTAGAAAAGTATTAACGAAGTTTAGGAATAAGACGTTAGGTGAAAGTAATGCAGATCATATTTTTAAAAGGTGGATTCTAAGATGTCCAAGCTAATAAAAGATATAACATCAATTTTACTTAACCAATCTGTCCAGGTTGTTAGATTGGTTGGAAATTCATTGATTTTATATTTAAATTGTCATCCTGGAGAAAAGAAAGGATTTAGTCTCTGGCTTGAGCCAGTGTGGAATTTTAAAAGTGATATTGAAGTAATAACAGGATCAAGACAGGCTCAAACTGAAGATGAAGAAGAGCATAAAATAGTAATGGATAAGTTGAATAGAATAATAAATAAGAAAATAACTGAAATTAATATAGAAGCAATTTCAAATGACTTAATTATTAGATTTGAAGATAGATATTTTATAAGTACTTTTGTATCTGATCCTAATGATGAAGAATCATGGATAATTAGAGATTTGAAAACAGGAATACGACTCATAGGAAATCCAAAAAGTATAAAAGAGATATAGAGACTAATTTATAGGATACTCATTGAAGGCATTATCATCACCTAACAACGTATTCAAGCTGCGGGGCTGACAGAGGTTAAGAAGCCAGAAAGTAGATTCAGTCGGACAACCCTGCTGGCGATCCGTTCGCTAACGCTCACTTAAGGCTCTCGGGTTCATGAACACTGGAACGTATTCTGTAATTACCAAAATCTTTTAAAAAATTAATTAAGGCATGGTGACAATTGTGAATTCATTTCCCGAGGAGTACGAACTTCTAGACCTATTTGAATCTGAGCCCATTATCTATGACCTGAGTACACCTTTCTTCTATAACAACTTAATTTATAAATTGATAAGATCAAATGGAACTTTGAAGTTTGAAGTAGAACCAGGAAGTCATTGGGCCAGAGTGACTTTAACTCAAGGTGAAATAGACAGTATAGATCTAGAACTAAATCATATTAAGAGTGTAGAAATAGAAAAACGAAACAATCAAGAATTTATACACCTTTCATTTCATAAAGATCAAGATTTAAAAAAACTTGTATTAAAAACAAAACCTGAGTTTTCGATGACTTGGGGTACTGATAGAGATTGTACAGATTAGAACGGTTAGTGAAATTGGGCAAGTGCATAAATAAAAAAAGGTGCTGACAAGTATGGAATTATGAATTACTCAATTTAAAGAAAGGTCCCAATAAGACCTTTTCAAACATTATAGTAAAAGATGGAGACCTATTAAATTACAATTTGGAAGGATTCGTTTTTGATATCTGTATATTTGCAATAGACTTTACAAACTCCAACTTAAGGCAAAGTAAATTTACAAACTCTAATTTAAAGACTTGTATATTTAGAAATGCAGACCTCACTAATGCTGAATTATCTTATAGTATGCTTTGCTCAGCTGATTTCAAGGGAGCAATTATTGAAGGGACTGTATTTAATGACAATTACTATCACTCGAAAAAGCTAGAGATTGATGACTTATGGAATATGATTTAAGAGACTTATGAGAAGTGCTTCGATGGCCCAACATCACCTAACACCGTATTCACGCGGCGGCATTCGCCCTTGGTCTGGATCGGGGGATTTCGGGAAAGTGAATTCAGCCAGACAACTCCTGCGAGCCTAAGTCTTCGACCCGGCTCCCGTTGGTCGCCTTAAGCCTCTCGGGTTCGTAAATCCAACAACGTTATGGAAAATTGCTTAATAGAATATAGAAGGCTGGATCAATGATGCCAAATGAAATAATTAGTTATACTTCACTTCCTTCTAATCAAGGAAATAATATTTCTAAAATCAATAGTAGTATATTATTTGAAGGTCTTTTTCCTCATTCAGACTTCTATGAGGTTAACATGAACAATGAATTATTGAGAATACCGTACAGAATTTATTTTAAAGAACCAGATAACGAACTGATTAGTCAGTTGAATGCTGAACAAGTCGATCTATTGAATTGTTTTTATACCCGACATTACAATGGTTATATTAGAGAACGGAAACTAAAGGAAATAATAATGATAGACCGACCTATTGTCGTACCATTTGTTATTCAATTAGCTGGTGAATACGTTTATGAAATTCTAGAGATTATATATGATCATTTAGACCATTTGAACCTGAACAACTATCTAAATTTTATAGCCGAGAATCCCATATATTATCAGAAGACAAGAGCTAGAATGATAAGCTATTGGAATTGTAATTATCGAAATGAATATAAAGATTTAAGAAGCTATAAAGGGCTACAAATATTTAAGTGCTTTGAAAGTAAACTCAAGTAGAGGCAACGTCCCATAACATCGTATTCACGCTGCGGGCTGGCGCCCTTGGTCCGGCAGAAGTTAAGAAGCAGGAAGTGTAATCAGCCGGACAACCACTGCGAGCCTAAGTCTTCTACCCGCTCCCTGACGATCACTTAAGGCTCTCGGACAACAACTCCTGCGAGGCTAAGGCTCCGCCCCGTTCCCTTCGGTCACTTAAGCCTCTTGGGTTCGTGAATACAAGAGACGTTATGGGAAATTGACAACTAACTATTAGTGAGGGCTAGACATCGATGCCGATGAAAGAAAAAGAAGGATTCAAATCCTACTCGAACGTCACAAAGCTAAAAACAAAAAATCTTTATATAGCACACTATTTGAAGAATGCTTAATTGCTCTTGGTAATGAAGTGATATTTTTTAGTCAAGAAAAAACCGAGGAGATCTATCGAAAATTTCAAGATGAGTATTCATTTACCCCATATGGTCGAATAGATTGGAAGAACCATCAATACTTAGAAACGAATATAAACGAACTGACAAAGAATCTACATGGTCCGGAAGAACGTTGCTTGATTATTTGGAGTCACGGTACAGATCCAGTTATTGAAGCCAAATTAACAGAGATCTAAAAAAAATTGACGATATAGTACCTGTTGCCTCAGATGTATGGACTTATAGGGAGAATGACTATGTAATTGAGTTTTTTCATGATGGTGTGATTAGGAAAGGCTATAAAACATCTATAAAACACTAATTAAATTAGAATATTTTAGATAATTCGAAGAAGCTGTCAACATCCTATAACACCGTATTCACGCTGCTGGCTGACGCCCTTGGTCCGGCAGAAATAAATTGATACATAAAGATAATGAAAACTTCATTCAATATAATCAAAAAGATGGGGAAAACCAGTTTAGAAAAAATAGAACCTATTGAAAATAATGGATGGTGTGTTATTTAGTTCATTAAGACGGGAACTTCTTATAACACCGTATTCACGCATCAGGTCGGCATTCGTCGACCCTCGATCCACAGAGGGATTTCGGGAAGTAGTTTCAGGTGAACAACCCTGCGAACCTAACCGCGTCACGGCCGCCCGTTGAGGCTTAAGGTTCTCGGGTTCGTGAATACAAGAACGTTAGGTGAAATTGCTGAAACCTTTTGGAGAAAGAGATTAGACTAAATGTCGTCTAATTCAATTGAAGTACCAAAACTTATCAGTTGGAAATTCGATGATGAGGTTGGGAATGATCCATCTAAATTGAATTGAAATCACAATTTAATACAATGACGGTTCAAAAAGATGGAGCATATTATATACACCTGAAAGGCTGAAGAACATTTTGTCGAGGGAAAATGTCGATCCACCGGGTCTTTATATACGTCAAATGATAGTGTTCGAAGCTATTCTAAAGCTGATATACAAAGAATATTAGAAGACTAAGATCGTAATAATGAATTAATAGAAGCATCAAAACTATACGAATAATATAACGCAGGTTCTTGAAATTATAAATAAGAACCCTAATTGGAGTTAAATTATGAGCGTATCTTCGGAATGTAGATTAGGTGATGAAATATATGTTATTGACGGCTTTGTCTCCAAGGTAGTTTTTACTAATGAAGAACTTATGGATACTGAGAACTCATTGGAACTGGATATTGGGGACAAAGTGATTTATTTAGATTGGTTTAATAAAAACATTGGAGACAATTTATATAAATTTATAAGATATAGAGATAAGAATGGAAATGATTTAGAGGCTGTAGAAACCTTTTTTGTCACGAAAGAAGTATGGAATAGGCTAGAAGAATACTTCTTCAATAAGAGATAACGAAATAAGTAGTAAGAATATTTTGAATGGATCTCAGAGAAGCCAGCAACATCACCTAACACCGTATTCACGCTGCGGGCTGACGCCCTTGCTCCGACCGAAGTTGAGAAGCCAGGAAGCGGATTCAGTCGGACAACCCTGCCAGCCTAAGTCTTCGACCCGTTCCCGTTGGTCACTTAAGGCTCTCGGGTTCGTGAATACAAGAACGTTA
>Ga0194137_10002084_pt1 | contig 11981 bp, 9 predicted proteins | sample TARM_MetaG_T3_14_FD_134025 | JGI IMG/M metagenome (GOLD analysis project Ga0194137, IMG submission 134025) | Freshwater microbial communities from Pennsylvania, USA, analyzing microbe dynamics in response to fracking - TARM_MetaG_T3_14 (version 2) | ecosystem: Environmental > Aquatic >...
CCAGTGCCCAGCCGGCACCGACCGCGGCCAGGATGTTTTCCACCACATGGCCGCGCCGGTCGAGGTCCTTGATGCCGAGACCGGCAATCTTCAGCAGCGGCGTCTCATGCGCGCCGTTGGCCAGCACGATCTGGCCGTCGCGCACGAAGACCGCCCGTCCGCCCTGGGCGCGATGCTGGGACACCACGTCATTGTCGGGCGACGCGCTGAAGAAGATCACGCCGCCGTCGCACAGCTCCGCCATCTCGGCGACCCGGGAATCGGCGCCGTTGAGCACCGCGACGCCTTCGGGCAGCACAATGTCGACCTGGGTGCGGGCGACCTTGAACATCTGGTCCGCATCGTCGATGTACAGCTCCGGCAGGCTGGCCTCGGGATCGATATTGGTGACCACGCCGACCTGGCAGCGGTCGTAGGCGATGCCTTCGGTAAGGATGGAACGGTAGCCGGTTTCGAGGACGGCGGCTTCGACCGCGCGGTTCATCAGCACGCGCTGCGCGGACTTCCAGTTGGCGCAGTCGCCCTTGTCCATGCGACGCTGGCCGAGGTAGAGGCCGTCGCTGCCGGCGACGGCGACATTGAGGCCGTGCAGGCGCATCATGCTGCCGATCAGGCGTGACACCATGGTCTTGCCGTGGCTGCCGGTGACGCCGACGATGGGAATGCGGCCGTTGTCCTGCTCGGGGAAGAGGTGGTTGACAATGGCGCTGCCCACCGGGCGCGGCTTGCCGCTGGCCGGCTTCAGGTGCATCAGCAGGCCGGGACCGGCATTGACCTCGACGATGGCGCCGCCCTGCTCTTCCAGCGGACGGGAAATGTCTTCGGCCACCAGGTCGACGCCGGCGATGTCGAGGCCGACGATGCGCGCAGCAAGGGCTGCGGCGGCCGCCACGCGCGGATGGACTTCATCTGTAATGTCGAAGGCGACATTGCCGTGACGCTGGATCAGCACCGTCTTGCCGGCCGGCGGCACCGAGTCGGGACCGAGCCCCTGGCGCTCGAGCACCAGCAGCACGGTCGGATCTTCCTCGTAGGTGATCAGGTTGAGCGGGAATTCCTCGTTTTCGCCGCGGCGCGGATCGGTATTGATCTGGGAATTGATCAGCTCCGTCACGTTGGATACGCCGTCGCCGACGACGGTCGCCAGCTCGCCCTTGGCGGCGGCCACCATCTTGCCGCCGACCACCAGCAGGCGGTGTTCGTTGCCGCGGATGAAGCGTTCGACGATCACGCCGCTGCCTTCCTGCTCGGCCAGCCTGTAGGCAGCCTCCACTTCCTCGCGGGTATTGAGATCGGTGGAGACGCCGCGGCCGTGGTTGCCATCGGAAGGCTTGACCACGACCGGAATGCCGATGTCTTCCGCGGCATCCCAGGCTTCTTCGATGCTGTCCACCAGGCGGCCTTCCGGAATCGGCACGCCGCAGGACGACAGCAGGCTCTTGGTCAGGTCCTTGTCGCTGGAGATGCTTTCCGCGATCGCGCTGGTCTGGTCGGTTTCCGCAGTCCAGATGCGGCGCGAGCGGCTGCCGTAGCCGAGCTGCACCAGGTTGCCTTCGTTCAGGCGCAGCGACGGAATCCCGCGGTCGACGGCGGCATCGACGATATTGGCGGTGCTGGGGCCGAGCGCGACCGATTCGGCCAGCTCGCTCAGGCTCTTGACCGTGGCTTCGACGTCATAGGGCTTGTCCTCGATGGCGGCCATGACCAGGTCGCGCGAGGCGACCAGCGCGGCGCGGCTGACCTCTTCATAGCGCGCGCGCACGGTGAGCTTGTAGACGCCGCGCTTTGACGTTTCGCGCGCCTTGCCGAAGCCGGTCTGCACGCCGGCAAGATTCTGCAGCTCGATCATCACGTGTTCCATGATGTGCGCGGGCCAGGTGCCCTCGCGCAGGCGCTGCAGGAAGCCGCCTCGCTCGCCGATGCCGCAGCGATGCTCGATCAGGCCGGGCAGCCAGTCGGTCAGGCGGTCGTAGAATCCGGGAATGGTGTTGGAAGGCGAATCTTCCAGGTCGCCGATGTCAACCCATGCCTCGATCACCGGACGATAGGTCCATATATTCGGGCCGCGCAGAGACATCACATTGATGATCTCAATGGTTTTGTTGTTCATTTAATACGAGAGGCTTAAGGATAAGTGCCAAGTAAGGGCCGTTGGTTTCCGAGGATCTTTTAAACTGTCTCTTGTTGGCCGGTGTATGGATAACGCATCAAAAGGTCGATAGTTTACTGAAAGCGCAAAAAAATTATCGGACAGAATCCGCTCCTGCAAAACAACATTATCGCCTCTCGGTATACTTGGCGCCACATCAGTGCATCGGCCGCACGCCAAATTTACATTCTGCAAACAATTGCCCTCCTGTTTGCCCTTTCAGAGCTTGAATGAACACAGCATCCCCCATGGCATTGCCTGCCAAGAGTCCGCTTCCTGCGGCATGGCAACAAAAGCTGCATCCGCATCTGCGCGATGGCGAAACCGTCATCGCCGCGCTTGAACTCGATCTTGACCTGAACCTGCGTTTCGCCGCGGGCATTGTCGTCGTGACCAGCCGGCGCCTGCTGGCCGCCTCTGGAGCGGATGCCGATTGGCAGGAGTGGCCATTCCGGGCCGACCTGGCATTGGCGCATCATGATCATGCCGGCGTAGGCACGCTGGAATTGCATGACAGTCAACACCGGCTCGCCGCATGGCGCTACACCCTGGGCCGCAATCCCGAGGCGCTGCGGCTGATCAAGCACTTCGAGCAGCAGCGCGAAGCGATGCTGAGCGGACATGCTCACAGGGAACCGGAAGAGGCCACCTGTCCAAGCTGCAAGGCTCCCTTGCCGGAAGACCAGGAAGATTGCCCGATATGCACGCGGGAAATTCATACGCCGCCGTCAACTTGGACACTGTTTCGCCTGTGGCGTTTCGCCAGGCCCTACAAGGGCCAGCTGCTGCTGGGCTTCCTGCTGACGCTGGCGTCGACCGCAGCCACGCTGGTGCCGCCCTACCTGTCGATGCCGCTGATGGACAATGTGCTGATCCCTTACCAGAACGGCCAGTCCATCGATGTCGATCTGGTCGCGCTCTATCTGTCCGGCCTGTTCGGCGCAGCGCTGGTGGCCTGGGTGCTCGGCTGGGCGCGCACTTACATCCTGGCGCTGGTGAGCGAGCGCATCGGCGCCGACCTGCGCACCTCGACCTACGAACATCTGCTGCGGCTGTCGCTCGAATACTTCGGCGGCCGCCGCACCGGCGACCTGATGGCGCGCATCGGCTCGGAGACCGACCGCATCTGCGTGTTCCTGTCGCTGCACCTGCTCGACTTCGCCACCGACGTGCTGATGATCACCATGACGGCGGTGATCCTGGTCTCGATCAACCCCTGGCTGGCGCTGGTGACGCTGTTGCCGCTGCCCTTTATCGCCTGGATGATCCATGTGGTGCGCGACAAGCTGCGGCACGGCTTCGAAAAGATCGACCGGGTCTGGGGCGAAGTCACCAACGTGCTGGCCGACACCATTCCCGGCATCCGCGTGGTCAAGGCCTTTGCCCAGGAAAAGCGCGAAGCGGCGCGTTTCCGCGAAGCCAACAAGCACAACCTGCAGATCAACGACCGCGTCAATAAGGTATGGTCGCTGTTTTCGCCGACCGTCACTTTCCTGACCGAAATCGGCCTGCTGATCGTCTGGGGCGTCGGCATCTGGCAGGTATCGAAGGGCCTGATCACCGTCGGCGTGCTGACCGCCTTCCTCGCCTATATCGGCCGCTTCTACACGCGGCTCGATTCGATGAGCCGCATCGTGTCGGTCACGCAGAAGGCGGCGGCCGGCGCCAAGCGCATCTTCGATATCCTCGACCATGTCTCCAGCGTGCCGGAGTCGCAGAACCCGGTGCACCTGCAGCGCATCGAGGGCAGCATCCACATCAAGGATGTCGGCTTCCGCTACGGCAACCGCGCGGTGCTGCGCGGTGTCGATTTGCAGATCAAGCCGGGCGAGATGATCGGCCTGGTCGGTCACAGCGGCTCGGGCAAGAGCACGCTGGTCAACCTGATCTGCCGCTTCTATGACGTTTCGGACGGCGCGATCCTGGTCGACGGCGTCGACATCCGTTCGCTGCCGGTGGCCGAGTACCGCCGACATATCGGCCTGGTGCTGCAGGAGCCCTTCCTGTTCTTCGGCACCATCGCCGACAACATCGCCTACGGCAAGCCGAATGCCACCCGCGAGGACATCATCGCCGCGGCGCGCGCGGCCAATGCGCATGAATTCATCCTGCGCCTGCCTCACGGCTATGACTCGATGGTCGGCGAACGCGGCCAGACGCTGTCGGGCGGCGAGCGCCAGCGCATCTCGATCGCCCGCGCGCTGCTGATCGATCCGCAGCTGCTGATCCTCGACGAGGCGACCTCCTCGGTCGATACCAGCACCGAGAAGGAAATCCAGAAGGCGCTCGACAATCTGGTGCGGGGCCGCACCACGATCGCGATTGCGCACCGCCTCTCAACCTTGCGCCAGGCGGACCGCCTCGTGGTGCTCGACAAGGGACAGATCGTCGAAGTCGGCAAGCATGAGGAATTGCTGGCGCGCGGCGGCGCCTACTTCAAGCTGTACCAGGCGCAGCAGCGCCAGGCGGAAAACGAGGGATTGGTTGAATTGAGCGAGGACATGGCATGAACGACTTCACACTGACTCGCAATCCCTTCGGCAAGCTGGTGTTCGCCTCGGAGCAAGGCACGCATGTCGGCGTGGTGCCGGTGCGCGCCTTTCCGATTGCCGCGCCCGACACCGGCATCGCGCTGGTCGACACGGACGGACATGAACTTGCCTGGATCGAGCGGCTGACCGACCTGCCGCAGGCGGTCCGCAGCCTTCTGGAAGAGGAACTGAAAAGCCGTGAATTCCTGCCGGAAATCAGGCGCATCGTCGAGGTGTCGACGTTTGCGGTGCCCAGCACGTGGAGGGTGGAGACAGACCGCGGCACCGCCAGCTTCGTGCTCAAGGGCGAGGAAGACATCCGGCGCGTGGCCGAATCGACGCTGCTGATCGCCGACAGCCATGGAGTGCAATTCCTGATCCGCGACACCCAGGCGCTGGACAAGGCCAGCAGGAAGATCCTCGACCGCTTCCTTTAAGCCTTGCGCCTTTAGCGGTCTCCCGGAATGGGAAGCAGCTGTCGCAGTCGCCTCAGATCTGCTTCGCTTCCGCGGCCACCAGCACGCTGCAGCGGATTTTCTCCACCAGCACCGCATCCATGGCGCCGCGCCACCAGCGCATCGCGAACGGCTTGTGGCGCGAGTGGCCGACGATCACCAGCTCGATGCCGAGGCGGTTGACGAGGTCGCCGATGACGGTCACCGGCTCGCCGACTTCGAGATGCGGCGTCACGCTCAGGCCGCCTTCGGCCAGCATCCTGCGGCCGGACTCCAGCACCTGCGCCATCGCGTCGCGTTCGGCGAGTTCCTCATCCATGGTCGGCACCGCGGCCACGAATTCGCCGGCCAGAACGATTGGCGTCGGCGACACCACCGCAAGCAGATGCACCTGGGCGGCCGGCCCCGGCGCAAGCCGTATGCATTCCTGCAGCGCGAGCCGGCTTTCCGGCGTGCCGTTATAGGCGACCAGTATTTTCTGATACATGCTTGCCCCCTTGGTAAGTGAATGTGTGAGTACGCGCGATAAGCCGCGACGTTGAAAATCTGACTCCCTGATTCATCATACAGCGCAAGCGGACTTCGGCAATCGGTTTTGCGCAATGTCAGGCTGCGTGCGGTGCCGGCGCATGATGAACCATCGACGGCTTCTTAGTTTTTCTGCGCCAGCGCCTTTTCGACGTCGGATACGAGTTGCTTGTCATCGGGCGTCACACGGCTGCCGTAGTTGGCTACCACCTTGCCGCTGCGATCGATCAGGTACTTGTGAAAATTCCACTTGGGCGCAGTCCCCGTAATCTTCGCCAGTTCCGCATGCAGCGGATTGGCCTCCTTGCCGGTGACCGAGCTCTTGGCGAACATCGGAAACTTGACGCCGTAGGTGTTGAAGCAGAAATCGGCGATCTGCTTGCTGTCGCCCGGCTCCTGTCCGCCGAAGTCATTAGATGGGAAGCCGAGCACGACGAGGCCGCGCGGCTGGTATTTGGCGTACAGTTTTTCCAGTCCCTCGTACTGGCTGGTATAGCCGCAGTAGCTGGCGGTATTCACCACCAGCACCACCTGTCCCGCGTACTTGCAGAGCTGTTGCGGCGCATCGTCCTGCAACCGGTTGAAGCGCTGGTTCAGGAGCGCCGGACAGGCCGCATCCGGCTGCGCCATCACAGGTGCCGCTGCGGCAAGCAGCAGGCCCGAAAGAATCAGGTGTGTGACCATGGTCGGCTCCTCATTGAAGTTTCGGCAATTGTCCGGCAAGTCGGGGCATTCTATGCGAAAAGCGACAAGAAAATGCCACAAGGAAAGTTTCTCGCATACACTGGAGGCTAATTATTCCATGATAGGCAAAGCCGTCCCGTCCACAACAAGGATTTTGTCCGATGCTGAAAGTCGTCGTCATCGATGCCAATGCGATCTCCCGCAACCTGCTGACCAGCGTATTGACGAGCGGCGGCCATGATGTGGTGGGCGACGCCAATACCAGTGCGGCAGGGATGGCGGCGATGATCAAGTTGCAGCCGCAGCTGGTGTGCATTGATATCGGCACGCCGGACGACGAGGGCTTCGGCAGGCTCGACACCCTGCGCAGCAGTTTGCCGAAAGCCTTGATCTTTCTCGTGTCCGGGAAGATGGAAGCCGCTACCGTGCAGCGGGCGGCCGAGAGCGGCGTGCATGGATTCATCGTCAAGCCTTTCAACGGCGCCACCGTCCTGACAAGCATCCGAAACGCGATCATCAAGATTGCCCGGCAACATCGTCAAGCAGCCACGTCAAACCATCCCGCTGAGTGAACGCAAGCCGGTAACAAGACGTAACCGCCCCTGCCGTTTTTCCGAATCCCTCGCAAACCCGCATGAAACCTGGCTTTCAGCCGATTTTGCATGGGTGTTTTTCATTCAATTCAGCAATTTTTATTCCAAGCAGTAACAAAGTGTTATCTGCGATGTAGGAATAATCCGATACAGGTGCCTTGTGTACCGACATTGCTAATCATCCTCTCGCTGATTTCCGAGAATCAGTTGAATGGACATAATCTCAACCACTGATTGCGACGTCGCAAACTAATTGCGGCGAAGAATAACCACCAATTATTTGAAAAAGGTACAGCAATGTTGACTTCGCACATGACCGACGTACGTTCCAACGGCATCTCCCTGGCAACACCCTCCCCGTCCGGCGCCGCATGGCAGCGTCAGGCGAAACTGTGGTCCAGCCTGAAAGAAGTGTGCGACCTGCTGCGCATTTCGGCGCGCATCACCAACGACGATTTCCAGTTCCAGCACATGCAGTTCAAGGCCGGCCAGCGCATCCACACCATCGGCCAGCCGTTTGACATGCTCTATATCGTCAACTCCGGCTTCCTGAAGACCGTGATGATCGACGAACTCGGCAACGAGCAGGTGCTGGGCTTCCCGATGAAGGGCGACATGTTCGGCATCGACGGCATCCACCGCAAGCAGTATTCGACCGAAACCGTGGCGCTGACCAACTGCGACGTGATCCTGGTTCCGTTCAAGATCTTCTCCACCCTGGGCCGCACCCATGCCGAACTCGAAGCCGCGATCTACGGCGTGATGAGCCGCGAACTGGTGCGCGAGCAGGGCATGATCGGCACGCTCGGTTCGCTCAGCGCCGAAGCCCGCGTGGCACGCTTCCTGGTCTTCCTGTCCGAGCGCTTCGCTGAAATGGGTTATTCCGGTTCGCAGTTCAACCTGCGCATGACACGCCAGGAAATCGGCAACTATCTCGGCCTCACGCTCGAGACCGTCAGCCGCACCTTCTCGGCATTCAATGCGATCGGCATGATCTCGGTCGACCAGCGCGCCATCGTGATCCACGACCTGCAGTCGCTGCGCACCCTGCGCCGCCTGCCGCCGTCCCGCGTCCGCGCCAAGGCAGACAGCGCCAAGAAGCGCGCTGCCGCAGCAGCAGCCGCCACTACGACTCAGCCGATGGCTGCAGCCTAAGGCAGCCTAGGTATCGCCAGCCAGTCCATGGACCAGCGGTTGCCCTTCCCCCAGCAGGGGCAAGGGCACCGCAGCCGGCTCCGCGGCCTTCGGCTGTATGCTCCCCAGCATCTTCGAGCAGCGTCCCACACCGTTCTGCAATCCGTCGCAGGTGGCAAACAGCTCGGCAACCCATTCCACGAACACCCTCACCTTGGCCGACAGATGCCTGTTCTGCGGGTACACCACATGCAGCGGCACCGGGTCCACGCACCAGTCATCCAGCACCAGTTCCAGCTCGCCTGAAGCCAGCATCGGCTGAATCGCGAACAGCGAAGCCTGCGCAATGCCCAGCCCCGACAGGCTGGCTTCCATGTACGCATCGGCGTCGTTGACGGCAACGCGCCCGGGCACGCGGATCTGTATCCGTTCGCCTTCGCGGCCGAAATCCCATTCATAGAGCTTGCCCGTCTTCGCCGAGAAATAATTGATGCAGCGGTGCTGCATCAGGTCGTTGGGATGCTGGGGGCGGCCATGCTTGGACAAATAAGAGGGTGCCGCGCAGGTGACGAAATGCAGCATGCCGACCCGGCGCGCAATCAGGCTGGAGTCGGCCAGCACGCCGCCGCGCAGCGCGCAGTCGATGCCTTCCTCGATCAGGTCGACGAGCCGGTCGCCGCAGCCGATTTCCAGCTCGATTTCCGGATAGCGCTCAAAGAACTGCGGCAAGGCGGGAATGATGACATGGCGTCCGATGCCGGTAGGCACGTCCACCCGGAGGCGGCCGCTCGGACTGGCCCGGTTGCGCGACAAGGATTCTTCCGCATCGCGCACGTCTGCCAGGATGCCGAGGCAGCGCTCATAATAGGCAGCGCCGTCGGCGGTCACGCTTACATGCCGCGTGGTGCGGTTGAGCAGCTTGACCGCAAGCTCGGTTTCCAGGTTGCGGATCAGGGTCGAGACGGTGGCTTTCGGCAGCTGCATGTTTTCCGCCGCGCGCGTGAAGCCGCCGGCATCGACGACCTGTACAAAGACTTCCATTGCCTGCAATTTGTCCATGGGGATCTCCCTCAAAGCCAATGAAAGCAGGAAACAGCCTTTTGGGTAGCTCCCGCCGAAACAGCAATGTAACTCATCTTCGGCAACCGCTAAAAGCACGACGCATTGTTCAGGAAGCCGAACAGTCAATTCGCTGCATTGCTATTTATCCAGTTTGTAGAACAACGCTATAGTGCGGCCCATGATGGATCATTGAATGGCATGAGTCGATACCATGGGTGTGCAACAAGTTGAACTTCCGCCGGAGCTGGATGCGCTGGCCGCGCAGGTCAAAGTGCGCCGGCAGCCGGTCAAGGGTGCGCAGCACGAGCTTGCTTCGCTGCTCTTCCAGCCGCCGGCCGCCGCCGAAGGGCTCATCGTGTATTTCCCCGGCGGCGGTTTCATCGCCGATGAACTGGAACTGTGCGAGCCGTTCTGCCGCGTGCTGGCTGCGCGCACCAAACTTGCCGTTCTGGCATCGAGCTACACGCTGGCGACCGAGCAGCCCTTTCCCGCCGCCGTAGAAGATGCGCATGCGGTGCTGTCCTGGGCCAGCCGTTACTGCAAGCGCAAGGGCTGGAATGCCGCCCGCCTGATCGTGGCCGGCCTGGAAGCCGGCGGCAATCTGGCCGCCGTCTCAGCCCTGATGGCGCGCGACCGCGGTGGTCCCGCCCTGGCGGCGCAGATCCTGATGATGCCGATGCTCGATCCCGGCCTGACCACCTGTTCGATGCGCACCGTGGCCGCAAGAAACGGCGGCGTCCGGGCAGCCAATGCCTGCGCCGCCTCCTATCGTGATTACCTGCCGCATGCGATCGACCGCGCGCATCCCTATGCGTCGCCGCTGCAGTCGAGCCGCATGAAGCACCTGCCTCCGGCGCTGATCCTGTCGGCCGACGACGATCCGCTGCGCGACGAGGCCGAGCATTACGGCGCCAAGCTGATCGCCGCCGGCGTGCCAACGACCGTGCGCCGCCTTGCGCCGATCGCGCTCGATGACCCGAATGCCCGATGTAGCTGTGCGCGCAAGGAAAGCGCGCTGCATGAAGTGGAAACCTTCATCGCCGGACTCCGGCCCGACGCCGCCTCTTGATAGCTTGACGTTTGACAGCTTGATCGATTGAGCGCTTGACCCTCCCACTGCGGGAGGCCGGATACTCGTTGCCGAATTGCCGAATCACCACATTGTCAGTCCAAGGAACAAGAACATGAAGAATATTGCCAGCTCGACCACACTGCGCCATCTGCCCGCGGCACTTGCCCTGAGCGCCGCCGCATTCGTCCTGTCCGGTTGCGGACAGCCTTCCGCCCAGGAGGCGCCCAAGCCTGCCGGCGGCCCGCCGATTTCCGCCGCCGAGGTGCTCGAAAAACAGGTCGTCGAAACCCAGGAATTCTCGGGACGGCTGGAAGCGGTGGACCGGGTGGAAATCCGTCCGCGCGTGTCCGGTTTCATCGCATCGGTTAACTTCAAACCCGGTGCTGAAGTCAAGAAAGGCGACGTGCTGTTCGTCATCGACCCGCGTCCGTATCAGGCGGAAGCCAGCCGCACCGAAGCTGCGGCGCTGGCTGCGCGCGCCAAGGCCGATCTGGCCAAGCTCGAACTGGCGCGCGCCGAAAAGCTGGTGGCCGAAAAGGCGATTGCCCAGCGCGAAGCCGACGAAAAGGCTTCCAGCGTGAAGGAACTGGAGGCGACAGCGCGCGCTGCCCAGGCCGCCTATGAATCCGCGAAGCTCAACCTCGGCTTCACCCAGGTGCATTCGCCGATCAGCGGCCGCGTCAGCAAGGCCGAAGTCACCACCGGCAACCTGGTGGACGGCAGCGTGATCCTGACTTCGGTGGTGTCGAACAACCCGATCTACGCCAGCTTCGACGGCGACGAGGACACCTTCCTGCGCGTCGGCGCTCAGGCCCGCAACGGCAAGCCGGTGCCGGTGCGCATCGGACTGGCGAATGAAGAAGGCTTCCCCCACGAGGGCAAGCTGGAATTCGTCGACAACCGGGTTGATCCGGCAACAGGCAGCGTGCGCATGCGCGCCACCTTCAACAATGCCGACAACGCGCTTGCCCCCGGCCTGTTTACCCGCGTGCAGCTGGCCGACGGCGGCGGCCAGAAAAAGGCGGCGCTGATCAACGACCGCGCGGTCGGCACCGACCAGAACCGCAAGTTCGTCTACGTGATCACCGCCGACGGCAAGGCCGAATACCGTGCGGTTCGGCTGGGCCCGGTCATCGACGGCTTGCGCGTGGTGCGCGAGGGCCTGAAGCCGGGCGAGAAGATCGTGGTCAACGGCCTGCAGCGCGTACGGCCCGGTGCGCCGGTGACCGCGCAGATGGTGCCGATGGACGCCCCGCCGCAGGCCAGCAGCGCTCCCGGCAAGACCGGGCAGAAGAGCGAGCAAAAGGCTGAAGTCAAGTCCGACTCCGCATCGTCGAAATCCTGACCGGTCCGCCGCAAGACCGACCTCGTAACACCGACATTGCCGTCTCCCGGTGCAAGCCGGAGACCAGCGTCGTCCACCCACGATCCGGTAGACGACGCTGGCGAGCGGCGCTTGTCCATGCATTTGTAAATGCACGTTTGAATGCAGCGGCAAGCCGATCCAATTTAATTGAACGCGAGAGCTTTCATGAACTTCTCAAGATTTTTCGTCGACCGCCCCATCTTCGCGGCCGTCCTGTCCATCCTCATTTTCGTGGGCGGGGTGCTGGCCCTGTTCAAGCTGCCGATTTCCGAATATCCGGACGTGGTGCCGCCGTCGGTCGTGGTGCGCGCAATGTATCCGGGCGCCAATCCGAAAGTGATTTCCGAAACCGTCGCCGCGCCGCTTGAAGAACAGATCAACGGCGTGGAAAACATGCTCTACATGTC
>Ga0194137_10002085_pt1 | contig 11979 bp, 11 predicted proteins | sample TARM_MetaG_T3_14_FD_134025 | JGI IMG/M metagenome (GOLD analysis project Ga0194137, IMG submission 134025) | Freshwater microbial communities from Pennsylvania, USA, analyzing microbe dynamics in response to fracking - TARM_MetaG_T3_14 (version 2) | ecosystem: Environmental > Aquatic >...
ATCAGCTCGGTAAAGTACGACTAGTTTCGACCTGTTCTGATCTGTTCCGATTTTTCAGTGAGTTGCGGCCGGCCCTTCGGGGCCGGCCTTTTTTTACAAATTTCATTGCCTTATCATGTCTGCAGTGCATATTCTCCTGTTCTGTCACATTATTACGGTTCACAAGCATGGGAGGCATCATGCGTACTCTTTCCCGTATTTTCATTCTGGCGTTTATGGCCGTTCTGCTTGTGCAGACGCAGGTACAGGCTAAGTCTTTTCATGAGCAGCCCCCCATGACCAATGCTGAGGTGGAGCAGTTCATCAAGGATTTTCCCGGATTCAAACAGTGGATGTATGACAGCAAGCTGAATGCGCAGGCTGCTCGCCCTGTGGTGGATAAGGACGGTAATCCCTCGTTCGTGTGGGACGACACCGTCGCAAAGTGGTTTGAGGGTAAAAGCTGGACCCCTGAGCGCTTTTTCTACACCATGACGCATTGTTCCGCGGCCATTGCGCTCGTGCTGCACGGTGACAAGTTGACCGGAGCTAACCGCCCGCCTGACATGCCGTATATAAACGATTACGAAATGAATCTGGTCAGGCAGTATCAGGAGCCGTTGATGGACGCACTGAGCGCAAAGGTAAAGAAGACTAACTAGCCAGAACGATCGCAAGATGCAGATAACCCCGCCGGTACAAGGCGGGGTTTTTGTTTGGATACGAGATATAGGGGGACAGCCGAGATGAGAAATGGCGTCGGGCCTAAATTTGATAGGACAAACACAGGACTGGCATAGGCCTGACCAGCCCCGGTTTTTTGGGGCGGGTCAAAGAGAAAGGAGAGGGCAGAAGTGTCCTGTGCAGATGAATAGAGGACACAAAAAAGTGACCCCCGCCGATTTCTCGGCGGGGGTTTCAAAATGGCGGGGCTGGAAGGATTCGAACCTCCGACCAACTGGTTCGTAGCCAGGTACTCTATCCAACTGAGCTACAGCCCCGCATTTGTTGTCGCGTCTTTGCCGCGCCAACGAGGGAAGGATATAAGGGGGAGTTCCCGAACTGTCAAACACTTTTTCGAAAAAAAATCATATTTGTAACGGCAGGCTATCCGTTAGCTTCCCCGAAAAATCGCAATAAAGGGCCTGAACGGCGTTTTGCAGAGTCTATAAGGGTGTATTTTTACCATTAACATTCCAATATTATAGACTTTTAATGCGTAGCGGGCTCGGGCGGGCGCAGCGGTCAGCAAGGTGCGCTCTTTCTGAGGCGGCCCGCCGGTGCGTGAAGTCGTTTCCGGTTTCGGGCGTGATTAGACGTTGGAAAAAATTGATAATACCTGTTGCAGAAGCGTAATTATTTCGTAAGCAGCTTTGGGGACACAATGAGATTCTTGCCTGCTCAGGGGCGTGAGCGTGCCTGCGGGGCAGGAAAAGGCAGATTTACTGCGCATGCGGCTTGCATCTGTCCGTGTATGCCAGTAAACACATACCGTTTTCGCAGGACTTGGTGTTCCTGTGCATCTGATGAATGGTGAACTTTTGTCGGCAGGAGATTGCTCCGGCTGGTTGTATGACTGATATAGTATAAGGATGCTTCCCGACGGAGTCGGGGGCAAGTGTAAACGTGATGGATATGACTCTTGAGGAAAAGGTACGGCGGGCAAAGGATCTGCTCGAGGAAACAGCATTGGAGTTCGGACCGGAAAGTGTGGCCGTTGCCTGGACCGGCGGCAAGGATTCCACGGTGTTGCTGCATCTGTGGCGGCAGGTGATGAGGGCCATGGGGCTGACCCGTGTGAGAGCCCTTAATCTGGATACCGGCGTAAAATTTGTTGAGGTGATGGCATTCCGTGATCAGATGGCGTTATCATGGGACATCGACCTCACCATCGCCCGTCCGGCTGTGGATATGGACACTTTTCCTGTAGCTCAGGATAAGGTGGCGTGTTGTGCCGCTCTGAAAGTGGAGCCTTTGGCACGAGCTGTTAACGAGATGGGAGTGGAAGCCCTGCTGACCGGCATACGCCGCGATGAGCATCCCGACCGCGACAGACCCCATTGTGAACGTCGGGATAAGCCCGACTGCCTGATGGTGCATCCTCTGCTCGAATTCACCGAGGTGGATGTATGGGCCTACATCATGCAGGAACAGCTGCCGTATTGTTCCCTGTATACGGAAGGATACCGTTCGCTCGGCTGTGTCCCCTGCACCCGCAAGGTGCTGGACGGGAGCGAGCGTGCGGGCAGAGACCCTGACAAGGAATCCCGGCTGGATGCCCTGCGTAGTCTGGGCTACTTTTAGAAACGGATAAGGCCGCCCTCGGGCGGCCTTTGTGTTTGTAGCGGTGAGAATGGCGCACCGTGTGCGTTGCGGGCATCAGACCCGGTCGCAGTATACGCCTTCCATGAATTCTTCAAGCGCATCGTCCATCTGGGCGATGTAGTCGTTGAGTTCGCCTTTCTTCTTGCAGTGCTCACACTGCATATACACCACCTGACAGCTGCGCACCACGGTAAGCGGATTGCCGCAATGCTTGCATGGTATGGTGGTCTGGGCGCTGCGTGCCCAGCGAGAGCTTCCCCACATAGAGTACTCCGTAAATGGTCTTCCGGGTCGCGGCGCAGTATGCGCCTTCGGTCCGATGGGGAGGGCATACAGGATATCGTTCCTATGGGCAACCGCTCCTTGAGCATGGTTTTTCTTGCATATTCCTTTCCATCGTGTAGTGTTGTTACCTGATTCTCGACAGCGGTCTGACCATGACAGGCGCTCCGGCAAGGAGGGAAACTGTAATGATGCCGCTGTATAGGGTGACACAGTACACAAACGGAACTTCAAGGAGAAACATATGCTCAGCGATGCGATGAACAAGGCACTTAATGATCAGGTTAAGTGGGAAATGTATTCCAGCTATCTGTATCTTTCCATGTCAGCCTATTTTGCCGATCTCGGCATGGCCGGTTTTGCTCAGTGGATGCGCGCGCAGGCGCAGGAAGAGCTTTTTCACGCCATGCGCTTCTATGATTACATCACCGAGCGCGGTGGGCGTGTGATGCTGCAGCCCATTGATGCCCCCCAGCACGAATGGAAGAATACCATCGATACGTTTGAAGAAACTCTCAAGCACGAGCAGCATGTCACGGCGCGCATCAATAATCTTGCCAACCTTGCGCTGGATGAGCGCGATCACGCCACCTCCATCTTCCTGCAGTGGTTCATCTCCGAACAGGTTGAAGAAGAGGATTCCGTGAAGGATATTCTCGGCAAGCTGCGCATGATTAATGGTGAAGGGCAAGGCATGCTCATGCTGAACACCGAGCTTGGCACCCGCGTGTTTACCCCCCCCGTGGTGAAATAATGATGATGGCCGGGCGCCGCGATACAGCGTGGCGCCCGTTTTTCATGCATGGCAGATAATCGAAGCGAGGCAGCCGTTCCCATGCAGGGAGCAGCAAGCCGGATACCGTTTCAAGGGAGTCTCATCACTGTGAGTATTCAGAGCAAGCATATTGTCATAGGCGGGGCGGCCGGTCAGGGCCTCGTCACGGTCGGGCAGATGTTGAGCAAGGGCCTGATCCGGGCGGGATACGAAGTGCTGGTTACGCAGGATTACATGTCGCGCGTGCGTGGCGGACATAATACCTATAACATCCGTACAGGCGTGCGGCCTCTTACCGGTCCGACAGAAGCCATAGACATTCTTGTGGCTCTGAATCAGGAAACCGTGGGGCTGCATAAGGCTGCCATGGCGCAGGGCGGCATGCTCATCCTTGATGAAGCCCTTGACCCTGAAGACGTGCCCGCACTGCGCGTGCCGTTCTCTTCGCTGGCACCCAAGGCGGTGTATCAGAACGTGGCAGCACTGGGCATTCTGTGCAGTGCGCTCGGCCTGTCCAAGGATTTCGCCACCCAGCTTGTGCACGACAACTTCGGCAAGAAGGGTGAAGCCGTTGTGGGCCAGAACCTGCAGGTTCTGGATGATGCATACGCATGGGGCCAGACCCACGGCGGGGCCTGTGAAAAGCTGGTTCCTGCCGGGCAGAAACAGCCCCGCATGTTCATCAACGGCAATGAATCCATTGCCTTGGGTGCTCTGGCAGCAGGGGTGAAGTTCTGCTCGTTCTACCCCATGACGCCGGCAACATCCGTGGCGCAGAGTCTTATTACCCACGGCCGCAAGATGGGCGTGTTTGTGGAGCAGGTGGAAGATGAAATCGCTGCCCTGAACATGGGGCTTGGTGCATCATATGCCGGTGCTCCCACGTTGGTGCCCACCTCGGGCGGCGGGTTTGCCCTTATGACAGAGGCCGTAAGCCTTGCCGGTGTCATGGAACAGCCCGTGGTGATTGTTGTGGCCCAGCGCCCCGGCCCTGCAACGGGCCTGCCCACGCGCACGGAGCAGGCAGACCTGAATCTGGTTCTGTATGCCGGGCATGGGGAGTTTCCCCGTGTTATCTTTGCTCCCGGTACCATAGAGGAATGCTTCCATCTTACCCACAAGGCCTTCGATGTATCGGAAAAGTACCAGTCTCCCGTCTTCGTGCTCACCGATCAGGAACTCGCCGACAGGTACATGGGCGTGGAACCTTTTGACCTCGGTGCACTGCCGCCTGTGGCAGGTCCGGACCTTTCCGACACGGGTGCTGAATCCTACAAGCGGTATACGCTGACCAAGGATGGCATTTCTCCCCGCCGCATTCCGGGCTACGGCAAGTCCATCGTGCTTGCCGACTGCCACGAGCATACGGAAGACGGGCACATTACCGAAGATATCAATACGCGTATCGCCATGAACGACAAGCGCATGATCAAGGAAGAAGGCATGCGTACCGAGGTGGTTGCTCCCAAATTCTTCGGGGCGGAAAAGCCCGAAACGCTGCTCCTTTGCTGGGGATCAACAGAAGGTGCGGCCCGCGAAGCCGCCGATATGCTGAACGGACAGGGACGCCGTGTGGGCGTGCTGAGCTTCTCCCAGCTGTGGCCGCTTGCACCAGAGCAGTTCATGCCGCTGCTGGAATCCGTTTCTGATGTTGTCTGCGTGGAAGGCAACAGAACGGCTCAGTTTGCCAGACTGCTGCGGCAGGAGACCGGTTTCAAGCCGCACAGGACACTGCTCCGGTACGATGGTCGTCCGTTCACCGCTTCCTACATCATCGGCAAGCTGGCCGAATAGCCTGAGAGGTTCCCATGCTTGATATCAGTATTTATGGCGATTACCACACCTCATGGTGTCCCGGCTGCGGCAACCACGACGTTCTCAAGGCGCTGAAGCAGGCTCTTGCAGAGCTGGACCTTGCGCCGCATCAGGTGGCGCATGTTTCCGGCATCGGGCAGGCCGCCAAGGCCCCGCATTACATTACGCTGAACGGCTTCACCGGACTGCACGGCAGAGGCCTGCCGCCCGCACAAGCGGTCAAGCTGGCCAACCCCGAGCTTACCGTCATTGCGGAAAGCGGCGACGGCTGCAACTATGGCGAAGGTGGCAACCACTTCCTTGCGGCCATCCGCAGGAACGTGAATATCACCCTGCTTGCGCATGATAACCAGATTTATGGCCTCACCAAGGGGCAGGCCAGCCCCACCACGACCGAAGGGCATGTGACCAAGTCACAGCCGGATGGCGTAACCAACGCGCCGTTCAACCCCATTGCCGTGGCTGTGGCCATGCGGGCCGGATTTGTAGCCCGTGCCTTTTCGGGGAATGTTCCGCATCTCGTGGAAATGATTCAGGCCGCTATTCGCTATCCCGGTTTTGCCATGGTTGATATCTTCTCGCCCTGCATCTCCTTCAATAAGGTGAATACCTTCGGATGGTACAAGCAGCGCTGTTACGAAGTCGGCCCCGAGTATGACCCCACCAACTGGGATGCCGCCATGGCCAAGGCCAACGAATTCGGCGAGCGTATTCCCATCGGCATTCTGTGGCGCAACGAGGAGCGCAAGGCTCTGGATGAGCGCGCTGCCGTCTGCAAGAATGGGGCGCTCGGCAAGCAGCCCGTCGATAAGGCAGTGCTTGAAGACATCATGAAGTCATATATCTGATTAACGATCGGCGGAACTGCCGGTCGTTCGGGAGTGCATCATGAAGAAAATTGCGCTGTTCCCCTTCACGGGCGAGGTGATGTGTTTTGTGCACGTTCTGCTGAACGCTCTGGACATGCACGAGAAGGGCTATGGAGTGAAGATCGTGGTGGAGGGGGCTGCCTGTTCAGTCATTCCCGCCATAGCGGACAGGCATCACTTCATGCACAAGCTCTACGCTCAGGCAAAGGATGCCGGACTGTGTGTGGGGGCCTGCCACGCCTGCTCGGTGAAGCAGAATGTGGACAAGGCCATTGAAGCCGAGGGCATTCCGCTTATCGGCGACATGCACGGGCATCCATCTATGAGCCAGTACATGGATGCAGGGTATGAGGTCGTAACTTTCTGATCCCTGCCGGCTACTGATTCTGCCGGTTACTGACTCTTTATGAATGAACAAAGGCCGGAAGCGCGAGCTTCCGGCCTTTTCAGGTTAATGCCAAACCCTCGTATTCAGTAAAACCGTATTCCCATTAAGCCGGAACTGAGGTCCAAAAACGGATTTTCAGCGCTTATACGAGGTGCAGGAACGTTAGGTTCCTGCCCGGCGGAGCCAAAAAAAACAGAAATGACTTTGTCAGCAGTCTGCAAAGTTCTTTTGATTGGATAGCCTTCGGCGTGCAAGAGGGATCAGATGCCCGGCCGAAGCGCCGAAACAGCGGCAACCGCCTTGATGCCCTTTTTCTCACCGGTGAAGCCAAGCTTTTCTTCCGTGGTGGCCTTCACGTTGACCTGTATAGGCTCAAGTTTGAGCAGGCGGCAGATATTCTTCTTGATGTGTTCCTTCCACGGCGCGAGCTTGGGAATCTGCGTAATGACCGTGACATCCACGTTGGTGATGACAAGTCCTGCCAGTGCTGCCTTGTCCGCCACTTCGTTCAGCAGAATGCCGCTGGATATGTTGTCGAACTCGGCCGAGGTGTCGGGGAAATGCTCGCCGATATCTCCGCCGCCGATGCAGCCGAGCAGGGCGTCCGTCAGGGCATGCAGCAGGACATCGCCATCGGAATGCGCCACAACTTCAGGGCCGCCGGGAATGGGAACTCCGCCCAGTTTCATGGGGCGGCCTGCGCCGAAGCGGTGCACGTCATACCCCCATCCTACAACGGGAACCATGGCAGGGGCGGTATTGGTCTGGCTTTCGAGCATGGAGAGATCCTCCGGGTGGGTGATCTTGATGTTGGCGGGTTCGCCTTCCACTATGGCAACGGGAATTCCGGCCTGTTCCAGTACGGAGGCGTCGTCGGTGACCTGCCAGTCTTCTGCGCGGCATGTCTCGTGTGCCTGCTGCAGGACAGAGCGAATGAAGCCCTGCGGCGTCTGAACTGCCCGCAGGGTGGCGCGTTCCGGCGTGCCGGTGACAATGCCGTCATCTACCACCTTGATGGTATCGGTAACTGCGATTGCAGGAATAACGCCTTGCGCGCCGTCTTTCAGCGCATCAAGCAGCCGGTTCACAAGGGCGGGAGTCATGAAGGGACGGGCCGCATCATGCACGAGCACGGTCTGGCATTCGCGGGGAAGGGCGGCAATGCCGTTATACACGGAATCCTGCCTGCGTTTTCCTCCGGCCACAGCAAACCACGGCATGCCGAGGCAACGGAATTTATCCAGCGAAGCCAGTTGTTCTCTGGCAAATTCGAGATCTTCTTCAGGAAAGACGAATGCCACGCCCTGCATACGGGCAACGCGCGAAAGCACAACGGCCGAATGCCAGAAGAGGGGAGCTCCCTTCCATTCGATGAACTGTTTCTTTTTGCCGCCTGCAGCGGGGGCAAGTCGGCTGCCGCTGCCTGCCGCAAGGATGATGGACCAGCACTTCATAATATTCCTCGATATATTCCTCGATAGACACGCGGGCGAACGGTGTGCACAAGGTGTCAGCGTGACCGGCATTGATGCAGGTCCGGCCTGCACCGGCTTCCGGAGTGCGCAGTGGCAGCCGGAAATCCGTAAAGGTATCTGGCCGGTGTGCAACTGTCGCAACCGTGCTGCGCCCCTGCGCGTAGCAGTAACAAGAAAAAAGGGCGCTCGGGGCGCCCTTTCAAATCCAAAGGAGTCGGACTGTAAGCCGGGTTTTGTCCCCTTTGCAGGGGGGTTATCATTCGTCTAGGATTATGGTTACCCATAACCTCAAGCAACCTACCCGGAAGCAGCGGCCGGGCCGACCTTAAATGCTTCCCTATTTGGTCTTGCTCCGAACGGGGTTTACCTAGCATACCGCGTCACCGCGGCATCTGGTGGGCTCTTACCCCACCGTTTCACCCTTACCACAGGCGAGCCTGTGGCGGTTTGCTTTCTGTGGCACTTTCCGAAGATCACTCTTCCTGGGGGTTACCCAGCGCTCTGCCCTGCGGAGCCCGGACTTTCCTCTCCGGACCGTGAGGTCCGCAGCGATAACCCGTCCAACTCCGAAAAATGATTACTGATCTTCGCCGAATACCATTTCCTTCGCGGCCGGAGCCGGAGTAGGAGCAGGACATTCGCTGAAGTGTTCGCACCAGTAGATGAGACGCTGGCAGTTGGGGCAGCTCAGAATCTGGTGACCCTTCTGCAGTTCGATGAAGCTCTGGGGCGGAATGGCAATGTGGCAACCGTTGCAGACACCGGTGTCAACGGAAACGATGACGGGGTTGTCCAGGCGCTCACGGATGAATTCGTAACGGCTCAGGATGGGAGCGGGAACTTCCTGACAGGCGGTGGCGCGCTTCCGGTTGAGCTGGGCGATGACCTTGTTGGCTTCGTCGATGCGTTCCTGCAGGCTGGCCTGCTTTACTTCCAGCTCGCTCTTGAGGGAAAGGTAGCTTTCGTCCAGTTCCTGCAGACTGCTCTGCTGGCGGGCCAGTTCTTCGGCGAGGGCTATCTTTTCTTCTTCGCGCAGTCGGTTCACCTTTTCAAGGTTGTCCATTTCGCGCATCATGGCGTGGTATTCTTTGGTGTTACCCACGAGCATGAGCTTGGACTTGCTCTTTTTCACCTTGAGTGCGTCGTTTTCGATTTCACCGCCAAGGCGCTTTTCCTGCTCCTTGAGGTGCTCGATCTTCTCGAGGATGCGGTTGCGCTGTTCGTCGAGAACATTGAAACGTTCCTGCAGGCCTTTGACTTCGCTGGGGGCATCCTGAAGTTCGCGCGCAATTACGAGAATTTCATCGTCGACCCTCTGCAGGGCTACAAGCTGTTCGATCTGTTTCAGATACAGGCTCAAGGTTTTTCCTCCTGAACAGTAACCCTTCCGGCCGTACCGGGGCAGGGGTAAAATATCGTTTAACGTGCGCCTGTTACGGCAAGGCGCATGGGGTCCTGCGCGGGCAGGTAAAATATCTGTAGGTCAGGCAGCGATTCGCCGAGCTGCATGGCAAAGCGCCGCATCATCTCTTCTTCAAGGCTGAAATGCCCCACGTCTATCAGACAGCCAATGGCATCAAGGGCGCTGTGATACTTCACGTCGCCGGTGATGAAGACATCCGCTCCCATACGGAAAGCGGTGTCAGCGAGGCTGCTGCCGGAACCGGTGCAGTAGGCCACTGTAGAAACAGTACCGGGCACATGGCCGCTGGTGACCCAATAATCACGTTCCACCACGTTGGCAAGCGTATCACAGAACCTGTCGTAGGTCATCGGTTCCGGCAGGGTGCCGATACAACCGAACCCGAGCAGAGCTGCAGGCTTTTGCGTTGGGCAGGCGAGAAAAACCGGTACTTCGCCAAGCTCGTTGGCAATGCGGGCCCGCAGAGCGGAAGCCTTGTCCTGCAGGCAGGTCACACGTATCAGGTCGCCGTTTCTGATGGCGTTTTCCACCCCTTCTTCCGCTGCCCATGCCGTGAGAAGCTGCATGTCGAACGCGGCAGGCGCGGTAAAGGCAAAGGACTCTATTTCGAAGAGGCGGGTGGGTTCAACGAGTTTGCGTTCTTCAAGCGCAAGCTCGTCTGCCAGCCAGCTTACCGGACCTTCCGGATTGGCATCCAGCGTCGTATGGGCACTGTAGAGCCAGACCTTGCTTTCTATGAGCGCCGCCACGGTGCGGTAATGATCGTCAATGGAGTCGAGAAAGCGGGGCTTCATGGAAAGCGGGTGGTGGGTGAGGATGAAATCCACCCCAAGCGCAAGGGCTCGTTCCACCGTATCCAGAGTGGGGTCCAGCGCGACAGCCACAGAGCGCACGGAATGTCGTCTGCCTGCCACCTGTACGCCGCACTTGTCCCACGAGGCTGCCCCTGCGGGAATGGCGGTTTGCTCTATGGCGGCAATGAGTTCCTGCGCTTTCATGGTCTGCCTTAAAAAAACAGGCGCTTCCGCGAACAAATCCGATGAAAGCACCTGTGTTCCGTTTGCATCGTGCACACAGCCTGTGCTGTGCCGATGAGCAAAAAATGGTGGGCCCAGCAGGATTTGAACCTGCGACCTGCCGGTTATGAGCGGGCAGAGGGCGACCTTTCTGCATTTTCCAGTTGTTAGCTAACTCAGTAATTTCGGGCTTTTCTGCTGTTTTGGGATTTGCTAAGAGTATCTCTGTTTTGCGGAGTAATCCGTTTTTGGGTAGCAGAGAGGGTAGCAAAATGGGAGCAGCGAAACGCGAAAGAACCAGATTCCCCGGCGTGTATTTTCGTGAGTCTTCATCACGTAAACATCAAGGCCGAGCGGACGTGTGCTATGACATAACATACAAGGTTGGGTCAAGGAAAGTGTTTGAAAAGGTCGGCTGGAAATCTGAAGGGGTTACGGCTGGCTATGCAAAGCAGGTGCGAGATGACCGGCTGCGCGAGCTGCGGCAGGGTGGAGTTGTCACCAAGACACAGAAGCTGACCTTAGACCAGGCGTTTGAAATGTACTGTTCCAGCCATCTTGCGGCCACGGATTCTGAGCGGCGGGTGCGGTCCATGTATTCGGCTGTGGTGTCACCTGCGTTCGGGCATATGTACTTAAGCCAGATTTCCACCCGCAAGCTGCAGGAATTTGTGACCGGCCTGCACGATGTGGCCCGGCCTGCGACGATCCGCCATTACATCGGCATCATCAAGACGGTATATAATATGATGCGGACGTGGGGCGAGTATCTGGGGCCTTCTCCCGTTGAGGGCGTTGTTATGCCTTCTGTGGACAATGATCGCACGCGCTTTTTGACGCAGCAGGAAGCAGCCATGCTGCTGGATGAACTTTGCTGCCGCAGTGTGGATACGGCGAGGATTGCCCTGTTGAGCCTGCATACCGGCATGAGAGCGGGAGAGATATTTGCGCTTCGTGGTGAGAACGTGAACATGAACGAGGGTATTATCCATATTGTTGACCCCAAGAGCGGGGTAAGCCGTGTGGCGTATATGAGCGAGCGGGTGCGGAAAATGATGGAAGCCATACAGCCTGTGCCCGGGCAATGGGTTTTTCCGGCACGCCATGGCGGCCAGCGGACCGAGGTACCCGATACCTTTGAGAGGGCTGTGGCTGATCTGGGGCTGAACGATGGCATAGAGGATGCCCGGGACAAGGTTGTGTTCCACACCTTGCGGCATACCTTTGCTTCATGGCTCATAAGTGAAGGTGCGGCCATAAAAGCTGTGCAGGAGCTGATGGGCCACAGCACCATAAAAATGACCGAGCGCTATGCCAAGCTTGCGCCGGACAAGCGCAAAGACGCCGCGCGGTTGCTGAACATGCTGAACTAGGCTGTAGGCAAAAAGAAAGCCCGGCACCTGCGAAGGTGTCGGGCTTTTTCAGTTTGTGGCCGCTTGGCTAGGATTCGTAAACCTTGACGCGGTTCTTTTCCATGTAACGCTGAATGTCTTCGTGTTTGTAGAAGACGCTGCCGCCGATCTTTACGTATGCGGGTGGCAGGCCCTGCATGCGGCGCTTGTTCAAGGTTCCTTCGCCAATTCCATAACATGCTGCGGCTTCTTTTACCGTGAGGCTTGGTTTTGCCTTCAG
>Ga0194137_10002087_pt1 | contig 11976 bp, 10 predicted proteins | sample TARM_MetaG_T3_14_FD_134025 | JGI IMG/M metagenome (GOLD analysis project Ga0194137, IMG submission 134025) | Freshwater microbial communities from Pennsylvania, USA, analyzing microbe dynamics in response to fracking - TARM_MetaG_T3_14 (version 2) | ecosystem: Environmental > Aquatic >...
ACAGGAAAAGAAGGCCGAGGAGTTGTCCGAAGGCGACACCAAGACCTTTGATGACCTCATCGAAACCATGAAGACCATTCTGGGCGACAAGGTTACCGATGTGCGCATCTCCCGCCGTCTTTCGGGTTCCCCTGCCGTGCTGGCCAGCACGGATGGTGCCACGTCCTCCATGGAGCGCCTCATGCGCATCATGAACAAAGACGAGTCCATTCCCAAGAAGGTGCTTGAGATCAACCGCGACCATGCCATTTTGCGCAACCTGCTGCGCATCTTCAAGGCAGACAGCAAGGACCCCATTATCGAGGAAACCGTGGTGCAGCTCTTTGAATCTTCGCTGCTGCTCGAAGGCTACCTCAAGGACCCGCACGCCCTTGTGGGCCGCATCAACAACCTGCTTGAGAAGGCCAGCGGCTGGTACACGGAAGTTAAGAAGCTGTAGCGCACAACGCCAAAGCACAAAAACACGAAGGGGCGGGTCACATTGACCCGCCCCTTTTCGTGGACAGCGTTGTATTACTTCATGCCCAGCGCTGAGATGCAGAATCCTCCGTCGGCGGGAAAGCGCGACCTTACCCGCCGACGGCGGTTCTGCTCAGTGAATCGTCACTCCCTTCCCTCTTGCCGGTGAGGTGGCACAATCTGCCCGGGGAATGACTAAATATGCTCCTCTCCGCAGCCCCATGCATTCATGACTCATGCATTCAGTCCCGATTTATCCGGTTTAAACTACCCTTGCATGAACACAAAAAACGACAGATGGAATAGCCCACTATTACTGCATACGGAAAATCACGTCCACATTTGTTAAAAGTTCCTTTTTGCCTTTTCCTGTCCTGCATCGAAAATTTGTCGCATTATGTCTCTAACTGTGTTTTTTTGCATCATTTTTCTGCATATCTCAGCTGTGACACACCTCTCCCCAAATTGGTCAAACCACCAGTGAGAGCACAATTGGTCCAACCCATAAGTGGCTACATAAACCACTGGAGTATCACAGCAGAGCATGTCCAAACCGTATTCCCGGTATATCAGGCATAAAAAAAGGCCGGTAAAACCGGCCTGTTGGGATACCTGTCAAAGCGGATCATTCATCCATGTCGCAAGTTTCAGATGAGTGCGCCTTCATTTCTGCAATGATGGTCTTCAAATCCGCCGCCCTGCGGGCCAATTCCTGCACGGCAAGGGCAGATTCATGCATGGCGTGAGCATTTTCATCCGCTGAACGTGAAATGTACTCGGTGGAAGCGACAATCTCGTCACTGGCCGCAGACTGCTGTTCCGCAGCGGCTGCGATGTCGCGCACATGGTCCGCAGTTTTTTCCACAAGCTGCACAATCTCTTCAAGCATCTTGCCGGAAGCAAGGGCAAGCTGGGCGTTTTCCTTGATGGCGCTGGCAGTACTTTCAGAAGAAGACCTGCTCTTGTGCGTGCTCTCCTGAATACTGCCGATGGCCGAGGTCACTTCTTTGGTGGCCTGCATGGTTTTTTCGGCAAGCTTGCGTACTTCATCGGCAACAACGGCAAAACCACGGCCGTATTCGCCGGCACGGGCGGCCTCGATGGCGGCGTTCAATGCAAGAAGGTTGGTCTGGTCCGCAATATCGTTGATAACACCGATAACAGTGCCAATGCTCTCTGCCTGTTCGCCCAGCATATCCATATCGTCCTTGAGGCGTACGGCATCTGCATACACACGTTCCGTCAGCTTGCGCGAATCGTCCACTACGCGGGCGCCTTCCTGCGCCTTGGAGCGTGCGGACTCGGCAAGGCTGGCCACATTGCCCGCGCCCTTGGCCACTTCTACCACAGACGCATTCATCTGCTCCATGGAGTGGGAAACCTCGCGGGTACGTTCCTGCTGCAGACGGCTGGCCGCAGTGGACTGCTCAACCTGCGCGGAAAGCTCTTCCGCCGCAGCGGCAAGGCTGTTGGAAATATCCGTAGCCTGCGCAGCAGAGCGCGATATCATCTCGTTATGCGAGCATATCTCTGCTTCCTTCTGCTTCAGGGTCGTCATATCCAGATACAGGCAGAAGCCACCGATACACTTACCACCCATGTCATAAAGGGGATACACGTTGGCAAGCACGTGGCGTACGCCGCCCTTGTGGCCGTTGATGGTCACTTCAAGGTTTTTGAAAACCTTGCCGTTATCAATGGACTGCCCTACCGCAGTCTTGCGTGACTTGTCGTTGTAGAAGATTTCGGCAAGTGTGCGGCCATACTGGCTTTCAGGAGTGGCATCAATTTCGAGCATCTCCATGCAGGCCTTGTTGGTGTACAGGGCGCGTTCCTTGGTATCCACCAGCAGGAACGGGGTAGGCAGCCCTTCCACTATCCCTTTCTTCAGCCCCATTTCGCGCAAGAATGCCGCGGCAAGCGCCTCCACTGCCTTGGCAGGAGCACCCGCTTCAGCACTGCCGAACCGGGCCGAAAAATCACCGTCGGTCATGGCGGTGGCAAATTTTTCAATATCCCCCAGAGAGGTGGATGCTCTCTTCACTCCAAACAGACCCAAGGCCATGCAGATGACCGAAACCAGCGCTACAGCGAGAAGCCACAGTTCAACCGCACCACCGGCAACAAGGGCTCCCACAGACACAAGGATGACTGCGCATATTCCGGCCACCAGACTCAGCATGGCAAATCTCTCGGTTATCATAGTGCTCACTCTCTCCAAATGCAGGAAATTCATTAACCAATCAGACAGCTTTGCCTACCGCATTTTCCACTTCCCAGTCCAGTATAACCACACGAAATAAAATCGACAAATCTGCGTGATTCAATAGGGAAACCATGCAATATTGAGAAAAAAGAAGAATGGATTTGGATAGTTCTCATCCTGAAGCAGGAGAAAAAGGGGAATGGCAAAAAAGAAAGCCCGCCGCTGCGGGGGCAGCGGCGGGCACCAACCATGCTTCAACGTCACAACCGCGATTGAAAAGACCTTAGCCCAAAGTCTTCTCTGCGATCATGCGAAACTGTTTGAGTCCCTTTGAGTCTTGCCTGAACTCACTGGAAGGACATTTGGCACACGCTTCGCCGTAGCGGCGGTACAACGTGGCTGCCTTGCCATGGGAGATGTTCTTCCCGCCTCCGGTTACCACATTCCCGGAAGGGGTAAATTCCAATCCCATGCTCTTAGCCACCTCAAAAAACCTAACAGCAAACTCATCTGGCTTCATCGGGGAACCTCCGTAGCTCAAAGGGGTTTTTGCAGTTCAGCATGATGGCCGTCCACAATGGAACGGTAACGTACTCAATGCCTCAAACCCTCTCCAAAACCAGTCCGACCCACAGAATCTGGTCACGGACAGGACTGAGGACTTCTCCAGCACAGGTATAAACTCATAATCACTAGCCTACGTCAAGCGAATCAAAACAGGTTGAACACACAATTCAAACAAATCATTCTGCCGTAATTCCGTAACATCTGTGAACTTCAGCCTGGTCAGCTTCCCCGATCCACACAAAACTCATCACTCAAACAAGGGTGCAGGCACACCTTTCATCCTCCGGCCCGACACCAGTGAATAGCCGCAACTGACGGAAACACAGAGTGGAATCGTAGCAAGAAGAAAAAAGAAGCAGAAAATTCAAATTTAGTGTTGACCAGTTAATAATAATCGTTACTATTTAATCATGCAGAGCGAAAGCTCTCCCTTCACAAGGCATGCACCGTCTTGATCGGGGCCGGGGGGTGGCAGCCCGGCCCCGAAATCAGGACACTATGACAAGAACACGGCTCAGCCGGAACAATATTTCGCCAACCAAGGAGGATGATATGGGTCTTCTTTCTCAGTTCGGTCATCTGGATATAGACTGGAACCTCAGCCCCGAACACGCAGTTACCATGTATCTTGAATGGGGCAACAATAACTGGCATGCGGAATATCCGCCTGTCCGGTCCAAGGCCGACTATTCCACCTATTTCGTGGTTGACATGTGGGGAGAAAAGCCCGTTGTCCGCCTTGTACGCCGCAACTCTGAAGCTGCGGAAGAATTGGTAACCCTTCAGCTCCCCAACCGTCTGGCAAACAAGCTGCTGGAAGAATACGGCGACCTGAAGTGCATCATGGAACCTACCAAGGAAATCAAGGCATGGCTCCGCAAGGAACTCGGCCACGACTAGACCAAGAATTTTTGAACAACACTCCTCTGTCCCCATGTGGCTCTCATGAAAAGCCCCCGTACCGGTATCGGGACCGGTACGGGGGCTTGTCGTTTCATTGCCTGCCGCAAGTGCAGTGACAGAATTAGCGGGCAGCAAGCCGCTGCGCAAGCCGCGTATACCGCTTCTGCATCTTGTTGTTCTTCACGGCCATGTTAAGGGCCTTGGGAGCCCCCACAAGAATGACCAGCCGCTTGCCGCGGGTAACTCCGGTATAGATGAGGTTGCGCTGCAGCAGCACATAATGCTGCGTCAGCACCGGAATGACCACAGCCGGATACTCCGACCCCTGCGACTTGTGGATGGATATGGCGTACGCCGGAACCAGCTCATCCAGTTCGTTGAAGGCATAGATGACATTCTTCTCGTCATCGAACCGGACGGTTACTTCCTTCTCCTTCACATTCACCACGCAGACACGACCTATGTCGCCGTTGAACACGTCTTTGTCGTAGTTGTTGCGAATCTGCATGACTTTATCATCAAGACGGAATTCCCGCTCCCCGCGCTTGAGGCACAGCCCGTTGGGGTTAAGCGCCTGCTGCAGCATGAGGTTCAGGTTTCCCGCACCGGCAGAGCCCTTGTGCATGGGGGTGAGCACCTGAATGTCGTTAAACCTGTCCATGCCGAAACGGCGCGGAATATGATTCTTGACCAGATCGACAATCATGGCGGCACAACGGTCCGGCTCATCCTGCCTGATGAAATAGAAGTCGGAAAGCTGATCGCGGGGCGCTTCAAGATACGGCACTTCGCCGCAGTTGATCTTGTGCGCGTTGGTGATGATGTCCGATTCCTGCGCCTGACGAAACACCTCAGTCAACTCCACCACATCGACCACGCCGGACGAAATGACATCGCGCAGCACGTTGCCTGGTCCGACGGAAGGCAGCTGGTGCACGTCGCCCACAAAAATCACCGTAGCCCCCAGCGGAACCGCCTTGAGCAGATGGAACATGAGCATGGTGTCCATCATGGACGCCTCATCCACCACCAGCAGACCGCAGGCAAGGGGGTTATCCTCGTTGCGCTGAAAGCCGTCGTCGCGGGGTGAATATTCCAGCAGACGGTGAATGGTCTTGGCCTCTTCGCCGGAAGTTTCAAACATACGCTTGGCCGCCCGCCCCGTGGGGGCGCATAGAAGCACCTTGGCCTTCAGGGAGCGGAATACGCGGATAATGGCGTTTGTAATGGTGGTCTTGCCCGTACCGGGGCCGCCTGTCAGCACCATGACCTTGGCACGGGCCGCAGTGCGCACGGCATCGAGCTGCGCCTCGGCCAGATTGATGCCGAGCTCGCTCACCACCTTGTTCACCACTTCGTCCGGGCGGGGAATCTCGACAGACTTGGGTGACCCCAGCAGCTTGCGAAGATAGGTGGAAATGCCGGATTCGTATGCGTGGAAGCGGGTAAGATACACGGCTTCCTCGTCGCCTTCGAGCGGTTCGAGCACCACCCGTTCTTCGAGCTTGAGCGACCGGATGGCGTCTTCTATAAGATCGTACTGAATATCCAGATCGGCCGCGGTCTTGGCCACCAGCTTTTCCAGCGGGTAATAGACGTGGCCGTCGTCGGTGATTTTTTTGAGGGTATACAGCGTACCGGCCTCCGCCCGCAGCGGAGAATCCTTTTCAAACCCCAGTTTGCGTGCAACGGCGTCAGCGGTGAGAAAGCCTATGCCATGAATATCCATGGCAAGGCGATAGGGGTTTTCCTGCACCACGGTCAGGGCATGCTTGCCGTAGAAGCGATAGATGCGCACGGCATAAGCGGTGGAAACGCCGTGGGGCTGCAGAAACATGATCAGGTCGCGTATGCCGCGATGGTCGCCCCACCCTTCCTGAACCGCCTCGGCAGTCTTTTTGCCGATGCCCTCCACCTCAAGCAGACGTTCCGGCTCATGGTCGAGCACATGGAAGGTTTTCTCGCCGAAAGCTGCGACAATGCGCTCCGCCGTCTTGGGACCTACCCCGTGAATGAGGCCGGAACCGAGATAGTGCCGGATGCCCTCAACATGCGCAGGCAGCACGGTCTGGTGCCGCTGCATGTGCAGCTGTCTGCCGAAACGGGGGTTGTTGACCCAGTCTCCCCATATCTCGAGGGAAACGCCGGGCTGCGGGTCTGCCATATGCCCCACCACGGGAACACTGTCTCCGGTGGACGTCTTGAGGCTGAAAACGGTGTAGCCGTTTTCCTCGTTATGAAAGACCACGCGTTCAAGCGAGCCTTTCAGTGACACTTCCGCGGGCTTGTCTCCGCCATCGGCCGGGGCATCGAGTAGATTTTTCTGCTGCATGCGGGTCATGTATCGACTGACCGCCTACAGGTCAAACTCATCCAGCTCCATGAGCCCGGAAAGAGGAGACAGACTCTGACGGGCCTGCATGAGCATGAGGTCGGCCAGAACAAGGCAGACCATGGATTTGAGCACGGGAACCACGCGCGGAATGGCGCATATGTCGTGCCTGCCGCCTATGCGGATGGTGCGTTCCTCGCCCTGCCGCGTGGTGGTAACCTGCTCCTTGGCGATGGAGGGTATGGGCTTTATGGCTACCCGCGCAATTACCGGCATACCGTTGGAAATGCCGCCGAGAATGCCACCGGCATTGTTGGTGACAAAAGAGTTCTCGCGCATGGAATCGTTATTCTCGCTGCCGCGCATACGCGCCGCCTCGAAACCGCTGCCTATCTCCACGCCCTTTACCGCGCCCACGCTCATGAGGGCATAGGCAAGGCGGGCATCCAGCTTGTCAAAAACAGGCTCACCAAGACCGGCAGGCACACCCAGTGCCTCAATCTGCACCACACCGCCCAGCGTATCACCGTCTGCCTTCACATCGTGCACAAGGCTTTCCCAACCGCCGATGACATCCGCGTCGGGCGAAAAGAACGGACGCTCCTGCGCGCCTTCGGGGTCCACGATATCCGCAGCTATGCCGCCCAGTTCCACTGTATAGGCGCGGACAGATATGCCCTGTGCGGCAAGAAACTGCTGGGCAATGGCGCCGCCCGCAACGCGGCTCACGGTTTCCCTGCCTGAAGAACGACCGCCCCCGCGATAATCACGAAAGCCGAACTTGCGGTCGAAAGTGAAATCGGCATGACCGGGACGCCACACATGCATTATGTCGCTGTAGTCGTGCGAACGCTGATCGGTGTTCTCGATCATGAACCCTATGGGAGTGCCGGTGGTGCGCCCCTCAAAAACGCCGGAAAGAATGCGCACCCTGTCCGCTTCCTTGCGGGCCGTTGCCGCAAGGCCTCCCTGACCGGGTCTGCGCCTGTCCAGCTCACCCTGGATGTCATCCTCGCTCAGTTCGATGCCGGAAGGACACCCATCCACCACGCCGCCTAATGCCGGGCCATGGGATTCACCAAACGTCGTAAGCCGGAACATCCGGCCGAAGGTGCTGCCGCTCATTCACATTCTCCTGAAGGTTGCTGGCGATACGCCCTGCCCTTTCGGGACGGGCAGGAATCACACACGGTTCTATCTGCATTGCCAACATGCGCGGCATAACGGGACAGGATTCCGTCCCTGCGGACAGGGAACGGAGATATGAGAGTGCCGGAGGCAGGGTGCTGCCTCCGGCCTTTTACGGTTCTGCGTTCTAGCGCACCACGGTAACGGGGCACGCGGCTATCTGCAGCACTCTGTGCGTGGTGCTGCCCACAAGCAACCCTTCCAGTTCGGAATGACCGCGTGATCCCATGATAATGAGATCGCATTTTTCAAAGTCCGCCAGTTCGATGATGGCGTCTTCAACAGGGCCTTCCATGATCTTGGCGGAAAAAGTCACCCCCGCGCCGCGCAGCAGTTCGCGGAAGGGATTAAGCAGTTCGTCGGCACGTCTTACCAGACTTTCCTTGGCCTGCTCATAGGCTTCTGCACTCAACATGGGCGGAACCTGCATGCGGCAGTTGAGCAGCACGAGTTCCGCTCCGACGAGCTTGGAAAAATCAGCGGCATATCTGGCAGCCTTGAGTGAATACTCGGAACCATCCACAGGAACCAGAATCTTTTTGATCTGCATGGCGAAACTCCTTGAGTCATGAGCAGAACAGAATAGTACGCTACGCCACAGTAGGCCGTTATTCGGCAGAAAACAGTTGTTCCATCGCTATATAACTACGGATTTTCTCCGTTTTCAAGCTCCCGCATGACGGAAGCCACAATTTCGTCCACCGGGCGTGCCGCATCTTCAATCAAATGCGCTGCAGCCGCATAATACGGCGCGCGCTCCCTGAGCACCTCGGCCACTTCTTCCTCAATGCTCTTGCCCGTAAGCGAAGGACGCTGCGCATGCTGCGGGTCAGCCTGCAACCGCGCGGCAAGCGCCTCTGCAGAGGCAGTGAGCAGAACCACCAGCCCCGTGGCCCGCATGAGATCGCGGTTCTCTTCCCGCAGCACCATGCCGCCGCCCGTGGCGATGACAACTTCATGCTCTCCGCTCACGGCACGCAGGGCGGCGGATTCCATATCGCGAAAAGCCTTCCAGCCCCCGCGTTCCACTATGTCGCCCACGGCGCACCCGGCACCGCGCACAACCATTTCATCCGTATCCGTGAAACGCCACCCCAGCGTATCCGCCAGCGCCTTGCCCACAGTCGTCTTGCCGCTGGCTCTCGGGCCAATAAGATATATCCGCCGGGTCTGCATATTCCGCTCCTTATTGCTGTCCTTGCAGACAGATATGGTACGCCCATACGTGCCGCCCTGCAACAGCCCTTCTGCCCTTTCCATGAAGACGGGCTGTAAAGAAAAACACCAAAGACACCAGCGCCATCCCTTTTGTCCCGCAGCGTTTAGTGCTACAAGCTGCTTGATTCATATCATCACGCACGCTCAAGGAGTTTCAATGTCTTTCAGGAATCCCTTATATATCCGTCTTGCCAGTTTTGCCCTCGCCTGCATTCTGCTTGCTGCCTGTGCCAAACAGCCCACCACCGAATACACCCCCGTTTCCGAAAGCAAGGCAGATGCCATTGCACGGCAGATAGACATTTCCAAGCAGGGCCTCACGTCGTGGAACGACCTTGCCCCCGCGCTGGAAAGCTCACTCGCCTACGTCAACCGCAAGCCCGCCGACGGTGTGGCCCTGAAGCGCGACATTCTTACCATCACCTGGGGCGAACTGCGTGCTGGCCTGCTGCTCATGCGCAACCTGCTGCCCCAGCTCGATCAGGACCCCAGCTTGCTGGGCAAACATTTCAGATTTGTCCAGATCTCGAAAGATCCCAAATTTACCAGCTATTACGAACCCGCCATTGAAGCCAATCTCACGCCCTCCAGCGTGTATGCCTACCCCATCTATTCCGTGCCGGGCGATCTGCAATCGGTGGACCTGACTCCCTTCCACCCTCGGTTCAAGGGCGAAAGACTCTATTACCGGCTGGAAAACGGGAAGGTTGTCCCCTACTTCCACCGCGCGGACATTGATTCCGACAAAAAGCTGTCCAACAAGGGACTGGAAATCGCATGGGCCAAGGATCCCGTTGATATCTTCTTCCTGCAGGTGCAGGGTTCGGGACGCCTCATCCTGCCAGACGGACACGAGATGCATGTCCTGTACGCAGGCAAAAACGGCCACCAGTATGTTTCCCTCGGCAGGGTCATGAAGGAAGCGGGTCTGCTCGGGCCGGACAACATCAGCATGCAGTCCATCCGCGAATATCTGGACCGCAATCCCCAGAAGATGCAGGAACTGCTGAACACCAACCCGAGCTACGTGTTTTTCCGCCTCTCGGACAAGGGGCCCTTCGGCGCCATGAACCAGCCGCTCACGGCACGGGTATCACTCGCCACGGACCCGCTGCTCCTGCCGCTCGGCAGCCTGATGACCTTTACCATTCCCCTGCCTGACAAGGGCCCCGCAGGCGAATTCCGTCAGGGCACCCCCTTCACCGGCATAGGCCTTGCGCAGGATACGGGTGGCGCCATCAAGGGACACAGGCTGGACTTCTTCAGCGGCTACGGCGAAGAAGCCACATGGGTGGCCGGACACATGAACACCCCGGGCAGCGTGTGGATAATGCTGCCGCGCATTCCCTAAAGGACCCGGCATGACTGCAACCACCGCACATACCATTCTGATACTGGATGATGATCCGGTAATACGGTCCACCATGGCCGCCTTTCTCAGCGATGACGGCTATGCCGTGATGGAAGCCGAGAACGGGGAAACCGGACTGGAGATCTTCCGCTCCCTGCGTCCCGCTGCCATTCTGCTGGACTGGCGGCTGCCCGGCATGTCCGGCGGCGAGGTGCTGAGCCGCATATGTGAAGAGGCTCCCACCACGCCCGTTATCATCGTCTCCGGTACTGACAGAATGGATGATGTGGTGGACGCCCTGCAACGCGGCGCATGGGATTTTCTCATGAAGCCGCTCAAGCATTTTCAGGAGCTTGGCGCATCCATCAAGCGCTGCCTTGAACGCGCCCGCCTGCTCAGGGAAGAAGGCCTGAGACGCGAAAACCTTGAACAGCAGGTTCGCAAACGCACCGAGGCGCTGGAAGAAGCCAACACAAAACTGCGCAGGCAGATTGCAGAACGGATCGAGTTTGAAAAAGCGCTGGCGGACAGCGAAGAACGCTTCCGCCAGCTCGTTGAGAACGTGCGCGAGGTTTTTTTCGTGCGCGACATGAACACAGGGGCCTTTCTCTATGTCAGCCCAACTTACGCCGAGGTATGGGGCAGGTCTTGCGCCTCGCTCTATTCAGACCCCAACGGCCTGTTCACATCCGTGCATGCGGAAGATCAGGAAAGGGTTTCCGAGGCGTGGAATCTGCTTTTCAAGGCACACAAGCCGTTCGATGTGGAACACCGCATAGTGCGGCCGGACAACACTCTGCGTTGGATTCGCGAGCGGGCTTTCCCTGTTGAAGACGACAGGGGCGTTCCCTACCGCATTGTGGGCATTGCCGACGACATCACCAACCGCAAGGCCAGTGATGAAAAACTCCGTAGTTCGCTGAAGGAAAAGGAAACCCTGCTCAAGGAAGTGCACCACAGGGTAAAGAACAACCTGCAACTGGTTTCCAGCCTGCTCAACCTGCAGGCTTCCTACATCCGCACGCCGGAAGACAGGGAGCTGTTTCTGGAATCGCAGAACCGCATCCATTCCATGACGCTGGTGCATGAAGAGCTCTACCGCTCGGACGATCTGGCCTGCGTGGAATTCAGCGACTACCTGCCGAAGCTGACCCAGAAGCTGATTTCAGCCTTCTCCATGGGCAAGGAGATCCGCCTCATCACCGACATACAGCCCATTTTCTTTCCTGTGGACACCGCCATTCCCTGCGGCCTGATCATCAACGAACTGTTCTCAAACGCCCTCAAGCACGCATTCAGAAACCGCGACGAGGGTATTGTCTGTCTCTCCGTCAAACGCGATCAGGACAACATCAAGATTATTGTCAGGGATAACGGGGTGGGCCTGCCCCTTGATTATGAACCGGATGCCGCACGCACGCTGGGAATGCAGCTTGTGCACTCGCTGGTGGACCAGCTGGGAGCATTTCTGGACATAGAGGTGGACAAGGGTACAACCTTCATCATCACCTTTCATGCCCCCAACCGCTGCACACTGGTGAGCTGATTCTTTCCGCTACGCGGATCAAGGATTTCTCCGAAAGACTAGAGAAAGCGCTTGGCAAGCTCCAGCAGGGCCGGGCCGCTTTCCACCTCGCCAAGCCCGCTGCACCCTTCTTCGGAAAACTCATCGCACGGCAGAAACTCAAGCCCCTTCCTGTGAATCATGAAAGGCACCGCTCCCCGCTCGTGGGTGCGTGTCACCGAAGATGT
>Ga0194137_10002089_pt1 | contig 11970 bp, 4 predicted proteins | sample TARM_MetaG_T3_14_FD_134025 | JGI IMG/M metagenome (GOLD analysis project Ga0194137, IMG submission 134025) | Freshwater microbial communities from Pennsylvania, USA, analyzing microbe dynamics in response to fracking - TARM_MetaG_T3_14 (version 2) | ecosystem: Environmental > Aquatic >...
CCCACAAGCGCCGCGTCTCCGCGCTCGGCCCGGGCGGTCTGACCCGCGAGCGCGCCGGTTTCGAAGTGCGCGACGTGCACCCGACCCACTACGGCCGCGTGTGCCCGATCGAAACGCCTGAAGGTCCGAACATCGGTCTGATCAACTCACTGGCGCTGTACGCCCGCCTGAACGAATACGGCTTCCTCGAGACGCCGTACCGCAAGGTCGAGGCCAGCGGCGTGACCAACCAGATCGACTATCTGTCCGCGATCGAGGAAGGCCGCTACGTGATCGCCCAGGCGAACGCCACGATCAACAACGAAGGCAAGCTGTCCGATGAACTGGTCTCCGCTCGTCAGGCTGGCGAAACCATTCTCGTGTCGCCCGAGCGCGTCCAGTACATGGACGTTGCGCCGGGCCAGGTTGTGTCGGTTGCGGCATCGCTGATTCCGTTCCTCGAGCACGATGATGCGAACCGTGCGTTGATGGGTGCCAACATGCAGCGTCAGGCGGTTCCCTGCCTGCGTCCGGAAAAGGCATTCGTCGGCACCGGCATCGAGCGTACCGTTGCGGTCGACTCCGGCACGACGGTGCAGGCACTGCGCGGCGGCGTGGTCGACTACGTCGATGCCGGCCGTATCGTGATTCGCGTCAACGATGACGAAGCGGCAGCGGGCGAGGTCGGTGTCGATATCTACAACCTGATCAAGTACACCCGTTCCAACCAGAACACCAACATCAACCAGCGCCCGATCGTCAAGGTCGGCGACCGTGTGGCCAAGCATGACGTGATCGCCGACGGCGCATCGACCGACCTCGGCGAACTCGCGCTCGGCCAGAACATGCTGGTGGCGTGCATGCCCTGGAACGGCTACAACTTCGAGGATTCGATCCTGATCTCCGAGCGCGTGGTTGCGGACGACCGCTACACGTCGATCCACATCGAAGAGCTGTCCGTCGTTGCCCGCGACACCAAGCTCGGCGCGGAAGAAATCACCCGCGACATCTCGAACCTGGCGGAAAACCAGCTCGCCCGTCTGGACGAGTCGGGCATCGTCTACATCGGCGCTGAAGTCGAAGCCGGCGATACGCTGGTCGGCAAGGTGACGCCGAAGGGCGAAACCCAGCTGACGCCGGAAGAGAAGCTGCTGCGCGCGATCTTCGGCGAGAAGGCATCCGACGTGAAGGACACCTCGCTGCGCGTGCCGTCGGGCATGGTCGGCACCGTCATCGACGTGCAGGTCTTCACCCGCGAAGGCATCCCGCGCGACAAGCGTGCCCAGCAGATCATCGACGATGAATTGAAGCGCTATCGCCTCGACCTGAACGACCAGCTGCGTATCGTGGAAGGCGATGCCTTCCAGCGTCTGGAAAAGATGCTGATCGGCAAAGTCGTCAACGGCGGCCCGAAGAAGCTGGCCAAGGGTGCGCAGATCACCAAGGAATACCTGGACGATCTGGACAAGTACCACTGGTTCGACATCCGTCCGGCCGAAGATGATCTGGCCGCCGCTCTTGAAGCGATCAAGGAATCGATCGCCGAGAAGCGCCACCAGTTCGACCTCGCGTTCGAGGAAAAGCGCAAGAAGCTGACCCAGGGCGATGAACTGCCGCCGGGCGTGCAGAAGATGGTCAAGGTCTACCTCGCGGTCAAGCGTCGCCTGCAGCCCGGCGACAAGATGGCGGGACGCCACGGCAACAAGGGTGTGGTTTCCCGCATCGTTCCGGTCGAAGACATGCCTTACATGGCAGACGGCACACCGGCCGACATCGTGCTGAACCCGCTGGGCGTTCCGTCGCGTATGAACGTCGGTCAGGTGCTGGAAGTTCACCTCGGCTGGGCATCGAAGGGCCTGGGCCTGCGCATCGGTGAAATGCTCAAGGCGCAAGCCAAGGCGGCCGAACTGCGCAAGTTCCTGACCACGATCTACAACGAGTCGGGCAAGTCGGAAGACCTGGACAGCTTCAGCGACGACGAGATCCTCGCGCTGGCGGCCAACCTGAAGAACGGCGTGCCGTTCGCCACACCGGTGTTCGACGGTGCGCATGAGGACGAAATCCGCCGCATGCTCGACCTCGCCTATCCGGACGAGATCGCCAAGCAGCTCGGCATGACCCCGTCGAAGAACCAGGTCACGATGTACGACGGCCGTACCGGCGAAGCCTTCGAGCGTACCGTCACCGTCGGCTACATGCACGTGCTCAAGCTGCACCACCTGGTCGATGACAAGATGCACGCACGTTCGACCGGCCCGTACTCGCTGGTCACCCAGCAGCCGCTGGGCGGCAAGGCGCAGTTCGGCGGCCAGCGTTTCGGCGAGATGGAAGTCTGGGCGCTGGAAGCCTACGGCGCGTCCTACGTGCTGCAGGAAATGCTGACCGTGAAGTCCGACGACGTGACCGGCCGAACCAAGGTGTACGAGAACCTGGTCAAGGGCGACCACGTCATCGACGCCGGCATGCCGGAGTCCTTCAACGTGCTGGTCAAGGAAATCCGCTCCCTCGGCATCGACATCGATCTGGAACGGGACTGATCCGAAAAGGGTCATGCAGTAAACCCTGCCGGCGCCGCCGGCAGGTCGCAGGAAGCAACAGCCACATAACAGCAGCAAGCAGTTTGGGAAGTCGCGTTTGTTCCCGGTATCGGCGGAACTTGTGCCACGAGCGGTGGCAGGGCCCGCCCGCCGATGCGAACAGGGTTGCAGCAAATAACGCTTCCTCGCAATACCGCGAAATGATTTTCACGCCTGACTGGAGTGATACAAATGAAAGCACTGCTCGATTTATTCAAGCAAGTACAGCAAAGCGAACAATTCGACGCGATCAAGATCGGCCTCGCGTCGCCTGAAAAAATCCGTTCCTGGTCCTACGGCGAAGTCAAGAAGCCGGAAACCATCAACTACCGTACCTTCAAGCCCGAGCGTGACGGCCTGTTCTGCGCCAAGATCTTCGGCCCGATCAAGGACTACGAGTGCCTGTGCGGCAAGTACAAGCGCCTGAAGCATCGCGGCGTCATCTGCGAAAAGTGCGGCGTCGAAGTCACGCTGGCCAAGGTGCGCCGCGAGCGCATGGGCCACATCGAACTGGCTTCCCCGACCGCGCACATCTGGTTCCTGAAGTCGCTGCCGTCGCGTCTGGGCATGGTGCTCGACATGACGCTGCGCGACATTGAACGCGTTCTCTACTTCGAAGCCTACGTCGTGACCGATCCCGGCATGACGCCGCTGAAGAAGTGCCAGATCATGTCCGAGGACGACTACGCATCCAAGTACGAGGAGTACGGCGACGACTTCACCGCATTCATGGGCGCCGAGGGCATCCGTGAACTGCTGCGCTCGATCGACATCGACCGCGAAGTCGAAACCCTGCGCCAGGAACTCAAGGATTCCAAGTCCGAAGCCAAGATCAAGAAGTATGCGAAGCGCCTGAAAGTGCTCGAGGCATTCCAGCGCTCCGGCATCAAGCCGGACTGGATGATCATGGAAGTGCTGCCCGTGCTGCCGCCGGAACTGCGTCCGCTGGTGCCGCTGGACGGCGGCCGCTTTGCGACCTCCGACCTGAACGACCTGTATCGCCGCGTCATCAACCGTAACAACCGTCTGAAGCGCCTGATGGAACTGCGCGCTCCGGAAATCATTACGCGCAACGAAAAGCGCATGCTGCAGGAAGCCGTCGACTCCCTGCTGGACAACGGCCGTCGCGGCAAGGCGATGACTGGCGCCAACAAGCGTCCGCTGAAGTCGCTGGCCGAAATGATCAAGGGCAAGGGCGGCCGTTTCCGTCAGAACCTGCTGGGCAAGCGCGTCGACTACTCCGGCCGTTCGGTCATCGTGGTGGGTCCGCAGCTCAAGCTGCACCAGTGCGGCCTGCCGAAGCTGATGGCGCTCGAACTGTTCAAGCCTTTCATCTTCAACAAGCTGGAACTGATGGGTCTCGCGACCACCATCAAGGCCGCGAAGAAGCTGGTCGAAGTACAGGAGCCGGTGGTCTGGGACATCCTGGAAGAAGTCATCCGCGAACATCCGGTCATGCTGAACCGCGCGCCGACGCTGCACCGCCTCGGCATCCAGGCGTTCGAGCCGGTCCTGATCGAAGGCAAGGCGATCCAGCTGCATCCGCTCGTCTGCGCGGCGTTCAACGCCGACTTCGACGGCGACCAGATGGCCGTCCACGTTCCGCTGTCGATCGAAGCGCAGATGGAAGCCCGCACCCTGATGCTGGCCTCCAACAACATCCTGTTTCCGTCGAACGGCGAACCGTCGATCGTGCCGTCGCAGGATATCGTGCTGGGCCTGTACTACGCGACCCGCGAAAAGATCAACGGCAAGAACGAAGGCATGATGTTCCCTGACGTGGCCGAAGTCATCCGCGCCTACGACAACAAGGAAGTCGAGCTGACCACGCGGATCACCGTGCGCATCACCGAGTATCCGAAGGATGCCGCCACCGGCGAATTCGTGAAGACCGTCAAGCGCTACGAGACCACCGTCGGCCGCGCCATCCTGTCGGAAATCCTGCCGAAGGGCCTGCCCTTCACCGTGCTCAACCGCGCGCTGAAGAAGAAGGAAATCTCGAAGCTGATCAACACCTCGTTCCGCAAGTGCGGCCTGCGTGCAACCGTGGTCTTCGCCGACCAGCTGATGCAGTCCGGCTTCCGCCTCGCGACCCGCGCCGGCATCTCCATCTGCGTGGACGACATGCTGGTGCCGCCGCAGAAGCACACCATCATTGCCCAGGCCGAGCATGAAGTGAAGCAGATCGAACAGCAGTACGCATCCGGTCTGGTCACCGCAGGCGAGCGCTACAACAAGGTGGTCGACATCTGGGGCAAGGCCGGCGACGAAGTCGGCAAGGCCATGATGGAGCAGCTCAAGGTCGAGGAAGTGACCAAGCGTGACGGCAGCAAGGGCACGCAGGAATCGTTCAACGCCATCTACATGATGGCCGACTCCGGGGCCCGCGGTTCCGCAGCGCAGATTCGCCAGCTCGCCGGTATGCGAGGCCTGATGGCCAAGCCGGACGGCTCGATCATCGAGACGCCGATTACCGCGAACTTCCGCGAAGGCCTGAACGTGTTGCAGTACTTCATCTCGACGCACGGTGCACGTAAGGGTCTGGCCGATACCGCGCTGAAGACGGCGAACTCCGGTTACCTGACACGCCGCCTGGTCGACGTAACCCAGGATCTGGTCGTGACCGAAGACGATTGCGGCACTTCCAACGGTGCCTCGATGAAGGCGCTGGTCGAAGGCGGTGAAGTCATCGAAGCGCTGCGCGACCGTATCCTCGGCCGCGTTGCTGCGACCGATGTCGTCAATCCTGAAACCCAGGAAACCGCATACGAAGCCGGCACGCTGCTGGACGAAGATGCAGTCGAAGACATCGAGCGCCTGGGCATCGACGAAGTCAAGGTCCGCACGCCGCTGACCTGCGACACCCGTTACGGTCTGTGCGCCAAGTGCTACGGCCGCGACCTCGGCCGCGGCATGCTGGTCAACTCCGGCGAAGCCGTCGGCGTCGTCGCAGCGCAGTCGATCGGCGAACCGGGTACCCAGCTGACCATGCGTACCTTCCACATCGGTGGTGCGGCATCGCGTGCGGCAGTGGCGTCCAGCGTCGAAGCGAAGTCGAACGGCACCGTCCGCTTCACCGCGACCATGCGCTACGTCACCAACGGCAAGGGCGAGCAGATCGTCATTTCCCGTTCCGGCGAAGTGCTGATCACCGACGACCACGGCCGTGAGCGCGAGCGTCACAAGGTGCCGTACGGCGCAACCCTGCTGGTCAAGGATGGCCTTGCCATCAAGGCCGGTACTGCGCTGGCGACATGGGATCCGCTGACACGTCCGATCATCACCGAATACTCCGGTACGGTGAAGTTCGAGAACGTCGAGGAAGGCGTGACCGTGGCCAAGCAGATTGACGAAGTGACCGGTCTGTCCACGCTCGTCGTCATTGATGCCAAGCGCCGCGGTCCGAGCACCAAGGTGGTTCGTCCGCAGGTCAAGCTGCTCAACGAGAAGGGCGAGGAAGTGAAGATCGCCGGCACCGAGCACGCAGTGACGATCGGCTTCCAGGTCGGCGCGCTGATCACGGTGAAGGACGGTCAGCTGGTTTCGGTGGGTGAAGTGCTGGCACGTATCCCGACCGAATCGCAGAAGACGCGTGACATTACCGGCGGTCTGCCGCGCGTGGCCGAACTGTTCGAAGCGCGTTCGCCGAAGGACGCCGGCATGCTGGCGGAAGTCACCGGTACGGTCGCGTTCGGCAAGGAGACCAAGGGCAAGCAGCGCCTCGAAATCACCGACATGGACGGCAACAAGCACGAGTTCCTGATCACCAAGGACAAGCAGGTGCTGGTGCACGACGGCCAGGTGGTGAACAAGGGCGAGATGATCGTGGACGGCCCGGCCGATCCGCAGGACATCCTGCGTCTCTTGGGTATCGAAGCGCTGGCACGCTACATCGTCGACGAAGTCCAGGACGTGTACCGCTTGCAGGGCGTGAAGATCAACGACAAGCACATTGAAGTGATCGTGCGCCAGATGCTGCGCCGCGTACAGGTGGTCAGCGCCGGCGATACGTCCTACATCCCGGGCGAGCAGGTCGAGCGCTCCGAGCTGCTGGACGAAAACGATCGCGTCATTGCCGAAGGCAAGCTGCCGGCCACGTACGAGAACGTGCTGCTCGGTATCACCAAGGCATCGCTGTCGACCGACTCCTTCATCTCGGCTGCGTCCTTCCAGGAAACAACCCGCGTGCTGACCGAAGCTGCGATCATGGGCAAGAAGGACGGCCTGCGCGGTCTGAAGGAAAACGTCATCGTCGGCCGCCTGATCCCTGCCGGTACCGGTCTGGCTTACCACCGTGCCCGCAAGGAAAAGGAAACATGGGAAGCGGAAGAGCGCAGCGCTCTGCTGCAGGCCGAAGAAACGGCCCGCGCAGCGGAAACCGAAGCGACGACCGAAGCGACCATCACGACCGACGGCAATCAGGACAACAACGAAGCCTGATCCCGTCAGCCTCACGGCCTCAATGAAAACGGCACCGGAAACGGTGCCGTTTTTTTTTGACCTGCATGCAATGCGACCGGATGCAACCGTTTTTCGTCAGGCAGCGGACCGGAAGCCGCTTACTTTTCCTGGGGCAGCGGCTTGTCCTTTGCAATGACTTCCCGGCAGTCGCCCCGAAAATTTGCATTGTCGTAATCGGTCCAGCCATAGCTGTCGACATACCGCTTGTGCCGCCTGAACCGGGGGCTGAAAAGGCTCCATTCCAGGCGCTCGGTTTCATAGCGTATGTCTGCCATGTCGAGCAGGGAGTGAAAGACATTTTCCGTGGACAGCTTCGCATGGCGGTTCCGGACCAGTTCCTTCACCTTTTCAGCGTGACGCTCGTGATAGGCGTCGGAATACCAGACCAGTGCAGGCACGTGGAATTCATGCTTGGTGTTGTGTCCATGGAAGGCCAGTCGGCAAGTGCCGTCATACAGGGTCTGGCCATGATCGGCGACGTACATCATGCCGGCCGCCTGCCCCAGCGCCCTGAGCTCGCCGATCACACGGGAGAGGAACCAGTCGGTGTAGAGAATGGAGTTGTCATAGCTGTTGTTCAGCCGCGCCTTCATTGCCGGGTCGGTATGAACGGGATTTTCCAGGTCGAACAGCGACGGCTGCCATCTGTCGAACTCCCGGGGATGGCGATGACTGTAATTCCAATGGCTGCCAAGCGTATGCAGGACGATCAGCTTTTTGGGCGCCGGATCCTGCAGTGCGGCAGTCAGGGGCTTGAGCAGAACCTCGTCATAGCTCGACCGCTGCTTGTAACTGCCGAGATTCTGGAATTGAACGACATCCGCTTCCCGGGCAAACACCGACACCGGCGTGTCGAACTTGCCGAACGACATCTGATTGGACACCCACCATGTCTTGTATCCCGCTTCGCGGAATGCGCTGACAAAAGATTTCTCGGAGAAGCCGGCCTTGAGGCTGGAAAGGGCGGGCTTGCGCGACACCAGCACGGGAACCGACAAGCGGGTGGCCGACACCGAGGTGACGACATCGGAGAGCGAGACAAGGTTGGCCTCCGATTTCAGCAGCGGAGTGGTATCGCGAACATAGCCGTTCAAGCCCCATCGGTCATAGCGTGACGACTCGCCGATGACCAGCACGATCGTGCGATGCGTATCGTCTTCCTCCGCCTGGACCGCGCCGAACCGGAAAGCGCGGCTCGTATCAGAAAGCGCGGCAAGATGATTGCGCTCGTTCCGGAACTCATGAGCGGCAACGGCCAGTCCCAGAGGGCGGGTCCGCCCGAAACGCTCCGGGTTGACGGAAATCGACGCCCAGCGAGGCGGCGCCGGCAGGTTCGCTCCGTAAGCCGACAGCCAGTTCCTGTCCGCGGCGCGCACAGCACCTTTCTTGCCAAGGTCATGCGCCATTCCATACAACACCAGTCCGGCCGCCAGTCCGAATACCGCCAGGAGGACAGTGCGGGAATTATCGGCCCAGTCCAGGCCGCCGTATCGCCGGCATAGCCGCCAGCAGGCGCACCACCAGGCCAATGCAGCAATCAGCACCAATCCGAGCAGCCAGGCATGATGCCCAATAAACTCGCGTGCCTCGCCGGGAGAAGTTTCGGCGATGATAGCCAGATGATGCGCAGACAGGCTCTGGCCATAGTAGGCCTGCAGATACAGATCGGCGGGAAGGGCGAGGAAGGCTGGCAGCAAAAGCAGGTGGAAGTAGAACGGGCGCTTGAACACCGCCCAAAGCGCCATCCAGGCAATCACTTCCATACCGAGAAGCTGCATCCAGTCCGTGACCTCCCTTCCAAACAGAAGAGGGGCGAAAGGTGTCGCAGAGACTAGCAGATAGCTGAATAGAATAAACAGTTCGGCTCTGAAGGGCGGGAGAGACTGGCGCACGGCAAGGTGCTGCGGCAAGGCAACATTCCATTAAGCAATGCCGTAGTGTATGCGCAAGTGCGGCTAGCGTCAGTTGCCGTCTGCGCACAGGAAACTATTCCGCCACTGCGGATTCTCAGTCATCGCTCCGGCCGCATCCGGTTCATGGCGGTATCGAGGAAAATGTCGCGTGCATGCGACTGATTCTCCTGACAATACAAGCACATAGCACGGTTGACTCGATTCGGCAATGGGCATATACTCGCGAGTTCTCGATTTTAAGCTCTTCGGGCTTAAGCGTTCTTTGGTCAAAGTTTCCCGCCTCCGCGACGCTTGTTCCCTTTCCAGTTTCAAATCGACGCGCCTAGCGCAATGGTTTTCCCCCAGCTTCGGGCAATCGATTTCGAAGCTGTATTTATCAACGTTTCATTTTGTTGGATTAAAGACCGATGCCAACCATCAATCAACTTATTCGCAAGCCCCGGACTTCCGGCGCTGTGAAGAGCAAATCGCCGGCGCTGGAAAACAGCCCCCAGAAGCGCGGTGTTTGCACCCGTGTGTACACCACCACTCCGAAAAAGCCGAACTCCGCGCTCCGTAAGGTTGCCAAGGTTCGCCTGACCAACGGTTTCGAAGTCATTTCGTACATCGGCGGTGAAGGCCACAACCTGCAAGAGCACAGCGTCGTGCTGATCCGCGGCGGCCGTGTCAAGGACTTGCCGGGTGTGCGTTACCACATGGTTCGCGGTGCACTGGATACCCAGGGCGTCAAGGATCGTAAGCAGGCACGTTCGAAGTACGGTGCCAAGCGCGCGAAAGCCGCCAAGAAGTAATTGAATCTTCCGCATGGAGGTTCCCCTCCCGGTGCTTCACCGCGCGGAATGTGAGTCGGCCCCGACTGGGTCGAGTAAGTGGATGGTCATGATGGCCACCGCGAGCGAACGGTAAATCACTCAGTGCCGTCGCTCAACTGAAGAGTGAAAGGAATAGAAATGCCACGTCGTCGTGAAGTCCCGAAACGGGAAATCCTGCCGGATCCGAAGTTCGGCAATGTTGAAGTTGCGAAATTCGTCAACGTCCTGATGCTGTCCGGTAAAAAATCGGTCGCCGAAAACATCATCTATGGCGCGTTTGACCATATCAAGCAAAAATCCGGCAAAGATCCGCTGGAAGTGTTCACCGCAGCACTCAACAACTGCAAGCCGATGGTCGAAGTCAAATCCCGTCGCGTCGGTGGTGCAAACTACCAGGTGCCGGTTGAAGTGCGTCCTGTCCGCCGCATGGCTCTCTCCATGCGCTGGCTGCGCGAAGCTGCCAACAAGCGCAGCGAAAAGTCCATGCCGCAGCGTCTGGGCGGCGAGTTGATGGAGGCTGCGGAAGGCCGCGGCGGTGCGATGAAGAAGCGTGACGAAGTGCACCGCATGGCAGAAGCCAACAAGGCGTTCTCCCACTTCCGTTTCTAATAGCAATAACACAATAGTTGCCTTCGCATCGTTGAAGGCTCTGCAATGTAACTTGGTTAAAACCGGGCGCATCCCTTGAAAAAGTGGCGCTCGGTTTTCTACCATTAAAAGACTTAGGATTGAATATGGCTCGCAAGACCCCTATTGAGCGCTACCGCAATATCGGTATTTCCGCTCACATCGATGCCGGTAAGACAACCACTACCGAACGTATCCTGTACTACACCGGTGTTAACCACAAGATCGGTGAAGTGCATGACGGCGCAGCGACCATGGACTGGATGGAACAGGAGCAAGAGCGCGGCATCACCATTACTTCCGCTGCTACGACCTGCTTCTGGAAGGGCATGGCCAACAACTTCCCTGAGCACCGCATCAACATCATCGACACCCCGGGCCACGTGGACTTCACCATCGAGGTGGAGCGTTCCATGCGCGTCCTGGACGGCGCTTGCATGGTGTACTGCGCAGTGGGTGGCGTGCAGCCGCAATCCGAAACCGTATGGCGTCAGGCCAACAAGTATGGCGTACCCCGTCTGGCATTCGTCAACAAGATGGACCGCACCGGCGCCAACTTCTTCAAGGTCTATGAGCAGATGCGCGCTCGCCTGAAGGCCAACCCGATCCCGATGCAGGTACCGATCGGCGCCGAAGAAAACTTCGAAGGCGTGGTCGACCTCGTCAAGATGAAGGCCATCTACTGGGACGACGCTTCCCAGGGCATGAAGTTCGACTACCGCGACATTCCGGCCGACCTGAAGGCAACTTGCGACGAGTGGCGCGAGAAGCTGGTGGAAACCGCTGCCGAAGCCAGCGAAGAACTGATGAACAAGTACCTTGAAGAAGGCGAGCTGTCCGAAGCCGAAATCAAGAAGGCAATCCGTCAGCGCACCATCGCCGGCGAGATCGTTCCGATGATGTGCGGCACCGCGTTCAAGAACAAGGGCGTGCAGGCCATGCTCGACGCCGTGATCGAATACCTGCCGGCACCGACCGACATTCCGCCGGTCGAAGGCACCGACGAGAACGAGCAGCCCGCACTGCGCAAGGCCGACGACAACGAGAAATTCTCGGCGCTCGCGTTCAAGATCATGACCGACCCGTTCGTCGGCCAGCTGATCTTCTTCCGCGTGTATTCCGGCGTCGTGAACTCGGGCGATACCGTCTACAACCCGGTCAAGGGCAAGAAGGAGCGTATCGGTCGTCTGCTGCAGATGCACGCAAACCAGCGCGAGGAGATCAAGGAAGTTCGCGCAGGCGACATCGCCGCTGCGGTGGGTCTGAAAGAAGCCACCACCGGTGAAACCCTGTGCGATCCGGAAGCCGTCATCACGCTCGAGCGCATGGTATTCCCTGAGCCGGTTATCTCCCAGGCTGTCGAGCCGAAGACAAAGGCCGATCAGGAAAAGATGGGTCTGGCGCTGAACCGCCTGTCGCAGGAAGATCCTTCGTTCCGCGTCAAGACCGACGAAGAATCCGGCCAGACCATTATTTCCGGTATGGGCGAACTGCACCTGGAGATCATCGTCGACCGTATGCGCCGCGAGTTCGGCGTCGAAGCCACCGTCGGCAAGCCGCAGGTTGCCTATCGCGAAACCATCCGCAAGACATGCGAAGAGA